>C688J18823_10003018_pt1 | contig 10622 bp, 4 predicted proteins | sample HopSoiMetagenom1_FD_18823 | JGI IMG/M metagenome (IMG submission 18823) | reverse complement strand
GCGAGCACCTCCTCGTACGGCAGAGGCTCGAGTCCGTCGACGTACTTCGCGAAGAACTCCGGCAATCCGACGATGCGCTCCAGTCCGTCTTCCTCGACGCCGCGGCCGGTCTGACCGTAGTCGCGCCACAGCGTCTGCATGATTTCGTCGAGCGAACGACCGCGTTTGCGCAGCTCGACGTCGAGCAGCGCCGCGACGATCTCGCCCTTGTTGTAGAACGAGATCCAGGCGTTCGCGCGGTCATGCATCTGGTCGTGCAGCCAGCCGTCGAAGCTCGCCTGCGACAGCGAGAGCACGTTGCGTCCCGGCGAGTTTTCGAGCAGCTCGATCTCGTGCTGCAGATGCTCGAGGTAGTGCGCTTCGCTCCAGATGCCGCAGCGTGCGAGCACGAGATCGCCGAAGTACGACGTGATCCCTTCCATCGCCCAGAGCAGTTTCGTCGGCGTTTCGCGCGAGTAGTCGTACGGCACGAATGCCGCGGGGAGTATCCGCTTCACGTTCCAGAGGTGAAAGAGCTCGTGCGATGTAATCGAGAGGAAGTGATCGGTGCCTTCCGCGGCGCGTTTGACGATGATCGAGCAGGAGCCTTCATGTTCGACGCCGTGCCATCGATCGCCGGCGTGGTAGAGGAATCGATAGTCGCGCAGCGGCAATCCGCCGAAGAGCGCGGCCTGCTCGTGCACGATCATTTTCACCGGCTCGATGAACTGCCCGGTGTTGCGCATGTGGCGAAAAACGAGATGGATGGTTGCGCCCGATTCGTCGAATGAATGGACGGTCATGTTCGGCGACGCGATGATCGGCGAGTCGATGAGATGGTCGTAATCGCGAGCGTTCAGTCCCGGCAATTGCGATTCGATCGGCCAGTCGGTGTCGATGTGCAGCGTGCATGGCTCGTGTCGCACTGCATCGACGCACATGAACAGGTTCGATCCATTCACGTACGCTTCATCCTCGGCCAGAAACGACGATCCCGCATCGAGCACGCCTGCGTAGTAGCGATACGTGACCTCGACCTGCTCCCCTTTTCGCGCCGACACGCGCCACGACGACTTCCCGACCTTGCGCAGATTGGCGCTCCACTCCCGCACGTTCGCCGCGAAGTTCATGATCAGGTAGCGGCCCGGCCTCCACGCCGGCAGCCAGAGCAGCGGATCGTCCTCGGGTGCGGTGAAGCGGAGGGCGATGTCGTACAGGCGCTCGTTCGGCGCGCGCCAGGAGAGGTGGTAGTCAGGCATTCGCGCGAATGATACCGATCATTCACGCGAAGACTTCGACAGGGAGAATCGACTCTGCGGCGTGTGCGAGGCGAAGGTCCATCGTGATGAAGGTTGCGCGAAGCGCGACCGCGAGGGCGATGTACGTACCGTCATAGGCGGTGAAGTTGTCGCGGAGCTCCCAGACGACGCCGAGCAGGTCGTCGTGACGATGTCGCTGGATTGGCAACTGCCGATGAATTGCGAGCGCAGTTCGCGCCTGCATTTCCTCAATCGCGTGGGTCAGCAGGTAGCGACGCACGACATGCAGTACCTCGATGTCGAGGAGATGAGGTGCGTTCAGGTTCTCGTCGCGCTCCAGCAGCCGCGCGCGAAGCGCGGCTGCCGCTGGCCGAGCCAGAAGAATCTCCACAACCGCTGAAGCATCAACGACGACCACGCTTCTCCCGCGCTTCGCGAAGGATGTCTGCGGGCGGAATCCTGGTCCTCACTGGTTCGAGCGTTTCCAGAGTTCGGAGCAGTTCTTCGCGAGAGGGGCGTTCGGCCACCTCCCGAATCTCACGCAGCAGGAAATCGCTCAGCGTCATTCCTGCCATCGCCGCTCTCGCTTTGAGCCTGCGGTGAAGTTCGTCCGGCACGTTGCGCATCTGGATCATCTTCGCCATTAGCGAATAATACTCGCATGTGTGTCACATGAAAAGTATTTCGGCGTCCAAATCAATCCCGCGCGCTGATGTTGTACTTCTGAATCTTCGCCTTCAGCGTGTTCCGCGCGAGGCCCAGCCGGCGCGCCGCTTCGCGGATGCGGCCACCCGATGTTTCGAGCGCGCGCACGATCAGCTGCTTGTCCACCGTCGCAATGACCTCGTCGTACACGTCGCTCGTGATTTCCATCTTGCCGATCATCGGATTGAGGATCGTCGACGGCATCGCCACCGGGCCCTGATCCGCGGCCACCGGCACCATCTCCGCGAAGAGGCCGTAGAAATCGTTGCGCGTCACCGTTTCATCGTTCGACATCACGATCGCGCGGTGCAGCGTCGCTTCGAGCTCGCGCACGTTGCCGGGCCAGTTGTAGCGCTGGAAGAGGTCGAGCACGCCCGGCTCGAGGCGCTTCGTCTCGATGCCGAGGTCGTGGCAGATCTTGCGGATGAAATGCTCGGCGAGCAGCGGGACGTCGTCCTTGCGCTCGCGCAGCGGCGGAAGGATCAGCGGAATGATGTTCAGGCGGTAGTACAGATCCTCGCGAAACGTCCCGTCCTCGATCGCCCGTTCCATGTCGAGGTTCGTCGCGGCGATGATCTTCACGTCGCTCTTGATCGTCTGCGTGCCGCCGACGCGCTCGAATTCCTTGTCCTCGACGACGCGCAGCAGCTTTGCCTGCATCGACAGATTGATCTTGCCGATCTCGTCGAGGAAGATCGTGCCGCCGTTCGCCAGCTCGAAGCGTCCGAGCTTGCGGCGATCGGCGCCGGTGAACGCGCCTTTTTCGTGTCCGAACAATTCCGATTCGGCGAGCGTCTCCGGCAGCGCGGCGCAATTGAACTTGATGAACGGACCGTTCCGGCGCGGCGAGACGTTGTGAATGATGCGTGCGATGAGGCCCTTGCCCGTGCCCGATTCGCCGCGCAGCAGCACCGTCGAATTGCCCGACGCCGCCTTGCGGATCGAGAACTGGATCTTCGCCACCACTTCCGATTGTCCGACCACCGAGTCGAGGTGCTTTTCCATCAGCACTTCGCGGCGGAGCGTCTCGTTCTCCAGTGACAGCCGCGTGCGCGCTTCCTCCAGCTCCTCGTACAGACGCGCGTTCTCAATCGCGATCGCGGCCTGATCGGCGAACGCTTCGAGGAACGAGAGGTCCTTCTGCGAGAAGAGATGCCGCGCCTGCCGATGATCGACATAGATCGCGCCGGCGATGCGGTCGCGGATGATCAGCGGCACGCATAGGATCGAGAGGATGTTCTCCGCGATCACCGACTCCGACTCGGTGAAGCGCGAATCGGCGCGCGCATCGGCGGACATGATCGACTGCCCGCCCTGAATGACTTCCTTGACGATCGACTGCGGCGAACGCTTCGAATCGCCCGCATCTTCATTGATGTTGCGCACCACGCGCGTGCGCAGGTGCGACGTGATCGGATCGAGCAGCAGGATCATGCCGCGCTCGGCGCGCAGACGGCGGATCGCGACGTCGAGTACGCGATTCAGCACCTCTTCGAGATTCAGCGTCGAGTTGATGATCTTGACCACTTCATACAACCCGACGACGTTCTGATCCGGGGCTTTGCCGACCGGCTTGATGCGGAACAACGCGCCGCGCGCGCGCTCCAGATCGTGCGACGCCTCGAGCCGCTCGAAGATGCGGATCGCGCTGCGGATCGTGACCGTCGCTTCGTCCGGCTCATCGCGCAATAGTCCGACGTCGAACAGGAGGCGCGCCAGCTCGTACGGCGTGTCGAGCTCTTCGAACGTCGCGCGCGCCGACTCGAACTTCTGCGCGGCCCCTTCGCGATCGCCCTGGAAGTAGAGCAGCTTCCCCCACATCCAGTCGTTCTTCGCCAGATTGAATCGGTCGCCTAGTTCTTTCGCGTACTTCTGTCCGAGCTCCGCGTGTTTCGCCGCTTCCTCGATCTTCTGCTGGCGGAACAGCAGGCTCGCGTTCGCGGTGTGCGCACGCGCGAGGCCCTGCACGGTGTGGTTCTGCTCGAAGATCTCCATCGCCCGCGCGAGGTGCTTCTGCGATTCGAGCATGTTCTCGCGCTCGTCCTCGATGTTGGCGAGGATGTACGAAGCCTCGGCGATGAGATCTTCATCGCGTGCGCGTTCCGCGGCGAGCAACGCTTTCTGTCCGTATTCGAGCGCGCGGGCGATGTCGCCCTTCTTGTTCGTCAGTCGCGACAGCGGCACGTACACCGATGCGCGCGAAGCACGCGCTTCATCGAAGCCTTCGAGCTTGATGCAGCGGTTGTAGTGCGTCAGCGCTTCATTCCAGCGGCCGACCGCCTCCAGCGCTTCGCCGAGGTTCTCGCGGGCCAGCGCTTCGTTTTCGAGCGCGCCGATCTTTTCGTCGATGCGCACGCTCTTCTCGAAGTAAGTCGCGGCCGCGTGGAAGTTGCCGCGGCTGAACTCGACGATCCCGACATTGTTGTATGCGGTGACCAGATCCCACAGATCGCCTTCCGCTTCCGACAGTTCGAGGTTCTGCTTGAAGTAACGGAGCGCGGTGTCCCAGTCGCCGAGTTTCCAGAGCGTGTTGCCGAGGTTCGTTCCAGCCACCTTCTTCAGCTGATCGGAGCCGATCTTCACGCCGATGGCCACAGCTTCCATCAGGATGTCGCGCGACTTCTGCCAATCGCCCGCGGCAAACTCCAGCACGCCGAGCATGTTCTTGACGTAGCCGTGGACGATCGTCGGCTCCATCGGCTCGAGAATGGCACGCGCCCGCTCGGCCGACTCTCTCGCGCCGTCGAGATCGTCCTTTTCCTTGTAGAGCCAGGCCATGCGGTTGAGCAGCTCCGCCACTTCGACCGGCTCCTCGAGCTTTTCGAAGATCGCCTGGGAGCTCTGGAAATACGACAGCGCCGCATCCTGCTCGCCGCGCTTGGTCAGCACCTTGCCGATCTTCTTCATCACCCGTGCGACGTCGCCGTTCGGTTTGTCGTCGCGATGCCGCGCCTGGATGCTCTTCAGCAGGAACTGGAACGACTGCATCGCCGAGCGATAGTCGTCGTTGCGGTAGTACGAATCGGCGAGCTTCTCGCGCACTTCCGCTTTGTGCGCTTCGTCGACGCCGGCGAGATCCATCAGCTCGAGTGCGGAGCGATAGAACTCCGTCGCCTCCGCCTGCGCGAGCGTGCGCGATGCGATGTCGCCCGCTTCGATCGAGTAGCGAATCCCCTTCTCCGCATCATTCGCCCGCGCGAAGTGATACGCGATCTGGCCGACCAGCTGCGATTCGCCCGCGAGCAGCAGCGCTTCGAGCGCATTGCCGACGCGGTGATGCAGCTCCGTGCGGCGGCGATCGTTCATCGTGTTGTAGACCGCGTCGCGCAGCTGGATCTGCGGGAAGTGAATCGTCTTGCCGTCCGTCGATTCGTCGAGGAGATTCTGCGCGATCAGCTGCCGCGCGATCTGGTACGTCTCTTCCGCATCGAGGTCCGAGATCTGCGTCAGCAACTCCAGCGAGCTGACTTCGCCGCACGTCGCCGCGACTTCGAGCAGCGCGCGCTGACGCGGCGCGAGCGCATCGACTCTCTCCAGCAGAATCGACGCGGCGCCGCTCGGAATCCGCAGCGCGCGCAGCCGTTCGAGATCGACCGACCATCCGTTCGGTGCCCACTGCAGATGGTTGTGCGTGATGAGGTAATCGATGATGCGGCGGATGTTCAGCGGCGAGCCGGCCGACTCCCACAGCATCCAGCGCACGAATTCGTCGGTGACGTTCTGTTCGCCGAGGAGCGACTGGATGTGCTCGCGCACGAGCGGCTCGGAGAGCGCGTCGATGCGGATCAGCGGGAAGTTGCCTTCCTTCGCCTTCTGCTCCCAGAACAGCAGTCCCGAAGTATTTCCCTCGATCGATGTCTCGCTCTGATTTTCCAGCGTGAGCGTGCCGATGACCAGCAGCTTGTTCTGCTTCGATTCGCCGATGAGGAACGAGAAGAGCTCCGTCGTCGATGGATCGGCCCACTGCAGATCTTCGATGATGATGATCAGCGGCGTGCCGGACGTGTCGCCGCCGGCGTTGAGATATCCGTAGATGTCCTGCATCGATTGCACGATGCGGTTGTAGAGGCGGTACTTCTGGCCGTGGTAATCGGTCGATGCCGGTTCGCTCGTCGCGCCGACCGGCCGCAGGATGCGCCGGATCTCTTCCGCGACATCGGCGTGCGGATTCACCGCCGTCACGAGCTGATGGAAGATCTCCAGGAACGGCGCGTAGATCGTTTTGCGATTGACGGGACAGCGTCCGCAGAACACGCGCGCGCCGTCGAGCTGCGCGCGCAGCGTCGCATCGCGCACGATGCGCTTTTTCCCCATCCCTTCATGGCCGGCGACGATTACGCCGTTGCCGTGACCCTGCCGCGCTGCCTCGATCAGCAGATTGAGTTGACTGACTTCGTTCTTGCGTCCGATGAGCGGCGCCGCGAACAACTCACCGCGTCCGAGAAGCAGCGCGCCGGTCGGTGCGGTCTTGTTCGCTGCTTCGGCGACTGCGAGCAACAGCGCGGCCGCGGAGGGATACCGATCGCGCGGATCCTTTTCGAGCAGCCGCATGATGATCCGCTCGAGTGCCTCGGGCACATTCGGATTGATCGACGACGGCCGGCGCACCTCTTCGTCGAGGTGCATGCGGATGACGTCGATCGGCGCCTTGCCGTAACCAGGCAGCGCGCCGGTGACGGTCTCGTACAGCGTCATGCCGAGCGCGTACAAATCCGCGCGCGAGTCGACGCGATCCTGCTTCAAAACCTCGGGCGCCATGTACTGCAGCGTCCCGCGGATCTTGCGGTCGAGGACCTGATGCGTCTCGATCGCGAGGCCGAAGTCCATGATCTTCGCGACGCCCGTGTCGCTCACGAGCACGTTCGACGGCTTCAGATCGAGATGGATGATGCCGAGGTGATGGATGTGATGGAGGCCGGACGCGATCTGCAGGACGGCGTCGTAAAGCGCGTCCCAGTTTTGTCCGTCAAAATATTCGGAGATCTTCTTGCCGGCGAAGAACTCCATCGTGAAGTACGGAAAGCAGTTCTGCAGAAGGCCGAAGTCGTAGACCTTAATGATGCTCGGGTGATCGAGCGAAGCGAGGGTCGCGAACTCGGCTTTGAAGCGGATCGTCTGTTGCGGATCGGACAACTCGTGGCGAAGGATCTTGATCGCTTCGTCGCGCTTGTCCGAGATGTCAAACACGCGATAGACGCAGGTACCGGGCGTGTCTTTGAGGACCGTCCGAATTTGGTAACGCGGCGGCAGTTGAAGCTCAGGCGCGACAGCGTCGGTCGTTGTCATGTTTCGTAAAAGTTACTTGCTGGGCCAGAATATAACCCATCGCGTGCTGAAAAGGGTCAGAAATTGCCCATACGGGACAGCAGACAACAGATAGCAGATAGCAGAAGCGCCCGGGGGTGCGTGCTATCGTTAGATTGCTTCGTCCTGCTATCTGCTATCTGCTGTCTGCTATCCGATGACTGATCTGCCGCAATCGCTCGACCGCTTCGAGATCGTCCGGATCCTCGGACGCGGAGGCATGGGAACGGTTTATCTCGCGAAGGATCAACGACTTGGGCGGCAGGTCGCGCTCAAGGTGCTGCACCTCGAGCAGCTCGCGGGAGAAGATCGGCGGACGCGCTTCCTGCGCGAGGCGCGAGCGGTCGCGGCCGTACGCCATCAGAACGTCGCCACCATTTATGAGGTCGACGAGACCGACGAGGGCGTGCCGTTCCTGGTCATGGAGTATTGCGAGGGCGAGACGCTTTCGCAGCGGATGCGGCGGCGACCGCTCGATTCGGCCGAATTTCTGACGATAGCGAAGCAGATCTCCGCCGGCGTCGCGGCCGCTCACGACAACGGAATCGTCCATCGCGACATCAAGAGCGCCAACATCATCATCGAGCCGACCGGCCTCGTGAAAATCCTCGATTTCGGTCTGGCGAAACTCGTCAATCGCGATGTCACCGCATCGCGCGACTCGAGCACGGGACAACTCTTCGGCACGCTGCACTACATCTCGCCCGAGCAGGCTCGCGGCGCGACCGCCGACGAGCGCAGCGATCTCTTTTCTGTCGGCATCGTCCTCTATCAAATGGCATCGGGACAGTTGCCGTTCACCGGTGACGCACCGCTCGCCATCCTCGCGAAGATCCGCGACTCCGAGCCCGAGCCGTTCATCCCGCTCGATCCCGCCCTCCCCTCGCCCATCTTCAAAATCATCGGCCGCCTGCTGCAGAAAGATCCGAAAGACCGCTACCAGAGCGCGCGCGAGCTGCAGCAGGACCTGCAGGAGATCGACACGCCGACGGTGCAGATCACGACCGGCACCACGAGAACGATGCTGCGTCGCACCGTGCGCAAGCCGCGCACGATTCAGATCGCCGTCGTTGCCGTTGCACTGCTGGTCTTCATCTCCGCGATCGTGATCTCGCGCAGACACACCTCGGATGACAAACCGAATACGACGACCGCGACAGCGGCCGGCGGAGCGACGCCGTTGCGATCGATGGCCGTGCTGCCGCTCGACAATCTCGCGAACAACACGCACGACGAATTCCTCTCCGTCAGTCTCGCCGACGCGCTGGTGACGAAGCTCCAGGAAGTGCCGACGCTGCAGGTGCGTCCGACCTCCGCGGTGCTCGACTATCGCGGCAAGAAGATCGACGCGAAAGCCGCCGCGAAGGCGTTGCAGGTCGATGGCATTCTGGCCGGCAGCTTCATCGCCGCGGGTGACATCGTCCGCGTGAATCTGCAGCTCACCGACGCGCGCACCGGCTACAACGTCTGGACCGATTCGGCGCAGGGGAAGCGCCAGAATCTGCTCCAGCTGATCGATGACGTCTCCGACCGTACCGCGCGCGGACTCGGCCAGAAGCTTTCGGTAAAAGCATCGGCGCCGACGTCGCAATCGCAGCAGCCACGCTCTTCGAACCCGCAGGCGTACGAGGAGTACCTCAAATCGCGTGCGCTGGTCGGAAGCTTCTTCCCCGAGGATCACAAGAATCAGATCGAGTATCTGAAGAAGGCGATCGATCTCGATCCGAACTTCGCCGCGGCATACGCCGATCTCGCCAGCGCGCTTTCGCTCGGACAGGCGCGCGGACTCGCCTCCGACGATCAGACGTTGCAGCGCGCACAGTGGTACGCGCGCCAGGCCGTGCGGCTCGATCCGAATCTCGCCTCGGGGCATCTCGCGCTGTCGCGCGTGTTCGTGCGCGATCCGGACCGGTATCGCGAATCGGTACGCGAAAATCTGGCCGCGCTGCGCGTGAATGCGAACGATCCGCAGTCGCTGCAGCAGCTCGCGAACTACTTCGTCGCGACCGGCGAGACGACGCAGGCGAAGTGCATGTTCGACAAGCTCGTCGCGATCGATCCTTCTTCGAACGAAGCGAAGACCCGCGCGTACTGGAACGTGAACGTGCTCGATCCCGAGGGCGCGATTCAGAACGCGCAGTACGCGCTGGCGAACAAGAGCACCGAGCCGGCCGGACACGACGTGCGCGCGCTCGCATTCATCATGCGCGGCAGCGACGGCGAGGCGGAGAAAGAAGCAGATCGCGTGCTGCAACTCGTCCCGCAGAGCTACCTCGGCAAGGGCCTGAAGGCGATGATCGCGGCCGATCGCGGCGATCGCGACACCGCCGTCGCGTACCTCAAAATGTTCGAATCGGACGGCGAGCGCTATCACTGGGCCGCGCTGCGTCAGTGCATGGTCTACGCGCGCCTCGGCGACCGTGACAACGCGATCAAGTGGCTGCAGAAGTCGTACGACCTCGGCAATCACTCCTGGTACCAGCTCGTGAAGCACCCCTGGTTCGCGTCATTGCAGAGCGATCCCGAGTTCCAGAAGCTCGTCGTGAAGATGAAGCAGGATCTCGATGACGTGTACGACGACGTGACCGGCGTCTACCAACTGATCTGCCGCTAGACGTTTCTTCTTTCCATCCATGCGCGTCTAAGCAACAACGGAGGACGCCATGAAGCGTTTCACCCTGGCACTTGCCCTTCTCCTCACCTTCCCCACCTTCGGCGCAATCCCGAAAAAACCCGTCGTCCAACTCGCCATCCTGCTCGACACGAGCGGCAGCATGGACGGCCTCATCGATCAGGCGCGCAAACAATTGTGGCGCGTCGTCAACGAGCTCGCGACCGCCAAGAAAGACGGCCACTCGCCGAATCTGCAGGTCGCGCTCTTCGAGTACGGCAACGACGGCCTCTCCTCCGAAAAGGGCTACATCCGCCGCGTGCTGCCGCTGACGACCGATCTCGATCGCGTGTCCGAGGAGTTGTTCGCGCTGCGGACCAACGGCGGCTCGGAATTCTGCGGACAGGTCATCGGCGAAGCGACGAAGCAGCTCGACTGGAGCAAATCGCCGGATGACATGAAGCTGATCTTCATCGCCGGCAACGAAGAGTTCACGCAGGGCAAGATCGACTTCCACACCACCTGCAAAACCGCGATCGAGAAGGGCATCATCGTCAACACGATCTTCTGCGGCGACAAAGCGGAAGGCATTCGCACGAAGTGGAAGGAAGGCGCGGATCTCGCCGACGGCCACTACATGTCGATCGATCAGAACCAGGCGGTCGCCGACATTCCCGCTCCGCAGGACAAGGAGATCGCCGTCCTCGGCACGGAGTTGAACAAAACGTACATCAGCTACGGCGTGGTCGGCGCGGCAGGCGCGG
>C688J18823_10003017_pt1 | contig 10623 bp, 9 predicted proteins | sample HopSoiMetagenom1_FD_18823 | JGI IMG/M metagenome (IMG submission 18823) | reverse complement strand
GCGTAGCGGGCCGCCGCCAAGTGTCAGACCCTCCGGGTCTGACACCGTTCGACGTTCGGCCATCACGCCCACGCACGCGGAGGCACTCGCCGTTTTGGTCCGCGGCCGTTGTGAGCCCCGGTGCTCTCCCTAGACTTCACGTTGATGGAACGAAAGCTCGCAACGGTGCTGTTCGCGGATCTCGTCGCCTCGACCGAGTTTGTCTCGGCCTCCGATCCCGAGGTCGTGCGTCGCCGTGTCACGACCTTCTTCGACGGCGTCGCCCAGTGCATCGAGTCGCACGGCGGAACCGTGGAGAAATTTGCCGGCGACGCGGTCATGGCTGCATTCGGGATCCCACGGTCCCATGAAGACGACGCCGAGCGGGCGGTGCGTGCGGCGCTCGGCATCCTCGAGCACGTTCATCAACTCGGCCTCGAGGCGCGGATCGGCGTCGAGGCCGGCGAGGTGGTGGTCGACGAGGCCGACTCGACCTTCGCGACCGGCGAAGCGGTCAACGTCGCAGCGCGCCTCCAACAGGCGGCGCGGCCGGGGGAGATCCTGATCGGCGAGTCAGCGCACCGGTTGACGATCGCGAACGTCGAGACCGAGCCCGCCGGGCCGCTCGAGCTGCGGGGATTCCGTCAGCCGATCCCCGCCTACCGTCCGATCGCGGCGCTCGACGGGCGGCGTGCGCTCGGGAGCCTTGCCGCACCCTTCCTCGGCCGCGACGCCGAGCTCGATCTTCTCCAGAACACGCTCGACCGGACGATCCGCGACCGCCGGCCGCATGTCTTCACGATCTACGGCGAGCCGGGGGTCGGCAAGAGCCGGCTCGTGCGCGAGTTCCTCGCGGGCGCCGAGGGCGTCACCATCCTTGCCGGCCGCGCCCTTCCTTACGGCGAGGGCGTGACCTACTGGCCGCTGGCCGAGATGGTGAAGGCGGCCGCCGGGATCACCGACGACGACCCGCTCGAGGAGGCGCAGCAGAAGCTCCTCGAGTGCTGCGGCGACGAGGCGATCGCCGAGCTGCTCGGGCTCGCGTCCGGCGTCCTCGAGGCGGTCGAGGGTGAGCGCGGCCAGCCGGAGATCGCCTGGGCCGCACGCGAGTTCGTCGACGAGCTCGCGTCGGTGCAGCCGCTCGTGCTCGTGTTCGAGGACATCCACTGGGCCGAAGAGCCGCTCCTCGAGTTGATCGACCACGTCGCGCAGTGGGTGCGGCAGCGCCCGATCCTGATCCTCTGCCTCGCACGGCCGGAGCTCCTCGACGTCCGTCCGGACTGGGGCGGCGGGCGGATCCGCTCGACGGCGATCGAGCTCGAGCCGCTCCCTCGCGAGGAGAGCGAGCGCCTGGCCACGGCGCTTCTCGAGGACGCCGAGCTCCCGCCCGACGTCCGGGTGCGGCTGCTCGACAAGACGGAGGGGAACCCGCTCTACGTCGAGGAGATCGTCCGGATGGTGATCGAGTCGGGCGGCGGCGCATTCGACCGCATCCCCGACACGCTGCAGGCGCTGATCGCCGCGCGCATCGACCGCTTGCCGCAGAGCGAGAAGCTGTTGCTCCAGCGCGCCTCCGTGATCGGCCGCACCTTCTGGGCCGGCGCGCTCGCCCACCTGTCGCCCGAGTTCGGCGAGGAGCTCGACGACGCGCTCGACGATCTGCTCGTGCGCGATCTCGTCACACGCGAAGCGCGGTCGACGATCTCCGGTGAGACCCCTTACCGGTTCAAGCATGTGCTCATCCGCGAGGTCGCGTACGCAGCGTTGTCGAAGTCCTCGCGCGCCGACCTGCACACGAAGTTCGCGGAATGGCTGCGCGAACGCGCCGACAAGGAGCTGCTCGAGATCCGCGCGTACCACCTCGACCAGGCGACGCTGCTGCTTGGCGAGCTCGACGGCCGCCCGCCGCTCGAGCTCGCGCGCACGGCGGCGCACGTGCTCGAGCTCGCCGGCAAGCGAGGGCTCAGCCGCGAAGCGAATCAATCTGCGCGCAAGCTCCTCCTCCGCGCCGTCGAGCTCGAGCCGACCCTCGAGCGGCGCTACAACGCGGCGCGCGCCGCGTGGAAGCTCGGCGACCTCGGCGCCGTTCTCGTCGAGATGTCCTCCGTCGCGCAGGACGCGCATCAGCAGGGCGACCGTCGCGTGGAGGGACGTGCGCTCAGCGCGCTCGCACAGGCGACACTGTCGCGCGAAGGCGACGTGCAAGAGGCGACCCGACTCGCAGAGCGCGCGCTCGCGACCTTCGACGACGACGACTACGACGGCCGCTTCGGCGCGCTCGACACGCGTTCGCTCGTCTCGTGGGTGGCGGGGCAGCTCACACTCGCGCAGGAGTACGAGACACAGGCGCTCGACGCGGCGCGCGCGGCCGGCCGAAAGGATCTCGAGAGCAAAGCGGTGCTCGAGCTCGCACACATCAACGTCCTGCGCATGGAGGACGACAAGGCAGCCCCGCTGCTCGAGCGCGCGCTCGAGCTCGCCGACGAGAGCGGCTCGATCACCGCCCGCGCACACGCGTCGCGCGAGCGCGGCGAGTTCCACCGCGTTCGCGGCGAATGCCCGGAGGCCGAGGAATGGCTTGCGCGCGCGTTCGAGCTCTACACCGAGTCGGGCTCGCAGTGGGGAATCGCACAGAGCTCGGTCGCGCTCGGCGAGGTCGCATGGAAGAGCGGCGACCTCAAGCACGCCGAGAAGCTCTTTCGCGAGGCGATCAGGCTGTTGACGCCGATGCACGAGAGGGGGCGGCTGTGCGAAGCGCAGCGCCTGCTCGCGCAGCTGCTCCTCGAGCAGGGGCGCCTCGAAGAGGCGGAGAAGTACGCGCTCGCCGCACGCGAGACGGTCGGCGGCGAGGATGCCCGTTCACGCGCGACCACGCGCCTCGCGCTCGCGCAGGTCCGCGCGGCTCAGGGACGCGCGGAGGACGCTGAGACGCTCTACCGCGAAGCGATCGACATCGTCGGAGCGACGGAGCACGCACGCGTCGACCTCGAGCTCCTCCCTCCGTACGTGCAGTTCCTGCGCGAGCGCGAGCGGCTCGACGAGGCCGCTCAGCTCGAGGCGCGGTTGGCCGAGCTCGCACCGAGCGCGGTGTAGATCGCGCGGTCGGACTCGAGGTCCGGCGCCTCGCTGATCACGGTCGCGGCGCGATCGAAGCGCGTGAGCGCCTCGCCAAGCGGCTCGGCGCGGAGGGTTCCGTCGCCGTAGGGCAGGTGCTTCGTCTCGTTTCGGTTCGCGAACTGGATGTCGGAGAAGTGGATGTGAAACGGCGCGCCCGGTTCGATGATCGTGTCCGCGACCTCGAGGACGCCGGCGAACATCTCGGTCGACGTGAACGCACCGTCGCTCGTCGCGTGCATGTGTGCGAAGTCGAGGACGGGGCGGACCCAGCCGCATCGCGCGGAGATCGCGAACACGTCCTCGGCCGTTCCGAGCTCCCGCACACGGCCCATGACCTCGATACCGAACGGGACCGCTCGGTCCTTCTTCTCGAGCCGCTCGCGAAGCTCCCCCAGTTGCTCCACGACCGAGTCGATCGCGTCCTCGCGCGAGCGCCCGAGCAGGAAGCCGGGATGGAAGACCACGAGCTCGGCGCCGCACGCCTTCGCGACGCCCGCGGAATGGTCGAGCATGCCGACCGCCATGTTGAGCTTCTTGCCGCGTTCGGCATGGCCCATGAACCCGGCGATCGGCGCGTGCACGGAGAGGACGATGCCGGCGTCGCGCGCGAGCTCGCCGAACCGCTCGGCCCAGTCGTAGTCCATCCAGAACTTCCCCTCGAAGTCGATCTCGCATGCGCTCCAACCGCGCTCCAGCAGGATCGCGATCGCCTCGTCAGGGCTCTCCCGCGACGGCACCCGCGCGGGACCGAACCTGATCTCGCTCATGCGGCGAGCGTATAGAAGCGTGAGCGCCGAAAAGGCGCCGGACCCAGTGGGTCTGACCCTTGCCGAGGGTCCGTCCGACGGCCCCTCTACCTTGAGCGCCATGAACAAGTCGCCGTCACGAATCGACCTGCTGGAGCTCGACATCGACCTCCGGCTCACCGACCTCTGGCGCGAGGCTGCCGACATCACGGACTGGAACCTCGAGGTCGTGGCGGCCTTCATGCGCGCCGCCTACGGCAAGGGGTACTGCGACGCGCTCACCGAGGACGCCCCGGGGTCGCTCTGCCATGACCACGGGTACCGGATCCCTGCGCGCAAACGCACACCGGCGACCGAAGCCTAACCCTCCGGCAGACTGACGCCGCTACGATTCGGGCGTGCCTCGACGTAGCCCGGCACGGCTCGTGATCGCCCTGTCCGTCGCGGCGGTGCTCGCGATCTTTCTCCTGTACACGTCGATCGCGGGGGGCGGAACGCCGTCGCTCCGGCCGAGCCAGCTCGACGGGCACTCCGGCAAGGTCTCGCTCGCCGGCAAGGTCGTCGGCAGGCCGTCAGGCGACGCGCACGCGGCCGGGCTCCACTTCGTCCTGCGCGACGTCAAGGGGACGACGGCGATCCCCGTCATGTACCGGGGGACCGTCCCCGACCTGTTCCGAACAGGCCGCGACGTCGTCGTCCAGGGGCAGCTTCGGAACGGGGTGTTCGTCGCGGTGCCGGGCACGCTGATGACGAAGTGCCCGTCGAAGTACGCCCCCGCGAAAAACAGCTAGATGCCCGACCTCGGCCGGGCGGCGCTCGCCACCGCGCTCCTCCTGCTCGTCTACGCCGCAGTCGCCGGGACGTTCGCGGCGCACCGACGCCGCCGGCGCCTCGCCGCCTCCGCGCAGAACGCGCTGCTCGCGGCCTTCGGCGCGTCGGCAGTCGCAGCCGCCACGTTGCTTGTCGCCCTCGCGCGGCACGACTTCTCGTTCCGCTACGTCGCCGACCACACGAGCCGGAAGCTGCCGCTCGGCTACACGTTGACGGCGTTCTGGGGCGGCCAGGAGGGATCGCTGCTGCTCTGGCTCGTCGTGCTGTGCGGCTATGGCGCAGCGGCGGTGTGGACGACGCGGCGCGTCGCACGAGACCTGCTGGCGTGGACGGTGCCGGTTCTCGGCGTCATCGGGACGTTCTTCGCCTTCATGCTCGTGTTCGTCGCGTCGCCGTTCGCCACACAGGCCGCTCCTGCCGATGGCGCCGGACTGAACCCGTCGCTGCAGAACCCGTACATGGCGATTCACCCGCCGATGCTGTACCTGGGGTATGTCGGCCTGACCGTGCCGTTCGCGTTCGCAATGGGCGCGCTCCTGTCGCGCCGCACGGACGAGCGCTGGATCGTCGCGACGCGGCGCTGGACGCTCGCCGCGTGGGCGTTCCTCGGCGTGGGTCAGCTGCTCGGCGCGCACTGGGCATACGTCGAGATCGGGTGGGGCGGGTACTACGCGTGGGATCCCGTCGAGAACGCCGCGTTGATGCCGTGGCTCGCAGCGACGGCCTTCCTCCACTCGGTGATGATCCAGGAGAAGCGCGGGATGTTGAAGGTGTGGAACATGCTGCTCGTCATCCTCGCGTTCTGCCTGTCCCTCTTCGGAACGTTCCTGACGCGAAGCGGGATCATCCAGTCGATCCATTCGTTCACCCAGAGCTCGATCGGCCCGTGGTTCCTCGGTTTCATCTGCTTCGTCGTCTGCGCGTCGCTGGGCCTCGTGTTCCTGAGGTTGCCGCTGCTTCGGTCGAAGACGAAGCTCGAGTCGCTCGTCTCGCGTGAGGCGACGTTCCTCTACAACAACCTGCTGCTCGTCGCGCTGTCGTTGACGATTCTCTGGGGGGTCGTGTACCCGCTGGTATCGGAGCTCGTGCGCGGCGAGACGTCGACGGTCAGCAAGCCGTACTACAACTTCTTCCTCCATACGTTCGGGCTCCCGCTGCTCTTGCTGATGGGAATCGGACCGCTAGTCGCCTGGCGCCGCGCATCGTTTCGCGCGCTCGGCCGTACGTTCCTCTGGCCGCTCGCCGTGGCGGTCGTGGCCGGCGTGATCCTGCTTGCCGTCGGCGCCGGTTCGTCGCGCGTCGGCGTGATCGCGTACACGTTCTCGATCTTCGTTCTCGCGTCGATCGCGCTCGAGTTCGTCCGCGGAACCCGTGCGCGCAAAGCACTCGGCTCGGAGAGCTGGCCGGGTGCGTTCACGGCGCTCGTCGCGCGCAACCGTCGTCGGTACGGCGGCTACGTCGTCCATGCCGCGGTTGTCTTCCTCGCGATCGGCGTTGCCGGGTCGAGCGTGTATCAGACGGTCCGTGAACATCGCCTGCATCCCGGTGGCGCGATGACCGTCGCAGGGACGCGGCTCGTCTTCCGTGGGTTCGAACAGCATCGCGCGCCGAACCATCAAGCGATCCGTGCCGTCGTCGACGTCTACCGCGGCGGCAAACGGATCACGACGCTGCTCCCCGGCAAGAACAACTACTTCGCCGAGCAGCAGGTGTCGAACGAGGTTGCGATCCGCCACGACTACGCCGACGCGAGCGACCTGTTCCTGATCGCGGATCAGGTGAATCGCGACGGCAGCGTCGATCTCAAGGCACTGCAGAAGCCGCTCGTCAACCTGATCTGGTTCGCCGGCTTCGTCTTTGTCGGCGGGTCGTTGATCGCGCTCTGGCCCGACGCGCGTGAGGAGCGTCGCCTCGCCGCTCGCTACGCCGGCGCGCTCGCCGAGGCGTGACGGCGCTGCTCATCGGCGCGCTCGTCGTGCTCGCCGCCGTTGCGATCGTCGCGCTTCCGTTCCTGCGCGAGCCCGCTGCACGCGAGGACGTGCTGGATGCACCCGACGAGCGCGAACAGCGGCGCCTCGCCGCTGCGGAGGAACGCGACCGCGCACTCGCTGCGTTGAAGGAGCTCGAGTTCGATCACCGCACCGGCAAGATCTCGGACGACGACTATCGAGCACAGGTGGGACCGCTTCGCCGCCGCGCGGCAGAGGCGCTGCGCGCACTCGATGCGCCCCGCGACCGGCGTCCCGGAAAGGTCGCGTCGCATGGATAGCTGCACGACGTGCGGCGCGCCGCTCGTACGCGGTGCGCGTTATTGCCCGCAGTGCGGGCGCCCTGTCGACAGCGGCGCGACGCGGATGCTGGACCTCCCGCCCGACGAGACGGGGCAGGTTCCGGTCCATGTGACGCGCGTTCAGCCGCGGCTGTACGGCGTCACACCGCCGGCTGCGGTCCTCGCCCTCGCGGCGGCCGCGTTGACGCTCGCCGTGGTCCTCTTCGCAATCGGACACTGGCCCATCGGCTTGATCCTGCTCGGTGTCACAGTGCTGCTCGTCCTCGCGTTCCTCGAGGCCGCGCGCCGAACGCCGCGCGGAACCGCGTCGCGTTCGACGGCGGCCGCGCTCGACGACGTCAGAGCCCGCGCGGGCGTTGCCGCGGATGCACTTGCGTCGCGCGGCCGCGCTGCCCGCGAGGTCGCGGCGATCAGACGTGAGCTCCGCCAGATGTGGGCGTTGCGCGGCCGGCTCCTGTTCGAGCTCGGGGATGCGGTGTACCGTGGCGACGACGGAGCGGGCCGAGCGGCGCGCGAACGCATCGAGGAGCTCGACCGGCTTGCGGCCGAGAGGGAGGTCTACATGCAGCAGGTCATGGAGACGACGCAGCGTCGACTCGAGCGGCGGCGGCTCGAGGTCCAGCCCACGATCATCGCGTCGGCGCCGGAGACGCCGGAGCCGCCGACACCTGCTCCGGGCGAGGGGAACCCGCCCGAGCCTGCACGCATTCCGGAGCCGTACCCCCCGCCGGACGAGGGCTCGCCGCCCCAGCCGGCCGTCATCCCGGAGCCGGGCCCGGCAGTCATCCCGGAACCGGGGCCGCAGGGCAGGGACGTCCGACGCCCTGCCGAACCTTGAGGTCATGGCCCGCCGTACGGCCGTCGTCGCCGCGCTCGCAACAGCGCTCGTCCTCGTCGGGTCCGCGGCAGGGGACAACTCGCAGAAGATCGAGCAGCTGCACGAGCGGATCGCAGCAGCACACCAGCGCGAAGCCGCGCTGAACTCCCAGATCGCGGACGTCACGACGAAGATCCGGTCGCTCGAGCGACAGGTCGGCGACGTCTCGCAGCGCCTGACGATCCTCGAGCGCGACCTCGCTTTGCACCAGCAGCGCCTGGCCAAGCTCAACGAGCTGTTCGTCTTCGAGACGAAGCGGCTGCATTTCCTGCAGAGCCAGTACCGCGCCGCGGTCACCGAGCTGAACCGCCGGCTCGTGCAGCTCTACGAGTCGCCGAATCCGTCCGTCGCAGAGGTGATCCTCGACTCCGGCTCGGTGCAGGAGGCGATCGACACGCTGCATTACCTCTCGGCAATCGCGGCGCAGGACCAGCGAATCGCGCGCGCGGTCGCCGCTGCGCGCAACGACGTGCACGCGACGCGCGAGCGGACGAAGAAGGTGCGTGCAGTGGTCGCATCCGAGACGCACATCGTCGCGATCCGTACGGATCAGCAACGCCAGGCGAAGGATCAGCTGCTTGCGTCGCAACATCGGCTGTCGGGTGCGCGCAGCAGCGAAAAGAGCGCGCTCGCGTCGACGAAGGAGCTCGAGCAGCAATGGATCCAGGAAGCGAACGACCTCGCCGCCCAGGACGCGCGCGTGCGTTCGCAGCTCGCGCAGGCGCAGGCGCACACGTCGTCCACCCCGTCGGCGAGCGGCCTGATCTGGCCCGTCAGCGGACCGGTGGTGAGCCCGTTCGGGATGCGCTGGGGGCGCTTGCATGCGGGCATCGACATCGCAGTCCCGAGCGGCACGCCGATCCACGCGGCGGCATCCGGCACGGTTGCGATCGCCGGGTGGGTCGACGGCTACGGGAACTACACGTGCATCGACCACGGGGGCGGGCTCGCGACCTGCTACGGCCACCAGTCGTCGATCGCCGTGGGGACGGGCGCGCACGTCACCCAGGGCCAGGTGATCGGCTACAGCGGCTGCACCGGGCACTGCCTCGGACCGCACGTCCACTTCGAGGTGCGGATCAACGGGTCGCCGGTCGACCCGCTCGGCTACCTCTAGCGAGGAAAGGAACGGTCGGAGGCGCCGCGCGCTCGCCGCGATCGGTTCTCCCCCACAAAACCACCGGCCGCCCCGGGGGAGGCGGCCGGCGTCGTCGGGAGACGACTCGTGTTCTTCGTAGGCGAAGGGACCCAGTCCTCGACTCACTTCGCTTACGAATTACAAGAGGTAAACGCCTGAGCGCGCGATCCGGGTACGGGTCCGGATGGGCTCGGCCCGGCCGGGCCCGGTCAGCCGACGCCGAACACCTGGAGCAGGAGGAAGATGTTGAGGCCCGAGATCAGGAGCGCGACTGCGGCCGCGGCGATCTTGGTCTGGAGTTGGTTCACGAGCGCGCCCATGATGTCGCGGCGGCTCGTGAAGAAGACGAGCGGGATGAGCGCGAAGGGGATCCCGAACGAGAGCACGACCTGGCTGAGTACGAGCGTCCGCGAGGGATCCAGGCCCAGGCCGATGACGATGAACGCGGGCAGCATCGTGACGAGACGGCGAACGAGCAGAGGGATCCGCCGGCGCAGGAACCCCTGCATCACGACTTGCCCCGAGAGCGTGCCGACGGTCGAGCTCGACAGGCCCGACGCGGTCAACGCGAGCGCGAAGAGGACGCTCGACGCGCCGCCGAGGAGCGGCTCGAGCGTCTTGTGCGCGCCCTCGAGCTTCTCGACGTCCGTCAGGCCGTGGCCGAAGAAGACCGTCGCGGCGATCACGAGCATCGCCACATTGATCAAGCCGGCGATCGACATCGCGATCAGGACGTCGACGCGCGTGTACCGGTACAGCGTCCGCGCCTCCTCGTCCGTGTTCGCGACGATGCGGTTCTGCGTCAGCGCGGAGTGCAGGTAGATCACGTGCGGCATCACCGTGGCGCCCAGGATCCCGACGGCGAGCAAGACCGATTCGTTTCCTTCGAAGGACGGCACGACCGCGTGCCGTGCGACGGTCCCCAGCGGCGGATGCGCGAGCCAGAGCTCGGCGAGGTAGCAGATGCCGATCACGAAGACGAAGGCGGTGATCACGGCTTCGAACGGCCGGAAGCCGTACCGCTGGAGGCCGAGGATCGCGAACGTGATCACGCCGGTGATCACGGCCGCCGGGAAGAGAGCGATCCCCAGCAGGAGCTCGAGCCCGAGCGCCGCGCCGAGGAACTCGGCGAGGTCGGTCGCCATCGCGATCAACTCCGCCTGCACCCACAGCCCGAATGTGACGCGCCGCGGGAACTCGTCACGGCACACCTCCGGCAGGTTGCGGCCCGTTGCGATGCCGAGCTTCGCCGACAGCGTCTGGATCAGCATCGCCATCAGGTTCGAGGCGACGATCACCCAGACCAGCGTGAAGCCGAACTTCGACCCCCCGGCGATGTTGGTCGCGAAATTCCCCGGGTCGACGTACGCGACGCAGGCGATGAACGCGGGACCGAGGAACGGCCAGAGACTCCGGCGTTCCCCCCGGAGGACGCTCTGCCCCGATGCGGCCAGCTCGGTGGCGTTCATGCCCCAAGTTTAGCCGTGGCTAACTTTTTGCGTGCAGCAGGTGCAGGTCGGGCAGATTCCGGTGGCGCTCCGCGACGTCGAAGCCGTAGCCGACGAAGAGCTCGTCTGGCACGGTGAAGCCGACGTAGCGGACGGGGAGGTCCTCGACGAGCCGCCGGTACGGCCGGTCGAGAAGC
>C688J18823_10003016_pt1 | contig 10623 bp, 11 predicted proteins | sample HopSoiMetagenom1_FD_18823 | JGI IMG/M metagenome (IMG submission 18823) | reverse complement strand
CGGCCCGCCGTAATCATGTTGCCGTCTTCCGGCTCCACGAACTCGACGCGTCCGGAATAGGGGAAGGTTTCTTCGGCCGGGTCGACGATCTGTACCAGCGTGCCGTGCGCGCCGGATGCCGACAGGCCCACGAGCATTCGTGCGATCTCGGCAATCGGCGACCAGAAGTCGGACAACACGACGATTTCCGCCATTGCGGACGGCACGAATGCCGGCGGAAGGCTAAGCCGGGCCGCATCGTCGTGCAGCATTGCCTGCGCGATCTTGTCGATAACGCTGCGGCTTGCGGTGGGATGCATCAGGCCGGGGATGCCGACGCGTTCGCCCCCGGCGACCAGCAGTTCGGCCAACGCGAACGTTACGATGAGGGCGCGTTCAAGCTTGCTGTCGCGAGCTTGCCGCGACGCGAACGCCATTGACGGCGAGCGGTCCGGCCAAAGCCAAACCGTATGGGCCGCTTCCCATTCCTGCTCGCGCACATAAAGATGATCGTCTCGCGCGGAGCGCCGCCAGTCCACGCTCTGTGACGGTTCGCCGGAAACGAAGCGGCGGTATTGCCAGAAACTTTCTCCGGCGCCGGCGCGCCGCCGTCCGTGCAGGCCATGGATCACGTTGGCGGCGATGCGCCGCGCTTCAAGCACAAGGCGCGGCAGCGTTGCGGCGAGCGTTCGGCTTTCGCCATCGGCCCGTCGTATCGCTGCAATCTCCCCGCCGGTGTGCTTGGTCCCCGAGTCCATCAACCAATCCGCGTCTTCAGCTGCCTGATTACGTCCGGAATGGTGCGGCCTTCGGCCCGCGCCGAGAATGTCAGGGCCATACGATGCTTCAGCACCGGTTCGGCGAGATCAAGCACATCGTCGATCGAGGGCGCGAGCCGGCCATCGAGCAACGCACGGGCGCGAACCGCCAGCATCAGCGATTGGCTGGCGCGCGGACCTGGTCCCCACGCAATCAGCTTGCCGGCCTCGCCACCTTCCGCGCCGGGACGGGCGGCCCGTACCAGTGAGAGAATTGCCTCGACCACGGAATCCCCAACGGGAAGCCGGCGGACCAGCCGTTGTGCGGCGAGCAGGATTTCCGAGTTCATGGCCGCCTTGGCGGGGGTCTGTTCGGCACCGGTGGTTTCGAACAGGATGCGGCGCTCGGCATCCCGATCCGGGTAATCGACGTCGATCTCCATCAGAAAGCGGTCAAGCTGCGCCTCCGGGAGCGGATAGGTACCTTCCTGCTCCAGCGGGTTTTGTGTCGCCAACACATGAAACGGTTTCGGAAGATCGTGCCGCGCGCCGGCAACGGTGATGTGCTGTTCCTGCATCGCCTGCAGCAGCGCGGACTGGGTGCGTGGACTGGCGCGGTTGATCTCGTCGGCCATCAGCAGTTGAGCAAACACAGGACCCGAGATGAACCGAAAGGAGCGCTTGCCGGAACTGCTCTCGTCGAGCACCTCGGCGCCCAGGATATCCGAAGGCATCAGGTCAGGCGTGAACTGAATGCGCTTGGCATCCAGACCAAGCGTGATGCCGAGCGTCTCGACCAGCTTGGTCTTGGCCAGTCCGGGTACGCCGATCAGAAGCGCGTGGCCGCCCGAAAGGATGGTCACCAGCGTGTTTTCAATCACCCGGTCCTGACCGAAGATGACGGTTGCGATCGCATCCTTTGCCGCGCGGATCTGTCCGGCGACCTGTTCGGCGGAACGGACGATCACGTCTTCAAGTTTTTCGACACTGTCTGCGCCAGCCATCCGCTTCTCCTTCGACCCGAGCCCTTCGGCCCCAACGTTGAGGCATCATCTTTGTTCATAAGCCTTGGCGCGGCGCCGCCGATTGCGCCCTGTTGCCATCAACCGGATGCTAAACTGATGCGAAGGCCATGTATTTGTTGAATTAAACTATCCCCACCTTATCCGGTTTTCGCGGTATGAACGGCATCACGATGTGGCGACCTGATCGGCAAGTTGCGGCGGAACCGATTCAAGGTGCAGTTCATATGATTTGATATGATCTGCAGCAATCGTGCCAAGTGGGCCAGTCAGACTCGGGTAAAACAATGGCGAAGCAAGGGCAAACCACCGACGAGGGACAGACCAGTCGGCAAGGTCTGGAAGGACTCACCGCTGCGGCAACGGATGCTGCGCGTACAAGCGCCGCCGGAAAGCGGCTGCCGCCGGTGCACCTATGGAATCCGCCGTTCTGCGGCGATCTCGACATGCGAATCGCCAGCGACGGTACGTGGTTTTACATGGGCACGCCAATCGGACGGCCGGCGCTGGTACGGCTGTTTTCGACGATCCTCAAACGCGAGCACGGCAAGCACTTTCTCGTGACGCCGGTCGAGAAGGTCGGCATCCGCGTCGATGATGCGCCGTTTCTCGCCGTCGAAATGCTCGCCGAAAGCGACAGCCGGGGCCGGCTGCTGCGCTTTCGNACCAATGTCGACGANTGGGTAGATTGCGATTCGTCCCATCGGCTGCGTTTTGAAGCCGCGGCGGATGGCGGGTTGACGCCTTATCTGCACGTCCGAGCCGACCTCTGGGCCAAGGTCACCCGCGCGCTCTATTATGATCTGGTTGACATGGGCGAGGAGCGAATGGTCGATGGTGCACCGATGTTCGGTGTCGAATCCGGCGGTGAATTCTTCGCGATGGCGGATGCGGAGCAGGTGAGGGGCGCGCTTTGAACGAGCCGGTGTTGAAGGCCGATCCCGCTGCGCTCAGCTCAGCGGAATTTTTCGATCGCGCTCGCACGCGCCTGCGCTTCGATGTGCCCGCCGGCCTGGTCGACCCCAACATCATTCCGCGTAGTGGCGACCAGGGCAACGATCGGATGCTGGAAATCGTCGCGCGCGAACAGCCGGTGCGGCCGGCGGCGGTGCTGATCCCGGTGGTCGACCATCCGAAACCGACCGTGCTGCTGACCCAGCGCTCGCCGCACCTCAACGATCACGCCGGCCAGATATCCTTCCCCGGCGGCAAGATCGATGCCACCGATGCTTCCCCCCTTGCCGCGGCGCTGCGCGAAGCCGAGGAAGAAGTCGGCCTGTCCCGTGAATTCATCGATCCGATCGGATACCTCGATCTGTACGGAACGAGTTTCGGTTTCCGGATACTGCCGACGGTTGCAAGGGTACGGCCCGGCTTCAGCTTGCGCATCAACAGATCGGAAGTGGACGACGCGTTCGAAGTGCCGCTCGAATTTCTGATGGACCCCGCGAATCATCAAGTGCACAGCAGGGAATTTCGCGGGATGGAGCGCTCGTATTACGCCATGCCGTTCGCGGAACGTTATATCTGGGGCGCAACCGCGGGAATTCTGCGGGTGCTGTACGAGCGGATTTGCCTGAAATGATCCGTCCGGCGCTCACCGAACTGCTGGTCTTCCTGATCCCGTTCGCGGTCTATGTGCTGTTTCTGCTGGCAACTCGCTCCGGAGTGCTCGTGCAGGGGTCGTGGCCTGTGCACATCGTTGCCAAACTGGTGCTGGGTGCGCTGCTGCTGGTGATCATCAGTTTCGTTCTGCTCGCGCATTTCTCGGGGGCCTCTCCGAATTCCACCTACGTCCCGGCGCACATCGAAAACGGCAAGTTCGTTCCCGGAGTTGAAAAGTGAGCGAGCGGCGCGTGCTCGATGACGCGCCCTGGCTCGGAAGCGGACCCGCCGCCCGCGTGCTCGGCCTGCTGAACGGCAACGGCGAGGAAGCGCGTGTCGTCGGCGGCGCGGTGCGCAACGCACTGCTGGGGATACCGATCGGGGAGATCGATATCGCCACCACCGCCGTGCCCGCGGAGGTGATCCGCCGCGCCAAGGCCGCCGGGATCAAGAGCGTGCCGACCGGGATCGAACACGGCACCGTTACGCTGGTGGTCGACGGCCACCCTTTTGAAGTGACGACATTGCGCGAGGACACCGAAACCTTCGGCCGCAAGGCCAAGGTCGCCTTCGGACGCGACTGGGGTGTGGATGCGCAGCGGCGTGACTTCACCATCAACGGCATGTCGATCGACGCCGCCGGCGTCGTGCATGATCACGTCGGTGGCCTTGAGGACATCGCCGCCAGGCGCGTGCGCTTCATCGGCGACCCCGACCAGCGCATTGCCGAGGATTACCTGCGCATCCTCAGGTTTTTCCGCATCCAGGCCGCCTTCGGCACGGGTCCGCCGGATCGGCCGGCCTACGCCGCCTGCATCCGCGCCCGGGCGGGAATGGCTAAACTTTCCGCCGAACGGGTGCGGATGGAAATCCTCAAGCTGATGGTGGCCGATGGGGCCGCCGGCGCGATCACGGCGATGGCCGATGCCGGGTTGCTGCTGCCTATGTTCGGCGGCGTCGCCTATCTCGGACCGCTGGTGAAAATGATCTCGGCGGAGCGGTTGCTGGGATTGAGGCCGGACGCGCTTCGCCGGCTCGGCGCGCTCGCGGTGGCGGTCACCGAGGACGCCAGGCGCGTTGCAACCCGGCTCCGGCTTAGCAACGCCGAAGCCAAGGCGCTGGATTCGATGGGACATCGTTGGTGGCGGCTCCACGGCATGGACGAGGCGACGGCACGCCGGCGGCTCTATCGCCTTGGCGAAGATCGCTACCGCGACCGCCTGATGGTGGCGTGGGCGCGCTCAGGCGACGAGCCCAACTCGGCGCGATGGCGCGAACTTGCCACCTTGCCCGAGCGCTGGCGCGTCCCGGAGTTTCCGCTGAAGGCCGCCGATTTCATGAAGCGCGGAATTGCCGAAGGTCCGTTGCTGGGACGCGTGCTGGCGCTCGCGGAGGACGCATGGCTGGCCGCGGATTTTCCGATCGATGCAAGCGCCATCGATGCGATCGCCGATCAAACCGTAAGCCGATTCATGCGCGATCAAAGGTCTTGAGCAGCGTTGCCGGGCGAAAGCCTGGCTACGGCCACTTCACTTCGGGCGGCATCGAGGAGAGGATGGAATCCACATTGCCGCCGGTCTTGAGGCCGAAGATGGTGCCCCGGTCATAGAGCAGGTTGAATTCGACGTAGCGTCCGCGTCGGATCAGTTGTTCTTCGCGGTCGGCCGCGGTCCACGGCGTCTCGAAATTGCGCCTGACGAGCTCAGGATACAGACTCAGAAAAGCGCGGCCGACCTCCTGGGTAAAAGCGAGGTCGGCATCCCAGTCGCCGGAATCGTGCCAGTCGTAAAAGATGCCGCCGATGCCGCGCGGCTCCTTGCGATGCGGCAGATAGAAATATTCGTCGCACCACTTTTTGTACTTGTCGTAACTCGCGATGTTGGCGTGGGCGTCGCAGGCCGCCTGCATGGCCGAATGAAAGTCGATGGTGTCGGGATCGTCCTGCGTCCGGCGCCGGTCGAGCACCGGCGTCAGGTCCGCGCCGCCGCCGAACCACGATCTGGTCGTGACGACGAACCGGGTGTTCATATGCACGGCGGGTACGTTTGGATTGCGCAGGTGCGCGATCAGCGAAACACCGGATGCCCAGAACGTGGGATCCTCCGCAGCGCCTGGAATCTGGGCGCGGAATTCCGGGGCGAATTCGCCGTGCACGGTCGAGCAGTGCACGCCGACCTTCTCGAACAACCGCCCGCGCATCACCGACATCACGCCGCCGCCGCCGGGCAGCCCTCTGTGGTCGGTGCGGTCCCAGGCGGTGCGAACAAAGCGCGCCGCGCTTCCGGGATAGAGCGAGCCGGGCGCGTCGTCTTCAAGCTTCTCGAAGGCGGCGCAAAGTTCATCGCGCAGGCGCTCGAACCAGTGGCGCGCGCGGCCCTTGCGTTCCTCGAGCACGGCCATGTCCATCTGCGTTTGCTATCCTGTTTGACGCGCGTCCACTAGACGAAGTTGGGCGTTCGCTCCGGCTAACTTTGCGGACCGTAATAGGTGCAGCTTTCATTACAGCTGTCGCGGTAAATGCTGACGCGCGTGACCGGGCCGGCGTGCTGGATGCGCTCCCAGACGAAGCGCGAGAGATTCTCGAGGGTTGGCGGCCCAAGCGCATCGACCTTGTTGAGCAGCTTGTGGTCGAGCATTTTCCGCACCTCGGCCATGCTGCGTTCGAGCAGCCCAAGATCGAGCACCATGCCCGTGGCGGGATCAGGCGTGCCGCGCAATGTGACCTCGGCGCGGAAAGAGTGGCCGTGGATCTCCTCGCTTGCGCTACCCCACGTCGTTCCCGTCAGCGCGTGCGCTGCCTCGAACCGGAACGATTTCGTCAATTCCCACATCTTCAACAGTCCTGCTTCTATCTGATACCGAGCGTCTTGTGCGTCTGCAGGCTGAGCCGCCATTGCGGATGTCGCAGGCAATAGTCGATCGCTCGCGCGGTGTTCTCGACCACATCAGGTCCGTCCATCGGCTGCAATGAGAACCGCTGGAAGGCCAGATCGACGTAAGCCTCGGGCGTCGCCTCCGGCTGCGGATACACCAGCTTGAGCTCGTGACCGCGGCGGACCACCAGTTCGGCGCCGGCTTTCGGGCTGACGCAAATCCAGTCCATTCCCTCCGGCGGGTCGATCGTGCCGTTGGTCTCGACGCCAATCTCGAACCCGCGCGCGTGCAGGGCTTCGATCAGCGCAGCATCGACCTGCAGCAACGGTTCGCCGCCGGTCAACACCGTGTAGCGGTTTTGCGCCGGTCCCGTCCATTGCGCGGCGATCGTATCGGCCAGCGCCTCGGCTGAAGCATAACGGCCGCCCAGCGTGCCGTCGGTGCCGACGAAGTCGGTATCGCAGAATTGGCATGTCGCGGTGCCGCGATCCTGCTCGCGGCCGCTCCAGAGATTGCAGCCGGAGAAACGGCAGAACACGGCAGCGCGGCCGGCATGCGCGCCTTCACCCTGAAGGGTCAGGAAGATCTCCTTGACCGCGTAACTCACTGCGCCGCCTCCATTACCGGGGAACCGATTTGCCGCGTCGCCTCTCCCAGCGCCATCGCCGCCGCCATCGCGACGTTCAATGAGCGAAGCCCAGGCGCGATCGGGATCACCAGCCGCGCATCCGCCGCGACCGAAACGTCGTCGGGTACGCCTGCGGATTCTCGCCCGAACATCAGAATGTCGGCCGCGCCATAGCGGTAATCAAGATACGACCCATCGCCGCGCGTCGTGAACAGGACCAGCCGGCAACCCGCCTCACGACGCCAGTGCTCGAATTTCGACCAGGAGTCGTGGCGCGTGATGCTCACGCGGTCGAGATAATCCATGCCGGCGCGGCGGAAGTGTCGATCGGACACCGGAAAGCCTGCGGGCTCGATGATGTGGGCGGTCACGCCGAGACACGCACAAAGACGGAGAATCGTTCCTGTGTTCTGCGGAATGTCGGGCTGGAAAAGCGCTATCTGCATCGCGTGACGGCCCTCCCGGTCCTCCGTGAAAAGTCCGAATAAATCATGGCTCTGGGTGGAATAAGTGCATTGCACGCCGGCCAGCGGATAGCGGGCTTGCGCTCTTTCGGCAAGGGTGCCAATAGAACGATTCTGGACCGTTTGTTCCGCCCGATTGGGCGGGAAAGCTGGTCTTTCTGCCCCCGCGGGGTCGCGGTGCCGGCAGCCTCCCGTGGTCGTAGATGCGTTGCCAGGGTGGTTCCACCGGCTGGAGCTGAGAAAGGGTTTGGAATCGTGACGACAGCGTCTTCGGCGGATCATCCTACACGCCGTGATTTCCTCTTTGTTGCGACGGGTGCTGCCGCCTCGGTCGCCGGAGTGGCTACGCTCTGGCCGTTTGTTTCCCAAATGAATCCCGATGCCTCGACAATCGCGGCCGGCGCGCCGATCGAAGTCGACCTGGCGCCGATCGCCGAAGGTCAGGACATCAAGGTGTTCTGGCGCGGCAAGCCGATCTACATCAGTCACCGCACCAAGAAGCAGATCGATGAAGCGCGCGGCGTCGCGCTCTCGAGCCTGCCCGATCCGCAGTCCGACCAGGCCCGGGTCAAGGAAGGCCATGACCAATGGCTGGTCGTGGTCGGCATCTGCACCCATCTCGGCTGCATTCCGATTGCCCATGAGGGCAACTACGACGGCTTCTTCTGCCCCTGCCACGGCTCGCAATACGACTCCTCGGGTCGCATTCGCCAGGGACCGGCGCCGGCCAATCTGGCGGTGCCGCCGTATCAGTTCGTTTCCGACAGCAAAATCCAGATCGGCTGAGTCTCGGCCCTGTTCCGAGACCTAAGCCGGTCGCCTCGTCTTACCTTCCTCAGGATCGCACCATGAGCGGACCATCCGACTACCAGCCGACCAATCCAGCATTGAGATGGATTGAGCGTCGTCTCCCGATTATGGGTCTGATGCACTCGTCGTTCGTGGCCTATCCGACGCCGCGCAACCTGAACTACTGGTGGACGTTTGGCGCCATTCTTTCCCTGATGCTTGGGGTGCAGATCCTGACCGGCGTCGTGCTGGCGATGCATTACACGCCTAGCGCGGATGTCGCCTTCAGGTCGGTTGAGGCCATTGTGCGCGACGTGAACTACGGCTGGCTGTTGCGCAACATGCACGCCACCGGCGCGTCGATGTTCTTCCTCGCGGTGTATGTCCACATGTTCCGTGGCCTGTATTACGGGTCGTACAAAGAGCCTCGCGAAATCCTCTGGATTCTCGGCGTGATCATCTACCTGCTGATGATGGCGACGGGCTTCATGGGTTACGTACTGCCGTGGGGCCAGATGAGCTTCTGGGGCGCGACCGTGATCACCAACCTGTTTTCAGCGGTGCCCTATTTCGGCGAGAGCATCGTGACCCTGCTTTGGGGCGGCTATGCCGTGGGCAATCCGACTCTGAACCGGTTCTTCTCGCTGCACTATCTGCTGCCGTTCCTGATTGCCGGCGTGGTGGTGCTGCACGTCTGGGCGCTGCACGTCTCCGGCCAGAACAATCCAGCGGGCGTCGAGCCCAAGACCGAAAAAGACACGGTGCCGTTCACGCCTTACGCGACCATCAAGGATATGTTCGGCGTGTCGTGCTTCATGCTGTTCTTTGCGTGGTTCATTTTCTACATGCCGAACTATCTCGGCGACGCCGACAACTACATTCCCGCCAATCCGGGCGTGACGCCGGCGCATATCGTGCCGGAGTGGTACTATCTGCCGTTCTACGCGATCTTGCGCAGCATCCCGAACAAACTCGCCGGCGTGACCGCGATGTTCGGAGCGATCATCGTGCTGGCGTTCCTGCCGTGGCTCGATACCGCCAAGACCAAGTCTTCCAAGTACCGTCCGCTGGCGAAGCAGTTCTTCTGGATCTTCGTCATCGTTTGCGTGCTGCTCGGCTATCTCGGCGCGCAGCCCCCTGAAGGCATCTACGTGATCGCCGGGCGCATCCTGACCTTCTGCTACTTTGCGTACTTCCTGATCCTGCTGCCGGTGTTGAGCCGCATCGAGAAGCCCCGCCCGGTGCCGAATTCGATCGCCGACGACGTGCTGGCCAAGACCGGAAGCAAGGCGACGCCGATGATCTCCACCGTCATTGCGCTCGCGGTCGCAGGCGCGCTGTTCGCCGGCACCACCCAAAACGCCCGCGCCGAAGAGCACCCGGTCCCGCCCTCGCAGAAATGGTCGTTTGCGGGTCCGTTCGGGAAGTTCGATCGCGGGGCGATGCAGCGAGGCCTCAAGGTCTACAAGGAAGTCTGCTCGGCCTGCCACGCGCTTTCCTACATCGCCTTTCGCAACCTCGCTGATCCCGGCGGTCCCGGTTATACGGCGGCGCAGGCGGCGGCGTTGGCTTCCGAATACAAGGTGAAGGATACGAACGATCAAGGCGAAGCGATCGACCGCCCGGCTCGTCCTGCCGATTACTTTCCCTCCCCGTTCCCGAACGAGCAGGCTGCGCGGGCCGCGAACGGTGGCGCGCTTCCGCCTGATCTGTCGCTGATCGCCAAGGCACGCTCCTACGAACGGGGCTTCCCGAAATTTGTGTTCGACTTCTTCACGCAATTCCAGGAGCAGGGTCCCAACTACATCGATGCTCTGCTTCAGGGTTATGAGGACAAGCCGCCGGCTGGCGTGAGCATCCCTCAGGGCTCGTACTACAACAAGTATTTCCCCGGCCACGCGATCAAGATGCCGAAGCCGTTGAATGATGGGCAGGTTACTTTCGACGACGGCTCGCCGGCGACCGTCGCGCAATACGCAAAGGACGTCTCCACTTTCCTGATGTGGGCGGCGGAGCCGCACATGGAGGAACGGAAGCGATTAGGACTGCAGGTATTCGTTTTCCTGATCGTGTTTACAGCGCTGCTCTACTTCACCAAGAAGAAGGTCTGGGCGGACGCGCACTAGGGCGCACGGCTATCACTGAAGCTGTATAGGTCGCCTTGGAGGGCGTTCTAAGGAACGATTGCCGCAATCCTCACGGAGTTCTTCGAGATAGTTTCGTCGTTACCAACGTACCTAGTTACATCGAAATGACGGCATAAGCAGAACAAGGATTCCGAGGTCGCTACGACCATGTCTTAGAGAGCATGTGGCCACAAGCGGCCCAATTGCGACATCAAAACTTACGCTAGACCTGCGCTTTCGCATCCGGGTCACTTCGACCCACACGCGGCTCCGTCCCTGCCAACAGCCTTTGAATGTTGGCGCGATGGCGGACGATCACGTAGAAGCCGCCTCCGATCACCAGCAATCGATACGGTAATGGATGCTCGAATGCGCACA
>C688J18823_10003014_pt1 | contig 10627 bp, 10 predicted proteins | sample HopSoiMetagenom1_FD_18823 | JGI IMG/M metagenome (IMG submission 18823) | reverse complement strand
CTACCCTATTTTTTATTTTTTATACTGGCGGGAGAAGTGCTCGCGCTATACATTGCCAAAAGATATCATAATAACATTGATTACTATAATGCATTTTCAACTTTACAAATAGGTTATTATTTACTATTGATTCACAGTAGTATCTGTTCTGGAAAAGCAAAAAAAGTACTTGCAGGTTGCATTGCCTTTTTCTTCCTTGCTTCTATTATAAATTATTATTTAGTCAGGGGCAACAATGAGCTGATCAGCTATTCTTTTACGATAGGCTGCTTGTTCATTACACTGGGATCAGCCTACTTTTTTTATGAGCTTTTACTTTCAACGAATTTAGAAACCTATACAACGTATCCCCTTTTTTGGATTATGCTTGGCCTTTTTATTTTCTACGTTTGTAATATTCCATACATGTCGGTTTATAATTTCCTCTCAATAAACTATAAGACGATCTGTAATGCTTATTTTACAATAATTTTTATATTGAATTACATTATGTATTCGTTTTTTATAATCGGAATCATATGCAGCAGCAGGAAGAAGTCGCATTTGCGCTAATTATCGGAACGGTTCTGTTTTTATTCTTAAGTTTTTGTCTATTGTTGTTTTTCATTCTATTTAAAAACAGTAAAAAAAGACATATTGAAGAAAAAAAGACCCTGGAGCTTGCTTATAAACATGAGCTTGCTAATGTTATGATTGAGATCCAGGAGAACATTTTGGAGCAAATCAGCAGGGAGCTGCATGACAATATCGGACAATTGCTGACGGTGGCGAGAATACATTTGAATACGGTTTTAAAACACCCTGAGAAAAGGACAAGCGAAAAACTTCAGGAAACGAATAATGTGGTGGATATGGCCATCTCAGAACTAAAAATTTTATCAAGATTACCGAGTACGGATAAAATCAAACAATTTAGTTTATTAAATGCACTAACGATGGAAATAGATCGCATTAATAAGCTGGAATCTGTAAAAACGATTTTAATGATTAAAGGAGAAATCGTACCTTTTGGCTCTGATACAAAAATTATTATTTTCAGGATAATTCAGGAATTTATCTGCAATACAATAAAATATGCAAATGCAAATGAATTAAATATCATTTTGAATTATGATAATGATAACTTTGTACTGGATATTTCGGATAACGGAAAAGGTTTTGATATGAATATTAAAATGAATCAGGGGAACGGAATATCTAATATTAAAAACAGAGCAAGCCTGATTGGAGCTGTTAGTGAATATAAATCAGGAGTAGAAGGAACAAGTTTGAAGTTGACGGTTAACAATTACAAGAACACATTATTGAATTAGCCATAACCTGGTTATTTGATAAATAAACGAATAATAAACAACCCCACATATTCCACTTGCTTGTCATAAAAATACGATGTAAGGTGAATATGTCAATTAAAAAACAACCTGTACTTATGAAACCATCTATTATTATTGTCGACGATCACAAATTAGTTTCCAAGGCGATAGCAGAACTTATAGAGGGATTTAATACTTATGAAATACTCTTTGATTTAAATAACGGCAAAGAGCTTCTGGAGAAACTAAAAAATAAAAAAAACATTCCTGATATCGTTTTATTGGATATTAATACACCTATCATGAATGGTTTTGAAACCATGAAGGTATTAAACGAAGAATATCCTCAAATTAAAGTATTGGCTTTGTCTATGAATGATGATGAGGAAACCATTATCAAAATCATTAAACTAGGCGCATGTGGATACATCTCCAAATTAATTGATGATGAAGAGCTAAAATTAGCACTGGATACAATCATTGAAAAAGGCGTTTATTACACAGAAGGTGTTACTAATTTTTTAGTTTCTTCGTTGAAATCAGATTCTGATAAAGCAGAAAAAATTAAATTTTCAGATCGTGAACGCGAGATGCTAAAATTTATTTGTACCGAACTTACCTATAAAGAAATTGCCGATAAAATGTTTTTAAGCCCAAAAACAATTGACGGGTATCGCGATGCTTTATTCCATAAAATAGGCGTAAAAACAAGAGTAGGTTTGGCTATTTATGCGATTAAAAATAATTATTATAAGATATGAATACTCAACATTGAATGCAAAACGCCAAAGGTTTTAAAAACCTTTGGCGTTTTTTACATTATACCAGTTTGGCAACCCGACAGGTTTTTAAAACCTGTTGGGTTTATCTTTTAATAGTTTTGCTTATACTTCATAATTTTCATGAAATCAGTTTTATTTTAAATTAAAAACCCAACAGGTTTTAAAAACCTGTCGGGTTACACTATTATCTATTCAAAATACTGTTTCATCCGTTCAAAAAATCCTTTGTCCTTTTTACCTGGATTCGGTTTAAAATTCTCAGACTCTCTTAAATCTTCCAGCACTTTCTTTTCTTCTTTTGATAGATGTTGCGGTGTCCACACATTGATGTTCACCAAAATATCACCACGGGAATAGCTGTTGATATCAGGTAATCCTTTCGCTTTTAAACGAAGTACTTTTCCGCTATGTGTTCCCGGATCAATTTTTATTTTTGCTTTTCCATCAATTGTCGGTACTTCGATGTGTGTACCAATTGCTGCATCGACAAAACTAATGTAATGATCATAAAATAAATTTACACCGTCACGTTTTAGATGTTCATGTTCGATTTCTTCAATAACAATAATAAGATCACCAGCTACACCGCCACGTGCTCCCATGTTTCCTCTTCCATTTACGGATAACTGCATACCCTCAGCTACACCTGCTGGGATATTGATATTGATTACCTCTTCATCTCTAACAATTCCATCACCATGGCAACTGGTACATTTATCAGAAATCGTTTGTCCTTCACCACCACAGGAAGGGCAGGTACTGGTGGTTTGCATTGCTCCCAAAATTGTATTGGTAACGCGTGTTATTTGTCCGGTTCCTTTACAGGTGCTACAGGAATTAAAAGCAGAACCATTTTTTGCACCACTACCACTGCATGTTTTACAAGCAACATATTTATTTACTTTAATTTTTTTCTCTACGCCATTGGCAATTTCTTCCAACGTCATTTTCACTTTTACACGAAGATTAGAACCGCGGTTAACGCGTCTTCCTCCTCTTCCACCACTACCGAAACCACCTCCACCGAAATGACCTCCGAAAATATCACCGAATTGACTGAAGATATCATCCATATTCATTCCGCCGAAACCACCGCCACCACCAAAACCGGCGTTACCGCCTAATCCTGCATGTCCGTACTGATCATAACGTTGTTTCTTTTCCGCAGAACTTAATATTTCATAAGCTTCAGCAGCTTCCTTAAATTTTTCTTCAGCAGCTTTATCTCCAGGATTTTTATCCGGATGAAACTTAATAGCCATTTTGCGATAAGCCTTTTTTATTTCATCTGTACTTGCACTTTTGGAAATCTCTAATATTTCGTAATAATCTCGCTTACTCATTATAATTTTAAATATTTATGAATGTTTAGTTACCGATAACCACTTTTGCAAAGCGAATTATTTTACCATTTAGTGTATACCCTTTTTCCAATTCATCCATTATTTTACCTTTCATGTCCTCTGTGGGTGCGGGAATATTGGTAATAGCCTCGTGAATATCCGGGTTAAAGAGTTCTCCAAGCGCTTTCATTTCTGTTAAGCCTTTTTGGGTAAGTGCTGTTTTGAATTTATTATAAATCAAGTTTACACCGTCATTAATGGCTTTTACATCTGTTGACTCGGCATTTGACTTAATGGCACGCTCAAAGTCATCAATGATAGGCAGTAAGCTTTTAAAAACGTCCTCGCCACCAGCATCCATAATCTCCTTTTTTTCCTTTGCAGTACGTTTTCTGAAATTATCAAACTCGGAATACAGACGAGTATACTTGTCATTCAATTCGGCTACTTTAGCTTTTAATTCAGCTATTTCAGCGTCTTTTTCATTTACAGTTTCAGTTTCTGGTTCTATATTTTGCTGATCCTGTTGATCATTGATTTCGTTTTCGTCTGCTTTCATTTTTTTGAATATATTTTTAAAATTCTTCATTTTATTAAAGTCCGCTGCTGGCATTCAAATTTTTTGCCAGGCAAAGATAAAAAGACATTTTGACATACGGCCAATAAAGGTTTGACGCTTTCAGCGTCAGGGGATAAAAAAAGCTTTCTTGTTTCCAAGAAAGCTTCCTTTTAAAAATATTTAAAATTTTATTTTGTGTCTTTCACTAATTTTGCCAAGGCTGTTTCTAAGCCTGCACCTCTTATTTCATCGCCTTTCGCAACAATAACCCCATTTTCATCAATTAAAAAACCGGCAGGAATTCCTGTTATCTCATAAGCCGTTGCTGCAGCTGATTGCCAGCCTTGCAAATCACTCACATGATTTTCCCATACAAAACCATCTTTTGCAATTGCATTCAACCATTTCTCTTTTTGGGTATCAAGCGAAACGCTGTATACCGTAAATCCTTTGGTTTTTTTATTAAACTTTGTATCTTTAAATTTATTGTAGTTGGCAACTACATTTGGACTTTCTTGACGACAAGGTCCGCACCAGGATGCCCAGAAATCAATTAATACAACTTTACCCTTTAAAGAAGATAACGCAATTTCTTTACCTTGAGGATCTGAAAATTTTAATTCAGGTGCCTTATTTCCTACATTCAAGCCAACAACGGCTCCTGATTTTTCTGTTTGATTAGTTGAATCGGTTTTAATGAAACCAAATGCCAGTATGGATACTGCAGCTAATACTAAAATGATGTTAATTTTTTTCATGTGTAAAGGATAATTTTTATTTGTTGTCGGGCAACAATTTCATTTTGTAAATTTAAAAAAATTGAGCCTCACTTCCTAACAATTTGCGCGCCCAATTTTTGAAGACGTTCGTCAATATGCTGATATCCGCGATCAATTTGTTCAATATTGTGGATGGTGCTTTTACCGTTTGCTGAAAGTGCCGCAATCAATAAGGATACCCCTGCACGAATATCAGGTGATGTCATGGATATTCCTTTCAGGTTATGCTCACGATTAAGTCCGATTACAGTTGCACGATGTGGGTCACACAGAATAATTTGGGCACCCATATCAATTAATTTATCGACAAAAAACAAGCGGCTCTCGAACATTTTCTGATGGATTAGCACGGTGCCTTTAGCTTGTGTAGCAACTACCAGCACAATGCTTAATAAATCGGGTGTAAATCCAGGCCAAATTGCATCTGCAATGGTAAGAATAGAACCATCAATAAAGGTATCAATTTCATAGGTTTCTTGAGATGGGATAAAAATATCATCGCCTCTTTTTTCCAGTTTTATTCCGAGACGTTGAAAAACAGAGGGAATAACTCCTAATTCTTCAAATTGCACATTTTTAATCGTAATCTCTGATTGTGTCATCGCCGCAAGACCAATAAAACTACCCACTTCAATCATATCCGGAAGCATTCGATGCGTTGTGCCCTTCAGGGACTCAACACCTTCAATGGTTAACAGATTAGAGCCGATGCCTGTAATTTTTGCACCCATCCTGTTTAGCATTTTGCAAAGCTGTTGCACATAAGGTTCGCAAGCAGCATTATAAATTGTAGTGGTTCCTTTGGCCAATACTGCTGCCATCAAAATATTGGCGGTACCTGTTACCGAAGCCTCATCCAACAGCATATAGCAGCCTTTCAGGTTGCTTGCTTCTACTTTATAAAAATCATTTACATCATCATAAATAAATTTAGCTCCTAAATTTTGAAAACCGATGAAGTGGGTATCCAAGCGACGACGACCAATTTTATCACCACCCGGACGCGGGATATATCCTTTTCCAAAACGTGATAAAAGCGGCCCAACAATCATGATGGAGCCTCTCAAACTTCCACCCTTCTTTTTAAATTCAGCCGAATTCAAATAATCCACATTTACATGATCCGCTTGAAAAGTATATTCTTCATGTCCTGTTTTCTCCACTTTTACACCCAGATCGCGTAATAAATCAATTAGTTTATTTACATCTACAATATCCGGAATATTGCTGATCACCACCTTTTCAGGAGTAAGGAGTACAGCGCAAAGTATTTGCAGTGCTTCATTTTTAGCGCCCTGAGGTATGATTTCACCTTTTAATTTTTTGCCACCAATAATTTCGAATACACTCATTTAATTCGTTTTTAAGTTAACAGTTTTGTTTTTGAACCAACGCTAAAGCGTCGGTCCATGCATTACGAAATACGGGTTTTATTTGGCTTAAAAGGAGAGATATTGTTTTAATTTACGAACGAGAGATTGTTAATTGTAATGGATTCGCATTCATATGGTAGTATGTTTCTATCAGGAACTCTCGCCAAACAGATTTATTCAGCAGTAATGATCCCGGAGGGATCACACCTTTGTAGAAATAAATAACGCAACAAGAATTACCGACCCCGGAGGGGTCGTACACTCAATGCTTTCGCTTGTTGAAAATTCAAATAACATTAATTTATTGATTATGGTTAGCGTGTACGACCCCTCCGGGGTCGACAAAATCCTAGGTAATCTTTTTCTACAAAGGTGTGATCCCTCCGGGATCATTACTCTATTTTTATTATAATACCAATTGAAACGACTATTTACTAAAAACGCCAATGGCTTTATGACCATTGGCGTTTCGTATTTGAATTAAACAGTTTAAAACTTCCGTTTAAATTTCTGATTATTGTTGTTGTTATGTCGAAAACTTCCACCATTGTTGGATTTTCCTCCATTGTTATTTTGTTGTTTTTTCTTATCGCGGTGCTGATTGGTAGTTGCTCCACGAGGTACAAATGTTTGTGTACTGCGCAATGCAGAAGCATCTGCTCTTAATTCACCTTTTGATAATTCTTCCAGTTGTTTTAAAATCACCTCATCATTTACTGAATCACGATTCCAGTTCAGATAAGAGCGTTTCATCAGGTTGGCAATCTGTTCTGTCAATACATTTTTTTCTTCTCCTTCAGGGTATTCTCTTGCTTTTGCAATGATGCGTTCTACGGTTTTACCATAGTGTTTATAACGAATATCATTGCTAGGATATAAAACACGATCCGGTTTGGTTTGAAATGTTTCGGCAGTTGGTTTTGGATAAGGAGAATCCACATCCAATTTAAATTCAGAGATGATAAAAATATGATCCCATAGTTTATGTTTAAAATCAGTTACATCACGTAAATGTGGGTTCAATTGTCCCATTACATCTATAATAGCACGTGCAACTTTATTGCGTTCTTCACGATCCGAAACGGTAATCGCAAAATCAATCATTTTCTGAATGTTTCTTCCATATTCAGGAATAATCATCTTCGGCAGGCTGGTATTATAATCCATACTGTAAGGGGTTGGTTGATCCAATTGGGGGTTATCTCTAAAGGGTGTAAATCTGATTCAAAAGTAACGATTTTATTGGAGATACCAAAAGATTAAATATAAATTAATGGGTATAAAATCGCTTTTTCGGTAATCAATTTTTTTAATTAGTAGATATTGTTAAATTTGCAATCAAAATAAAAAACACGAATTTATATGAAGATATTAGTTTGTATCAGCAATGTACCTGACACTACTACAAAAATTAGTTTTGTGAACAACGACACGGCATTCAATACTGCCGGTGTTCAGTTTGTGATCAATCCTTATGATGAATGGTATGCATTGGTTCGTGCGCTTGAATTGAAAGAAGCTCAGGGGGGAAATGTAACAATTATACATGTTGGTGGAGCAGATAGCGAAGCGACTATACGTAAAGGATTAGCAATAGGAGCTGATGATGCAGTACGCATTGACAGTGACCCGAATGATGCATTTGCAGCTGCAGAACAAATTGCAGCCTATGCAAAAGATAAAGGTTTTGACTTGATCATGGCTGGTAAGGAAACCATTAATTACAATGGTTCTATGGTAGGCGCTATGCTTGCAGAACTATTGAATTTACCATTTATTTCTATGGCAACCAAGTTAGATGTTGCATCGAATGTTGCAACAATTGAACACGATATTGACGGAGGTGTTGAAGTTGTAGAATGTCCATTACCACTTGTTTTATCAGCCAACAAAGGAATGGCTGAGGCACGTATTCCGAACATGCGTGGAATTATGGCAGCTCGTACCAAACCATTGCAAGTTGTTGCTGCAGCTGCAGCTGATAAATTAACCAGCATCAGCAATTATACACTTGCAAAAGGAAGAACAGATTGTAAATTTATTGACCCGGCTCATCCGGAGCAATTAATTGAGTTATTACATACAGAAGCGAAAGCTATTTAAAACAACATAGGTAGTTGCTACCTAATTGAACACATACTTAATCATTCACCATATGTCAGTAGTCGTATATACAGAAATCGCAAAAGGTAAAGTAAAGAAATCGTCATTAGAGGCGGTGAATTATGGGAGCCGTATTGCAGCGCAATTAAATACAACAGCAACTGCTATTATTGTTGGTGATGCCGATGTTTCGGATTTAGGAAAAGCGGGTGCCAAAAAAGTATTGAAATTAAAAAATGATAAGTTAAAGGATTTGAATGGTCAATACTTAACATCAGCTATAGAACAAGCAGTAGCTGCTGAGGGAGCAACTGTTATTATTTTTCCATTTGATTTTACAGGCAAAGAAGTTGCACCTCGTTTAGCTGCCCGTTTAAAAGCAGGGTTAGTAGCAGGTGCAGTAGATAATCCGGTTATTTCAGGAGATAGTTTTACGGTTAAGAAAAATGTATTTTCTGGCAAGGCAGTAGCTACCTATGTGCTTCATTCTTCCAAAAAAGTGATTTCTTTGTTACCAAATTCTTTTCCTATTGAATTGAAAGATTCAGCAGCGGAAGTTGTAGATTTTGCAGTAAATTTAGATGCTGTAAATTCTCCAATAAAAGTGAAAGAGGTAAAAAAAGCAACAACTGAATTAAATTTACCAGATGCTGAATTAGTTGTATCAGCGGGTCGTGGATTAAAAGGACCTGAAAATTGGGGTATGATTGAAGAATTAGCGAAAGAATTGGGAGCTGCTACAGCATGTTCCCGTCCGGTTGCAGATATGCATTGGCGTGATCACCATGAGCATGTAGGGCAAACTGGTGTTGCGATTCGTCCGAACCTATATATCGCTATTGGTATTTCAGGTGCTATTCAACATTTGGCTGGTGTTAATGGCAGCAAAACAATTGTTGTGATTAATTCTGACAAAGAAGCGCCTTTCTTTAAATCTGCTGATTATGGCATTGTTGGTGATGCATTTGAAGTAGTACCTAAATTAATTGCAGCCATAAAGAGCTTTAAAGCAAATCATAACTAATAAATAGTATCACAATTAAATAGAGACATTCCAATCCAAACTCTCCATTTCTAAATGCAGAAATACCGATGATGGATTCTAAAAAAAATACTAGTGAAAAAAGTAAAACTGGAAATTGTAGGATTATCATATAGTCAAACCCAAACAGGAGCTTATGCACTTGTATTAGGTGAAGCCAAAGGTAAACGTCGTTTACCAATAATCATTGGAGGATTTGAGGCACAAGCCATTGCAATTGAATTGGAAAAAATGACACCTAGTCGTCCACTTACACATGATCTTTTTAAAACATTTGCCGAAGGCTTTAATATTAGTGTAAGCGAAGTCATTATTTACAATTTGGTAGAAGGAATATTTTTTGCAAAATTAATTTGTAACGACGGAGACAAAAATGTTGAAATCGATGCGCGCACTTCAGATGCCATAGCACTAGCTGTTCGTTTTTCCTGCCCAATTAATACGTACGAATTTATTTTATCACAAGCAGGAATTATATTAGATGATGAAGCTTTAGCAGCCGTTAGTGAAAGTGGTAGTGAAAGCCGTGTTGAAATTGAAGAAACGGATTATCTAAAAAAATCTACAGAAGAATTAAAGCAGATGTTGGACACAGCACTATCTGAAGAAGATTACGAAAAAGCATCTCATATCAGAGATGAATTAAACAACCGAAAAAAGTCCTAATATTTCGTATTTTTCGAAGCTCTGTCTCGTCAGCCGAATTCTTAAGGAGTATTTAATTTTTTCTTAACCGTTGTTCAAATGGAGCGATTTACAGGATTAATTGGTATTCTTATTATTTTCCTCATTGCTTTCCTATTTTCCAATAACCGACGAGCAATTAATTACAGATTGGTCTTTTCAGGTCTTGGACTTCAAATTCTTATTGCTATTCTTGTATTAAAAGTTCCGCTGTTTATTCGTTTTTTTCAAAAACTAGGAAGTGGTATGCAACGACTGGAGCAATTTGCAAAACAAGGAGCTAACTTTGTTTATGGTGGTATTGCTGTTATTGACCTCAACGGTGTTGCTCAAAATTATGCACTCACCTCTTCTTTTATTTTTGCTTTCAATGTTACAGCTACCATTATCTTGGTTTGTATCCTCTCCGCTATTTTTTATCATATTGGTATAATGCAACGCATCATCTCTATCATTGCAAAGATCATGAATTTTATTATGCGTGTGAGTGGTGCAGAAGCCTTGAGCAATGTTGCCAGTACTTTTGTGGGACAAGTAGAAGCGCAAGTATTGATTCGTCCCTATTTACCTACCATGACAAAAAGCGAATTGTTAGCCTCCATGAGTGGTAGTCTGGCTTGTATAGCCGGAGGTATTTTAATTGTGTATT
>C688J18823_10003013_pt1 | contig 10627 bp, 10 predicted proteins | sample HopSoiMetagenom1_FD_18823 | JGI IMG/M metagenome (IMG submission 18823) | reverse complement strand
CATCACGTTCCTCCACGGCGACGACGTGGGCGAGATGCCTCCGTTCCGCGGGACGATCACGTTCGACGACTTCCAGGGGATGACCATCCTCACGATGCGCACGGTCTTTGTGTCCGTCGATGAGCTGCAGCGGCAGGTCGAGAAGGTCGGCGCGATCGAGGGCGGCAATCAGACGCTCGACAGACTGGTCGGCTACGTCGGCGAGGTGATCAAGGCGCGCCACGACGCCCAGTAGTTCAGGCGGCCCATCCCGAGGCGCTCGCTCGTGTGGCGTCTCGGGACGGGTTGTCGCCTATGGTCGCCGCCGAGTTGCCTCGGCCCCTCGCTGGGTGAACGATGAACCTGTTCGCGTTCAAGGGAGGGGCCATGTCGCGTCGAACATCTGTCCTTGCCGTGGCGCTTGCGCTCACGGCCTCCGTCGCCTATCTCGCCGGCAGCGCCGCNGGCTCCGGAGCGGGTGGGACGACCACCTCGGGNGAACGAACAGCGATCCCCGGGTTCAGTCGTGTGGTGTTCCTGAGCCACGCGAACGATCCGGTGAGGACGCCGGTCTTCCCCGGGGACCCGCCGTTCTCGTTGACGACGAAGTTCACCGTGCACGATGACGGCTTCTACCTGCAGTACATCAAGGAGGGCGAGCACACAGGGACGCACTACAGCGCACCATGTCACTTCCACGTGGCGGCGCGGTGCGCCGACGAGCTCGATCCGGGCGACTTCATCCTGCCGGCGGTGGTCGTCGACGTTCGCGCGCGCGTCCACGAGAACGTCGACTTCCAGGTGTCTGTCGCCTACCTGAAGAAGTGGCAGGAGCAGCACGGGGCGTTCCCGAAGAACAGCGCCGTGCTGCTGTGGACCGGATGTGATCGCTGGTGGGGGCCGCGGATCGGGCGCGACGTGCCCACGTACTACAACTGCGGCAGCGCGGCCGGACGGTTCCGCCAGCCGGGGTTCTCGAAGGCCGCGGTGCGGTGGCTGATCCACAATGGTGTGCTCGCGAAGCGAGGCGCGCTCGGCACCGACACCTTCGGCCCAGACCCGGGTAGCGATCCGACATTCTTCGAGACGTTCCTCACCCTACGGAAGCATCGGTTCACGCTCGAGAACCTGACGAACCTCGACGCGATGCCCACGACGGGGGGTTGGATCGTGATCGGTGGCCCCCGGAATCGGCACGGCTCCGGCGCGCCGAGCACGATCTTCGGGCTCACGCCGTAGCCACCGGCCGGCGACCGAGCAGCACCGACCGAACGCCCGAATAGCGGTAGGGATCGCGGGCAGTCACTCGACCGTCGACGCGAACGGCACTGGGTTCGAGTTCCTCGTCGCGCGGTTCCGCGCCTGAGGTAACTACGCCATCGCCGCCGCGGGCGCCTCCTTGCGTGGGTCGACGAACGGGATCGAAGCCGTGATGCCCTCGATCGTCGTGCCGTGCTCCGTCTTGATCTCGAGCTTCGTGCCGGGGTCCGCCATGTCGATCGGCACCCACACGAACCCGATGTTTCGCTCGAGGCCCGGCGACCACACGGCGTCGGTGACGTACCCGACCTTCTTCCCGTCGCGGACGACGTCCCAGTACCGCGACAGCTCGGCGCGGAGCTGGTCGCCCGGGAGATCGAGGCCGACCAGCTTGCGGTCGACACCCTTCGCCTGCAGCTCCTCGAGCGCCTTCTTGCCGATGTAGTCCTGCGGCTGGTCCTCGACCAGGCGCTCGAGCCCCATCACGTGCAGCGGCGTGTCGTTGAGCGTCATGTCCGACCCGTAGTTGAAGATGCCGCCCTCGATCCGGCGAGCNTCGCATGGCGCGATCGGCTTGATCCCGAACTCTTCGCCGGCGCCAGCCACCGCATCCCAAAGGTCGTCCCCCCGGGAATAGTCAAGTAGATTGACTTCAAAGCCGGGGATCGCGGTCCAGCCCGTGCGGCTGATCAGTACCGGGATGCCGTCGATCGAGAAGTTCTCGCACCAGTAGTACTTGATGTCGTAGATCGCCGCGCCGACGAGCTTCTCGAGCGTCTTTGCGGACAGCGGGCCCTGTACCTGCATCGGGTGCACGTCGGGCAGCGTGACCTTTGCGTTGAGACCGCTCGCCGCGGCGACGCCGAGTGCGTAGAGGCCCGCATCCGAGTCGGCGAGCTGCATCCACCACTTGTTCTCGTCGACATGCAGCAACACCGGGTCGTTCACGATGCCGCCGTCCGGCGCCGTGACGATCATGTACTTGCCCTGCTTAACCTTGCACTTGGTCAGGTCGCGGCAGGTGATCATGTCGATCAGCNTGTCGGCGTCCGGGCCGCTGACCTCGACGGTCCGCTCGACGCCGACGTCCCACATCGTGACGCCGTTGTTCAGGAGGTTGTATTCGACGTCCGGGTCGTCGTAGTAGCCCGGGAGATACATGTGGTTGTAGATGTCGTACGCGGTGCAGCCCGCACGCCGGGTCGCATCGAAGTAGGGGGACCGTCGGTACCAGGGACCGAAGTACAGGGTGGCGCTTTGCTCGAGCATCTCCGGACGTTCGTTGGTCACGATCTGGGCTCCTTCTCTGGGCCGGACGAGCGTCCACCCTACGCCGAGGCGGGAATGGAGCGGTAACCGCGGGTCGAGCCATCCGGTTGCGCCGTCCGCCGACCTGTCGGATGCTGCCGTCCACGAGTCGGAAGGGGGAATGGATGGCCGAGTTCGACATGGGTCTGGTCCAACGGGGGGCGAGGAACCGACGAACGCCGTACTACGAGGCCGAACAGCGCCACTCACCGCTCGGCTACACCGTCTACAACCACATGTACTTCCCGATCCGGTTCGACTCGTTCGAGAACGAGTTCGACGCGCTCCTGAACGACGTCACCGTCTGGGACGTCTCGGTCGAGCGGTGCCTGGAGATATCGGGGCCCGACGGGTTCCGTTTCGCACAACTGATGACTTGTCGTGACCTCTCCAGATGCGCAGTGGGGCAAGCGAAGTACGTCCTGATCTGTGACCGTGACGGCGGGATCATCAACGACCCCGTCCTCACGAGGATGGACGAGAACACGTTCTGGTTCGCGCTGGCGTCGAGCGACGCGCTGCTCTTCGCTCGCGGCCTTCGGAACGCGTATCCCGACCTGAACGTCACGATCCGCGAAGCCGACGTCGCTCCGATGCAGATCCAGGGCCCGAAGTCGAAGGATCTGATGCAGGCGCTCGTCGGCGACGAGGTGCTCGACATCAAGTACTACTTCTGGAAGCGCTTCGATCTCGGTGGGATCCCGGTGGTCGTCACGCGGACGGGGTGGACGTCGGAGGTCGGCTACGAGATCTACCTCGAGGACACCTCGAAGGGCACCGAGCTCTGGGACAAGGTGATGGAGGCCGGTGCGCCGTTCAACGTGCGGCCGACGGGGCCGTCGGACATCCGTCGTATCGAGGGCGGCATATTCAACTGGGGCGCCGACATGACGTACGAGAACAACCCGCACGAGATGGGACTCGGGCGGCTCGTCGACGACCTGCCGGAGGACGCAAGCATCTCGGTCGCGGCGCTCAAGCGCATCGCGGGCGCCGGCGTCGAGCGGCAGATCAACGGCGTCGAGCTCGACGGCGATCCCTTCCCTGCCCTCAACAACGTGAAGTGGCCGGCGCTCGACGGCGACAGCGTGGTTGGCAAGGTGACGAGCGCGATCTACTCGCCGCGATTGCAACGGAACATCGGCTACTGCTGGCTGCCGAAAGCAAGGTCCGCGATGGGATCGACGGTCGCGGTCGACACCGAGTGGGGCCGGCGGATGGCGACGGTCGTCGAGATGCCGTTCGTGGACCCGGACAAACGGATCCCCGTGTCGTAGTCGCGTACCTTCCTGGCTCAGGCGTCACCTCGGGCGTATCGTGCGGGCGGCCCACTCGGCGGGGATGCGCGAAAGGGGATCAGGTGATCGCTTCAGCGGACATCGTCATGATCGTGCTGCGGTTCTTCCACATCGTGGGAGGCGCCTTGTGGGTCGGCGCCGCATTCCTATTCGTGGCCGTGATCGGACCGTCGGCCGCCGAGGTCGGTCCGAGCGCAGGGCCGCTGCTCCAGGTCGCGGTCAAGAAGCGGAAGGCCGCCAAGCTGATCACCATCTTCGGCGCGAGCGCGGTGATCGCCGGTTGGCTGATGTGGCTGAAGAATCTCAACGACTACGACTGGAACGTCTCGAACTGGGTCCTCCACTCCGGTGGCTTCGGCCTCGCGCTCACGCTCGGCGGCATCTTGGCGACGATCGCGTTCTATGAGGGGTACTTCCACGTCGGGAAAGGTGTCGAGGAGCTCGTCGATCTCGGCGCGGACATGGCTGCCACCGAAGGGCCGCCACCTCCCGAGAAACTCGCGCGCATGCAGTCGATCCAGGCGTCGCTGCAGAAGCACGGCCAGGTCGACATCGTCTTGTTGCTATTGACCGTCACCTTGATGGCGACGGCCCGGTACTGGTAACGGCGCCGTCGTTCCCTAGCCGGCGACGCCGCCGCCGTCCACCGGCAGCGCGGCGCCGGTGATGTAGGACGACTCGTCGCTCGCGAGGAACAAGACAGCTCTCGCGATCTCCTCTGGCGTGGCCAACCGTGCGATCGGACGCGTGCCGGCCATCTGGTCGACGTACGCCTCCCAGGACAGGCCTTGGTTGCGCGCGTCCTCGTGTTCCATCGGCGTGTCCGTGTCCCCCGGACAGACGGCGTTCACGCGGATGCCTTGCGGGCCATGGTCGATGGCCATCGCCTTCGTCATCACGACCATTCCGCCCTTCGCGGCGCAGTAGGCGACGGCCTTCGCGCCGCCGACGAGGCCCCAGCCCGACGCGCAGTTGATGATCGAGCCGGAGCCGCGTTCGATCATGTGGGGGAGCGCGTACTTCGACATGAGGAACGTGCCTTTCAGGCTCGTCTCGACCTGGTCGTCCCACTCCTCCTCGGTGCAATCGAGGACGTCGTTCGCGTAGTACGTGCCCGCGTTGTTGAACAGGATGTCGAGACGGCCGAACGTCTCCACCGTGCGATCGACCGCGGTGCGGCATTCGTCGCTCTTGCGGACGTCGGCTTGGACGAAGACGGCGGTCCCGCCGGCATCCGTGATCTGCTTCGCAACGTTCTTGCCGCGCTCGGCGTTCCTGCCGACGACGGCGACGCTGGCGCCTTCTTCGCCGAAGAGTAGGCAGGTCGCTTCTCCGATGCCCGAGGTGCCACCGGTGATCAACGCCGTCCGGTTCTCGAGGCGCATGACTTTGGCTCCTTCTCGCGACATGGCGCCAGCATATTGAGCGGACCCCCGGCAGGTGCCGGGGGTCCGGACGAGAACCAGAGCGGGGCTCGAGCTACATGTTCGCCATGAGCTCCATCAGCTTGGCGTTGTCGTCGGTGGCCATGACCACGCGGTCGCCCGTCGCGATGTACGCAGCCTTCACGTTGATACCAGCGTTCGCGATCTGGCGGGCCATCATGCCCATGGTCCCGGGGTCGCTGGCACCGGAGACGGCGTCGCCCAGGATCGCGTCCGACTCCTCGGTGACCGATAGGCCGGCGCCTTCGAGCGCCTTGCGCGCCGCCGCGCCGTCTTGGACGCAGAGGTGAACGATCCCTCGCCCCTGCACGCTCACGCCGAACAGGCCTTCGATGTTGATGCCCGAACCGCCGAGCGCCTCGCCGATGCTCGCCAACGAACCAGGCTTGTCCTCGACCTCGATCGTCAGATCGGTCGCCATGTGAACCCTCCCTTTCGCTCCAGACGCGTACCGGACTAACCCTCGCGCGCGCAGCCGTCAAGTCCGAGCGCCCTACAGGGCCTCCTCCACGAGGGCCGCCAGCATCTGGACCGCGTCGATCTGGTCCGAAGGTGTCCCAGGCGTGGTCGCGAGCTCGAGCGCGTTCATGCCCGCGAACGCGACGCACCACGACAAGATCGCCGACGCATCGAGTTCCATCAGAACGGCCAGCCGCTCGGCACGATGTTCGATCGTCGAAAGGCTGTCGGCTCGCCACAGGACGAGATCGACCGCGTCGAACGCGGCGTCGCCGATGCACGGCGCGGGGTCGATCGCGACGAGCCCGCGCTCTTCGCCACCGAACAGGATGTTGCTCGGCGTCAGGTCGCCGTGCAGCAGCGCATCTCGGCTCTCGACACGCGCCAGGCGTTCGCCGAGGGTTCGACCCTGCTGATAGCGCTCGGGCGAGATCACGTCGGCGACCTCGGGATGGCGCCGGTACAACCGGTGCGAGCTCTCGAATAGAGAGGCGACACGCTGCTCCACCGTCGGGAAGAACGGGTCGCGCTTCCCACCGTGCAAGGCGCCGATGAGCTCGCCGATCGACTCGATGGAGGGATACTCCGACGACATCTCGAGCGGCGTCCCCGGCTCGATCGCCTCGATGAGGAGCGCACCCAGCTCTTCATCGAACCGGAGCACGTCGGGGACGTGAACGCTCGTCCAGGCCCCGAGTGCGGCGGCCTCCCATGCGAGCCGCGCTCGGTCTGGGCTCAGCTTCAGCACCGCATCTCGGCCGTCCGCGATGTGGCACCGGAAGACGATCGAGACGCTCCCGCGCGGGATCTGCTCACGGCGTTGGATGAGCCACCGGTCCGACACGATCGCGAGGACCCCCGGAAGCTCGTCGAACCAGTGCTCGACATGGACGCCGAAACGGTCGACGAGTCGCTGCCGGCTCGCCGGGTCGAGGCCGGGATTCGGTTGCGCCATCACGAAGGCACTCTAGAGACCAAGGCGAGGGCCGTTCGGTCGAGTAAGGCCGAGTGTGACTTCAGCCGGAATGCGGGTACGACCTCGCCCGTTCGACACAAACAGACCGAGATCGGGAGGTGCCTGCGATGAAGGCGTTGACGTTGTCGGCGTTCGACNAAGAGCCGTCGGTGATCGAGGTGGACGATCCCGTCGCCGGGTCGGGCGAGGTGCTCGTTCGAGTGGCGGCTGCGTCGATCAACGCGTTCGACGTGACCGTGGCATCGGGCGCTGCCCGAGCGTTCATGACCTACGAGTTCCCGGCGGTGATCGGCGGGGACCTCGCCGGTACCGTCGAAGCCACCGGCGACGGCGTCGCCTCGTTCGCCGTCGGAGAGCGCGTCTTCGGCATGATGGGGATGAAGGGCGCGGTGCACGACGGTTCGTTCGGCGAGTTCGCCACTCCGACGGCCGCATCGATCGCCAAGGCGCCCGAAGGGCTGCGCGACGTCGATGCGGGGTCGCTCGCGGTCGCCGGCACCACGGCCATGAGCGCGATCGACATGGTCGCACCCGACGAGGGCACCACGGTCTTCGTGCTCGGTGCGACCGGCGGCGTGGGTTCGTTCGCGCTGCAGCTCGCGCGCACGCGTGGCGCGCACGTGATCGCGTCGGTGAGGCCGGGCGACGAGGAGTTCGTCACCGATCTCGGTGCAACCGAGACGGTCGACTACACCGGCGACATGACCGCCGACATCAAGGAGCGGTATCCAGATGGCGTTGACGCCGTCGTCGACGCGGTCAGCTCCGGGGGCGAAGCGTTCGGCGCGGTGGCGGATCTCGTTCGCGACGGCGGCACGCTGGTCTCGACCCGCGGCGCCGCCGGTGAAGCGACGGAGATCGGCGCCGTCGGGGTAGGCAACGCCAACGGCAACCCGACCCACCTGCCGACGCTCGCCGATCTGGTCGTGAGCGGCCGGCTGCGAGTGCCCGTTCGCAAGAACTACCCGCTGGCCGACGCGGCGCAGGCCATCGCCGACTTCGCCGAGCAGCACACCGTGGGGAAGCTCGTCATCACGATGTGAAGCCGAAGGGCCTCCNGCCGGGCGCGTCTACGCGGCGGGAACCCTCTTCTGCGGGTCGATGAAGGGGACGGCGGCNGTCGTTCCCGTGCGCGAGCCGTCGTCCGCGTCGATGTCCAGGCGGTTGCCCGGCTCGGCGAGACCGATCGGGACCCAGACGTAGCCGATGTTCTTCTCNAGGCGAGGNGAGTAGGTCGCGTCGGTGACGTGCCCGACCNGCTCGCCGCCGGAGAACACCGGCCAATGCTTGGTCGGTTGCTCGACCNGNGGNCCATCGATCTCGANCCCGACGATCTTGCGCGAGACGCCCTCACGCCGGATCCGTTCGAGTGCGTCCTTGCCGATGTAGTCGGCGTCCTGCTGCTCGACCAGNCGCTCGAGCCCGCTGACCTCGAACGGGTTCGTCTCCAGCCCGAAGTCGGAGCCCCAGTCGTAGATGCCGGCCTCGATGCGGCGCGGGTCTGAGGATGGCGTCACGCGGATGTTGTACGGCTTGCCGGCGTCGAGGATCCGCTCCCACAGGTCGTCGCCCTTGCTCGGGTCGCGCAGGTAGATCTCGTAGCCGACGACCGCGGTCCAGCCCGTGCGGCTGATCACGACGGGGATGCCGTCGAGGTCGGCCTCGTCGCACCAGTAGTACTTCATGTCGAGGACCCAGTCGCCGAACAGGTCCCGCATCACGTCTTTGGCCTTGGGCCCCTGCACCTGGACCGGGTAGACGTCGGGATGCCCGACGTGGACGTCCATCCCGGAGTTGACCGCGACGCCCATCGCGTACAGCCCGGCGTCCGAGTCGGCGAGCGCGAGCCACCAGCGGTCCTCCTCGACCCGCAGCAGCACGGGGTCGTTCACGATGCCGCCGTCCTGCGCCGTGACGAGCATGTATTTGCCCTGCTTGACGGCGCACTTGGTCAGGTCCCGACAGGTCAGCAGGTTGGTGAACCGGGTGGCGTCAGGACCGGTGATCTCGACGATGCGCTCGACGCTGACGTCCCACAGCGTGACGTCGTTGATGAGCGACCAGTACTCCTCGAGTGGATCGCCGTACGTATTCGGGTGGTACATGTGCTGATAGATGTCGTACGCGGAGCACCCGGCGCGGAGCGTCGCCTCGAAGTACGGCGAGCGGCGATACCACGGCCCGAAGTTGAGTGTGGTGCTGGACGGATCCGACACGGCGACGACCCCCTGTCCGGTGGCGAACGTTTGAGCTGGCCGAGCGATGCTAGTCCGGTCGTGCTCGGAGCAGGTATCGCGCGCGTCGGGCAGGATAGGTCGGGTTGTGTTGCATCCCTGCGCATCGCAGGGGTGAACCTTCGCGCGGGATGTCGACAACAGGTTGCCGGAGTGACGCGAGCAACAGGTTGACGAGTCTTCGCACCGAATACTCCTGGCTCTGAGTCACACCGCTGACGAGGGACGGACTATCAGACCGCGGGTCCGGAGATCAGCTGAACCGTCGCCGTGTGCGTCGTGCCCGTGTTGTCCACCCATGTGATCTGCGCGCTTTCGCCCGGAACGTGCGCATGCAGGAGCGGTCCGAGCGTGTTGGGTGAGGTCACCTGCTTGCCGTCCACACCGGTGATCACCGCGGGCGTCGTCATGCCCGCGTCGGCCGCTGGCCCATTGGGCTCGACCCCGACGACCAGCGCCCCAGACTGAACGCCGAGCTGCGCGGCGGTGTTCGGGTCGGAGTCGAGACCGCGCACCCCCACGCCGAGGTAGCCGCGCTCGCCCATCAACACGCTGCCGCCGCCACCGGCGTGGATCTGATCGACGATCTCGAGCGCCGTGGAGATGGGGATCGCGAACCCGACGCTGGCCTGTGATGCGGACGTGGTCTGCGTGTCGCTTCCGGCGGTGATCATGCCGATCACCTGACCGTCGGGATCCACGAGGCCGCCGCCCGAGTCGCCGGGCTGGATGTGCGCGTTCGTCTGGATCATGCCCGTGAGCCGCTCGGATGTTCCGTCGGGATCATTGGCAGTGATCGATCGGTTGAGACCCGTGACGGCGCCGTTCGCGACCGTCGGACTGCCACCGCGACCGAGCGCGTTGCCGATCCCTGCGACGTTCTCGCCGACAGTGACGGACGACGAGTCGCCGGGACTGATCGTCGAAAGTCCGGACGCGTCCTGCAGTTGGATGAGCGCGACGTCATGTGCCGGATCGACGCCGACAACCGTCGCGGTGTACGACGAACTGCCGGGTACGCGGACCTGGATCTTCCACGCGCCCTTCACGACGTGGTTGTTGGTCAAGACCTCGCCGTCGGACGTCAGGACCATGCCGGTCCCCGCGCCCATCGGCGTCAACTGAGTCGTAGGAGCGCCGATCTGCTTGCCGAACGTGGTGACGTTCACGATGCCGACCTCAGCACCGGCCCCCGGCTGTCCGCCGGTGGACCCGTTCGACATCGACAGTGCGGTGATCCCACCGACGACGAGGGATGCAACCAGCGCCACCGCGACGAGCACCGGCACCCAGCGAGACGGCCGCTTGGGTGCAGGCTGATCGGGCCGGGGGGCCCAGCCGGCTGGGGAGGGTGAGGCCGGCTGGGTCCACGACGGCTGACCCCATCCGGGAGGCGCGGGCATCCCGTGGACGGCGCCGGGCCATCCGGTATGGGTCTTGTCGAGTCGGGTTCGTGTCGGGCATCTGGTCTGTCTCGTCGTTCACAGCGATCGGCTCCTCGATCTTCAACACCACTGATTCGGTTGGCGTTCCCCGCAGGCTCGCAGTCACGCCTGGGAGTTCCCTGTGGAAACTCGCCAAGGTGCGCCGGAGGGCGTCTCATTGACCGGCTACCCCGCCCGCGCGTACCGTCTGACCTGGTCGTTCGAGGAGGATCCCATGGCAGAC
>C688J18823_10003012_pt1 | contig 10631 bp, 13 predicted proteins | sample HopSoiMetagenom1_FD_18823 | JGI IMG/M metagenome (IMG submission 18823) | reverse complement strand
GTCAGCTCCAGCGCCCACGTCGAAATGACCTTGTCCTCCTCCATCATCGCGCCGCGCACGCTGTAGCGGCGCTCGTCGCGCTGCTGCAGGCATTCGTAGCCGCGAAAGCGCCCGGTCGGATTGGCATAAAAGGAAAGGATCGCGTCGCCGGCGAGCACGAAGCGGCCGGCGAGCGTGCCGAGCACCGGGTTCGAGGAGCTCCAATGCGTGGAGCGCGCGCCCGCGGACATCGGCACGATCTCGTAGCGGTTGTGCTGCAGGGCCGGCCGGTCGCCGCGCACGCGCATCACGCCATCGAAATGCCATTTGCCCTCCTCGTGCCGGATGGTCGTCTCGCCCGATACCGGCGCAAGGCGGCCGGCCGCGTCGCCGTACTCGCCCTCGGCGCGCCAGCTGCCCGGCTTCAGGAGGAAGGTGTGCTCTACGGTTTTATTCCCTCGTACGCATTCTGCAGGAGTTCGAGCACCGGCTGATACTCGACCTTGCGGGGATTCGGGTAAGGCGTCTGCACGGCGATCTTCGCGGCGCGTTCCAAGTCGGCGCGCTGCATGCCGATGTCGGCCAGCTTCATCGGGATGCCAAGTTGCTTTTCCAGCTCCCACATTCCGGTCGGCGCATCCTTAGCGCCTAAAGCGCGCGCGATGCGGCGCATCGCCTCGGGGGCCGCGTCGGCGTTGTAACGCAGCGCGTGCGGCAGGACGATCGAATGCGTCTCGGCGTGCGGCAGTCCGAAGCCGCCAAGCACATGGCAGAGCTTGTGGTGGATGGCGTTCCCCGTGGTGCTGATGGATAGGCCGGCGAGCCAGGCGCCATACAACGCCTCGCTTCTCGCCGCGATGTCCCTTGGCTGCGTCACGACCCGTGGCAACGCCGACGCCAGCGCGCGAATCCCCTCCTCGGCCACGACGTTGTTCAGCGGATTGCCGTCGTGCGCATAAAGCGCCTCGGCGCAGTGCGCGATGGCGTTCATGCCGCTCGCCGCGGCGGTGGCCGGCGGCAGGTCGAGCGTGAGCTCCGGATCGTAGATCACCACTTTCGGCAGCACCTTCGGGTCGCGGCCGACCTTCTTGCCGCCGGCCTCGGAGATGCCCCAGATGGTGGTCATCTCGGAGCCGGAATACGTGGTCGGCACCGCGACGACGGGCAGCGACGAGGTGAGCGCGATCGCCTTGCCGAAGCCGATGGTCGAGCCGCCGCCGATGGCGACGCAGCAGTCGGCGTCGACGGACTTCGCCATCTCGCGCGCCGCCTCGACCGCTTTCACCGGCGTATGCATCACCGCCTGGTCGAAGACGCCGGCGACATTCAATCCTTTGGCGAGCGCGCTTACCATGCGTGCACGGCCCGGTGTGGAAATCAGCAGCGGCCGTTTCGCACCGAGGCGATCGACCTCCGCGGCGAGCTCCGCGGCGCGCCCCGCGCCGAACACGACGCGCATCGGCATGGCAACATACGTGAACCTGTCCATGAGCAATGCTAACCCGCTCGCGGTGATCGTCGGCGCCGGCAGCGGCCTCTCCGCCTCGCTTGCGCGCCAATGCGCGGCCGCCGGAATGCGAGTGGCGCTGGCGGCTCGCAACGTCCAGAAATTGAATGACCTGAAGAACCAGACCGGCGCGAGCGTCCACGCCTGCGACGTTACGGACGCGAAACAGGTCGAGCAGCTCTTCGCCAGCCTGGATGCCCCGGATCTGGTGGTCTACAACCCGAGCTACCGCGTGCGCGGCGCATTCCTCGAGCTCGATCGCGAGGAAGTGAAGAAGACGCTCATGGTGAGCGCTTATGGCGGATTTCTCGTCGCGCAGGCGGCGGTGAAGCGCATGCTCGAGCGCGGCCGCGGCAGCCTCTTCTTCACCGGCGCATCCGCGAGCGTGAAGGGCTACGCCGAGTCGGCGCCGTTCGCGATGGGCAAGTTCGCGCTGCGCGGGCTCGCGCAGAGCCTCGCGCGCGAGCTCGGGCCCAAGAACCTCCACGTCGCGCATTTCGTGATCGACGGCGGCATCGCAAAGGCCGGCGGAGACGCACGCGCGGCGGCGCGCGGCGCCGATGGAATGCTGGAGCCCGACGCGATCGCGGAAACCTATATGGCGGTCTATCGNCAGCCGCGCTCGGCGTGGACNTTCGAGGTGGATCTCAGNCCGTGGGTGGAGAAGTTCTGATGCNCCCGGTCGAGATCCGCAAGGAGATCGTCGATCGCGTAATGGCGCGGCGCGGCAAGCTGCATCTCTTCGATCGGCTCGATGCGCGTCNCACGGCGCTCGTCGTGATCGACATGCAGAACGCCTTCGTCGCGAAGGGCGCNCCGGTCGAGGTACCCGCGGCACGCGCCATCGTGCCGGCGCTGAATCGCCTGACCCTGGAGCTGCGCAAGCNGCGCGTGCCGGTCATCTGGGTGTGCCATCAGAACGAGCCCGATGGCCGCGACTGGGAGCGCTTCTTCGGCGCGTTCGTCGCGCCCCACGCCCGCCAGCGCGCCGCGCAGGCGCTTACCGCCGGCGATCCGCTACAGCGCATCTATGGCGAGCTGAACGTCTCACCCGGCGACCTCGCGACCACCAAAAACCGCTACAGCGCCCTCATCGGCCAGTCCTCCGACCTCGGCTCGATGCTGAAGCAGCACCGCATCGACACCCTGCTGATCGCGGGGACCAAGACCAACGTCTGCTGCGAATGCACCGCGCGCGACGCGATGATGCTCGACTACAAGGTCGTGATGCTCTCCGACTGCACCGCGGCGCTGTCGGATGCGGAACACCTCGCCACGCTCGAGAACGTGATCCAGCAATTCGGCGACGTGATGACCTCCGACGAAGTCCTGCAGATCCTCAAGTAAATGCCGAAGCGAGAGATCCGCAGCCCCAAGCTTCCAGCGCCCTCCGGTCACTTCGCGCAGGCGATCGAGATCGAGGCGAAGGGACGCCTCGTCTTTATCTCCGGGATGGTAGCGAAAGGCGCAGACGGCAAGGTGGTCGGCATCGGCGACATCGAGGCGCAGACGCGCCAGGTTTGCGAGAACGTGAAGGCCGCAGTCGAAGCCGCCGGCGGCACGATGGAGGACATCTGCCGCGTCGACGTCTACGTGCGCAACATGGAGCAGTTCGACCGCATCCACAAAGTCAGGCGCGCGTACTTCAACTCGCCGCCGCCCGCCTCGACGATGGTCGAGGTGAGCAAGTTCACCTCGCCCGACTACCTGATCGAGATGAACGCCATCGCCGTCGTCGGCGGCTGAACCGGCGCTACCAGAGCTGAGTCGTCGCGAGCCGCGCGCCGGCCGCGAGCGCCTGGAGCTTGGCCGCTGCGATCTGCGGATGCACGCGTCCGCCCAGGCCGCAATCGGTGCCCGCGATGACGTTCTCGCGTCCCACGGCCTTCGCGAACGCGACGAGCCGATCCGCGACGAGCTCCGGATGCTCGACCACATTGGTCGCGTGGCTGACGACGCCGGGGATGAGGATCTTGCCCTCCGGCAGCTTCACATCGCGCCACACCTTGTATTCATGCTCATGGCGCACGTTGCCCGCTTCGACCGAGTAGGCCTGCGCCTTCACCTTCAGCATGACGTCGACGATGTCGCGCAGCGCAATGTCGGTGGTGTGCGGTCCGTGCCAGCTTCCCCAGCAGATGTGATAGCGCACACGATCCTCGGGAATGCCCTGCAGGGCCTGGTTCAGCGCTTCCACGCGCAGCATTGCATAGCGCTTGTATTCCTCGACGCTCGGCTGCGGGTCGAGCATGTCCCAGGTGTCTGGAAGCCCGGGGTCGTCGAGCTGCAGGATGAAGCCCGCGTCGGCGATCGCCCGATATTCGAGCGCCATTGCTTTCGCAATCGCGTCGAGGAAGGCTTCCGGGCGCTTGTAATGGGCGTCCTGCGCCCGGCAGAACATCTCGACGCTGCCGACGGCGATCGACGTCATGAACGCTTCCTTCGTGCCGCTCGCGTGCACTGCCGCCTTGAGGTCTTCGACGTCGCGCTTCACGGCGTCGTGGCCCGTATAGCTGATCGGCCCGACACAGCAGGGGCGCGAAGCGACGCTCGGCACCAGGGCGCTGGCGCGGTAGAACTCGGCGAAGTCGCGCATCTCGTGGCGCTCGCCGACGATGCGCATGGGCTTTCCGCGTTCGCTTCGCGCGGGCGCCGCGGCGCCAGCCGGCGTCGGGCCGAAACCGGAGAGCCGACCATAGATGTAGGTGCCCCACGCCGCGAGGTCGGACTTCGCGCGCATCGGCTTGCCGAATTCGCCATCGTTGGGAATGTCGACGCCCGCCTTCACCTGGCTCGCGACTACTTCGGCAACCGACTTTCGCAGCAGGTCCTCGACCTGGCGATGGTCATCGGCCTTCGCCCAGGCATCGATGAGCGCGTCCGGCCGTGGCAGGCTTCCGGCGTGGGTGGTCAGGATGCGTTGGGTACTCCGTTGCATCGGCGCCTGCCTTCAATTCATGCGGCGCGCCATCTCGGCGCGCCATTCGTCCACCGGCTTGAAGCCCGGCTGTGTCTTCGCCTCGGCCTCGGCCCGCTTCCAAAGCTCGTCGTCGGACAGGTTCATGTCCATCGGGATGCGCATCGGCTGCTTCACGTACCACGGCGTGTCGACGAAAAGCTCGATGCGGTTGCCCTCCGGATCGTGGAAGTACACCGAGAGCGCGTTGCCGTGCGAGACCGGGTACAGCTCGTTCACCTTCTCCGCCACCACGCGGCGGTACATCTCTCGCAGGCCGGAAAATTCCGCCATGCGGAATGAGATCTGGTTGATGGTGTTGAACTTGAGGTCGCCCGGCTTGCCGGTGGCGAGCACGATCTGGTGGTGCTCCTTGGGGTCGCGGCTGAGGAACACGAACTGCAGTTTCCCGCGCGGCGTTTCGAGCTCGCCGCTGTCGGTGACGGTAAAACCGAGGATGCGTGTGTAAAAATCCCGCATTCGCGCAAGGTCCGCGACGAACATCCCCATGTGGCTGAAAGCAAACTTAGGAACCTGAGTAGGAACCGACATTTATGAGACTCGCAACGTTTAGCACCGCGCAGGGAACCAGCTACGGCATCGTCACTGGCAAAGGCATTGTCGACCTGAAGCGCTACATCGGCAACCAGTACCCGGACCTTCTCTCGCTGATCGCGGGCAACGGCTACGCCGAGGCGGCGAAGCAGCTGAACTCCGCGCCCGATTACAAGGAAAGCGACGTCACCTGGCTGCCGGTGATTCCCAACCCGGGCAAGATTCTCTGCGTCGGCCTGAACTACCAGGACCACGTCGTCGAGACCGGGCGCGACAACACGGAGCAGCCGGCGATCTTCATCCGCGTCGCGGAATCGCAGGTCGGGCATAAGCAGCCGATCATCCGGCCGAAGGAATCGAAGAACCTCGACTTCGAGGCCGAGATCGCGGTGATCATCGGCAAAGCCGGCCGCCGCATCTCGCAGAAGGATTCCTGGAGCCACATCGCGGGCTACAGCTGCTACAACGACGGCTCGGTGCGCGACTGGCAGCGCCACACCATCCAGTGGACCGCCGGCAAGAACTTCGCGCAGACCGGCGGCTTCGGCCCTTGGATGGTGACCGCCGACGACATCCCGCCCAACACCAAGATGACGCTGTCGTGCCGCCTGAACGGCGAGCGCATGCAGCACGCCACCACCGAGCAGATGATCTTCAAGATCCCGAAGATCATCGAGTACTGCTCGGCGTGGACCACGCTCGAGCCTGGCGATGTGCTCGTCACGGGCACCCCCGGCGGCGTCGGCGCGCGCCGCAACCCGCCGCTCTGGATGAAGCCCGGCGACAAGGTCGAGATCGAGATCGACAAGGTCGGCATTCTCGAGAACAGCATCGCCGATGGATAAAGACGCGATCCGCAAGCTCGAAGACCAGCGCTTCAAGGCGATGGTCGACGCCGACGCCGCGACGCTCGACAAGCTTCTCGCCGACTCGCTCGTCTATACGCACTCGTATGGCGGCTCGGACGGCAAGGCGAGCTACCTCGACGGCATCCGCGGCAAGAAGTGGCAGTACAAGAAGATCGAGCGCCCGGTGGAGAACATCCAGCTGCACGGCGACTGCGCGATCGTCACGGGCAAGGTGAAGATCGAGCTCCTGTCGGATGGAAAACCCAAGACGCTGAACAGCGCCTATACCAACGTCTGGATCAAGGGGCCGAAAGGCTGGCAGATGGTGGCTTGGCAATCGACGCCGCTCAGCGCATGAAAGTTAAATGGGGTCTGGCCCCATTTATTCTTCTCTTCGCATTTGCAGCCTGGGGCCAGAGCTATCCCGAGCGGCCGATCCGCTTCTATGTCGGCTTTCCCCCCGGCGGCAGCACCGACCTCGTCAGCCGCTATCTCGGCGACAAGCTCTCGCAGCGATTGAAGCAGCCGGTCGCCGTCGAGCAGAAGACCGGCGCGACCGGGCTATTGGCCAATGACGCGGTAGCGAAGGCGCCGCCCGACGGGCTCACGATGGTGCTCCTCACCGGCGGCCATCCCGGCACCGCCGCGGTGATGAAGAGCTTGCCCTACGACCCGGTGAAAAGTTTCGGCATGGTGAGCACGGTCATCGAATACCCGATGACGATTTCCGTCGCGCCGGAGTCGCCGATCCAGTCGTTTCCCGACCTCCTCGCGCGCGCGAAAGCCGAGCCCGGCAAGATCAGCTTCTCTTCCGCGGGTCCCGGCAGCCTGCATCATCTGCTCGGCGAGTGGATGAACATCGAGGCCGGCACCCAGATGCTGCACGTGCCGTTCAAAGGCGCGGCGCCCGCCTTCACCGAGCTCCTCGGCGGCCGCATCGATGTCCTGATCGAGACCGCGACCTTCGCGTTCCCGCTCATCAAGGCAAAGCGCCTGCGTCCGCTCGCGCTCTCCTCCGCCGGGCGCTATCCGCTGATGCCCGACGTGCCGACGGTCGGCGAGACGCTGAAAGGCGTGGAGTTCAGCTCGTGGCTCGGCCTCGCCGTCGCGCCGGGAACGCCGCGCAGCGCCATTGAGCTTTTGAATAAAGAACTGAGATCCATCCTCGCCCTGGATGAGACCCGCGAGCGCTTCGCCAACTTCGGCGGCGTGCCCGCGCCCTCCTCGCCCGAGCAGATGGCGAGCCGGATCGAGCAGGAAGTCGCGCGCTGGAATCGCGTCGTGCAGACGCGCGGCATCGAACGACAATGAAAAAGGGCGTCATCGAGCGCATGAGCTTTTGTTACAAGAAAATTGCTCTGACCCCTTTTCTGCTTCTGGCCCTCGTCGCAGGTTCAGCGCACGCGCAAACCTGGCCGTCGAAGCCGATCCGCTTCATCGTCAGCTTCCCGCCCGGCGGCAGCGCGGATCTCATCGCGCGCTCGATCGCGCCGAAGATGAGCGAGAAGCTCGGCCAGCAGGTGGTGGTCGAGAACCGCCCCGGCGCCGGCGGCAACATCGGCGTCGACGCGGTGGCGAAGAGCGCGCCAGACGGGCAGACCATCGGCCTCGCCGCGGCGGGCGCGCTGTCGGTGAACCAGAGCCTCTATTCGACGATGCCCTTCGATCCGCAGAAGGACCTCGCGCCGATCTCGATGCTGGCGATGATCCCATTCCTCGTCGTCGCGCACCCGTCGCAGCCGCGCACGCTCTCCGAAGTCCTGCACGACGCGATGACGAAACCGGTGGCCTACGGCCACGGCGGCAATGGCTCGGCGATGCATCTGTCGGGCGAGCTCCTCAAGATGATGACCAACACGCCGCTCATCGCCGTCGCCTATAAAGGCAGCGGCCCGGTCGCCACCGATGTCCTCGGCGGCCAGGTGCCGCTTGGCATCGTCGACGTTCCGTCTGCCCTTGCCAGCGTAAAGGCGGGCAGGATTCGAGCGCTCGCCGTGACGACGAAGCAGCGCATCACGGCCATGCCCGACGTGCCGACGCTCGAGGAAGCCGGCGTGAAGGGCTACGAGTCCATCGGCTGGTTCGGCGCGGTGGCGCCCGCCGGAACGCCCGCTGAAGTGATCTCGCGTTTGAACCGCGAGATCGCTGCGGCGCTCGCCGCCCCTGACGTGCGCGAGAAAGCCATCGCCGCCGGCTGCGAGCCGGCTGCCAATTCAGCCCAGGAGTTTGCCGCCTTCATCCGCGACGAAGCGCGCAAATGGGGCGATGTCATCAAGAAAGCAGGAGTCAAGCTCGAATGAACCGTGCACCCGTCATCGACGTCCACACGCACATGCTGACGAAGGAGTGGCTCTCGCTCCTCGAGCAGCACGGCAACCCGCGCTACTCGCTGAAGGAAGTCGCGGGCGGCCTGAAAGCCATCCACCTCGACGGCTCGCCGTTCATGACGCCGGTGCCGAACATGTTCGACTGGGAAGCGCGCATCGCGAACATGAACAAGGCGCGCGTCGACATCGCCATCACCTCGCTCACCTGCCCGAACGTGTTCTGGGGCAGCCCCGAGGTGAGCCTGAAGGCCGCGCGCATCATGAACGACGACATGGCCAGGGCGCAGAAGCAGTGGCCGGATCGCATCCGCTGGTTCGCCTCGCTGCCCTGGCAGCACGAGAAGCTCGCGCTCGAAGAATTGGCGCGCGCCTGCGGCAATGGAGCGGTGGGCGTGATGGTGCTCGCGAACATCAACGGCCTTGCGCTCACGCACGAATCGTTCAAGGCGATCTGGGCGGAGATCGATCGCCGCGGCCTGCCGGTGCTCGTGCACCCGAGCGCCCCGCCGGGAACCAAGGACCTCGGCCTGCAGGAGTTCCAGCTCACGGCGCCGATCGGCTTCACCTTCGACACGTCGCTCGCGGTGGCGCGCTGCATCTACGACGGCTTCTTCGACCGCTATCCGAACCTGAAGCTGATCGCCTCGCACGGCGGCGGCGCGCTGCCCTACCTCGTGGGTCGGCTCGACATCTGCTGGGACAACATCCCGGCCGCGCGCGCGAAAACTGTCGAGCCGCCGCGCAATTACATGCGGCGCATCTACGTCGACACGGTGGTCTTTCGCCAGGACGTGCTCGAGATGTGCGTCTCGGTGTGCGGCACGGACAACGTGCTTTACGGCTCGGACTATCCGCACACCATCGGCGACATGGCCGGCTGCCTTTCCCGCGTCGACGCGCTTCCCGACATGACGCGGGAAAGGGTCCGAGGCTGGAACGCGCAACGCATCTTCAAGCTTTAGGAGCCATCATGACCAAGCTACTCGCCCTCGCCGCTGCGCTGATGCTCGCCGGCGGCGCGGCCGCCCAGGTAAAGGATCCGATCGGCCCCGACAAGGTCGTCTACCACCTGAGCGCGGGACTCGAGCAGGCCTCCGACGGCCTGCGCAACATCCGCAACCACCTCGAGGTGAATCCGAAGGCGCACATCGTCGTGGTCGCGCACGCCCGCGGCGTCGACTACCTGATGAAAGGCGCCAAGGACAAGAACGGTAATCCGTACGACGTCGCCGTCGAGCAGCTCGTCAACCAGGGCGTGGAGTTCGACGTGTGTGAGATCACCCTGCGCAGCCGCAAGCTCAAGCACGACCAGTTCATCCCGGACGCGAGCTTCGTGCCTTCCGGCGTCGCCGAGATCACTCGCCTGCAGCAGCGCGAGGGTTACGCGTACCTGCGCCCCTGATCCGCTCTCGCTTCGTCGAAGGCGTAAACGGCCTGCGCATGCATGTGCGCGAGGTCGGCAATAGCGGGCCGGCTGTGCTCCTGCTGCACGGCTTTCCCGAGCTCTCCTATAGCTGGCGCAAGGTCATGCAGCCGCTTGCCGACGCGGGCTTCCATGTCATCGCACCGGACGAGCGCGGCTACGGCGAGACTACCGGCTGGGATGGCCGCTACGACGGCGATCTCGCGCAGTACCGCATGCTCAACCTCGTGCAGGACACGTCTTCTCTTCTCGAGCGACTGGGAATCGAGGCGGCACATGTCGTGGGCCATGACTTCGGCTCGCCGGTCGCCGCCTACCTTTCGCTAACGAGAAAAGAGCTGGTGCGCTCGTGCGTTCTCATGAGCGCGCCGTTCGGCGGCGTGCCGATCGGTGGGCGCGCGGGCAACGTGCACGAGGAGCTCGCGAAGCTTGGCCGCAAGCACTACCAGTGGTTCTATTCGACGGGCGACGCCGACGCCGACATGCGGCACGCGCCGCAGGGCTTGCACGCGTTCCTGCGGGCGTACTACCACTATAAGAGCGCCGACTGGGCCGGCAACAAGCCGTTCAAGCTGGAGGCCTGGACCGCAACGGAGCTCGCGAAGCTGCCGACGTATTACGTCATGGAGCTCGACAAGGGCATGGCGCAGACGGTGGCGCCCCATATGCCGCGGCATGAGGCGAACTGGCTCACCGACGCCGAGCTCGATGTCTATGCGCGCGCGTTCGAGCGCACCGGCTTCCAGCCCGGGCTCAACTGGTACCGCTGCATGACCGATCCGAAGTTCGCGGCGGAGCTGAGCGCCGCGTCGGCCGGCAAGAAGATCGGCATGCCGTCGATGTTTATCGCCGGCGCGTCGGATTGGGGGATTTACCAGAAGCCCGGCGAGCTCGAGCGCATGCAGGAGACGGTGTGCACCGATTTTCGCGGCATGCATCTGGTGGAGGGCGCCGGGCATTGGGTACAGCAGGAGCAGCCGCAGCGCACGGCCGGCCTTCTGATCGACTTCCTAAGGAAAATTTAATTCGGGGTCGG
>C688J18823_10003011_pt1 | contig 10640 bp, 11 predicted proteins | sample HopSoiMetagenom1_FD_18823 | JGI IMG/M metagenome (IMG submission 18823) | reverse complement strand
TGTCGTCGGCCTGAAGGCGATGGCCATCTTTGCGCAACGCGCGTTCTGGACGCTCCGCCCCGGCGGCGTGAAGGTTCATGCCGGCGCGCCCGTCATCGAGAACGAGATGGTCGAGGAGGACTTCAAGGAACTCGCGGCGGCCGGGGTCAAGCTGCTGGGAGAGGTCGGCCTTGGCGGCGTCAAGGACGGTCCCACCGCGCGCAAGATGGTGGGGTGGGCTCGCAAGTACGGGATTCAAAGCACGATCCATACCGGCGGCCCATCCATTCCTGGCTCCGGCTTGATCGACAAGGATGTGGTGCTGGAAGCCGATACGGATGTGATCGGGCACATCAACGGCGGCCACACCGCCCTACCCGATGACCAGATTCGCTGCATTTGTGAGGGTTGTAAGCGCGGACTTGAGTTGGTCCACAACGGCAATGAACGTTCGGCTCTTTATACACTGCGGATCGCCCGCGAGATGGGCGATCTCGCTCGCGTTATTCTCGGCACCGATGCACCGGCGGGCTCCGGTGTGCAACCTTTGGGCATTCTGCGCATGGTGTCGCTGCTCTCATCGCTCGGTGAGGTGCCGGCCGAAACTGCATTCTGCTTCGCGACCGGCAATACCGCGAGAATGCGGGCCTTGGACTGCGGCATCATCGAAGTCGGACGGTCTGCCGATTTCGTCATTATGGATAGGGCGCAGCACTCGGCTGGCAAGAATATACTCGAGAGCGTGCGGCTCGGCGATCTCCCTGGCATCGGCATGACGATCATCGATGGCATCGTGCGCACGCAACGCAGCCGCAACACGCCGCCCGCGACCAAGGTGCCATCAATCGTCTGACAGCGCGGTCAGCGCAGTTTGCTGAGCAGCGCCATCAGCGTCTCGCGCTCCCTGGCGTCGAGCGGCGCCAGGGTTTCCCTGCTGATCGCGACCGCGTTTGGCATGGCTTTTTCTGCCAGCTGCTGGCCTGCGCGCGTCAGGCTCACCAGGAGGCGCCGGCCGTCTTCGGGATCGGGGCTCGTTTCGGTGAGCCCACGGGCGGTGAGCCGGTCTATGACGCCTTTGATCGTGGCGACATCCATAGCAGTCAGTCGGCCTAACTGGTTTTGGGAGCATGGTCCGGTCTCGATCAGCTTCGAGAGCGCCGCCCATTGCGTCGGCGTCAGGCTGATTCCAATTTCGCGGGCGAAGATGGTGGCGTGGCGCTGCCAGACCTGGCGCAGAATGAAGCCGATCTGCTCCTCCAGAACATAGCCCGGCCTCGAAGGCCTGACATTCCGCCGGGTCGAAACACCCCTGTTCATTTCCGTTCCCCGCCCTTTTTTCGCGCGCCGTTACAGCGCCAGATGCGCGTCGCGAATGTCCGGACGCGCGTCGAGTTCGCTCATCGTACCGCTGAAGCAGATGCGACCTCGCTCGATGATATAGGCGCGGTCGCAGATCAACCTGGCGAAATGCAGGTTCTGTTCTGAAACGACGATGCTGACACCTTCCTTCTTCATGGTCAGGATGGCCTCGACCATCTGCTCGACGATCTTGGGTGCCAATCCCTCCGACGGTTCGTCGAGCAACACAAGCGAGGGATTGCCCATCAACGTCCGTGCGATCGTCAACATCTGCTGCTCGCCACCGCTCATGCGTCCACCGGCGCGTCCACGCATTTCACCGAGGTTTGGAAACAGTGAGAACAGCTTCTCTCGCGTCCACTGAGGAGCATTCGCTCTGGCCGGCTGGCGTCCGACCTCGAGGTTTTCGTCGACCGTCAGGTCGGTGAAAATACGGCGCTCCTCCGGCACGTAGCCCAGTCCAAGGCTTGCGATGGCATGGGTGGGCTGACTGGAAACATCCTTTCCCTCGAACAAAATGCGGCCGCTGCGCTGATTAACCAGACCGACGATGGAGCGAAAGGTAGTGGACTTGCCGGCGCCATTGCGCCCAAGCAGTGCCACCACCTCGCCCTCCCCGACTTCAAGCGCAACATCAAACAGAATATGGGCCGGACCATAATAGCTGTTGAGCCCTTCGACCGAGAGCTTCATGCAGATGCTCCCTCGCGGTGCCGGGCGTCGTATACCAGCCCCTCGCCAAGATAGACGGCCCGGACCTCGGGATTACGCCGGACTTCTTCAGGTGAACCCTCCGCGATCAATGTGCCGCGATTGAGCACCAGGATACGATCGGCGTGCTCGAACACGACGTCCATATCATGCTCGGTAAAGAGGACGCCTATCGATTTTTCGCGGGCAATGCGTGCAGTGAGCCTCATCAGTTCAATGCGCTCGCGGGGCGCCATCCCAGCCGTTGGTTCGTCCATCAACAGCAGCTTCGGCTCATTCGCGAGTGCGATGGCCAGTTCGAGTCGTTTAAGGTCGCCGTACGCGAGTTCACCGCACGGGCGCTCGGCATAGCCCGCCATTCCGACCAGTTCGAGCAGGCTGTTGGCCTCGGCTCGGTTGAACCGCGGCGTGGAATGCCACAGGTTGTACAACTGCGCGCGATACGACACGAGGGCGACCTGGATATTTTCGCGCACGGTCATGGTGGGAAAGGTCGCGGTAATCTGGAAGGTCCGGCCGACGCCCAAGCGCCATATCTCGCGCGGCATCATGCCCGAAGTGTCGCGACCGAGTAAGTTGATCCGGCCCGAAGTGGGGACGGTTTGACCGTTCAGCATGTCGAAGCACGTGCTCTTGCCGCGCCGTTAGGGCCGATCAGCGCCAGTATCTCGCCCGAATTGAGTTCGAACGAAACACCACGCACCGCGTGAACACCACCGTAGGATTTGCTCAGGCCTTTGACCGAAAGCAGCGCGGGTCCGGCAATCATTCGGCGGTCTCGATCTGCGATGTGAGGACGGAAGTATTCGTCGTTGGGAGCCGGTGGCGGTTTCGGACCGACTCGACCATGCCGACGACACCTTTTGGAAACGCAACCACGATCAGAATGATCACACCGCCGAGCACCAGCTTTGACAGATCGGTCTGGCTCACAAGCCAGATGTTGAGGGCCTTGTAGATGATGGCGCCGACCACCGCGCCAGAAACGGTTTCGACACCGCCGAGCAGAACCATGACCAGAGCATCAACCGAGAGCGAGATGCCGAGGCTGTCCGGGAAAACGCTGCCCTTGAGATAGGCGAACAGCGCACCGGCCACACCCGCCACCGCGCCGGCAATCACGAAGGCCGTCCATTGGATGCGCTTGCCGTCGACCCCGATGGCCTCGCTTCGCAGAGGCGAGTCCCGCGTAGCGCGCAGCGCATAACCGAACGGAGAGAATACGACGACACGCAGTGCGGCGACGGCAAGCGCGGCTATCCCAATCGAGAGCCAGTAAAAATGCGAAGAGCTCGCCGCCCACTTCTCGGGCCAGACACCGAGAATCCCGTTGTCGCCGCCGGTCACTTCCACCCACTGGAACGCGATAGACCAGACGATCTGCGCGAAAGCCAGCGTCAGCATCGCGAAATAGACCCCGGAGAGTTGAACCGCGAAAAATCCGAACACCGCCGCACCCGCAAGCCCCAGCACCGGCCCGAGCAGCAGCGAGACCAACATCGGCAGACCGGCCATCTTGGCCAGGAATGCGACGCCATAGGCCCCCAGCCCGAAATAAGCGGCATGTCCGAACGACGCCAATCCGCCGACTGACATCAGAAAATGCAGGCTGGCAGCGAAGATGACAAATATCGCGATCTCGGAGCCGACAGTGAGGGCGTAATTACCCGCAATCAGCGGCAGCGCCGCAGCAACGAAAAGCCCCGCGAGCGCGGCTAGTCGCTCGTGCGAGGTCAAGGGTCGCCACGGGTTTACGGTAATACCAGGCGTGCGTCGCGCGGCGGCTTCGGGCTTCCCGAACAGGCCCCAGGGCCGCACGATCAGCACCGCGGCCATCACCAGAAACACCAGGATGATTGAAATCTTTGGAAAGATCAGGATGCCGAACGCGTTGAGTTCCGATACCAGAACCGCGGCGACAAATGCGCCGACAATGCTGCCGAGCCCGCCGATCACCACCACCACGAAGACATCGACGATAATCCGAAGATCCATTGCGTGGTGCACGGCGTCCCTTGGAATCTGCAGCGCGCCACCCAATGCAGCAAGAAAGACTCCCAACGCGAACACGCTGGTGAACAGCCACTTTTGATTGACGCCCAATGCCGCTACCATATCCCGGTCCTGGGTCGCCGCCCTGACAAGCACGCCCCAACGCGTGCGCCGGAAGATNAGCCATAAGGCTGCGAGCACGACAGGACCGAGGGCTATNAGAAACAGGTCATAGGTCGGAATGTTCTGACCGAAGAAATCGACCGCTCCCTTGAACCCCGGCGCACGACGACCCAAAAGGTCGCTCGGNCCCCAGANCAATACGACAAGATCCTCGACCATCAANGTCAGACCGAAGGTTGCCAGCAACTGAAACAACTCGGGTGCGTGATAGATCCGTCGCAGCAACACCATCTCGACCAAGACGCCGANCGCTGCAACCATCANAGCCGCCGCGAGAATGCCTGCCCAAAACCCGAACGCGCCGGAAAACCTTTCCGTCAGTGTGAAGGCGACATACGCGCCAAGCATGTAAAATGCNCCATGGGCNAAATTGACGATCCGGGTCACGCCAAAAATGATGGACAGGCCCGANGCCACCAAAAACAGCGANGCGGCACTCGCAAGCCCGGTCAGGAACTGGACGACGTAAAAGGCCATTGCTGNATCCGGTCAAAATGGGTGCGGGCGCCCAAAGCGCNCGCNCCCGTTANCCTCANTCTTTCGGTCGGAGCTTTGCGACTTCCGCGTCGCTCGGAAGATAATCGCCGCCCTTGCGNTAGNCCGTGTCCACCATGATGCCTTTACCGTCTTTCAGCGCGGTCTTGCCGACGAACGCACCCAACGTCGATTGGTGATCGATCTTGCGGAAGGTGATTTCACCGAACGGTGACGGCATCGACAAGCCTTCGGCTGCCGCGATCAGCTTCTCAGGGTCGGTCGAATTGGCTTTCGCGAGGATGGCGGCTGCCGACTTCATGGTCTGGTATCCGACAACCGAGCCGAGCCTCGGGTAATCGTTGTACTTGGCCTGATATGCCTTCAGGAACGCCTCGTGATCCGGCACTTTGACGCTGTTCCACGGATAACCCGTGACGATCCAGCCCTCGGGTGTTTCTTCCTTCAGTGGATCGAGATATTCCGGCTCGCCAGTCAGGAAGCTGACCACCGAGCGATCCCTAAACAAGCCGCGGGTATTGCCTTCGCGCACCAGCTTGACGAGGTCGGCGCCGAACGTGACGTTGAGGATGGCTTCAGGATTGGCGGCGGCGACTGCCTGGACGACAGGGCCGGCGTCGATCTTGCCTTGCGGCGGCCATTGCTCGTCTACCCACTGAATATCGGGGCGCTTTTCCGACATCAGCTTCTTGAATACCGCCACCGCCGATTGACCGTATTCGTAGTTGGGCGCGATTGTTGCCCAGCGTTTGGCGGGCAGCTTGGCGGCCTCTTCCACCAGCATAGCAGCCTGCATGTAGTTCGACGGGCGGAGACGGAAGGTATAGCGATTGCCCTTGGCCCAGGTAATCGCATCCGTCAGCGGTTCGGCCGCCAGGAAAAATATTTTTTTCTGGTTGGCGAAGTCGCTGACCGCCAGTCCGATATTGGACAGGAAGGTACCTGTGAGCATCGCCACGTTTTCGCTGGAGACAAGTTCGTTAGCGGCGGTTTGAGCGTCCGCGGGCTTGCCGCCATCGTCCTTCGAGATCACCACGAGCTTCTTGCCGTTTATGCCGCCCGCGGCATTGATTTGCTCGACTGCGAGCTGCCAGCCTTTGCGGTACGGCTCGGTGAACGCAGGCAAGAGCGAATAGCTGTTGATTTCGCCGATCTTTATTTCGCTCTGCGCCATGGCGGAATTCGCGATGGCGCTGACCATGATCGCCAGCCCAACACCAAGAAAACGTCTGCTTCGCATCCCATGCCTCCAGAGTTGATAGAAATTATCTAAGGCCGTCCTCGCCTTTGATTTCGGAAACCGTCAAACCGCCGACCCGCGGCAGCGGCCTGCCACTGTCCGTAACCGCAACAGCGACCATGATCTCATTGGCGCGCGGCGCATCGTTGATCTGTACTTCCATGCCGTCGAAGTGGCTGCGTACGAATGCCGCATCCTTGTGGCCGAGCGGGATATCCAGGGTAGTTCCTGGTCCGCTCCGCTTTTTCGATGAGGGTATCAATGCCGCGCCCTTGGCAAGGACCTTCCTGACGGGCGCACCCATCTTGGGGTGCAGGATGGCCGCGGCGTGCTCGAGTTCTCCGTTTTCTCCGACGGCGGCCCCTTGCCATAGCTTTGCGCCTTTGCCCCATCAATTCCCAATGCCGCGACAGCCCTGTTCGCGAGCAGCTCACCCAGCTCCTCTCCGATAGCAACGAGCGGTGAAAGATCTTCGACATACCTGCCCGCAAACGGATTCTCGATGACCGCGATTGCTGCCGCACGCCGTGTCGGCGGCGCGACTTTCTGCCCCATCTCAAGATAGGTTTCCTCTACCACCGTCACGATCTTGCGAATAACGGCGCTCATGGTCTGCCGCCCGATTCTCTCATTTCGCCGATATCATGCATGAAATGCGCCTCTTGCATCCACTGGACGGGGCCGCGCTCGTGAGCTCTCGGACTCGATCGCGCTCGTTCCAATCACGATTATCTCGCCTTCCAACCGCAACGCAGCGCCCTCTATCAATCCGGCCGCAAGCAGTCTACGCGCACTCACGGCGCCCGCGGCAAGCGCGTCCTCAATCTCAAGGTCCGACAGCTCCCCCACTTCCCGCGTGACCAGGCGCGCACCGAGGTCGTTGTCTGGTTGCAGATCGCAGGCAGGTCGACGCACAATCGCAGGATGTCCCGGCAAATCAACTGCATTCGCGATGATCGTGGCCGCCGCGTCCGCCTGCGACGCAGTCCGCGCCAGCACCGTGACGGCATCCGCAATGCCGAGCGAGAAACTGCGTCCGTGGCGGCCACTGGTTGCAATCCCACGGCATTCATCATCCGAACGGACAACCATCGTTCGCAGCAACCCAGGCGCGTCCGGTCGGTCGGCCAGGCCCACGCTGAAGCGTTCGCCGCAGGCAAGATGGAATGCAATGTCGCCGCCGTTGTTGACATAGGCGCGATCGAGTTGAGCGTGGTCTGTCATCGCCCCAAGTATTTCCTCCGCGACCGACCCCGCGACAGCTGCCATGGGCGTGATGAAGCAACTGCTTGCAAATGGCACGACCGCGTTGTGCATGCGGCGCGCGACGTGGCCGTGCAGCCGGCAAACCTCGGCATCGGCGGCTTCGCGCAACAGCGGTAACTCCGCGCAAAGCTCATCCAACAAACCAGTGAAACGACGTGCGGCGGCAGCATAGGCGGCGCGGACATTTGTCTCGCTGCCGTTAGCCTCCACGATCAGATCGATCGGCCCATCCTGCAGATGAAGGCGCCGACCATCGTCCAGAAACCTGAGCTGCGCACGCGTCATGTACGAATTCCGGCCGCTGCCTGAGTTGAAGCCTTGAGCGACGCCAGCGGGCGCACATGGTCCATATGGCCGCCGAGCGCCGCATAGTCCGACAGCCGCAGCGTAAATTCTATCGGCGCGACGAGCGCCGGCGTGGGCACGTAGCCAAATGCGCCCGCCGGCAGCCGTGTCACGTCCACCATGAAGGTAATGCCACCGCCAGGCCAGACATATACCGGCGCGCCGCCGCTGGTGACGCGCGTCAGTGCTTCCTTGACCGACCGCGTCAGGCGAACCGGATTGTCGGTCACGCCGGCGCGCAGCGANCCGCCTGCCCCAGCCATGAAAAGAACGGTGCAAAGCGCCGGCTCGCAATTTTCCNGAATCCGATCGACGGATGCCTTCAGGTCCTGTGGTAGCTCCTTTTCAATNGGTTTGAGGCCNTCGTCGAGTTCGAAGAAGGCGGCGTGCTCGCCTGTGGTGCTGACCATCAGNATNGTCATGCCCGGACGCGCTTTCTTTGCGTCGAAGGGACCGAGCACCGACAGCGGATCGGAGATCATNGTGCCGCCCCAACCAGTCCCAGGCTCCGCGACCTGGAAATAACGGCCGGGTGTAGAACGCCGACCCTTCATCTTGATTCCGGTNTCGGGGATATCGAGCAGTTTGCCTGCCTGGTGTTCGCTAAGAACTCCGGTGATGTGATCATCCACNACAACAACTTCATCNACCTTGCCGTGCCATTGCTTTGCGAACATGCCGATNGTCGCCGAGCCGCACCCGACCCGCATTCGCTGCTCAGCNACCCCATTGACNATCGGCGGATAGCCGGCCTGCACGATGAGGCTGGCGCCGCCATCAATCGTCAGATCGACCGGTTTGCAATTGCTCAGATCCATCAGCGCATCGCAGGTGACGCGCCCTTCCTTCTTGGACCCGCCGGTGAGATGGTGAACGCCGCCGAGCGACAGCATCTGCGAGCCATATTCGCTTGTAGTCACATGCCCGATAGCCTCGCCCTGCGCGCGTACCGTCGCCGTCTCCGGTCCGAGGTAACGGTCAGTGTCTATCTTCACCTTGACGCCGCAATAACTGAAGATCCCTTCGGTTACGACCGTCACCATGTCGACACCGTCGATTTCCGAAGAGACGATGAAGGGTGCGGGCTTGTAGTCGGGGTAAGTGGTGCCGGCTCCAATGGCCGTCACGAACAAGTTTTGTCCCTGAACGATCTTGCCGTCCCAATCGCCAGTGGCCTGGAACGGCACCAGCCGTCCGCCGTGCGAGACGGTTTGTTCCAGCAGGATATGTGGATCAACCCGCACCAACTGACCGTTGTGGTTCGCGTAGCGATCGCAGGCACCTGCCGCGCCCGGCTTGATGTAGCACATCACCGGACACGCATCGCAGCGGATCTTCTCATCGGCAGCAGGCGGTTCAGTCAGCATGAACAAGCTCACAAGCCAGATTCAGACGTGGCACAGTCGGGCAGCTCATTCGTATACGAACGATGTTGCGCGCGTGCCGGAGCACTGTCAAGCCTCATCGCGCTCGGAGAGTGCCGCGTCCGATTGTCACCTCACCGCCCGACGCCCCTCTGAGCCCGGGACGCGGCGCTGACGCCGGCGCCCCTGCTTGCACGTTTGCATGCAAACGTTATCCTCGCAGCGCAACCCAATGCAATGCACTGCAAATGACGGGCCCGACCAGCGATATGACGCAATCAACGACCCGCCTGAACGTCAATGGCCGGGGCCATGACGTCGAGGCGGCTCCCGACACCGCGCTGCTTTACGTGCTGCGCAACGATCTTGGATTGAACGGCCCCAAATACGGCTGCGGGCTTGGCGAATGTGGGGCCTGCACCGTGCTGATGGACGGTGTCGCAGCACGTTCCTGCGTGATCCCGATTGGAGGCTGCGCGGAGCGGCAGATAGTGACGCTCGAAGGCCTGGGCTCGCGCGAACATCCCGATCCGGTGCAGGACGCTTTTATCAAGGAGCAGGCCGCGCAATGCGGCTACTGTCTCAACGGCATGATCATGGCAACGAAGGCGCTGCTCATACGTACGCCGTACCCCTCCGAGACCGAGGTGCTGGAGGCACTACGCTACAATCTGTGCCGCTGCGGCGCTCATGTCGAAATCGCGCGAGCCGCGCTGCGCGCCGCCGGACGTGTCGCCGAGGAACAGGATTGATGGGCTCCGATCGCGCCGCAGAAAGCCCGGAACTTCTGCCGGGATCGTTGAGCGTTGTCCGCCCGCCCGCTTCCGGCGAAGACGGCGCATTCGAGACCTTCATCAAGATTACCGCCGATGGTTCGGTAACCGCCTTCAACGGGCACGTCGATCTGGGAACAGGCATCCGCACCGCGCTCGGACAGATCGTGGCAGAGGAACTGGACGTATCCTTTGCGCGTGTGATTGTGGTGCTCGGCGATACCTCGCTTGTTCCCAATCAAGGGCCGACGATCGCAAGCGAGACCATTCAGATCACCGCCGTTCCCTTGCGCCGCGCCGCCGCGCAGGCTCGTCATTTCCTGATCGCGCGCGCGTCGGAACGGCTTGAATTGCCCGTGCAGGAATTGACGATCGAGGACGGTCTGGTTCGCGGACGAGACAACCGCAGCATCAGCTATGGCGAATTGATCGCGGGGGAGACTATCCGTCTTGAATTAGCGGATGAGGTCGAAGTCAAGGCGGTAAATGCCTATACCATCGTGGGGCAATCCGTGCCGCGAACCGACTTGCCGGCGAAGGCAACAGGCGAACTTGTCTATGTGCATGATGTTCGGGTGCCCGGGATGCTCCACGGCCGCGTTGTGCGCCCGCCCTACGCCGGGGTCGATGCTGGTGCCTTTGTCGGCAATAGCTTGATTGCCGTCGATGAATCATCGATCCGCAATATCCAAGGCATAATCGCGGTGGTGACGATTGGCGATTTCGTCGGTGTCGTCGCCGAGCGAGAGGAAAACGCCATCAAGGCCGCCTCGCAGTTGAAGGTGACCTGGAAGCCAACGCCAGATCTCCCCGACTTGAACGATCTTGAGACGGCGCTGCGGGCCAACCCGTCTACGCCGCGCACACTTATCGAGAAAGGCGATGTGGACGAGGCGTTTGTCACAGCAGCGAAGCCGATGCAGCGAACGTATG
>C688J18823_10003010_pt1 | contig 10641 bp, 9 predicted proteins | sample HopSoiMetagenom1_FD_18823 | JGI IMG/M metagenome (IMG submission 18823) | reverse complement strand
AGCCCCGAATGTTGGAGTGCCAAGCGGCGCCAGCATTAGCAAGCCGAGACCTATTGCGATGAACTTTATTTCCCTGCCCATATTTCCTCCTCGTTGTTAGAATGTTTGATCATTAATCGCATCCCAGCCTTTCGTTTGTTTTAACTTTCTGCATTAGCGGCTTTAGTTGTGGATCTGATGGCCACGGACAAAGACCGAACGGGTGTGATCGATGTGATCGCTGCAGATAACAAGACGGGCGAAGTCGTTCTGGTGATGAATCAGCCTAACGAGTGGGACGGCTCGAATGAACAATTATTAGGGTTACAGGAAAGGTTTAACGCGTACGTTTCATTTTTGCTCGATGGCGAGATGGACTCCGCTCATCCGGAGCTCGCCGGCAAGCCGGCCCGAATCGAAGTGCGTTGCACGCACATACCAGATTCGCAAACGCTCGAGCTGCTCGGTTTGATTCACGACCAGTTGGCGTTTCAAGACATCAAGATGGAAGTCGTCATAAGAAATGACGAAATCCGAATGTCGAATGACGAAGGAATAACGAAATCCGAATGACGAAGGGTTTAAAGTGATTAACGCTTCGCCGACTCCAATCGGGCGAAGAAATCGTCGAACAATGCGTCGTAAATTCGGCTGCGCTCAGGGTGATATTGGACTGCGAGCCCGAATGGGTATTTGCGCAGCCGTACCTGCTCGATGACGTCATCATGCGCAGCCCATGCCTCGACCTCCAAGTCGTCGCCTAATTGATCGATCGCCTGGTGATGTGCGCTGTTCACCTTGGGAAAACTATGCGATGCGCCACGCGCACTGCGCAAAGACTGAACATCACGATGCTTTTGGTCGGGCAGATTGTGTCCGTCGATGTCGAGATTAAGTGTGCCGCCGAGTGCGACGTTGAAGACCTGAAGACCTTTGCAAATTGCCAGAATCGGCAACCCGCGCGAGAGCGCATTTTGGACAGCATGAAACTCCCAGCGGTCGCGCTCTGGGTCGATCTGCTTATCCAATACGGACGGATCGGGAACGTCCTGGCGCAGAAATTCCGGAGAGATATCGGAGCCGCCTGAGAGTAAAAGGCCGTCCATTGTTTCGAGCGGAACATTTCGAGTGCGCGCGTTCCAAACTTTGATGTCAGGATATCTCGCAAAAATAGTGCGAAAGGGTTTAGCGTCCTTTTGACGGATCCAGGTCGCCAGATTTGGCATTGGGCGAATTTGCGACTTGCCAATGGCCATGTAAAGAGCACTCCGATGTTGACCGTGGATGTATCCGATGGATTACGCGATGAACTAGAAATTCTCGCTCGCAAAAACAAAACGCGAGCTATCGGGGTAGCACTGCACGATCTCGAGACCGGGTTCCGATTTTCGCTGCGTGGCGACCGGTGGTTTCATGCTGCGAGCACGATCAAAGTCGCAGTGCTCCTCGCGGTATTTCGAGCGGCAGACCAGGGCCGACTTCGCCTTGATGACTCGTTACACGTGCGAAACCGTTTCTTCAGCGCAGCAGACGGATCGCCTTTTCGCGTCAGGCAGGATCGTGATGCGGCGCCGGAACTGTACGCGGCCATTGGACGCACTGCGAAGATCTCCGCGCTTGCGCATGGCATGATCGTTGCCAGCAGCAATCTCGCCGCGAACTTACTGCTGGATTTTGTGGGAGTGGAATATGCGCGGANGGTTCTGCGCGAAGCGCAAGTTGACGGCNTTAAATTGCGGCGGGGCGTGGAAGATCACGGCGCGCACGAGCAAGGGATCAACAATGAAGCAACTGCCGATGGGTTGCTGAGTTTGTTGTCGGCGATCCGCCGCGATTTTCTTACTCCTGAAAGCAAACGAGAGATTATCCGCATTCTGCTGGAGCAACGATTTAATTCCATGATCCCCGCCGGCCTCCCACCGCACGCCACAGTGGCCCACAAGACCGGGGAAATTTCTACTGCATGCCATGACATTGGAATCGTCTATTTGCCCGAACGCGAACCGTACATCACCGCCATTTTGACTGAATTCGATCCGGACACAGAAGGGCGACGCGAAACAGTCGCAGCTATTTCGGAAACAATTTATCGCGCCCTGCTGCAAACGAAGCCGAAATCAAATGAGCACTGATTTTCTGCGGCCCATTGACGGTTTGCGGCTGGCTGAAGAATATCGTGCGCTGTTGAGACCCGAGGAGGGCGAGGCCGATGCCCACGGAACGGTTCATCATTTGCCGCGCTTCTTCTTTGAAATTGGCAGCTGGGAGGAAGCGCATCAAATCCGGCTGGCGCCGCACTTCACGCTCGCGGAATTGATGCTCGTGGATTGTCGCGAGGCGAAGCTTCTCCTGGGTCAGTTCCCTCATTACGTGCCGTGTGCAATCGTTTTGCTTGCCAGATTTCTGGAGGCGTTTCGGCGCGAAGTTGACGCACCGGTATTCATCAGCGCAAATGGCGGATACCGATCGCCGGCGCACCAGATTGGAGGCGCAAAAAGCATTCATGCTTGGGGTAGCGCGGCAAATATTTACAGGATTGGTGACACTTTTGTGTCCGACACGAAGGCGATGGAGAAGTATCGGACGATCGCAGCTTCACTTGGTCCAGCTGTTTTTGTTCGGCCATTCGGACGTGAAAAAGGACAGACCAGCGACCACCTCCACATCGATTTAGGATACGTGAGGTTAACTCCGCGCGAATGCAGCGAAGCGACTTAATCTCGCGCTGAGCAGATGAAGGACCGCCGAACAGAACGCGACACGCAGAGTCTTCGCCGTCGCACGCTTGGGGCAACGCCGCCGCGAGCCGTTATCGGGTTGGAAGCGGAATTTAATCTGTTTGTTAATGGACGCAGACGGCGTCCGGAAAAAATCTTTGGTGATCCCAGTCGTCTGGTGCGGAGGCGAATGATTCCGCGCACCGGCAAATCGTTTCAATTACCGGCGGGCGGCGCGATTTATTTCGACACCGGTGTGATCGAAGTCGCCACGCCCATTATTGAATTCGAGCCGGGCTGTTGTTATCGCGCGACGCGTTTGTTGTGGGAGCAGATCCGCTATCTCCGAAAGGAGTTGGATCACTGGGCCAGGCGACATGAATGCCAGTGCACCCTCCAAGGCTTCAGCACACATTACAATTTTTCATTTGTAAGCGCGCGGGACTCAGAGTTTCGAGATGCCAGGACGCTTGCGTATCTTCTGGCGCACATCCTCCCGGTCCCGGTGATTTTGCTGGCAGCGAATCGGCAGAGCAGCGCAGTCGGAGTGCGGCCTCGCGGAGACCGCGTTGAAGTCACAGTTGATTTCACTCCCGACGCCGCGTTGATGCTGGCAACGACTGCGTTCATTGCGGGCGCAGTCGGAACCGTGCTCCGTTGGGAAGATTTTCGACTGAGACAATTGGGCCGGAACGGACTCCCTCGCATCGCGCGATTTCATCTGCGAAAACATTCATCGCGACGCGGCTGGCGCGTCACCGATGATTCGTTAGGCAAAAATCCATTCACATCTGATATCAATGAAGCGCTTTGGAAACTGCGTGACGGACGCACGCTCAGCCTGCGTGCGATTGCGGCTGAAACTTTGCGGCCGTTTCGCCAGGGAATTCGGCAGATCAGTGATTCAACCACACTGGAGCACATCGTCGCGGTGTTCGCCGGCGACGCACGGTCGCTTCTCGACTTCGAGAAGCGACCGGATGCCTATGACGATGTCGGGCATGGAATTGATTGGGGTCGTCGCCGAATGCGACGCTGGCCACGGTCGAAATACGAGAAAGTCATCCATCGCGTCATCGCGCGTGAACCAATGCGCATTGGGCAGAAACGTTATCGCATAGATCGGATGAACGGCTGGTATGAGATGGAATTTCGAGAAGTGGGAACCAGACGTCGCCGCACGTTTAATCTCGATGAGCTTGTGCGATTCGCGTCCGCAAAAAAACCAGCTGCGGCGACACGTAAACGCAAAGACGGAAAAAAGCGTCGCGCGTAAAGCCAAGTCCAATGGTGGATCGGCTTCTCCGAAGACGATGTCAAAACTTGTGCGCCGAAAGCGCGCTTATCTTGCCAACGCGTTCCACCTATAAACGCATCAATTCCGCACGGTCGCTGCCGCGACAGTGATTCTCATTCGAGTTCAGCTCGGTGTGCCGCCGTGAAGAATTGGCTCGGTGGCGATCTCATCCGGCGTAAGCTGGGATTGCAGATGCGTGCGGTATTGGTAGAAGCAGGCGACGACTGTGAAAACGACCGCGGCTCCGAACATCAACCAACTGAAGAATGTGAAATACGCGTAAGGGCTAAGTTTGTAGCCGAAGGTCAAAATCAAATAGTTCACGCCAGCCACAAAGAGTTCGCCCGAGGCGACCGTGAGAAGCCACAAGGCCATGACCGAGCTCTTCATAGAATTTGGCGACTGGGTGTAGGCAAATTCCAATCCAGTGATCGAAACCATCGCTTCGCCAAGCGTGAGGATCACGTAGGCGAGCAATTGCCAATTGATGCTCGGTTTAAGTCCGGCATCGATCTGGCCTTGAATCCACACGATCACCACAAACGACATCGCGGTAATAAAAAGCCCGATACCAATTTTGCGTAGTGGCGTAAGCGGGAAAACTTTGTCGATCGCCGGATAAAGCGCGTAGTTGACGATTGGGATAAAGATCAAAATGAGAATCGGATTAGCGGTCTGCACCTGCGCTGCAATCAAATCCATTCCCATCCAATGCAGATTCATTTTCTCGGCCTGCAAAGTCCATTCGGCGCCGTTGCTCATTCCCCAGAGCCCCCAGAAAAATAGAATGAAAAAGAAAACCATGGCGATTCGTAGGAGCGTGAGGAGTCCTTCTTTGCTAAACGTTTCTTTCAGATAACCAAGTCCGGCTGGCGCGACATGAACCATTTTGTTGCGGCCGCCCCAGAAAAACAGAGTCGCGATCAACATGGCGATTCCGGGAATTCCAAAGGCCCAACCTGGTCCCCACTTTGGATTCGCGAGCAGCCACGGGCAAAGAAGCGACGAGATAAACGAGCCGGCGTTGATCGAGAAATAGAACCAGCCGAACATCTTTGAGAGCAAATGTTTGTTTGATTCGCCAAATTGATCGCCGACGTTGGCCGACACACATGGCTTAATTCCGCCGGCGCCGAGGCAGATCAGAATCAAGCCGATCAGGAGCATCATGCGTTGGCCGATGGCGACACCCCATGCGGTAGCCATGCATGCAAGCGTTAGATTGCCCAGACAGTAAACAATAGACAAAGAAAGGATCGTCCGATACTTGCCGAGAAAGCCGTCGGCGAGAATTGCGCCGAGAACTGGTAGGAAATAAACGCCAAAAACGAAAAGATGCGTGTACATGTACGACTCGTTCTCATTCATCGGCGCGAGCACACCCGATTGATTCAAAATGTAATGCGCCATGAAAACGGTCAGGACCGATTTCATGCCGTAGTAGGAGAAACGCTCAGCCGCTTCGTTCCCGATGATGTAGGGGACTCCGGGCGGCATACCAGTGAGGTTCGGTGGTGACCTCATGTATTTGTGGCTAGCCATCTGATCTCCTTTGCCTAACGAGCTTGGTGTGGAGCTTCTGCCGGAGTTCCTGAAGTCGAATCTCCCTCAGAATGTGGTTCACCCGCATTCGACCAGACCTTTGCTGGGTCGGGTTGTTCTCTCTGAACTTCCGGCATCTGGCCGATCGGATGCTTTTCGCAAGATGTAGAAAACAACGCCGTCGCAAAGAAAATAGCGAGGATGCCCTGGCGAAGGAAGGAACCCATAATTCGCTGGCACAGTTATCAGCCTCCGCTGCCATGCGCAAGGATGAAAGCGCAGTGGTAGGGCGCGACCGCCGGGCGCGCCGGATCGTCGATGAATAGCGTCATCAGCAAGAGTAACATGCAGAGGCGGAGGAAGAGTTGTGATTGAAAGACGCTTGCATGGCGTTACTATCAGCCGCGGTGGGCCGCACAGAAAGACTCAGCGCATGGAACGAAGTGTTCGCTCTCGTTCTGCTTTTTGCCGGCACGCTATTGTTTTTCGCGCTGATTTCTTACACGCCAAACGACATACCGTCATGGCTCTGGTTTAGTCATGTTTCACCGGCGAATCATCCTGCTCAAAACTTCATCGGGCCGCTTGGGGCGATGGTTGCAGGCATTTGCTATCAGTTAATCGGCGTCTTCGCTTCGCTATTGCTGGCAGCGGTTTTGCTCGGGTTTGGCGCCGCGAAATTGTTTTATCCTCGGTTGCGTTTGGCGCCGCGAATCCCGTGGATCATTTTGTTTCTCATCTCTGGTGCGTGTCTCGACCAAGCCTGGGGGATCACCCATTTCCTTGGGAGGACGGTGCCGGTGGACATTCAAGGGCCGGGCGGCCTCATTGGGTATCGATTGTCCGATGAACATCGCGGCCTGCTTCCTGCCGCTCTTGGACCGGTCGGTTCGGTTCTTCTCCTCGTCGCAGTTTATTTGACCACACTGATTTTGGTTACGGGGTTGCGCCCGATTCATCTTGTTCGCGAAATGGTCAATCTTAGCCGNCGAAGCGTCGCGAGGCAGGCCGAATGGCGCGTGCGCCGGAGAATTCGNAAGTCGGATCTCACGGAGCAACTCAAGACACAAAAGCAACANCGAGCGCTCGAAGCGTTACAGAAGCANCTCAAAAAGAANGGCGTTCCAGTACCTGATGCAGTGACGNCCATTTCGCCGGATGAACTGGCGAGTCGGCCCACTCCGAAAGTCGTCGATACGACAGTGCAGATGACTCAGNCGNCNGCAAGTCGNCGCAGACCTTCTCTTGCGGAATTGCGCGCAAGTGAAGAAAAACCGAAGGCGGCCCCAAGTCCGACAAATGCTACTTCGAGCTGGGAAGATTACATTTTGCCGGGGATTGATCTGCTAGAGGAACACAGCCTTGAAGCGCGTACGGCCACCGACCCCTCTGAGCTGCAAGAGGTCCAAAAAGTTCTGATTGAAACTCTGGGACAATTTGGAATTGCCGTCGCCGCGGGCGACATCACCAAGGGTCCGACCATTACGCGCTATGAAGTGTATCCGGCCAAAGGCGTGCGCGTAGACAAAATTGTGAGTCTTGAGCGCGACCTTGCGCGAGCGACAAGCGCCGAACGAATCAACATTCTCGCGCCTATTCCTGGCAAAGACACCGTTGGAATCGAGCTTGCCAATACGCGCAAGGTAATGGTGAAACTGCGCGAGCTGTTTCAATCGACTGATTGGGACACAGCCAGGGAGCATGCCAAAATTCCGCTGGCCCTCGGCAAGGACGTTTATGGCAAGACAATCATTGCTGACCTGGCGCAGATGCCGCACCTGCTCGTCGCCGGAACCACTGGCAGCGGAAAGAGCGTCTGTATCAATGCGCTGATTGCCAGCATGCTTTTTCGCTTCACGCCGGAAGAGATGCGTCTCGTCATCATTGATCCAAAAATGGTGGAGATGCAGGGATATCAATCGTTGCCGCATCTTGCATTTCCAATCGTAACTGATCCGAAAAAGGTGCTGTTGGCGTTGCGATGGCTGATCGACGAAATGGAACGCCGCTACAGAATGTTTGCCCGCGTCGGTGTGCGGAACATCGTCGGATTTAATGCGCGACCGAAGAAGAAAACACAAAAAGAACTCGATGCGGATGCTGCCGAGTCGGGTGTCTCACTGGATCGGGCACGCAGGTCCCCTGAGACAGCGGACGCTACAGCGATCAAAGTGCCGCGCGATGACGAAGAGCAAATTCCCGAGAGGATTCCGTACGTGGTTGTCATCATCGATGAGCTGGCTGACCTGATGCAAACTGCGCCAGCAGATGTTGAGAACGCGATCGCGCGCATCACGCAAATGGCACGTGCCGCCGGCATGCATGTGATTGTCGCAACGCAAACCCCGCGGGCCGACGTGATCACAGGAGTTATTAAAGCGAATATTCCAAGCCGGATCGCATTCCAGGTCGCCAGCAAGATCGACAGTCGGGTCATTCTCGATGAGAACGGCGCAGACCGTTTGCTCGGGCAGGGGGACATGCTTTATCTGCCGCCGGGCGCTTCGCGGCTGATCCGTGCGCAAGGCGTGCTCGTCACTGACAATGAGATTCACGCGGTCGTTGATTTTGTTTCGAAGCAAAGTCCGCCTGCGTTTGATACGGCGATGCATGAGAAGCTCCAATCCACCAGCGCCCCGGAGGAAGAAGTTACCGCCGAAGATGAAGAGCTGGTGGAAAAATGCATAGAGATTATTCGACAGGAAAAACGAGCGTCAACTTCGCTTCTCCAACGGAGGTTGCGCCTCGGTTATACACGAGCCGCGCGTATCGTTGATATTCTGGAGCAGCGCGGTATTTTGGGTCCCGGCGAGGGCGCCAAACCACGTGAGATCCTGGTCGATCTCGATGCTGCCGTTTAGCCGGCTTTTCGTTCATGACAATTGAGGGGCTTGGTAAAAAATTTCAAGAGGCACGGGTAGCGAGAAAACTCACGCTCGATGAAGCCGCGCGCATGACAAAATTCGGCCGCAGCGGCTGGCGGAAATTGAGGCGGACGATTTTTCGAAGTTCCCAAGCCTGGCATACGCAAAGGGTTTCCTGCTTATCTACGGGAAATTCCTGGATGTCGATGTCACGCCTTACCTCGATGCCTTTGAAGATTCGGAGAGCGTGACTGTGGACGGGTATTCGTACCTTCAAGAGAACGAGCGTGCGAAACCGGTCTCTGCGCCGGTGGTTCGGCGGCGTCCGGCTGCTACTGGGGGTAGCGGCGGGAGTAATCGCGTTTCGCCGATGCCGCTCATTGTAGGGATAGCGGTTTTAGTGCTTGGTTTTCTCGGAATGAAATTTTTTCTNAATGTGCAGAGGCTCGCGCCCGCGCGAGGAAGCTCGAGCGCACAAACGTCGGCAACTGCGACGCCGGGGGTTGGCTCAGCTGGGTTAAGCCCGACAGCAGCTCCAAACGTTGCCGCTGTCGCTAGCAGTGTGCCGGTCGCGTCGCCTGCAGCGACGCAGGGACCTCCGGAAACACGCAAGGCTTTGGCTGCTGATGCCACAGCGCCAGGTNAGCCGGAAGTGCGTAAGGCGAAGCCCGTCANTAAAGAAGAACTGTCTCAAACGGCTGCAGCAAACAATTCGCCACCACCGGAATCNGCCGAACAAAACCGAGTCGCCATCCAGCCGCTCAAACGAACTTACGTAAGGGTGACGCTCGGCGACGANGCAAAAGCAACCTTCGAAAGATGGGTCTCGCCGGCTGATGGCCCCGTTGAATTTCGCGGTAAGCACGTCTCGATTCGCGTCCTCGATCCTGAAGCCNTTAAGATCACCAAAAACGGACAGGCATTGGCGCAAAACGACCAGGACGTGACGGTCAATTAGAGCGAGTCTGTCATTCAGAGCGAATCGAAGAATCTCGGATCACTGCTTCAGGCCCACAGCCGACGGGAAATAAATCAGAGATGTTTCGCTTCGCCCAACATGACAGCGCCACATGGTTTGGACGCCGGGGTAAATGAGATGATCAAGACGACGCATTTTCCTCGTAAACCGAAGATCGGCATGATCAGCCTCGGGTGTGCGAAAAATCTCGTGGATGCGGAAATTATGCTTGGAAGCGTTTTGCAGCGCGGGATGGAAATCACGTCGCGCGCAGAGGACGCCGATGTGCTCGTGGTTAACACTTGCGCGTTTATCGATTCAGCCAAGGAGGAATCGATCGAAGCGATCCTGGATGCGCATCAGCAGCGAGGGTTGAATAAACGACCGGACCAAAAACTAATCGTAAGCGGCTGCATGTCGCAGCGCTTTGCGAGAGAACTGCATAACGAGTTGCCTGAAGTAGACGCGTTCATCGGACTCGACCAAATCAGTGAGCTCGGGAGGATTGTGGAGAGTTTGGTAACACGACAGTCCCGGTTGCCAGATACAACCAACGCAAGCGAGGCGCGTGCGCTGCTTTTCACAGATGCACGCCCTACGTACATTCCGGATTACGACACACCGCGTTTCAGACTTACTCCCGCGCACTCTGCTTACGTGAAGATTGCTGAGGGCTGCAATCATCCGTGCAGTTTTTGCGTGATTCCACAAATGCGCGGTAAGCACCGGAGCCGCAAACCGGAATCTGTCCTGGCAGAAATCCGTGCGCTCGTCGCCGAAGGTGTGCGCGAAATCAATTTGATCAGTCAGGATACGACGTACTACGGAATGGATCTGTGGGATAGCAGGGCCGGGCCGCGGCAGCCGGTGGATTCGACTCGAGGACCGACGCTGGTTTCGCTGCTCCGTGAGATTCAACAGATCGAAGGCGAATTCTGGGTGCGGCTGCTTTACACGCACCCCGCGCATTGGAGCGATGAAGTAATTGAGACTATTGCTGAGTGCGACAAGGTCGCGCGTTACATCGACATTCCGCTACAGCACATCGACGAATCGATGTTGGCCCGAATGCGCCGTGAAACATCGCGCACGCATATTGAAGACTTAATTCACAAATTGCGCGCTGGAATTCCGGGGGTAACACTGCGCACTACTTTTATCGTCGGGTTCCCAGGCGAGACGGATGCAGAATTCAAGACATTACTGGATTTCATCGGGTGCAGCCGTTTCGAACGGCTTGGGATATTCAAATACTCGCAGGAAGAGGGTTCCCGCGCGGCCGGC
>C688J18823_10003009_pt1 | contig 10644 bp, 11 predicted proteins | sample HopSoiMetagenom1_FD_18823 | JGI IMG/M metagenome (IMG submission 18823) | reverse complement strand
AGGCCGGTTCGACCTCCGCCACAGCGGCCCGGTCCTCGCCGCCGCCGAAGGGCTGGGTCATCCAGATCCCGAACTCGTCGCCGTCGGTGTCGGCGAACCACCAGATCGTCTCCCCGTCCGGGCTCAGGGTGCCGATCAACGTGCCGTTGGGGCGGTCTGTGACCTGACGATGGATGTCGCTCCCGCGGTCCCAGGCGTACAGCTCCACGACCCCGCCGAGGTCGGAGGAGTAGAGGCACCGGTGCGGAGCGTCGTGTGCCCAGCCGGGCAGGGACACCCGCGGAGCGCGGAAGCGGGCCTGCCACCGGGCGGTGACCTCGGGTGGGAGGGTGGACGGAGGCGGCTCGGTCACGGGTGGGGGAGTCATCGGGCTCCATCTTGCCTCGGGCCACGAACGGCTCGCGGCGGGCCGTACGAACTCACGTGCGGCCGGTGACGGAGGAGGCCCCCCAGCGACGCTGAGGGGCCTGGTCCGTCGTGGTCGGGGTGACAGGATTTGAACCTGCGGCCTCGTCGTCCCGAACGACGCGCGCTACCAAGCTGCGCCACACCCCGAGGTCCTGCAGGAGTCTAACGCCCCGACCTCTGCCGCCCGGCGGCGGGTCAGTGCCGCTCAGGCGTCCCGGGCGGTCAGGGTCAGCAGTGTCGCCTCGGGCGGGCACGCGAAGCGCACCGGGGCGTAGGGGCTGGTGCCCAGGCCGGCCGAGACGTGCAGCCAGGTCCCGGCCGGGCGGGTGGAGGCCGGCTCGGCCCAGCGGTGCAGCCAGCGCACGCGGTCCCGGTCGATGCCGCAATTGGTCACCAGCGCGCCGTAGAAGGGCACCCGCAGCTGGCCGCCGTGGGTGTGCCCGCACAGGAGCAGGTCGTAGCCGTCGCCGGCGAACCGGTCGAGCACCCGTGGCTCGGGGGAGTGGGCCAGGCCGATCCGCACGTCGGCCGTGGGGTCGGCCGGGCCGGCGACCTCGTCGTAACGGTCACGCTTGAGGTGGGAGTCGTCGACGCCGGCGAGGTCGATCCGCCGTCCGCCGACGGTCAGCTCGCCGGTCGCATTCGTGAGGTCCGACCAGCCGCGCGCCAGCATCCCGTCGCGGAGGTCCCGCCACGGCAGCTCGGTGCCGTGCACCCGCTTGTGGTCGGGCCAGAAGTACTTCAGCGGGTTCTTCGGCCGGGGTGCGTAGTAGTCGTTGCTCGCCAGAACGAAGGCCCCGGGCCGGTCCATCAGCGGATCCAGCGCCCGCAGGGTGCCGGGGACGGCATCGAAACCGGCCAGGTTGTCACCCGTGTTGATCACGAGGTCCGGCTCGAGGTCGGCGAGGCCGGCGACCCACTCCTGCTTCGAGCGCTGGTCCGCGGTCATGTGCAGGTCGGAGATGTGCAGCACCGTCAGCGGGGCCGAGCCCGGCGCCAGCACCGGTACGTCGAAGCGGCGCAGGGTCCACCGGGTGCGCTCGTACAGGCTCGCGTAGGCGGTCATCGCCGCACCGGTCGTGAGGACGGCGGTCGGGACAGCGGTGTACCAGCGCACGGCCGCAGAGCCTACGTGCGCGGCTGCCGGGCGCGCCGTGCCAGGCTGGGACGGTGGCCGACCTGAAGAACCGCCTGCGCGCCGACCTGACCAGCGCCATGAAGACCCGGGACGAGCTGAGGACGGCGACGCTGCGCATGGTGCTCGCCGCCGTCAGCGCGGAGGAGGTCTCGGGCAAGGAAGCCCGGGAGCTCTCCGACGACGAGGTGCTCGCGGTGCTGCGGCGGGAGGCGAAGAAGCGCCGGGAGGCTGCCGAGGCGTTCGCCGGGGCCGGGCGGGCCCAGCAGGCCGAGCGGGAAGACGCCGAGGGGAGTGTCCTCGCCGCCTACCTGCCGGCGCAGCTCGACGACGCCGACCTCGCCGCCCTCGTCGCCGACGCCGTGACCCGCACCGGGGCGTCGGGCATGAGGGACATGGGCAAGGTCATGGGCGCCGCGCAGGGCGCCGTCGCAGGCCGGGCGGACGGCGCGCGGGTCGCGGCGGAGGTGCGCCGGCAGCTCGGCTGAACGCCGGTCAGTTCGGCCCGCGGTCCCGGTTGCCCCGACCGCCGTTGTTGCCCGCGCCGTTCCCGGTCGTCTCCTGCGGAGCCGCGGTTTCGTCCGCGGCGACGCCGGAGCCGTTGCTCACCTGGATGGTGACGACCTCGTTGGTGTTCGCCTCCGTGCCCGCTGCCGGGCTGGTGCCCAGGAAGGAGCCCGCACGCCGGTCGCTGTCGACCTGGCGGGTCGTCGACTGGAAGCCGGCCTCCTCGAGAGCCGCTTCGCAGGCGCTCACCGAGGAGCAGCTCGGGACCACCTTGGTGTTGCCGTTGGCCACCGTCGCGTCCTCCGGCGGGAACGACGCCGTCGGCTGGTTGCTGAGGATCGGCTCCATGGCGTCGTGCCAGATGGTCGCGCCCTTGCCGCCACCGAAGCCACCGACGCTCTTGTCGGCGGCGGAGTTGAAGACCAGGACGCTCGCCGTGTACTCCGGGGTGTAGCCGACGAAGGCCACCGAGGCGTTGTTGTTGATCGTCCCCGTCTTGCCGGCGATCTCGTGGCCCGGGATGTAGGCCCGCTCCGCGGTCTGGCCGCTGTTCCCGGGCTCGACGTCCTTGCGCAGCATCTGGTTCAGCGTGTTCGCGACGCCGGCCGGGATGGCGTTCGCGGTGCAGTTGTCCCCCTTGACCACCGGCTCGCCGTCCTTGCCGACCACCGGCCGGCCGTTCCGGTCGAGGATCGCGGTGATCGGTGTCGGATCGCACCGGGTGCCGCTGGCGGCGAGCGTGGAGTAGGCGCCGGCCAGGTCCAGCGGGCTGACCGCGTCGGTGCCGAACGTGAAGGAGCCCCGGTTCTCGGCGATGATCTGGTCGGCCGGGTACTGGTTGGGGGCGTCGAAGTGCATGCCCATCCGCTCGGCCATCCGGACCGGCGCCTCGACGCTGCCCAGCTTGTCCTCCAGCGCCAGGAAGTAGGTGTTCGAGGACATGTAGAGCGCCTTCTCCATGTCCAGTGTGGCGGGATAACCGTTGCCGACGTTCGGCACGTCGTACGGCTTCTTGCCGTCCTTGTAGACGCGCGACACGTACGGGTTCGACGTGGTCAGCGTGAAGTGCTTGGAATACCCCAGCTCCAGCGCCGCTGCGGCCGTGAACACCTTGAACGTGGACCCCGCGCCGCGGCTGGGCACCACGTTCAGGTTGACCGACTCGCAGTCCGGGGCGTCGCAGCCGTAGCGGCGGTTGTTGGCCATCGCGAGCACGTGGCCGGTCCCCGGCTCCACCGCCGTGTAGGTGCCGACCAGCTGGTCACCCATGGCGAGGGTGTTGAGCACCGCCTGCTCCCCGGCCGCCTGCATGTCCGGGCGCAGCGTGGTCTGGACGGTCCAGCCGCCGTTCTTGATCTCGTTCGGGTCCAGTCCCAGCTTGTTCGTCAGGTAGCTGTACACGTACGCGCAGAAGAACCCGCCGCTGGTGGCGTCGATGCAGCCGTTCGGCGGCTCCTGCCCGGGCGCGACCGCGACCGGCTGCGCCGAGATGTCGGTCACCTCCTGCTGGGTGATGTGTCCCAGGGTGTACATCCGCTGCAGGACCTGGTTGCGGCGGGTCATGGCGTGGTCGGGGTGGTCGATGGGGTCGTCGTTGGTCGGGCTCTGCACCAGGCCGGCCAGCATCGCCGCCTGCGGGAGGGTGAGGTCGGCGGCGTTCACGCTGAAGTACTTCTGGGCGGCGGCCTGGATGCCGTACGCGCCGTGCCCGAAGTACACGATGTTGAGGTAGCGGGTGAGGATCTCGTCCTTGGGGTAGGTCTCCTCCAGGGCCATCGCCAGCCGTGCTTCACGGATCTTGCGACCCATGCTCTGCTCCGTGGCAGCCTGCCGGTCCTCCGGAGTAGTCGCCGTCTGCAGCAGGGTCTGCTTGACCAGCTGCTGGGTCAGCGTCGAGCCGCCCTCCTGGACCGAGCCGGCGGCGACGTTCTTGACCAGGGCACGCATCGTGCCCTGCACGTCGAGGCCGTGGTGGTCGTAGAAACGGGAGTCCTCGATGTCGACCAGCGCCTGCTTCATGACCGGCGAGATCTGGTCGGCCGTCACCGGGGTGCGGTTGTTCGTGTACAGGTTCGTGATCAGCGAGCCGTCGGCCGCGAGGACCCTGGTGTTACCGGCCGGTGTCTTGTCGGTGAGCTCGACCGGCATGGCGTCGAGCAGTGAGGCCGAGCCCCGGACGACCAGCCCCGAGCCACCCACGAAGGGGAACATGAATCCCGCGACCAGGGCGCCCGCGACGACGATCATCACGGCGAGCTTCGCGAGGGTACGGGACCGGGGCTGCGCGTTGTCCGACATCGGCGTCGAGGGTACGTGCCGCGCGGAGCAGAGCGCCGGGGTCAGCCGCGGCGCGCGGGGAGCACCCGGGTGCGGGGGATGCCCGTCGGCGTGTCGGCGTTCGGGCCGGTCAGCTCCTCGCCCATGACCCGGAGCCCGTCCAGGTCGTGCACGTCACCGGCCGCGGCCGGCACGGTGCGCACCGCGACCTCCGGATGAGCGCTGGTGAACCGGTCGGCCAGGTGCTGCTCGCGGGTGGCCTGGGCCATCCGCTCGGCGTGCACCCGCAGGGCGGCTGCCGCCAGGTCGGCGTCCGGGCCCCCGGCCTCGAGGACCTCCTCGGCCGCGCCCTCGGCCCGCGTGGCAGACAGCGCCGTCGTCGCCGGCGGGTGGGTGCGATTGAGCACGAGTCCGGCCAGTGGCATCCCCTCGGCCGACAGCCGGTCGACGAAGTAGGAGGCCTCCCGCAGGGCGTCGGGCTCCGGCGTCGCGACGACGATGAACCAGGTGCCGGGACGGCGCAGCAGTTCGTAGGTCGCCGTCGCCCGCTCCCGGAAGCCCCCGAACATGGTGTCCAGCGCGGCCACGAAGGCGGAGATGTCCCGCAGCAGCTGGCCGCCGAGGATCTTGCTGATGATCCGGCTGAAGAACACGAATCCGGCGCCGGCGAACTTCAGCCCGGCCCGGCCACCGGCACGGGCGGGCGCGGTGAGCAACCGGATCATCGTGCCGTCGAGGAACCGGCTCATGCGGTTGGGGGCGTCGAGGAAGTCCAGCGCCGACCGGGACGGCGGGGTGTCCACGATGATCAGGTCCCACCGCTCACTGGCCCGCAGCTGACCGAGCTTCTCCATGGCCATGTACTCCTGCGTCCCGGCGAAGGACGAGGAGAGTGCCTGGTAGAAGGGGTTGTCGAGGATCTGCTGCGCCCGCTCGGGCGTGGAGTGCGCGGCGACGATGTCGTCGAACGTCCGCTTCATGTCCAGCATCATCGCGTGCAGTTCGCCGTCGACCCCTGGGACGTCGACCCTCCGGGGCTCGTTGTCCAGCTCCACCAGACCGAGGGACTGCGCGAGCCGCCGGGCCGGGTCGATGGTGAGGACGACGACCGTCCGGCCGGCCTCTGCGGCGGCCAGGGCGAGCGCGGCCGATGTCGTCGTCTTGCCCACGCCTCCGGAGCCGCAGCAGACGACGATCCGGGTCTCGGGGTCGGTGATCAGCGCGTCGAGGTCCATGGGTGGCGCGACCGGGCCGGGACGGCTGGCGCGGGCCGCCCGCCCGGGGCGCGCGGCGTCGTCGTGCGGAAGGGCGCTCATGCGGCCACCTCGGCCCGCAGGTGCTCCTCGAGGCGGGCGGCCAGCTCGAACAGCGAGCCGAGGTCCATCGGACCGGTGAGCAGGGGCAGTTCGACCGTCGGCCGGCCCAGGGTTTCCACCTCGTCGCGGAGGGCGTCCTGACCGGCCCACCGCTGCGCGTGCTCGGTGACCTCCGCGGCCAGTGCCTCGGCCAGACCCGGAGCGCCGGCCACATGGGCGGCGGCCAGCGCGGGGGCCAGGTCGCTGCCGGTGAGCCGGCCTTCGGCGGCGCGGGCCAGGCCGTCCGTGGGCAGNACCGGTTCGGTGGCCATGTTCACGACCACCGANCCGATCGGCAGGCCGGCCTTCGTCAGCTCNGAGATCGCATCCGCGGTCTCCTGGACGGGCATGTCCTCGAGCAGGGTCACCAGGTGCACCACTGTCTGCGGNGAGCGCAGTACGGCCATGACTCCGTCGCTCTGGGTCTTGATCGGGCCGGACCGGGCCAGTTGCGACATCTCGCCGGTGACCCCGAGGAAGCGGGTGATCCGGCCGGTGGGCGGCGCATCGACGACCACGGCGTCGTAGACCGGCCGGCCGTCGTGCCGGCGGGTCACCGCCTCCTTGATCTTGCCGGTGATGAGGACGTCGCGGAGACCGGGCGCGATGGCCGTGGCGAAGTCGATGGCGCCGATCTTGCGCAGCGCCCGCCCGGCCCGTCGCAGGTTGTAGAACATGTCGAGGTAGTCGAGGAGGGCCTCCTCGACATCGATGGCCAGCGCCTTGACCTCGCCGCCACCCCGGGTCACCGCGACGCGGCGCTCCTCGTAGGGGAGGGGCGGGCTGTCGAAGAGCTGCGCGATGCCCTGCCGGCCCTTCGGTCTCGACCAGCAGCACCGTCCGGCCGTCGGCGGCCAGGGCGAGGGCGAGCGCCGCGGCGACCGTCGTCTTCCCCGTCCCGCCCTTGCCGGTCACGACGTGCAGGCGCTCGGGGGAGGGGTGCGCGACCGACGGCTCTGGGCTCACCCGCACCAGCGTAGGAGCAGCTCGGCGGCTCGGCTGGAGGAGCCGCCTCCGGAGCACCACCGGCGCGGTCCGGCGGCTGCGCTAGCGTCCTCGCCATGAGCGAACCGGCGCGCCGCAGGTGGGAGTACGCGACCATCCCCCTGCTGATCCACAACACCAAGGCGATCCTCGACTCCTGGGGCGCTGACGGCTGGGAGCTGGTGACCGTCCTCCCGGGCCCCGGGGGCTCCGACCAGCTGGTCGCCTACCTCAAGCGCCCGGCATGACCAGCCCCTCCGCTCCCGCTACCAGCTGGCATGCGAGGCTGGCCGAGCTCGGCATCCGGCTGCCCATGGTGGCTGCACCGGTGGCGGCCTACGTGCCCGCCGTCCGGTCCGGGTCGCTGGTCTTCACCTCCGGGCAGCTGCCGTTCGTCGACGGCGGGCTGCGGCGCACCGGCAAGGTGGGCGGATCGGTCGACGTCGAGGCCGCCGCCGCGGACGCGAAGGTGTGCGCGCTCAACGCGCTGGCCGCCGTCGACGACCTCGTCGGGCTGGACTCCGTCGCCAGGATCGTGCGCGTGGTCGGCTACGTGGCCAGTGCGGAGGGCTTCAGCGGTCAGCCCCGCGTGGTGAACGGCGCCAGCGAGCTCCTGGGCAAGATCTTCGGTGAGGCCGGGCAGCACGCCCGCAGCGCCGTGGGCGTGGCCGAGCTGCCCCTCGGTGCGCCCGTCGAGGTCGAGCTCACCGTCGAACTGCGATGACGCTGCGACCCTCCGGGTCCCACCGCGGCATGGGTGCGGTGCCGGCTGCGCTGAGCGCGCTCCCGTGTCCCCGATGACCGCGGCGCCCCGGCAGGCCGCCACCGTGCTCCTGCTGCGCGACGGTGACCCCGGCCTCGAGGTGTACCTGCTGCGCCGCACGAAGGGCATGCCCTTCGCCGGCGGGATGACCGCCTATCCCGGCGGCGGGGTGGACCCGCGAGACGGCGACACCGAGACCGCCTGGGCCGGACCGACCCCGGACCGCTGGGCAGCCGCCTTCGGCTGCGACGAGCGGACCGCCCGGGAGCTGGTCTGCGCGGCGGTCCGGGAGACCTTCGAGGAGGCCGGCGTCCTGCTGGCCGGCGCGGGCGACGGCTCCGTCGTCCCGGACGTGTCCGGCGGCGACTGGGAGGAGCAGCGGCAGGCGCTGCTGTCCCGCGAGCTCTCCCTGTCCGAGCTGCTGAGAGGTCGTGGCCTGGCGCTGCGGTCGGACCTGCTGCGGCCGTTCGCGCACTGGATCACCCCGCCGGTCGAGCCGCGGCGTTACGACACCAAGTTCTTCGCCGCTGCGTTGCCGGGCGGGCAGGAGGCGCGGCACGTCTCCGGCGAGGCCGACGAGGCCTCGTGGCTGACCCCGGCCGCCGCGCTGGCCGAGCTCGCGACCGGCGCGCGGCCCATGCTGCCGCCCACGAGCCACACCCTCGGCCAGCTGGAACGGTTCCCGGACGTGGCCGCGGCGCTGGCCGGGTCGCCGCCGGAGCCGCTGCACCCGATCAGCCCGAGCTTCGAGGAGACGCCGGACGGGCGCTGGGCGGTGCTCCCGGACGGGACCCGCATCCGCCTGGTCGTGCCACTTCCATCGTGACGCTCCGCGTCACACCGCGGCCAGGAGCCGTCCCCGTCCCGCGCCGAGCCGCATCGTCGCGCCTGCGCGGACCCCTCCGGGGCCCACTCGGTGCGACCCCGCGGCCAGGAGCCCCTCCGGGGCCCACTCGGTGCGACCAGGTCTACCGCGCGCGGCGGCGGAGGCGCTCCTCGTCGAGGATGACGACCGACTTGCCCTGGAGCTGGATCCAGCCGCGGTGCACGAAGTCGGCGAGGGCCTTGTTGACCGTCTCGCGGGAGGCGCCGACCAGCTGGGCCAGCTCCTCCTGCGTGAGGTCGTGCTTGACCCGCAGGCCGTCGCTCTCGCGGCTGCCGAACCGGTCGGCCATCTGCAGCAGCGCCTTGGCCACCCGGCCCGGGACGTCGGTGAAGATCAGGTCGGCGACGGAGTCGTTGGTGCGGCGCAGCCGGCGGGCCAGCACGCGCAGGAGCTGCTCGCCGATCTCCGGGTGCGCCTCGATCCAGGAGCGCAGCAACGACTGCTGCATGCGGGCCAGCTTGACGTCGGTGACCGCCGTCGCGGTCGCGGTGCGCGGGCCGGGGTCGAACACCGACAGCTCACCGAACTGGTCCGACGGCCCCATGACGGCCAGCACGTTCTCCCGGCCGTCGGGTGACCGGCGGGACAGCTTGATCTTGCCGTTGACGACGATGTACAGGCTGTCGCCGGGCTCGCCCTCGTTGAAGATCACCCGGCCGCGCGGAAGCGTGATCATCTCCAGTCGACTGGCGACCGGGTCCACCGCCTCTTCCGAGAGCCCCTGGAAGAGCCCGGACTGGGCCAGTACCTCGTCCACTGCACGTCCTCTCGCAGCCGTTCGTGCGGACGCCGAGAGGCGCCCGTGTCCGGAGGGAGTCTAGGCGGCTGTGCCTTCGGTCACCCGTTCGGTGGGCTGCCGCGTCCCTCCTCCGAGCGTGGTCCTTCTTCAGACCACCGGGGGGTTGGAGGTGGTACCGCGGGCGAGGCGGCGACGGCGCCAGCGGGACAGCGCCCGCCGGATGCCCGAGGAGGCGAGGGTGTCGACCTCGCCGGGCGTTGCGGTGTTCAGGAACTCCGACACCTCGCGGGGCCCGGCCGGCCGGCGCAGCGGCTCCTCGACGCGCTCCATCACGAGCAGGAAGGCGATGAGCAGCGGCGGGAACAGGATGACGCTGAGGGCGACCACGCCCGCCTCCTCTGCCTTGCCTGCCGTCATTCCGGGCGGTTCCCGCTCCGGGGCAGTTCCGATGATGGCACGTCCGGAGGACGTCAGGGTTGCCGCCTACGCTCGACCGCGTGTCCCTGCCCGTCTCGGAGCCCCCGTCCGAGCTCCCGTCCGAGCCGGCGTTCGCCCGTCCCGCCCCGGTGCGCCGTCCCACTCGGGCGGCGCGCACCGGTGCCTCGCCCTACGACCCCGCGGAGACGCCGCTGGCGCGCACCCGCCGCGCGCGGCGGATGGCCCGGGAGCTGGCGGTGATCCACCCGGACGCCCACTGCGAGCTGGATTTCACCAACGCCTTCGAGCTGCTGGTCGCCACGGTGCTCTCGGCGCAGACCACCGACAAGATGGTCAACAAGGTGACGCCGACGCTGTTCGCCCGGTACCCCGACGCGGTCACGCTCGCCGGGGCCGATCGCGAGGAGCTGGAGGCGATCCTCAAGCCGACCGGTTTCTTCCGGGCGAAGGCGAACTCGGTCCTGGGGCTCAGTCAGGCGCTCGTCGAGCAGTTCGACGGGGAGGTCCCCAGCCGGATGGAGGACCTCGTCACGCTGCCGGGGGTGGGTCGCAAGACGGCCAACGTCGTCCTGGGCAATGCCTTCGGGGTGCCGGGCCTGACCGTGGACACGCACTTCGGCCGCCTGGTGCGCCGATTCGGCTGGACGGCCGAGGAGGACCCGGTCAAGGTCGAGGTTCAGATCGCGGAGCTGATCCCGAAGAAGGAATGGACCGACTTCAGCCACCGGGTGATCTTCCACGGCCGCCGGGTCTGCCACGCCAAGAAGGCCGCCTGCGGGGCCTGCGGCCTGGCGCAGTGGTGCCCTTCGTTCGGAATCGGGCCGGTGGACCCCGAGGTCGCGTTGAAGCTGGTCAAGTCCCCTGCCGCCTCGGACACCGAGTGATGCGCCGCAGGGCGGCCGTGGTGGCGGCTCTGACCCTCCTGCTGGCCGGCTGCAGCGGAGAGCAGGCGGCGCACTCCGCACCGGGTACGGGCGCGACGGCGAGTGTCCTGCAGGCGTGCCCGGCCCAGACCGCCGAGGACGCGCGCGGTGCCCGGCTGATGCCCGCCGTGGCGCTCGACTGCCCGGGCGGCGGCAGGCTGGACCTGTCCCGGGCGCCGGGTGTGCCGACGGTCGTGAACCTGTGGGGGAGCTGGTGCGCGCCCTGCCG
>C688J18823_10003008_pt1 | contig 10644 bp, 6 predicted proteins | sample HopSoiMetagenom1_FD_18823 | JGI IMG/M metagenome (IMG submission 18823) | reverse complement strand
GCATTTCCGCGTTGACGCAGAGTTCGCGAACCACCGCGTCATTCTCCAGAAACCGGGCCATCTTGATCCAAGCGGCTGCCTCGTGCCGGACCTCTTTGGCGTCGAGAATTCCATGCGCGGCTTCCGTGCAGTCGCCGAATATTTTGCTCAATCGCCACTGGGCAAACTCGACCGTGGCGTCCGAGCGGTCACCCGATTCTTCGGTCAAGCCAACGCGCGGGCCGCTGTAACCAACACGCGCCAAGGCAGCCATGCAGTAGCCCAGCAATCCTTCGGCCAGCGACATTCGTTGGGAGTCGGAGGCGAATTGTTCCCGACCGATTGTGTGCAGGCTCTGGAGCAGATGTTGGCTGTTGCTCCGAGAGGGCGGAAGGAACACCACCGCTTGGGGGCGCGACTCGGCAAGAATTATGGATGGCGTCGACGGCGCTGGACTTGAATCGAAGCCCAGGGCGGAAGCGGGGATGGACGACACGATGCACTGCGCTTCATAGGCGGCTTGCAGCGGCCGCAACTCGTCCTGATCGCAGAAGAATCCGCAGTACATCGCGGTGCTTTTGATGGCGCCATAAAGCTTGCTGCAATCTTGCGTTTGCGCCTGCGCCGAGCCCATCGCCGCAGAAAACGCGAGTGCTCGCAGCGCTATGCCAAATCCCCGGCCAAGCGTCATTTGAGGCTTCCCATCCGCATGCGTTGCGCCGTTTCTTCGAGCGCGCGCACGGCGAAGTCGATGTTGTCTTCGACGGTTCGCGAGTGCTGCTCGTGGTCCAAGCGGTCCATCGTTCCGTCGTCGAGCAGATCGGTGATGTGACGTACGGTGTCCCGACAATTGCGCATGAGAAAATCCAGGCGGTCGCCTAAAAGCGACAGCAGGAGATCGTCGTATCCCAGCCCGGTTTGCGACAATCCGGCCGACACCAGACTTGTCACTCCCTCGGCCGGGTACTTCAAATCCGGTTTTGGATTGGCCTCGAGGATGTACAGTTTGCCGGTTTCGTCGGCCCTCAAGTCCATGCGAATAAGCGTACCGAGATTGAATTCCAGGAACACTTCCCGTGCGAGCTTGTGGATGTCCCTCCAAAGCTCAGTTTCGCTCGGCTCCACATTCCTGAAACGGTTGGCGGTAATGGGGCGCGAATCCATCGACGTGAAGATCTTCTCGTCGCTTCCCAACACGCGTTCGAGCGCGCCAAACGCGAACGGCTCGCTGCCTCGCGTGAAAACGCCATTCTTTGCGGTGATGCGGCCAGCAACCGCGATGCAGAATTCGCGGCCCGGAAGATATTTCTCAATCAGCACGAGATTTCCGGTTTGCCGATATACGTCTTCAACGATCTCCGGCAGCTCTTGAAGACCTGGAACAACGTGAACGTGGAGCGACGCCCGGCCGGAAACGGGCTTCACGATGAAGGGGCCGGGATAGCCGTTAAATGCGAGCTGAAAGCGGCTGTTCAGCTCCGGCTGAAACGGGCCGCGCGTCATATCCCATGTTGAAAACGCCGCTGTCGGAAGCCCCGCGCAGACCGCTTCGCGTTTGAAGGCGTGCTTGTTGTCGAGCGTCGTCGCGCTGAGAGGGTCGTGGCCCACGTAAGGCAGGCCGAGCATCTCCAGCGTGGAGGGCGCGTGAGCTGCGGAATTACGTCCCTGTACGCCTCCGCTGTTGAGCCAAGCCATATGAGCGCCACTGCGGCGCAACCGGCTGCTGAGCTGCATGTCTTCCGGCATGACGTCCACATGGCGAAAGCCGGAGCGTCTCAACGAGGCCGCAATATCCTCCGCGACAATCTCGTAGCTTTTCCAGGAGCGGGTGTTCTGCGACTGATAAACGACGCTGTCAGGACTGATTTTGTTGCCCCCGAAGACCACGGCGATCCGAAGCCGTGACTTCAGTTGCTCGATAACGTCCTGCAGCCCCACTTCGGCAGAAACGTTGAAACTGGATTTGACCGTCGCGTGTCGTTTGGCGCGCGCTGCCAGATTGCCGTACATGACACATCCCCAAATTTCTTTGTTGGTGAAGTCATGCCGGACAGCGATCAATTCTCCGTAAATTTGGCGCAGTTTTGCGCCCGTAATGCCGTCAGACTTTATGAATTGCTAATTCTTGCGGGTCGGTATTTCCGCAACGAATGGCGGGAAGCTTTCTAAGCTGCAGGCTTTGTCTGTTGTTCTTCAACCGTCGGTATTTGTTCTTTAACCGTCGGTACAGCCGCCGGTACCATTCCTTAACCACAACATCCTATTGTCAAATGGGGAGTTGCGATGAGTGTTTGGTTTACAGATCAATACGATTGGAGGTTGCTGCTGGGCGCTACGGTGCTTGCATCGATCGCAGGCTTGAGCGCCATCCGCTTGATTCATCGGGCACAGCAGAGGGGCGGACAGGCCAAAGTTCTCGCCGTCGTGGTTGCCGCGGTCACTTTGGGGTGCGGCGTTTGGTCGGCGCATTTCGCCGGCATGCTCGCCTATCAACCCGGCTTGGTGATTGATTACAACGCCACTTTGACTTTGCTTTCTCTCTTTGCAGCGACCGTGATTGCCGGCGCGGGACTGACCCTAGCTGTATACTTTCCGTCCTGGACCTTGGTGGCCGGGGCCGTGGTTGGCCTTGGCACGGCTGGAATGCACCCTATTGCCATGCGGGCTCTGCAGATCCGGGGGCATCTGGTTTCTGCTCCGGAATTTACGGCAGCGTCTGTTGTCTTGGGCGTTCTTATTAGTATGGCAGCGCTCTACGTGGCCATTAGGCGCAAGCGTTGGCACCAGACCGCTGGCGCGGTGGCCTTATTCACGATTGCGATCGTGGCTCAGCATCTTGCTGCGATGGGGTCGGTCGAAATCACCGCAGATCCCCTGCAAACGGGCGCCAGCTTCTCATTATCCAAAACCAGCCTGGCGGTGACCATTGCAGGGACGATGGCTTTCGTCGGCGTCATGGGCGGTTTTGGCGGCGGACAGAACCTACACGGCCAGAGGCTGGCCGGTGCGCTCGACCAGCTTTCTATCGGGCTTTTGATATTCGATGCCGATGAGCGGATTCTGGTTTGCAATAAGCCGTATCAGGAAATGTACGGAGTCCCCGCTCACGTGGTCACGCCGGGCGTAGGTACGCTCACCAGCTTGCTGAGATTCCGCACCAGCAATGGGACATTTCGCGAGGATCCCGAGCAATACCTGGTCAATCTTCGGAAAGCGCTGCAGACCGGCAGCTCCACGCATCGCGAGCCCCGGTTGGTCGATGGCCGTTTCATCTCTGTCTCCACCCATCCGATGGCGGGGGGCGGTTGGGTCGCCATTCATGAGAATATCTCGGAGCGCAAACAGGCTCAGCAGGAGCAGGCTCTCTCGGTGGCCCGCGATCAGCGGCGCGTCTGGATCGAAGAGGCGATCTCGTCATTCCGCGCGAGGGCGGAGACGACACTGCAGATGGTCATGCAGAGCAGCGGGGCTATGAATTCGGTCGCGCAGACGCTTCTGAAAACATCTGCACGAACGTCCGAAAACGCCCAGGCTGCGCTCGACAGTTCGCATGAAGCTTCAGCCGGAACGGATTCGGCCGCTTCCGCGGCCCGCGACCTTTCCGCATCCATCACGGAGATCAACCGGCAACTCAGCCACACGGTGGAAGCGGTTGGTGCGGCGGCGGCCACGGCGGCGAAGTCCGATTCCGAAATCGCCGCGCTCGGCGATGCCGCTCAGAAAATCGGGCACGTCGTAAAGCTTATTCAACACATAGCCGGACAAATTAAGCTTTTGGCGCTGAATGCGACGATCGAAGCCGCCAGAGCCGGTGCTGCCGGTAAGGGCTTTTCGGTGGTGGCAACAGAAGTAAAGGCGCTGTCGGTGAAAAGCGCGGCGGCGGCCGAGGATATCGCCCGCCAGCTCGGCACCGTGCAACTGTCGTCTCACAACGCCATCGATTCAATTCGAGCCATCACCAAGCAGGTTCAGGATATCAACGTATTCTCTTCGGAAGCGGCGGCGTCGGTCGACCAGCAAGGCCGGGCGAGCCGCGAAATTTCGGAATGCGTGGTCGGCGCATCGGACAGTGCNAAGACAGTGCTGGAGGTTCTCACTCAAGTCTCCAGCGACGCCACNGCCACCNCCGANTCGGCNCGGTCGGTTCTCCAGGCGTCAGATGCGGTGGAAGTTGCGGCGCTCGGTCTTCGCCAGGAAATCGCGGAATTCCTGCAGAAGGTCAGCGACAAGGCCAACGAANCGTTGCTACCAAAAGTCGCATTTCATAGCTGACCAGCGTGAAACGCATGTAAGACGCTGGCTTTTTTGACGCTGACCCCAATCAAATTTCGGTGGGATTAAGCGAACTTTCATACCTCAAATCTAAGATGGTAACCCAGCGTTAATGTCTGGGGCTATGTCCGCTGATCTTGATCAGTGTGACAGGGTCACACCACGACGCCGGAAGGTGCGGGCGACGGGATGAGAGCTGAGAAGCTTCTTCGGTGGTTCTTCGAAGGCGCCACGATGTTCATCGTGGCCTTGGCCTCGCTATTCCTGCTGCTCTACATCGGGTACGGCGACGGCAAGCGCACGTATGAATTGACGCATATCGAGAAATTGACGTCGCAGGGCCGCTATCTCCAGAACACCATAGAGAAATTCGTCCGCGACGGTCTCCCGCTCAAGCAATACGCTGGGTTTACCAAACTCGCGTCCCCGATCCTTGAAGGCGAAGATGTCGATGCATTGCTCGTTTTCGACCACAAAGGGACGCAGGTTTTTGGTGCGATAGACAAAAAGAAGCCCACGCTACCGCCTCCGCCTGACGTGCACGACGTCAGCGACTCGATCAAAGTCGATTATGGCGTCACTCATTATCAGATCACGCTGCCGTTGCGCTCGAGGTTCGAAACCGTAGGCAGCGTCGTCGTGGTGGCGCCGAACAACCAGGTGACCAAGCGGCTGTACGCCAGCTTTCTGCCTTTGGTGTTCGTCGGGGTCGCGCTTTCGATAGCGTTTGCCGTGCTCATCGTGGCGGCCAAGTCGTCCTTCGCCAGGTCGAAGAAGCCATGGCTGCAGATCAGCTACGGCATGACCTTTCTGGGGATGGCGATGCTGGTCGTCGGCACGCTGATCGGACTTTATTTCGATGGCGTCGAAGGCAAGGCGAAGGCCGCGTCGTTTACGCTGTCGCAGCGGCTCAGTGACATCGTGGAATTTCGATTGGGCTTCAAAGACCTGGACGGGATCGACCGGGCGTTCCGGGAGTTCCGCACTTTAAATTCGGACATCAGCGAAGCAGCGGTGCTGGTCGACAACTCCGTCGAGATCACCACGGATGCTCGCCGGCAGGGCAAGAAATGGATTTCAGATTCGAGTAATTTCGAGTATCGCATCGATCTTTCCGACGCCAACAAGCCCCCCTACATCAGCCTGCTCACGACGGTGCCGAAGAGCGTCGTGTTCGAGCGCGTCGCGCGCAGCGTAAAGAACTTCGCGGCGTTGTTCATCGCGTCGGCATTCCTGTCCGGGTTATTCTTGCAAGTCGCATCGTCGCTGCAACGTCCCCGTGACGTTGACATTACTTCGCCGGAGGGCAAGGCCGCCGCCAGCGACGCCGGGTTGGTCATCATCAAGCCGGCCTATTTCTTGGCGGTATTTCTAGACAGTTTGACCTACTCGTTTCTGCCGAAATTTATGCAGGAGGCTGCCGCGGCGAGCGGGGTTTCCGTGGGTTTCGCATCGGCTCCTTTCACAGCCTACTACCTGGGCTTTGCGGCGAGTCTCATTCCGGCCGGAGTGCTCTGCGATCGGCGCGGGGCCAAGCAGGTGATCCTGCTGGGTCTCATGCTTGCCGCAGGTAGCGTTCTTGCGCTCGCTCTCCCGCTCGGAATCTGGGAGATGACAGCGCTGCGCGCCATTTCCGGGGTCGGCCAGGGCGTGTTGCTGATCGGCGTGCAGGCCTACATCCTCGCCGTCGCGTCCCCCGAAAAGAAGACGCAGGGCGCGGCCATTATCGTTTTCGGATTCCAGGCCGCCCTGATCTCGGGCATGGCGCTCGGCTCTCTGATGGTCAATTTCCTGGGCACCAGGGGCGTTTTCATCATCGCAGGCGGGGTCGGTTTGGCCAGCTTGATATATTCTCAGTTCCTCGTTCCCGGCACAGAACGCAAGGCTGCCACCACCAGCGTGGGCGCGGCGGTGAAAAAATTGGTTGGCGATCTCAAAAAGGTGGTCACCGAACTGGAATTCCTGAAAACTCTGTTCACCATCGGCGCTCCCGCCAAGGCGATCCTGACAGGCGTCATCACCTTTGCTTTGCCATTGATCTTGGGTCAGGCCGGATATCGCCCGGAAGATATCGGTCAGGTGGTGATGCTGTATGGGCTCGGTGTCTTGCTGTCGAGCGGTTACGCGTCTCGCTTCGTCGATCGCACCAAGAACTCCGAAACGGTTCTCTTTGTCGGCGCCATCATGAGCGGCGTGGGCATGGTGATGGTCGGCTTCATGGGGTCGCCTATCGTGGGCAACGGTTTGCTTAGCACCTCCATTATCGTGGTCGCTGTTTTGATCGTCGGGCTGGCGCATGGCTTCATCAACGCGCCCGTGGTCAGTCACATAGGCCAGTCGGCTCTTGCCCAGCGCGTCGGTGCCAACCCGACCACGACTGCCTACCGTTTTCTGGAGCGTGGCGGACACATCACTGGTCCTCTTTTGATTAGCCAGTTGTTTCTGTTCTGGGGGCAGGGTCCTTACGTCATTGGCAGCATCGGAATCGCGGTCGTGATATTCGGCCTGCTCTTTGTTGCGCACCGATTGCTGCCGCGACCGGTGCGGCTGCAAGGGGAGCCTGCGGAATGATGTTCGGAGCCTCCTCTTATCGGCAAGCTGCTGCCTTGCTCATTGTGGTTGCGTTGGTTGCTTCGATTGCAACGGGCGCCACGGGCGCGGAGCATGCGACGTTTTCAAAATGGTTCAAATACGGTCCGGACATCGAAAAGTCCTGGGATGTGAAGGGCGACGCAGCCCAGCCGATGTACGTGTCGCTCCGCCGCAAGGAAGGCGCGGGACCGCTCAAACGGGTCCTGGTGCTTTATCCGCGGCCGTCTTCAGCCTACGACATCGCGATCACCGAAATTCTTCGCACGTTCACGGCGAAGGAAATCAACTCGCATATCGAAGTCGTCAATTTCGAGCTGAACGATGCCCGGGGCAAGGCCGCGCTTGAGGCGGCGGAAAAGAACAATGTCGATCTTGTTTTTGCGATGGGATCGGAATCGGCAGCCTGGCTTTTCGATAACTACAAGGGTGGAAAGCTGCCGGTCGTCACCGTCTGTTCGAAGGATCCGGTCCAGCTCGGGCAGATGAAGGATTACGAAAGCGGCAGCGGCAACAATTTCGCGTTCACCTCCTTGAACGTGCCGGTCGACGTGCAGATGTCATATGTCCACGAGTTGCGGCCGGAGCTGAAGAATCTCGCCGTGCTTGTCGACAGCAAAAACATCAGCGCGGTGCAGACCCAGGCAGAGCCGGTCGCCAAATATTTAAAAGAGAAAGGTGCCCAGGTCATCTGGGGCTCGGTGCAAAATCCGGCAAAAGCTCAAGAGGAACTGACGAAGATCGTGCCCGACGCCGTTCGCGCGATGCGCAAAACCGATCCCGACTTGAGCAAAAGTCTGTTCTGGATCACCGGCAGCACGTCGGTGTTTCGTGAGATACGCACCATCAATCAGCACGCCGATCGCGTCCCGGTCGTAAGCGTGGTGCCGGAAATCGTCACCAAGGGGCCGGAGACGGCGGTGCTGGCGATCGGCGTCAGCTTCGAGAGTAACGGACGGCTGGCCGCGATTTACGGGGCTCAAATTCTCAATGGTGCGAGTGCCGGGAAGCTTAAGGTTGGCCTCGTTTCGCCGCCGGATATGGCCATCAGCTTTCTCAAGGCGCGCGAGATCGGAATGCGCGTTCCCTTCAGCTTCTTTGAGATTGCCAGCTTCGTCTACGACTACAACGGCGAGCCGGTGCGCAGTGCTGAGCCAAGTCTGGTAAACTAAGTTTCGTCACGCAGGTGTAGCATGATCAATAATTCAGTACGCGTTTTGGTGGTCGACGACGTCGCCAGCATGCGGAACATACTCTGCCTCATGCTCAACCGTCTCGGGTTCGAAACCGTTGAGACAGCAGACAATGCCGCGCAGGCATTTCAGAAACTGGAGAAAGGTGAGTTTGGCCTGGTCCTTTCCGACTGGCAGATGGAAGGGATGACCGGCCTTGATCTATTGAATAAGATCCGAGCAACGCCGGCGTTGCAGCACCTTCCTATAATCCTGGTTTCGGCCCAATCGAGTGAGCTGAATGCAACGGCCGCAGGGAAAGCGGGCGCACAGGGTTATCTCGTCAAGCCCTTCAGGCTCGATGTTTTGAAATCGACGATCAAGGAGGCTTTCGATACGCGAGAGGCTGTCGAATTCAAAAATACGGGGCGGATCATCTATAAGAGCTGCACATTGATACCCCAATCGGACCACGACGGGTTTCGATGTCATATTTTCAATGGCGGTGACGAGATGGCCTCATTGCCCGTCAACGAAACGCAGCAGGGCGCCATCGATGAAGCCAAGCTGTGGGTTGATCAAATCAGCCTGATACCGAAGCCGGCAAACCCGCCGGCAAGCCCGCCGGCAACCAGCCGAGCAAGTCCAGCAGGTTGATGTCATGCCGATATTCAAGCTGGAACGAACAGGACCTATTTGGGGCGTCGCGGGCTTCATTCTCGGGGTCGCGTTGTGCGGGGGCGTCGTTGGCGCGGTGGGACATTCCAACGCGACTTCGCCGTCACCATCCTCCGACAAGCCGCAAGCCGTGGCGCCCGCGGAAAAGGCGGATGCCACGGCTCTCGCCCTCCCGCAACGCATCATCGTGTCAGAGGTAAAAAGCGACGAGATGGAGGCGGCCATCGGCACCTTCGCTCTCGCGGCTCAACGCAAGATTCGCAAAGACGTTGCCAATGGAAAATATCGGCTGTTGTGGCTTACGGCCTGGGATTGGGATACAGCGGAAGAAACCGGCAACACGGTTTCGATCTTGAGCGACGGCTACCGAAAGTACGTTGTACTGAACAACCGTCGCACCCGCATCGCTATCCCTGAACCTCGATCGGGCTACATTGAAATGCGCGGCGAGGCCACCGAAGACGGAAACATTTCCATTTCGCTCCTGTCTGGTACACAGCCAATCGCTTTGCCGCGCATGTCGCCTGAGCAGACCATAAGAATCCAGATCGAGAACTAATGCCGCCGCGTGCCGGGACCCGGCGCGCTCAGGTCGGCATTTTGGCTTTAGCGGGGCAGGGGGCCCCGGATTGTGCTTCCACTCACGGCTTGTCTTAGCGGGNCGCAGCCACGAAGCGGACCCCAATGCTGGTGTCCCGCCGCCACGCGACTCTGCAATTGCGCCGAACGCCGGCGTTGCGCGACAGTGTCAAGATAAACCAGTCCGGCACATCAAAACCGGCTTCCATCTCGAGTTTTGCGCCGCCTGCGGATATGTCCGTCATGACGCATTGCGCGACAATTGACCCCTGGTCGTCGTAGATCAGCCCGACGCAACGTACGTTCTTGCGTGGAGCGCGCCGCTTTTCAGCCGACGCAGGTCGTCCGATTTCGAAAGCAGAGTAACTCACGGACTTACTGTCCCTACTGCTCACAGCCTGCCGTCACAACATTAGATGATACAACATCCAGCGTTAACGTTCGGTTTACGCCTGCGACATGCTGCCAGCCAGACAGCCGCTGTATCGCCGGTCGCCCCGCCATTGCTGCGCGGAAAGCGCGCTGAGTAAATGAATATTAGAATGTGCTCAGTACAACTCGTGCGGCCGAATTCATTTCAGGCGGCAGATTGTTGCTGCGTCCCATAGTGCGAGTAAACGGATGTCCGCCGCCGCGACCGTGCAACCCACATCTGTCGCCGGCCAGCCACCCGCCCCAAATACCCAGTCTCCCGGCCCGGTCCGATGGATCATCACCTGCGCGGTGCTGCTGGCTGTCGCCATTGTGGCCGGCACGGCCACCTTCCTTTCCGGTTTCCGCGACCGCCTGCTCCACGAAAACCAACGCGAGCTCACCAGTACGGCGCTGATTCTTTCCACGCAGATCGAGTCGTTTCTGAATGCGGTGGAGAAGGTGCAGAAGGGGGTGCTTGACCACATCGCCGATATCGCAAGCCGCGACGGCGAAGCGCAGGAGTCCGCCCTGTCGCGGTACGATTTGCATCTGAAGCTGCGCGACCAGGCCGCCGGCATGCCGTTTGTCGGCTCGCTCACCATCGTCAATACCAAAGGCAAGGTGATCAATTTTTCCCGGCAATGGCCGGTGCCGAACATCGACGTAACCGATCGCGATTTTTTCAAAGCGTTCCAATCCGACCCGCGGCTGACGTCATTCCTGAGCGAGCCGGTCCGCAATCGCGCCACCGGAACCTCGGTTATGCACTTGGCGCGCAAGATTCCCGGGCCCGGCGGCGAGTTCCGCGGGCTCATCTCGGCTGCGATGGAGCTGAACTACTTCGAGGAGTTTTTCAGCCGCGTTGCGCTTGCACCCGACAGCACAATTTCGCTGTTTCGCCATGACGGCGTGCTGCTGGCGCGCTATCCCGACGACGGCACCATCGGGCAACGTTTTCCAG
>C688J18823_10003007_pt1 | contig 10645 bp, 10 predicted proteins | sample HopSoiMetagenom1_FD_18823 | JGI IMG/M metagenome (IMG submission 18823) | reverse complement strand
AAAAAAGCCAATCGTACCAGTTTTATTTTTGGTAGCTTGAACCAGATAGTTATTGAATATCAAGGGTCTTGCTTAAGCACGTATATCTAATGTTAGTTCGAAAGCACCTAGAATAATTTGTCGCTATATTCTTGCAAAATAGCTATACGAGTTGATGAAGATTTGCTCTCGAAAAAATCTTGCTATCACCTTCCAAATGGATCATGAAATTCGCTACGGATGATTTTAATAGTAGACCTCAGATAGAGTTGTTTAATGCACCTGTTTCATCATGATGAACATATTTGTGATCAATGCGGTCAAAAGTTTGGAAATAATGACGATCTTATAGAACATTCAAGAAGCGTCCATCATCATCCTATTGTGAGATGTAATAATTGCGGTATGGAATTTATCCACGAGAAAGACAGATTACATCATGTAAGAGAAGAGCATGAAATAAAGGCTGATCATCGTACCCATAAATGGGAGCATCCTCATGATAAAAAAACTCCACAGGAGCAAGTTGACGAAAGTACCCGCAACTTTGGTGACAATTTCTGAGAACCGATCTAGTAATCTCTATAATGACTTACTCTTGCTCGAGTGTATCAAGAGTCTTGCCCCCTGTTATCTATCCATTGAAGAGAGACTAAATCTTGTTCTAGATCTCGCCGAGGATGATATGAGTAGACTAGTCTGTTAATCTCGTTTACTTTATTCCTTACAAATGACTCACTCTCCATGATCTAATGTGTCTTATTACTTGGTTAGGCAATCTTCCGATGAATCCTTGAGCATTTGTATTAGGTACACTAGCATATGGTATCATTTCACATGACACACCATTGTATGTGATACTATATCAATTTGTTTTATCCATATGTCGGGAATAAGGGAAAATTAGATTAGACTCTAAGCCTTGCTAGAGTCGTCTGCGACATGATCTATTAAAATTAAGCAAATTTGAGTTCCCAGAATGCTTTATTCTCAGATTGGTTATCTAATATCGTAAGCCGATAGACAGTCGCGCTTGGATTTAAATCAAGGGTTCATATCTCTAGCGAATTAATTTCGATAAATTTATTTATATTTAATTTCTGTAGACGGATCGACTAGCCGTTGAAAGACAAAAGGAAGGGGTTCAATTAACTCAATATTAATTTCTTTTTGTTATAGGAACAAAGTATCCTGGTAAGTGGATTATGTATATTCCAATAAACCCTACTACGCCGCCTAATATTGCAAAGAGCAAATTCTCGGGCAGATGAGTATTAATGCCCAATTCTCGAATAATTAGCTGCAGGAATACAGTGATTACAATGCTAGAAGATCCAATCGTTGCTGTTAGCGAAGCACCAATTCGACTCAGACCGGTAGAGTAGGATAATGATCCAACAAATGGGATCAGCGAAAATAACACGAGTATGACGAGAGCATTTGTAATTGAGATAGGCCTTTCAAACGAGATAGTGGCCGATCCGTTCAGCAAAACATCATTGGTACCGTACGCTAGAATTTCAATCATTAACATCGCAAACAATAAAGTGCCGGACATGAACATAGTTGTGCCAGCTACCTCTATTGGGGAATATCTTGACAGAAGTTTACTAAGAAAGAGCACGCCAAGGGCAAATCCAAATGCCGAAATCATCGCTTCAAAGTCTCCAATACCAATTGGCCCTATAGAATACGTTGTGGATTTCGTTGTATAGTACATACTATTGTTAGAGCCCAAATTAGTGTCGCTCAGCAGCGCCAATACAAAACCTATTAATGCCAAGCTTATCCCAACACAGTGTGTTTTTTTTAGTCTTTCATTCAGAAATAATCTGGCTAATAGAACTATGATTACTATCTCAAGCGGGCCTGCGACAAGAAGTTCCTTGGATGCACCGATTTTGGTTATAGAATCATACCATGTTACTATGCCTATTGCAAGTGATAACGATGCTAAAATAAGTACTTTCGCAGATCCTGTGAACAGAACCACTATGGTTCGTTTCCTTTTAAAGGCAAAGATTGCAGTCAACAACAACAATATACCAGCCAAAGTTATGCTCGTCGAAGAGAGTAGTAGGGGAGAAATACTGATGTAAGAAGAAGTTAAATATTCTATTATAATGGATTCAGCTGAAATCGCAATCGCATATACGAAGACTATCCAGGACTTCCAAATTAATAAAGTTGAAGCCAACTATTAGTAGGTCGTACTATATTCCATATAACTCGTGGAGATAGTGGCGCAGTCCTTATTTATTATTAGACATAGATATACAGGATCTGCGAACTATAATTTGTAATGTTAATCAGTTGAGTTCAATGCTTGAACGTTGCATCAAATTAATTCAGTCTAACTCGCTTGATCCCTTCCAGCATTTTCTTTCCAAATTTAAAGATTTTGATAGGCAGTCCTGATTCAAATTCCCATTGCTTAATACAATCTAATGTAAATAATTATGCTACAATACTTCTATTGAATCTTCATTAAACCCCTTTTTAATTAATAGCTGTTTGACTATCTCGCGGTGATCTCCCTGGAGTATGATCTGACCCTCTTTATAAGTCCCCCCGGTACCTATTTTTGATTTTAACTCACTTGTTATTGTCGTAATTTCAGAGTCCTTCAATTTGTTCGCGATTCCAATAACTACAGTGGAAATCTTTTTGTATTTTCCACGGATCTGTTTCGAAATGACTATTCTGGTTGTCTCTCTGTCCAACTCGCGCAGGATTTCACTCATCGAGTTTTCATCGTCTAAGTTTGACACTAGACCTCAATACGTGGTTCCGGTTCAAAAGATTTACGGATAAATCTTGTCGAATCACACAGTATGCTGTCTTAATTCTAATAAGGACCGATTGCAAACACCGTAAATTGGAAGGTATCGGCCGAGGTATTGAATGGAATTCGAAAGGATAATAAACAAATGTTCTTTTATTTATAATTCAACATCAGTTTATAATTTAGGTGTGATCTATTACTATTTATTTCGCATTTTTGACCTAGATTCGTGTCATGCAATCTGATCTGACTCTTTCTATGCCTGACATGTTATTCTTGGCTTAGATCAGCTTTGACTTTCTTGGATGCACATCAATTTCTACCAAAAATAGAGTACTAATAAGAACTGGATGATAGTGGTCCTAATTCGGGGCTGAGGAGACCGAGTTGCACGGTAAAGTCATATCATGCTTCATATCAGACTGTGTAAAATAGTGTGATTACCAAAAGGCATCCAATATTACTTGCGAAAAAGTGATCTAGATAGGGTAAGTCGCCATTAGTGATATACTCTTTTAACTAGCCAATGTCATTTTTATTATGTCTTTTCGGAAGTTTCTTCTTATCCGAGTAAGAGCCCGCTGCACATCAGCTATCCTCTGTCTAGTATTGTTCTCTATTGCATCAATATCTGCCGCCGTATAGACATGATAATAACCCCCTGCTGTTCTGGTCCTGGCTGCCTTATCGCAAAGATTAAGACTGACCAATTTCTGTAGTGCTCTGAAAACAGTACCTTTATTTCTTCTTAATCTATCGGACAGATTCTCCAACGTCAATTCCTTGTTAGATTTTAATAAGATATTCAAGAGATCTATTTCAGGCGGAGATAGACAAAATAAGCAAGAAAATACATCATTGCATGAGCAATCAGCTCTGGTAAGGAGTCTTATAGAAGAGTACAAGATTCTTTCCGATACCATATATTCTATCTGAACCTAATACTGATTCCATTATTATTAAGGTTTTGTACAATGCATGCAAAAGCCATAATATTTAATAATAGCTTAGGTGATATTATACAGGCAATGCAAAATTGGAATGACGAATTGAACGAAATTATGGAAAAAAAGATGAAAGATCTAACTAAAAAAGGCAACGGTAACAATTTTTCTGATAATATTAACACAACTATGGGGGCTGCACCTCTTACATTAAATGATAGTAACTTTGAGGGCACCATTAAGAAAAGTCAACTAATTGTAGTTGATTTTTGGGCTCCCTGGTGCGGGCCTTGTAGAGCAGTCTCACCTGTAATAGAGCAATTAGCAACTGAATTGGCTGGAAAGGCACTTTTTGGTAAATTAAATGTAGATGAAAATCCAGTTGTTTCAAGTACTTTTGGAATCCAAAGCATTCCAACTATTGCGATCTTCAAAAATGGAAAAATGGTGGATGGGTTTGTCGGAGCGGCTTCAAAATCTCAGATATTATCAAAAATATCTACATACATAGATTGACGGGCTTATCACAACCCCCTCTGGGGCTACAGTTATGCCAGAGCTTAATTTTAAGATACTCTTGGCATACTCAAATGGATTCGCAGTTTCGCTAATTAGATAACTAAATTGGATTACTAAGAGACAGCTAAATCCGGCCTGCGGATTTAATTATGGCTTGAAAAATGCTATAACTCTTAATAATTAAATAAAGTTAATGTAACATTACTTTATACAAATGAATTGACCAATAGAAGGAACGTCACTTTGCGACAACAAAAAAAGCATATAGTAGCCAGGCGGGACTATGTTTCTATTTAAGGTAACTCTTGATGATAGTAAGCTGGGATTCTTTCTCGTGAACTCAAGTCCGATATATCTTTGTTCTGTATTTACACAATGGGTCGTTACACTAGGTCGTATGAGTGCTACTGATTTAATTGCTTCAGTATCAGCAGTTTCGATTTGAAACTCGGTTCCATATAAAATAATCTTAGGAATTTTGAAGATTGTTGGCCGCTCTCCTTTGAAAAAATAAGGAGGACGATATAGTTCGATTCGTAGTTCATTTACTCTCCTATCTGGATTGCTGCCCGCAGTCATTACTCTCCCGTCTGCAAGCAATATCGCATTAGCATGATACAATCTATCGACTCTCATGTGGGCCATCGAAGACCATTTTTTGGCTAAAGGATCGTAAAGCTCTGGTTCTAGAACAGCCTGCGGATCGTGGGGTACAGTTCCTGGCTCATGGATTTTTGATAGGTGCCTGTTTCTTTTCGTGCTATCTTTCATTATATGTCCTTTGATTCCTGTTTTTCCCCCTAACACGAGGACGGTCTGATCCGGAAGAAGTACCGGATACACATAGTATCTTGGATGTTTAAGTGGTTTAATGGATTTATATCTAGGGTGTCTTTCTGAAAAATCAATTATTTCAACATCATTTACAGCATCAGTACCCGGTTGTGTTCCTCCTCCTATCAATAGGACACGAGCAACATAATCTGGTGGTAATAAAGGAAGCAAAACTGAAGTTCCCTCTTCCCTTTTTATATTATTAGGGTTTCCAATTGTTGTCCACTTGTTGTTACGAATGCTATAAGTTGCACTCGGAAAAGAACGAAGTGAAAAAGGAAAGGTATAATGTGTATTATATGAACCAGCATAGAAGATATCACCAGATGGAAGAAGGTGTAAGCGTGGATACATGGGAACCCAATGATTTGCCCCTACAACTTGCTGCCATTGGCCAGCATTATCATCAGGTGAATAAACTTCAAGTTTATTAAGAAATGCCCACGGAAAGCTTTTGGATAATCCAGCCATGACCATAACTCGGCCGTCTGGTAGCGATATGCACGTAGGATACCATCTAGCATTTTTCATCGTCGAGGCTTTTTTCCACCGTGAGTTCACGGGATCAAAAGTGTATGAATGATCAAGACCACTAAATGGTGGAATGGGAAATCCAAATATTTTGCCGTCGTACTTGGATGTCCCTCCTGCGACAATTAATCGTCCGTCGGGTAGAAATGCATGCCCACAACAGAATAGGTCGCCATCAACTTCAGTAGGAATCTCATAAACTCGATCACGAGTGTGCCGAATTGTTTCTACCTCTCGAGTAGCTTTTTTGGGAGTGTCTCCGAACTCTGTGTTCTCATCGATCTCCTGTATCCCATCGGGCTCAAATACCTCAGCGGGATATGGTGAATCTAGGCGTGTTTCATCGTTCCCAGAACCACCGAACGCCAGTACCCTTCCAGTACGTAGTAAAGCAAGGTGAACTGGTAGATGTCTAAAACGATATTTGACCGGCTCCCATAATCCCTTTCGAGCTGGATCCTGCTCGATACCTAATTGATCGAGTAAATCAGTATCATCATTTTCCATAGCTAAATCATTTATAGATAAATTAGACGATTTAATTAGTATATGTGTTAAATAATCCTATTTTTCCATTGTGGTATTTATTTATGGAATATAAGAAATCTTTTTGTTCTCATTCAAATATGACTTATCCCAAATTGTTATCGGTCAAGTTTATTGCATATAGGGACCGATCCTTAGTAGAGCTAATTAATGATTTCGAAATTCTGTATTCACTACCACTGGGATAAATAAACCTTTGAATCTAGAAATCAATCTTATACTATTCATCCATCCATTATACAAGTGTCACTGAAATAGAGAATATAGAGTCGGCAAATTTAGACCAAGCTAGAAATGAGAATTACCTCTGTTGTATTCGAGAGATTTATGGTATCATAGAATCTGCATAAAAATGTTATAGATAATAACTATAGGAAAAAAATACACCCTCTACTTAACAAAAGTCCAAATAGATTCAGTGATAACCTCAATCCAATGAATAAGTCACTTGGTTTTATTGCTGTCACAGCAGTGGCGATGTTGCTAATTACTGCTACCGGATTGGCTCAAGGAGTATTTGCTAGCAACCATCATCACAACCATCATCACAACCATCATCACAACCATCATCACAACCATCACGGTCACGGAAGTAGTAGTAATTCACAGTCATTGGCACAGGCAAACAGCTGCGGAAATGGCTTTGGAGCCTCTCATGTCAATTGCCAGAACCTCGGTTCTCAGCTTGAAGGAAACGGTAATGCAGTAAATATAATTGGGACCCAACACTAGTAATGTAAACTCGGTGCTAAATTCCTATTCATTTTTTCTCCATCTTTCGGATTTGTTATTGTCACCACTGACTTTTAAAAACATCGTGTGATAGGCTACACAAATGGTTCCAAAGTTGTTTCCATTGATAGTACTAGTTTAATTTTTATTCTCCAGTTTGAACAGTATCACTGCATATGGCTTCTCATTGGATTATGACGAGGTATTTGAATCGCCTCAAATTACTTGCCGAGGAGAACAAGATTTCTACTGGTCAACTTGAGCATTTTCAAAAGAGAGGAATTCAGGTAATATCACCATCTGAAGATTTTGGATTGGCTAACCTTGCAAAAATATTGCCTGAGATTGTGATTGGTGCAAGCGCAGAATACATAGATAGTATGAATGTCCCTTATCAAGCCACAAGCTATTTAGCGGCCAACGCAGCAGATAATGTTGATGTTGGGCCGTTTATTTACAAGATTGGAGGGAGGAAGGCAGGAGGGGTACCTCTACTTTCTGGTGGTAAGAGAAAACAGATTGACAATGCCTTTGCTTCAACACATAGAATACTGATAGGCCATGACGCTATAATGGTCAGTGCGGTCAACCTAATGTTGAACAAACGAAATATTTGGAGTTGGCATTTTTTTGGTGATTTCTTTAAAGAGAACAATCCAGGTGTTTATGACGATCTATGTAAACTAGAGAAAAAATTTGGACCTCCTCCGCTACTTACTTATGTCGTAATAGCAAGATCTGATAAGACATTTAGAAGACTAAACATCATACAGGAGTATCAGAAAAATCGTATCGCTGTTTTAGATAAGAAAAAGGATATACACGTCATTTTCCTAACCAATGATAATGGATATAGCTTTGCCAATAAAGCCTTGCCCGAGTCAGACTTGTTGAACTATGTGATAACTGGCAAAGAATTCGATCTTTATAAGGCTATGCGAATTCTTAGAGACAAATATCATATACAGAAACTGTTGAACGACGGTGGCAGACAAATGTCAAACGGTGTACGAGATTCCGGTCTCTTGGCCGAAGAGAGAATTACACTAGAGCCCTATCCTGGCGATGAGATAATGATGTATAATGAAGAAATCGATCCCACCTCTATATTAGGAAAGAAAGGACTGGGCATAGACGGAAGTGAATTGGAGGGTGCAATACTTTTACACTCTGTTGCAGTCGGAAAAGAAAGGGCTAATGTTTATACCTACCCTTTAAGTGATGAAATAGTGTTATAATTCATAGTTAGTAATAGCCAGCTCTTCTTTTCGAATCTACAATTGTTTAGTTGAATAGTTGAGCCATAATCAATACAAAAAATTACTAGAGCTTGATTAATCACGTATGTAATAGATATTTTAGGATATATAGCTGACAATATTAGGTAGTAGTTGGGTATTTATTGCCAAAATACTAGGTTGCCAATGATAAAATGGTCTTTATTATTCGTTATTTGAGAACATATCTAATTTAGAATTCTTCAGAGCTGATAATTGTGTCTGTTAGATAATACTTTTAATACTTGGTTAAGGAAGCAATAGACGTAAAGCATAATGGTAAAGTCTATCAACGCAATACGCTAGCTCGATCCTCAGAAGATTAAATTTAGCTTGTAATAACTAATTTTATTTGTAGTAGGCACTATATCAAATGCTACACTGTGCCCTCCTAGGGATCCAGTTCTTATACCGACGAAAATTAAGATCCATAAAATAGCCCTCTTGCGTCGATTGTTGGAGAAAATTAATTCAAAAAGATGATTTATCAGGAAATTTATAAGACATGTAATCCAAGTTTTAAGTTAAAAATATTGGGCGTACTATGACTACAGCAACTATTGTGGTCGTAAGAAGTTCAGAATTGACACAATTGCAAGAATATGTATCTGTTTAGATCATGTACCAATAACCTACTGTCAGAATAATGATAAGCAATAACTTCAGTTTTCTGTCCTCATGATTTTCTACATGCTATTTTCAAAGATCTGGTGTAATCCCTGATTACGTTCAGTAGGTCACTCTTCTTTGATGAATTGGTTATCATATTAATTATTGCGCTAGCAACAATAACTGCATCGGCACCGGAGTTTGACATAAGCTGTACATGTGCGGGTTTACTTATTCCGAATCCTACTCCGACTGGAACTTTTGACCCAGCAATTTTTTTTACCTTTTTGAGGGCACTGATTGAGTAATTATCGAATGAGACCCGTGCGCCGGTTACACCATATACAGAAACTAAGTAAAGAAATCCGGTAGTCATAGCAACAATCTGTTTTACTCGAGGCATCGAACTGTTAGGAGACGTGAGGAAAACCGTCGATAGGCCGATATTAGTGGCGTAATTATGATATTGATGTGATTCCTCTATAGGCATATCGGGTAAGATAAAGCCGTCTATCCCAGAGGCTTTGGCATCTCTCATGAACTTCTTCATCCCCTTTCTCATAACTATATTGCTATATGTCATAGCAACCAATGGAAGATCAGAATAATCATTTCGAATATCGCTGGCCAAGTCCATTGCATTTTCGGCTGTGATCCCTCGGCGAATCGCAAGACTAGATGCATTTTGGAGGCTAGGACCGTCCGCAATAGGATCTGAAAATGGGATGCCAATTTCGATGATATCTGCACCACCACTCACAAGCGCCCTGACTATTTTTCTACACATTGGAGGATCAGGGTATCCGGCTAGGACATAACAGACAAGCCCACATTCCCCTCTCTGCTTTAATTGTATAAACCTGCTTGACAGCCTGCCTTTCAAGTCTGATTCCTAGTTGCCGTTTCTATTTAGCCTAAATTTTTATGTTTTGTTAAATATAATAACAGCTCTAACTGGGCTTAAGTGATGAGTTCTATTAATCAGGCCAGCTATCTTCACCCCAGATTCTAAGAATACGTTTAGAGCTCTTTATCGTTTGTCTAGAATTTTCTCAATAGTATATTCGACTAGATGAACATAACTTAACGAGTTTTCTATCATATATGACTGTAAATGATTTATTCTATTTATTGGATATTAACGCTATGTGATCAGGTGCGTATATAGGAAAAGAACAGATAGAAAATAGGAATCGTAATAGGCATTAGGAATATAAAGGAGGATGCAAAATAAGCAAAACTCTAAGAGATTTTCATCCATCATGAGAGCTTCGGATATTGAACATACTTTACGGCGGATATATGCTAGATGGTAGTCTGGGAAAGACACTCTTTAGAATTTATGAACCGAAAATTGGTACTGGTGTACAAATGCATCAGTTAACCTTTTGGGGATTGCTTGGACAATTTTATCGAAGGCCTTAGACTTGAATGGTGTGCTCTAGTATAATACATTAAAGAAAAAAATTAAGATATTATTGAGGCATATTTTATTAATATGTTGTATTTGTGCAGCGATTTGCGATGAGACTGAAACTCAGGATCCATCTCCATAACAATGTCCCAGAACCTCTTCGAATGGTTAAGCTGAACAAGATGTGCTAGTTCATGAATGATTATGTAATCTATTAATTGGATCGGTAGCATAGCTAAAAGTAGACTAAAATTTAGGTTCCTTTTTTCGGAACAGCTAGCCCATCTAGAAGTATGATCCTTTATAGAGATCTTGTTATATGCTGGTAGGTTTGGGTTCATTCGAGTGATAACTTCAAGACGCTCGGCCACAACTCTACGAGTTTCCGTATAGTACCACTGTTTAATCTCATTCTTACATTCACGGAAATCAGTTACATGAACTGTTATTTTGCGCAGGGTTGTCGAGATGGTTA
>C688J18823_10003006_pt1 | contig 10647 bp, 24 predicted proteins | sample HopSoiMetagenom1_FD_18823 | JGI IMG/M metagenome (IMG submission 18823) | reverse complement strand
ACTGGCCCCTGACACGGAACCATGCGGTTGGCTTGGCGGGTGCCGCCTCTAGATGCGCGAGTGGCAGGACTTACACAACGCCTCGAAGTTCGCTTTCGCGTATCCGAGCGGCCCGAGCGGCCCGAGCCCGTCGCGGTGATGCACTTCGGTCGCCGGCCTTCCGCACCGTTCACAAGAGCGATGAGCCGCGAGAAAGCGAGCGCGAACCTCTCGCCACTTCCCGCCGTAGCCGCGCACGTATCGGCTAGGTCTACGCGCGTCCGCCTGGCGAGCCCGAACAAGCCGGTGCTCCGCGCACGGACCACCATCGGTGATGATCGGGCAGTCCGGTTCCGGGCACACGGAAGTCATTTCGAGAGCAACACGAGCACGACCGCAACAACCGCCAGCCAGCACGCGAACAAGAACACGAGAGCGCCGGCCTCGCTCAAGGCAACGGCACCCACGACGGGTCCACGATGGCCCGCTTGAGAAAGAGACGCGACGCGGCTATGGAAGCGGCCACGAGAGGATTTTGGGCACACGGAACCGCGCCGCGTGTCCGGACGGTATCAGGACAGGTACCTTTTCACTGGTTCACGGCGCCGGGTGGCGGGAAGCCAATCCCCCGGCACGCTCTCGGCGCCGTGGGCCGCTCAAGCGCTCGTGCAACGTGGACTTCGGTACGCCTGTCAGCGCGGCAATCTGACGCACGCTCAAGCCGGCGCTATCGAGTTGATGCGCCCAACGCCACGGGTCCACCGTGCGCACCGGCAGGTGGTAGCCGCTCTCGGGATGGCGGGTGGCGGCGAGCCGCGCGCGCCGAACCAACGTCGGCGTACAGCGCATGGCACGAGAGCAATCATCGGCCGTGACGCCCCACCCGTCCGTGACGATCCGGGCGCAAAGCTCTTCGAGCGTTTCCGTCGTGTCGGGCGCGAGCGGCCGGCGCAACCATCCGTCGAGTTCGGCGCGGGCCTCGGCGAGCAAGTCGCGTAGACGCTCGGGCTCGTGGTGGCGCTCGAACACGAGCGCCCATCGATCGTGCATCGGCGCGGACTCGCCCGGCGGCATCACCTGGCCGGCGGCCGAACGAGAGTGTGCGCCGAGCACTTGAACCGTGCCGTAGCTCACGAGCGACATGCGGAGCAAGAGCGTGCGGACTTCGCCGTCCAAGATGGGGCGGCACCGTACAACGAAAAACGGCCGATGCCCCGGCAGGACATCGACCGCTTCCCGTGTCGAATCCGCTATGAATGCGACGAGCGGAGGGTACTACGCGGCAACCGCTTCGGCAGGCTGGCGGTCCGCGTTGCGCGGCCGGCCACGGCGCCGACGCGGTGCCGTGTCGCTCATCGCGTCGAGCGCCTTTTGGGCCGCCTTGCGCTTGTTCACGATCGCGGCCAGTTCCGCGCTCTTGGTCGCCTCTTCGGCGGTCAGCGCAGACACGGCCGCCTTGAGTGATTCGACGGCGGTCGCCACGGCGTTGCTTGTCTCGGCCATACGGCCATCCTTTCGCCGGCATCCCCCGGCATCGGAAATTGAACGATGTCCGAGTGTATCGGCGCGCGCGCGAAAATGCCTAAGCCGAAAGGCGTTCGCTTCGACCGCGAGAAATACGGCCTCGCGAGTGCAACGACGACACGCCCATTAGCTCTTCCAGCGTGACGCGTAGCGCCAGCGCCAAGCGGTACGCCGGGAAGCATCCCGGATTCGTGACTTGGTTCTTTTCGATGTTCTGAATGTAGGACGGACTCACGTTCGCCAGGCCCGCAAGGTGCCGTTGCGTGTATCCACGTTCTGTACGTAGACGCTTCAAATTGTCGGCCAGCCCGTAGCCGACGCCCTCGCGATATGCGCCCATCACTCGCCCACGAGCGTGTACACGCGCGGCCCGCCGTCCTCGGGCTCTTCCACGGTCGCTTCTCCACGGCGCACCATGCCGGCCAGCACCGGCCCGATGCCCTGAAACGCCATGCCGATGTGATCGGCCGCCTCACGCCCGATGAACTTGCCGCCGTTGGCGCGCGCGTAGTTCTTGATGTTCGCCACGCGTTCGTTCGAAGCCGCCTTGTCGCGCTCACGCACCGTTGCCGTCGATGACGGCGCGGCGGTGGCCGATTTCCGACGTGGCGGTTTGCCCAAGATCGCCGAACGGACGCCTTCTACGCGCTGTAGCTCGGTTTCGACTTCGCCGGCCTCACGAAGTAGCGCGGCGTGCCGTTGGACCAAACGTGTGGCCTCATCCTCAAGCTCGGCCAGCATGACCGCGAATCTACGTTCAAGGTCGGTCGTGTCGCTCATGCGTATTCCCCGGTTTGAAGGTTCTTCTTCCAGTCGTCGGGCTCGCCTTCGGCGCCGGCCACGATCCACTGAACGGCGGCCACGATCGCGGCGTCAACGCCCGAGTAGCAGTAGCCGGCGTCGTACGTGAGCCAGTCGGCCGGCCCGACGCACAAGCGGGCGTTGCCGAACGTCATTCGGTACACGACCACGCGCCGGCCGTCCGGCATGTCGTACAACCACGCCAGCGTGAACGCCTGGCCGTCCTCGCGCGCCTGACACGCCAATTGCGTGCCCACCATCACGAGCTTGGCCGCGCGCTCTAGCGCCGCGCTATCCATCGCCATAGCCGCACCCACAACCGGCGTCGATGGCCGCCCGTGATCGTGTAGTCACGCGCCCGGCCCATCGTCTGCTTTCGTGAAGACGCGTAGTCCGCCCTGGCCCTGCAAGTTGCCGATCCGGTAGCGCGCGACCAAGCCGAAGTCGGCGCCCTCTAGCTCGGGCTCGCCCGTGGGCATTTCCCACGTGATCGTGCCTTCGAACGAGTCGCCCATACCGACACGCTCGGCCGCGTCTTCGAGCACGCCCACCACGTCATCGACGTTGGCCGGCGCCGGCCGATTCCAGCCGGGTTCGAGCGTGTCGGGCAGGGATTCGTTCTCGCGGATCGTGCGCACGAACGCGCGTGCGGTGAACACGCTTCGAGCGATCCGCTCGCCGACGTTCTGCGCACTACCCGATTTGTGCTCATCCGCGAGCGTGTCGAGCGTGGCGGCGATGCCTTCTATGAGGTCCATCAACGCGCCCTCGCGAGCGCCGATCACTTCGGCTTCACCGGGATACCGGCCTTGATGAGCGATTCGCGCGAGCCCTTGAGCGACGACGCGCCCGGCGTCGAAGAGCACGTGGCCACTTCGCGGCCGTCCACGCGAAACGAGAACTTGTGCGCCGTCTGAACGACTTCCACGTGAGGCGCCACGGTGCGCACTTCGCGCAAGAGCGCGTTGACGATATGCCCGCCTGCGCGCCGGCCGCGTCCCGAGCCCGACACCTGCCCGCCACGCGCGCGCCGCACCGAGAACATCGACCGGGCCACGGCCTCGGGCGTAGGCGCCTTCGGCCGGCTCGTGACGGTCGCCGTGGGCTTCACGTACGCGTAGACGTTGCCGTCCTTCTCCAGCGTGCCGCGCTCCACGAGCGTGTTCACCCATTTGCGCGCCGTCGCCTCGCTCATGTCCGGCAATTCGTTCATGAGCGTGCGCATGTCGAACGTGTCGAGCTTGATCGCGGCATCGCGCACCACGCCCGCGTAGTTCGTCAACACGCGCACGTTGTCGTCCGCCGGCTCTTCATCGGCCAGCCGCCAGCGCGTGCCGCGCTTGATTCCCGAGCGGACCACGACGCCCGTAGCCTCCAGACGCGTGAGAGCCGTCCGTACGCGCGCGGCGGTCGCACCGATGTGCTGCGCCAGGGCACCCGTCGCCACCGGCTCACGGGCCGCCTGGAGCGCGTCACACACGCGCGTCATGAACTCAGTGTCGTGATCCACGACGCGCAACGACGGCGACGCCGGCCCCACGGTCACCGGCTCGCGCTCGATCCGATCGGCCAGGTTGCGCAGTTCGAGCGCTTCGCCCTTGAGGTCTTCGCCCTCGCGGATCAACTCGAACCCGCGTTTTTGCAACGTGTCCGCCTGCAAGCGCAGGCGGTCGGCATCGGTCAGTTCAAGCGGCAGCGACGCCACGAGTACGCCCCCTCATGTAGACGCCCAGGATGGCGTCGGCCATGTAGCCGGCACGGCCACCCGTGCCCGAGCCCGAGCCCTCTTGAAGCGCGTTTGCACGATGTCGAATCGTTCGCGGCTCGGTAGACGCGAGCCGATCCCGAAGCCTTTCGACATCAATCTTCTTTTCCCTCGCCATGAAGATGGCGAGCCCGCCGATCATGTCTCCCGACGTACGGCCTTCGGTCGCCGGGTCCGGCCACGCGGCGGCGATCACGTTCATGACTGCCGTCAGTAGCGCCGGGTCACGACGGTAGACGCGTTCAAGCGCCGCAATCGCCTTCACGGTGTGCGGCGTCTCGGTCACGTCGAGTTCGAAGCCGGCGCCCCGGACAATCTCAGCGATGGCGACGGCCTCGGGCTTCTTGGCCACGAGCGCCGCACGGAATCTCAGGTACGTGGCCATGCCACGACGCTTGGTCTGCAAGTCGCTGAACAACTCGGCCTCTTGCTCGCGCGTGAGGCCCGAGTACACAAGACACGGTGCCACCGGCATGTCTTCGAGCTTGCGCAAGGCGTTGACGATCGAAGCGTCGTCGCTCCAGTCGTCCACCATCACGTCAGCGTCTCGCAACGCAACCCGGCCCATAGCGGCCCATCGCGTTTGGCCATCGATGATCGCCATGTCCTTGCCGTCACGCTCCGAGACGATCAGGCACCCCACCATCGCCGGATCGAACTCTTTCACCACGGTCAGGACAAATGACGTAAGTGGCCGTTGGTACTCGGCGTCAATGAACAACCGATCCAACGGCACCAACTCGAACCGGTACGGCCACGTCCGCCGGCCCGTAGCTCCCCTCGCGCGGCGGCGCGTAGCGCCTGGCGCTGTACTTGCTCCCATGCTTCGCGAAGGTATCACGAGGGTGCGACAAGAACAACATCGTGCGACGCGTTGGCCGGAAAACGGACGCTCTAGAAAGACCGAAAGCGCCTCAATGGGCGCTTTCGGGATACGGTTAGGTCTTCTCTACGGTCGGTCAAGCTCTTCGGCGACGGTCGCTCGCCAGGGCTCGGGCACCACGGCCCAATCGGCCATGGCACGATCTAGAGCTAGCCGGGCCTTCATCGCTGCATCGAAGCTCGCCGCCTCGGCCTCATCGGTGAAGCGGCGCGAGCAGTTGGCGCCGTCCACGGGGGAGCGCCAGCGGACATCATGCGCGGCGCCACCCTGGCGCCGCTCGACGGTGTGTACAGACATGCTCAGTTCCTTTCGGTGGGCGGCCCCCGCGTGGGGCCGCCCGAGTTCGGCTAGATACCAAGCTCAATCCCGTGGGCGACGGCCAGCGCCACGCCCGCGTCGGTGAACTCGGCGAAGACGCAACCATCCTCCGGATCGGTAAACGTCGTGAGTAGGTCGGCCTGCTTGAGTTGCGTGAGGTTGCCGCGCTCGGCGGGCGAAAGCTCAAGCAGCGGAGTTCCGCCCCAATTGTCGGCGTCGTTCGCCAGGGCAAGAAAGAGGTTGAGCGAGTCGGGCGTGATGTTCTTGGTGTCCATACCCCGATTATCGGCACGAACACGCATGTTCTACAGCATCCTCAGCGAACATTTATGTTCGGGAACGCGAACGGGCGCCCGTGGGCGCCCGAGTACCCCTGCCCGGCGCTAGCGCTAGCGCTTGGCGTGCGCCGGCGTTACCACGAGTAGGGCCGGGCCGCGTCTAGGCAATACTCATCCGGCGCGGCGTACGGCTTCCCGTTGGAGTTGTCCGGGCACGCCACTTCGATGGCTCGGATGCCCGGATGGCACGCGACGATGGCGGCATTGCCGTTGTGCCCGTTGCAGTCGGGTTCCGGCTTGTCGCCGAAGCCGAGAATCGTTGCGCCTGACGCCACGGTGAGGAAGATCAGGAGAAGAACCTTCATGACGGGTTCCATTCTGCGCGCCACGCCCCGGCGTCATCATCCTGTAGCCGGGCGAGCACTTCGGCGTGCAAGTGCTCGGGCACGTACGGCGGCACTTCGCCGCGCTCAAGGAATTGAATCGACCAACGCGCGTCCGTCGAGCGTTCGTAGCCGGCCAAGATGAGACGGCCGTTCCGGTAGGCGCCCCACGTCTTGCCGTCCGCGTCGAGCGAGACAGTCCAGTTGTCGGGCGTCATGCGCCTAGCTCCGGGTTGAGCTTGCCAGTTCCAAGAGCGACACGCCAATACCGATGATCCAGATGGCGGCGTGGGCGATGCCGTAGAAGATGAGTGCGAAAATCGAGCGCATAGCGGGTTCCTTCGGGTTGGGTTGAGTCGTTCATGACGTGGGCACGAAGTCGCGCGTGCGGGTGGCCAGGTCGATGTCCACCCGCCACGTGTGCACATCGCCGTCCACGATGCCCGTGCAACGCTGGCGCGTCGCGCTGGCGTCCATGCATGTGATCTTGCCGACCTTGCTGCCACGCTTGGCCAACGCTTGCGAGAGCGCCTTTGCGGAGTTCGGAGCGCTCATGCGCTCCACGGCCTTTTCGATGTCGGACTTGCCGGCGTCGGCCGATCCGCCGCACGCGGTGAGCGCGGCGGCGATCAGGATGGGAGCGACTAGGCGTTTCATGGTCATAGCGGATTCCATTGTTAGGCGTGGCGGGTCTTGAAGGCGGCAACGGCGGCGTCGTGAGCTTCGGCGTTCGCAACTACGGCGGCGATTGCTTGGGCGCGCGTGGTGTGTCCGTGCCCGAGCGTGGTGCGGCCCGAGCGAGCGACCCAAAATTCCGTCATGAAGTCGCGCGTGACGGTGCCGATCCGGCGGCCGTTGGCGCGGCACACTTCGGCGTAGCCGGTTTCAATGTTGGTGAGCTTGGTTTCCATACCCCTGTTATCGGCACGAACATTCATGTTCTTTAGCGCCTCAGACGGAATAGACGATGCCGCGAGCGACAATCGCGCGATCTTCGGGCGCTAGGGCATGAAGGTTGATCGCGGCGGCGCGCTCGCGTCCATCGGCGACTTGAGCCGGCGTCAGCGTGACGCCAGCCGACATGGTGGCCTCGTGGATGGCCACGAGGTTATCCACGTCGGCATCGATGGCCGTCGTATCAAGGCCATTGGCGTAGCGCTCGGCGGCGATGTCGCAAGCGGCCTCAATGGCTTCGGAGAGAGTCGGGTTCATGTCCATGCCCTCATTATCGGCAGAACACCCGTGTTCGACAATAGGCAATATGCGCCAGCTCGTAGGTCGGGCCGGCGTGCCATGCGCCGGCCCCCTCGCTTACGCGGTCCTACGCTTGCCGGCGGCTATTCCCATTGCGGGCGCGGCACGGCACGCGGCACGCTGTACGTGCTACCGGAATCGATATCAGGTCATCCCTTCCCTTTCTGTGCTCGCGGGTTGCAAGTCCAGTAGCAAGAGCGGGTCAATCGCCAGGCGGCACGCCTCGCACGCGTCGCACCCGTACATGAAGCCGTCAGCGGCCCATTGGTGTCCGTACCTGCAAGCGCCATTGGCGATCAGCGTGTCGCGGATTTGCGCGAACTCATTCATGCTCGGGTCCTCTCATTCGTGTGCGCGCGGTCAGCGCCGCCTTGAGCTTCGCCCACGACACGTTGTCGATGTCCTCCGGGTCGCGGATGGAGTCGGCGCCGTAGACGCGCCCATCCTTCACAAGCGCGGCAAAATACGAGCCGTTGCGGTCGCTTGATTCCAACCACACGTCATCGCCGAGTGTCATGCACGTTTCGATGTGCGCGAGCACGTCGCGCAAGCCCTCACGCGTGAACGTGCGGCGCGCGCACGACGTGACCCACGTCACCATCACGTCATCGCCGACAACTTCCACGCGCACGTCGTCGTCAAGCTTCTTGGCCCCGCGCTTCGCGGGGAACGTGGCCGGCGCGATCGGAGGCTTGGTCATTGCAACCCCTCTTGGGTGGTCGTGAGTTCGGCGATCATCTTGGCCGCCTCGCGCGCGGTGTCCACGACTTCGCGGAGCTTGTCGGCGAACTCGGCGTCCGGGTTCATCGTGTTGCGCCGGACGAAGCCCACGCGCGCAATCTCCTGACGGCTTGAGGCGTGCACCAAGTACACGATCATGCCGCCCATATTCACGCTCTCGGCGTCCTCATCACCGGACGCCGGCTCGTAGCGGCCCTCCGGCCGGCAGGCGATCCGCCACACGTCGGTCATGCCTCTTCACTCCCATCCGGGTAGACGATCCTCACCGGCACCTTGCGGTGCCTGGCGTACGCGATGGCGTCCCACACGGCGCCCGAGCGCTGGCGCGACTTGGGCGCGGCCACGATGATGGTGGCGGCGCGAATCAAGTCACGGAAGCCCTCTTCGTCGCCCGTGTCGGCCGTCTCGATGGTCGTGGGCGCCAGCGTGAACACGTAGCCGCGCACATACTCGCGTTGCTCGGGCGTCATGCCCTCGCGCCCCGCGATGATGCCCACGTGCATGGCTGGCCGTTCGCGCTTGCGGCGATCCTTCTCCGCTTGGAGTCGTTCGCGCTCGGCGTCGGTGATGTCATCGCTCGCGAGCCAAAGCGCGATATGCAAGTCGAGTAGCCGGCGGATTTGGTGCCGCTTGCTCGGGACGCGCGCAGGTAGCTCGGGAACGTCGGTCTTCATCGCCGGCCAGCGTCGAGCGCTTGGTAGTAGAACGTGTGCAAGAAACCGAGCCCGAACGGGTCGATGCCGGTGTTCACCATCTGCCACGCCCACAACGCCCGGCCCGAACGGCCATTGCCGTCCATGAACGGATGCAACGTCTCGTAGGCCACATGCCAGTCGTACGGGTCGGTGTTGTCGAGCGTGTCGAGCATGAGCGACAAGCGCTCGGCGATGTCCGAGCCGCCGGGTGGCGGCGTGAACCCCACGCCCGTGATGTACACGTCCATCCCCGGCTCGCTTCGTAGCTCGCGGCCGGCCACGGCGCGCACGAACTCTTCAACGTCGCCCATGCGGATCGGGTCTTGCGCCCACAAGCGAGCGTGCGCCGTGCGGTCGCCCACGCTCACGCCCATGATCCGCTCGATTCGGTTGGACTCCAAGACGAACATTTCCTTGGCGTTGGTCCATCCACGTGGCGGGTTCACGCGAGCACCAAAACGGTGATGAGGATTGACTGCGCCAGGTTGAGCAGCAGCAGGACACGAATAAGCCGGCGCTGGCGCCCCACGAGTTCAACCATGCCGTTCACTCGCCGGCCTTCCCGTAGATTCCCGCGAGCCGTTCGGCCTCTTGCACGCGCAAGCGCGCCTCTTCGAGCGCGGTCAACGCAACGGCCATATGGCGGCCGGGCATGAGGTCGGTTCGGCCGGCCTTCTTGAACCGCGTGTCGATGTGCGACACGGAATGTTGCATGGCCCGAATGTCCGTCTCGGACGCGGCCAGGTCTTCCACGAGCCCATCCCACGTGATCGGCTCGGGCGTCTCGTCGGCCATCTACTGCCCCCCGACGCGGGATGCCGTGACCGATGCCGCTCGCATCGCGTCCCGTTCCGGCCCGTCAACCGTGCTCGAAAGCGTCGCGTCGAAAGCGTCAGCCGCACGGCGCAGCGCGTCCAACGCTTCTACGGCCCCCCGGTCGCTGGTGAGGCGGACCCACTCGACTTCCGCGCGACAGTGCGAGTCGTCGGTGCTCCAGAACCAGCAGCCGTGCTCCGGGAATGCCCGCGTATGGGCCTGCGGAGACACGCCGTGCTCGGGGCAGACGCACACCCAGCGCTCGATAAGAGTCATTACGTCGGCCGCCGGCTCGGGTTCCGATTGCGCCGGTTCTTCGGCTTGTCGCTCTTCGCGTGCCAGCCCTTGCAGCGGTCGCATTGTTCGGCCTGCCCGTCTTTGTCGTGGTCTTCGGCCTGGCGCTTGCGCGCGAAAATGCGCCGGCCGGTATCGCAATTATCTTGTGGCATTTGGTTAGGGCAGGGCGACGGGACTTGAACCCGCATTTCTCTAGGCTGATCCCCCGTGAGTGTCCTGCGATTAGACGACGCCCTGTCGTTGGTTCTACCTGCGGCGCCGGCTTCGGCCGGCGTTCCTACGTTGCTCTTCCGCTCGTATTTCTTTGGCCGCTTGCGCTCTCTCCCACGCCTTGTTTCGTAGCTTCATCTTGTGCGCCATTCCCGGTTGAGCGGCCTTGCCATGGTCCACGATCCGCACCGGCTCGCCGCGCTTGGGCGCGTCGGCGCCAGCCGGCGGGTCTAGCTCGGGTGGCCGGCGTCGCGGACGTTCGCGCGGGGAGTCGTCCGGCGGCGCCACGTACGTGTAGACGCGTCCGCCGTTGCTCACGAGCCCGCGCGTCTTCGCTCGCTCCAAGTAGTACGCCACGTCGAGCGGTGGCATTTCCAAGATCATGGCCATGTCGTCGGCCGTGAACTCGACGGCCGAGACGATGAAGTCGCGCACGCGCGTTTCGTCCGGGTCGTTGTTCGCCCACCCGTCGCCGTGCTGGCGGACCTTGCCGAGTTCCACGAGCGCGGCCAGGAGGATGGTCGCCTTCGCGGCGGTGATGTCGAGCGCGCCGGCCAGGTCGGCCACACCGAAGCCGTGCGCTAGGTCTTCGACGGCCAAGCCAGCGGCGGCCAGTAGCCCCGTCTCGCGCGCGGATTCCAACGCGCTCTTGGGCTTGGGCACGTCCACGCCTCGGCTCGGGTCCGCGAGCCGATCGGCGCGC
>C688J18823_10003005_pt1 | contig 10649 bp, 11 predicted proteins | sample HopSoiMetagenom1_FD_18823 | JGI IMG/M metagenome (IMG submission 18823) | reverse complement strand
GTGCCAGACGCGCCACTACTGGCTTCCCGCCGGCACTTGCCGGCGAAGCCCGAGACGCTGTTCTAGTCGGCGCGGCCGGTGGCGCGCGGGTCGGGCGGCATCTGAATGCCGGCGGGCACCACGACCTGGCCAGGCGTCAGGTACTTGGGCTGACTGTTCGAGCCCAGAACGATCACGGTCAGCCACGCGGGCAGCCGCGGTTCGACCTTCCGCATCAGGGCGTACCAGGCCCCGGCGATGGCGGCGGCAATCAGCGGCCCCCATCCGAGCACGACCGGCATGGCGGGCAGCAGCGCCGGGGCGACACCGGGGACCAGCGACACCAGGTAAGTGATCAGCAGGCCCCAGGCGTAGGGGACCGCGGTCCGGATGATGCTCGTGACGTAGTCGTTCAGCGACTGGCCGGGCTGGTAGGGCGGAATGGGCGTCATAGCCGGTCCCCTGTCAATGTGGGATGCAGGTCCATATTGTAATCGATTTGTGCGACCCCGGAATTGGGTTGTTGGGGTCGTCCACGCGGACTCCGTCGAGCTGCTGAAATGCCCCCTTGCCCGCGCACAGAATGCTGGGACTGTTCAGCGCCGCCTGGTTGAAGGCATCCATGATCTGCTGCGCGGTGGGCGGCGGTCCGGTATCGCCCTTGTCGCCCTTCGCTCCAGCCGAGCCAGCGGGACCCGGGGGGCCAGTTGGGCCGACAGCGCCGTCCGCACCCGCTTTCGGCGGGTTCGCAGCCAGGTAGGCGGCCACGGCATTTGCCACCTGCGTAGGCGTCACGGTAGGCGGGGGGTTGGCCGCGAAGTAGCCGGCCACTGCCCCGGCGATGCTGGCCGCTGACGGCGGGGCCGCGACGGCAGCCGGCAAACTGGCCAGCACCTTCGCGGTGGCCGCCGCGACAATCGTGTCGATCGACTGCGTGTCCGTCGGCCTCGGCACCGGCACCGGCTGTTGGCCCCGCTGCTTCAGCTGCTCGTTGGCCGCCTGCGCCGCCGCATAGGCATCGTCGGCGCGCTTCCGGATCTCCTGCTGCGTCTGCGCCTGCGCGGTCGCCACGGCGCGCTGATCGGCGATCTGCTGCAAGGCAATCGAGCTGATACCTACCGCGATGCCGACTGCGAACAGAGACACCACGAAGGCGGTTTTCCACACGTAGCCGGTGCTGGCCTTGCGGTCCAGGGCGTTGCCGATCGACTTCGCCGCCGCTGTCGCCACGACCGCGTTGTCTTTCATTCCGTCTTGCCTGGGAGTGGTCACGGCCTTCCCCCGTTCAGTTCCGCCTGGAGTAGCCGCACCTTCGTGTCGCAGCGGTCCAACTCCGCGATGGCCCTATCCCGGGCGCGCAACGCCTCGGCGCGGTCGTTCAGCGCCGCTTCCAGCCGCTGCCGAAGCGCCCGGGTCTCTTCCCGAGCCTCCCGGGTCTCGGCTTGAGCCTGCCGGGTGTCTGCTCGTGCCGCGTTCGCTTCCATGTCCGCCCGCCGTCCCGCTTCCACCAGCGCCTGCACCGATGTTTTCAGCACATCGGCGTGGCCGCTCGCCAGTGACGGTACGCCCTGGTCACCGCTCGCAACCGATTCGCTCGCATTGTCGCGCCGCCGTCGTTTCCGACGCTTCTGGCCTTCGCGCCCGAGCAGGGCACCCAGGATGCTGCCAGTGGTCATGAACCCGGCCACGACGACGATCACCCACGGGGGCTGTCCGCTCAGATCTGGCAAGGAATCCACATTGCCCCCATGGTAGGCGCGTCCATAGTGGCAGTGTCACACAGGTTGACGCTGCGTAACGCCAACCGGGTCAAGTCGAGTAGTTGGTGAGCGCTAGCACAGTTCCGTATATCGCCCCGGCACCGCTCAGTGTCTGCCCCTCTAGGAACACGCTGACATCGGAGTGGCCACGTACTGATGTGACATCCATGGTGGCGTCGAATATCTGGTTACCGGCCGACGGGATGGCGTTCCATGGGCCGGCGATAACAGTCGCCCCATCCTGCACCTTGATTCTGATCTGTCCGGTTGTGCCCGAGTCGCTCAAGGCCCAGATGCGATAGTGCAGAGTGTCGCCAACGCCAGAGAAACGCCCTTCCATCATGGCCGTAAGCGAAGCCGAGGCGCACCGCGGATAGTTCGAGAAAGTGCCATCCGACCTGCCCAGCGGAATCTGCTGACGGGGGAAGGACACGCCGCCCTGATTGCGGGACTCTTGCAGGATCGGCTGACCGTCCCAGCTACCGATGGAAATCGTCTGAACAAGCGGCCCGGCCGGGTTGCGGTCGAAGAGAGCTAGCGCCGACGAATGCGTCCCGTCATCGCGGACAAGTGAGAATCCACGCTGCGGCTTGCCGCCAAGGTTCGGGTCCCCGGGGAAGAATTCGCCGATCCACAGGAAATTCACCTTCGACCCGTCGGGGTTGGTGTAGTTCCCATACCACTTCATCAGGCCATTCGGGATGACCGCGCCGACCAGCGGGTTGTTACGCATGATCTTGTCGACCACGTCTTGCGCGTACGCGATGTTGTCCACCATGCTCGGCGGATACGGCGTGCTCTGTGGATACGTCATCGGTGTCCCCTCACGACGCGGCTAGCAGCAGGTCGACGGATTCGGACTTGTCCCCCTCGGGGGGGGTGATCGTCCAACCGTACAGCCTGACGAGCAGCTCATAGTATCCATTGGGGTCGTAGTAATCTGGCGGCCAGGTGATGTCATTGGTGGCTAGAATGATCTGGTCGCCGATCACGTAAGACCCGAAGTAGGGTGACAAGTCACCGCGGATTCTCAGGCTGGAGAGATACGCTTGGCTGCCTAGGCTCTGGTACATCTGCTGATAGCATTGGTCGTTCAGCGTATTCACGTCTTTAACGTCGGGGTTTGAGTAGCGACCCTCGGTCTGCATGAAACCCAGGTCCCATTCGTTCACACCCTGTGGCGAGTACTGCACCTGGGTCTTGATCTGGAGGTCGGCATATCCGTTTCCGCGACCCCAAATGATCGTGCTGACGGTGGACGCGTCATTGCGCAGCTGAAACGACAGGACGTTGCCGTTCCCATTGACGTCGTACACCAGCCGTGGGATCGAGTATGGACTGCCAAGCTGGCGGCCCAACTTCGGAAAGCCCATCACGAACTGATTACGGAACGATTGTGCCGATTCACCGTCCGCGCCGACCAAGACACGCGTGGTGGTGGTCCACTCGTACGGGTTCGTGGCCAGCTGCGACCGATCCTGATGCGCCGCCAGCAGGTTCGTCTCCTGCCCGTCGTCGTATGACCACACTCGCACCACACCCGTAGGCGTCGTCGGCGGGTCAATGTTGATCCACCCCGTGTTGGCGGTCACACCCAGGGCGATCTTCGACCAGACCGCCGGATTGAGCAGGTCGGCGGCGATCTGCTGTTGATCGACCCCGTTCCACGTGACCGCCTTCGTGATCAGGCGGCGCGACCACAGCCCCTCGACCGTGACCGCCGTGATCGACATGCGACCTGTGGCCGGATCCGTCGGCGCGGCCAACACCAAGTAGTGCTGTATCCAACTGGTCCCCCACGTGCCCGTAGCGGGGTCCTGGACGGTCCGCACGGCCACGATGCCCGTCTTGCGTGGAACCACCTTGTCCCACGGGTACAGGGCACGCACGGACGGATCAGCCAGTTGCAGGGATCCCTTGAGCTGGCCGACCGCGCGCATGCCCACCGAGCACTGGACTCCACCGAGCGGCAGGGGCGCGTTGCCGATAACGGTCGGGTCGCCGTTGACGTAGCTGACCGGCCAATAGGTCCAGCGCACGTTAAGCGGCTGCTCCAGGCTCATGCCACATCCGCCCACACGCCGGTGATGTCCGCGGTGTGCTCTTCGATCCACCACGCGGTCTTGCTGTCGCCCTGGACGTCAAGCTGGCCGGTGCCAAGTAGGCGGGTCACGCTGACAAAGAAGCTCTTATTCGTGTTGGTGGCGGTGCACTTCCAGTGTCCGAACCAATCCCGCTGGTCGTTGACGACCGGAGCGGATCCGTCGATCCACCGCTTGTCGAAGATCGTATTGCCCGCGGTGGAATCCTCGCGTACCCGGATCTGGTAGTCGTCGCCGTTGACAGAGCTCTGGCCAGCCATGGTCATGTGCAGGATGTAGACGGTGCCGGACACCACCCGTCGACCGCTCATGGCCATGCGAGGGATGTTGACCTCGGTGTTGGTGGCACCGCTCGACGTGATCGTGCCCACGGCGATCACCCGCACGCCGCCGATGATCCTCTCGTGCCGCCACACCCCGCCGTCCCACACGCGGAAGTCCCGCACGTCGGATCGGTAGATCTTCTGGCCGACAAACGGCGTGGTGATCGTGGCGGTGGCATCCGCCGCCGACGATGTCACGCCGATCCCCTGCACCAGCCAGCCGCCCTGTGCGACCGAGTAGACCTCGATCCACTGCCGGTCGATACGCCAAATCGCCATGCCGTCGTAGGGCTGCGCCGCGATCGCCGTGCGCTCCGTGGCGTTGGCGACCGGCAGCACCTGGCCGGCCTGCCCGGTCCGCACCGCGATCGACGTGAGTGTCGGGTTGACCGATGCGGCCGGCACGCTGGCCTGCACGAGCGGGATGAAGCTGTTCGGCAATGCCGGCGGCGACGCGGTGCCGGACACGGCGGTGCCCTGCACGACCACGATGGTTGCCGAGTTCAGGCCCGACGAGTCGAGAAAGTTGTCCTTGACCTGCAAGCCCACCAGGTCGATCCGGTTCAGGGTCGGCGAGCTGGCCGTCAGCGTCACGGTCGCGTTGCTCGGGTTGGCCCACGTGTAGTCGCCCACCGAGACTGCGGAGTCGTTCGTGACGTACCCGGCGCACGGGCCCACCACCACCTGCCAGCCGGACGGGTTGCTGAACGCCGGCATGCGGCCGGCGAAGCACCCCTCCCGGGCGGCGAAGGTGAGGCCCGACGCAGGAATGGCGGTCGCCGTGTTCTGGTGGATGCGGTCCAGACTGGCCGAGTAGGTGCCGCCCTGCACGTAGGCCGGTGGGCTGGTCGCGGTCATGGCGACATCCTTTCTGTACTCACTCGAACGTGGAGCGCCAGTCAAGGCGCAGCGTGGCGGCCGGGTCGTAGGCGGCGAGATTGTCGGTCCACCGGATGGTGTTCGCCCCGGGCGCGAGGGTGAATGGCCGGCCAATGAGTCGGGTGCTTCCGGGGGTGACAGCCCCGCTGCTGGCGTCGACCACCACCGTAGCCCCGGCGGCGATCGCGGCATTGACCTGGAACGACTGGCCGGTGGTGACGTTGGTGATCGTAGGAAAGTTCACCGGGCCGGTGATGGTGAACACCGGATAGGCGGGGGAGTCGCCAAGGTTGGTCGCCGTCAGCACGCCGCCAGGGTCCGCCGATGAACCGTAGTTGTAGCTGTATGTCTTGTCGTAAGTGCGGCCCGTGATCAGCGCCGGGTTGATCAGTCGGGCGCTCGCATTCTCCCCACTGCCCGAGAGGTACTTCAGCGGGGACGCGACCAGTTGGAAGCTGACCGACATGGCCAGGCCGCCTTGCTGGTGCGAGAAGATCGACGTCGTTTGAAACTTGCCCGTCGGCCACGCCACGAACGCCAATTCCAGGGCGTAGCCGAAGTCGTACCACTCCAGGATCAGCGGTTTCTTCGCGGCGAGCAACGACCGCAGGGCGGCCACCTTCAACCACAGCAGCTGGGCCGAGGGGGCCACGATCAGCGCGTCGAGCTGTGGCGTGCGCACGCCGATCGACGTCGGTCCCACCAGGCCGCCATCCCGCCCGCCGGCCAGGTCGATGGGCGTCAGGAACTCCAGGCCGTGGATCGCCTCGATGTCCTTGCACACCACGTAGCTGCCGTCGCTGTGCTGGGTATTGAAGATGAAGTCGGCGGGCGCGGTGGTGAAGCCGCGGCCAAGACGATACTGGGCAGTGACGGCCGGCACCGGAAAGCTGGCCCAGGTACTCACTGGCACGTCAGCCTCCCGACACGGGGACGAAGTTGGGATTCACGCCGAGCTGCACGCCGAGCTGGGACACGCCTAGCAGGGAAGCGCCGTTGGCCAGCGCCGACGCGCCGTTGCGCAGCACGGCGTCAGCGAACTGGTTCACATCGGCTCCCTGCTGCATCACGTTGGTCTGTTGCACAGTGTAGTTGACACCACCGACGGCGTTGGTGCTCAACCCGTTGGCGGCAGAACTGATGCCGTTGGCCACAGCCGCGGTGTTGACCGTCGGGTTCAAGATGGGGCTCAGCCCATCGAGGCCGGCCTGCGCCAGGTCACCGGCGGCCGCTGAGACAAGCTGACGTGAGTCACGCAGCGCGTTGGCGAGACCAGCGGCCACGTCTTGGCCGATGGCGTAAGTCTCGCGAGAGGGACTGTGCGAGTCGAAACCGGAGGTGAAGCCGTGCAGGATGTCGCCGACCAGGCCCTTGACCCATCCCAGGATGTTGCTAGCGATGGACTTCAGGCCGTTCAGCAGGCCGGTCAGCGCGTCGACACCGACCTGATAGAGGCGACTTCCAAGGCTGCCAATCGCGTTGATCACGTTTCCAGGAAGTTGGATCGCAAAGTTCACGACTGCATTCACGCCTTGGGAGAAAGCGTTCTTGGCGTTATTCCATACTCCGACGGCCCAGTTGATGATTTGCCCGGCTAGGCTCGCAACGCCAGAGATTACCCGGCCGGGAAGCTGGGTAACAAAGTTGATCACGTTGGCCACACCGATTTCGAACTGAATAGAGGCAGTGAGCCAGACGTTTACCGCCCAGACCACTATATCCGTCACGAGCGCTGTCACGGCGGCAATTACCTGCCCCGGGAAAGCGTTCAAGAAGTTAACGACATTGACCACGCCCTGAACGAAGAGCGTGAGCATAGCCGTACCGACGCTTGCCGCCCACACTCCTATGTCGTTGATAAGCGTGACCACCGCGCTGATGACCTGACCGGGAAAGTCGATGAACTCACGCAGGGTAGCGCCGAGCACGAATCCGAACACGAACGCGATCTGCGAAATAGCCGCACCGATTTGTGCAGGAAGTCCCACGATAAACGCCAGGATCTGGCCAGGCAGGGCTACGAAAAAGCCTACGATACTGGTTACGACACCGCCGATAAACGACACCACCGCGTTGAACCCGTCGGCGAAGAACTGACCCACTGCGGTGACGGCGCTGGACACTGCCGACCCGATAGCGGTGCCAATTCCGACGAAGAATGCGACTACCCCATTCCAGATCCCCACGACGAACGACACGGCCGAGCCGAACGCGTTAGCAATTGTCGTGCCGAGAAACGCGAAGAATGAGCCGATAGCGCCTAGGGCGGCTTCGATCGCGCCCTTGATCTTGTCGAAATTCAGGATGATCAACACCACGGCGGCGATGACCGCGGCGACGATCGCAGCGACCAGGCCCACAGTGCCAGCGGCGATCAAGGCCGCAACCGCCGTGGCGATCGGTACGATGATCTCCAGCGCGCTAGCCAGGGCAATCGCCCCGAGGGCGATATTTGCGAACAACTCCGGATGCGCGCCGATCGCATCGAGCAGTCCCGAGATGACCGGCGTTAGCGCGTCGATCGCCGACACCAGATTGTCACCAAGCGCGGCCGCGAACTTTTCGATATCCGGCGCGTGGTCAACCAGGATCTGCCCAAGCGAAGTGAGCAGCTTCAGCAGCACCTGGCCGGCGCTGGCGGCGATCTGCTGCATGGCCGTGCCGAGGGCTTGCAGCGCCGCGGTGCCAGCCGCGCTGTTCAGGAAGTTCTTCAGCACGGTCGTCAGCTGCAACAGCAAGCCCAGGATGCCCCCGCCGCCGATAGCGCCAACCAGCGTGTTGACGATCGACAGCACGTTGCCGATGATCGCGAATAGCTGCCGGAAGGCCGCCACCCCGTCGTTGATGAAGTTGGCCAGCGCACCGGAGAAGCGCGCCTGAGCCACGAAGTCGGCCACCCGCTGCGCGGCCGCTCCGACCCCTCCGGTGAGGTTGGCGAATGCCTGGGACCCCACGACGCCCACGTCACGCAGGATGCTCAGCACGGCCGGCAGTGCTGCACCCAGGTTGAGCACTGACGCCTGCGCAGTGCCGAAGGTGGCCGCGAGATCCGACTTCACCGTGCTGGCCGAGAAGAACGCGAACACGCCCTGTGCGGTCTGGTTTAGGGACGCTGCGAAGCCGGACAGGCCGGCGCGCACGGTGGGCAGCAGGTTGCCGGCCATGTCCTTCAGGCGCGCGCCGAAGCCCTGAAAGAGGGAGTCTTGCACGTCGAGCTTCAGATCAGTCAGGGCCGGCCGTAGGGCTGCGAGCTCGGTGACGAAACCGCGTGCGTTCGGGCTGAGCTTGGCCAGATCAGCGGCGAACTTGTCCGTGCCAATGTCCTTGATCGCCTGCCCAACGCCTTCGGTGCCGATCTTCACCGCAGCCAAGGCCCCGGCCACCGAGAACAGCACACCCGGTAGCAGACCGGCGGCACCGGACAGGGCGATCACCGACTGCGCAGCGTTGGCCGCGCCGACGATGACGGTATCCCACTTCGCGACCTGCGTAATGCCCCGGAACGCGGCCGCAAGACCGCCGTTGATCTTGCCTTGTAGGTCGCTGAGTGAATTCGACAAGTCCTTTGAGAACTTCTCGAAATCGGCCTTGGCTGTCTTCGAATCAACTCTCGGTTCGATCGGGTCGGTTTTGCCGAGCTCTTCCGTCAGCAGCTTGACCTTGGCGCGCAAGGCGGTAACTGACGCATTGTTGAGCTCGACGTCAAGCCCAATCTTGCCGACCGTATTCTTGGCCAGCTCGATGCCCTCGTTGATTTGCCGGGCCAGCGCCGAAACGTCGACGGACAAGGCGATCTGCTTGGTCGACGCCTCCCGCACGGCGGCCTCGACCTTGACTCGGATCTCCTCGGCCAGGCCGGTGGAGTCGGCCGTGATCTCGACGCCGAGTTCACCGACGATCGTGGCCACGGTCCGACTCCCTTCCGCCTACTCCTTCAGCACCTGACTCAAGCCGCCCATCTGCGCCAGGTGCTCGGGCTGCGTGCCCCATGTGTCCCGGTCCGGCGCGACGACGACCGCGTGCTGATCGATCACCTGGCGTGCCTTCTTGAGCACCTCGTGCGGGCCTGTCACCCACAGCGCGTAGACCACATCAAGCCACTCGCCGATCGGGCGGTGCAAGTCGATACGATTCATGAGGAGCGCGCCGCGCAGGTACGCGCCGTACGTGGGGTCGTCGGTGAACCCAGAGAGCAGGATCACCTCACCGTAGGGCGGTTGGCTGCCTCCCCGATCAGCCAGCGCCACACCTTCATCAGCGTCTTCGCCGGTACGGTGTAGTCGTTGTCGCCGTCTACCCGGTCCACCCATCGGCGGCGACTGCTGCCGGCGTCGAACTCGGCGAGCTTGGCCGCGTCGCGCATCGGGTGCACGGTGCCGTCGGGCGCGAGGAACTGCGGCTCGGGCTCGCTCTCTTCGTCGGCCGACTGCGGCTCGGGCTCCTCGGTCGGCCAGCCGGTCACTTCGCTGTCGGGCACGCGGACCTCGGACGGGAGCGGCTCGGGCTTCCAGTCCAGGGGGGTGCCGTCGTTGTCGTCGAGCATGGTGCGGATGGCATTCTTGATCATCAGCAAGGCCGCGATAGCCCCCTGGTCGCCGGACGCCGCCGACTTGTTCACCTCGGCCACCATGATGGCGTCGACCGACGGGTACGCGTGGAAGTGCAGCGGATACTCCTTGCCGCCCTTCCAGAAGGACAGCTCGAAGTCTACGCGCTTTGCGGTTTCCGGCTGATCCGTGAACCTTTTCATTTTCGTCCCCTTCCAATTGTTATCCGGCAGCATAGATCATGGCCCGCGTGATGAAGAACGAGCCCGTCGTGCCGGGGTGGTGCACAAGCTTCGTGAACACAATCCGCCCGTCTGAAGCGACGAAGCGCAGATGCTGTTTGTTCTTCGGCCGGATGATGTGCGGTCGAGTGCCGTAGTTCTCGAACCACGTGTAATCGATCTTCTTAGATCCGGCAACAACCATCACCGAACCGCGCACATACGACCGCCGCTTGCGAATCGTTGACAGCAGCAAGCCCGAGCGCACGCGCACATAAGCCCGCATGACCGTCTGCACTCGGGTGGCCCGGCGATCGATATCGCGCATGACCGGCCCATTCCTGTCGTGCGCCCACTTCTGCACGGCCTCGGCGTCGATGCGGATATGCGTGATCTTCATTTCACACCAGGTCGGCTGTGACGACAACCGCGCCTTCGACGCCGGCGAACCCGCCTTGCGGTCCGACCGGCAGGATCGCGCCCACCCCTGCCGACACGATGCCCATCGGGCTGTCCGGCGACACCGCCCGCGTGACCCACTCGAACAGGGCCTGCGACAGCTGGCCGGCGTCCTTGAGCATGGTCGTGCCGGCCGCGGTGATCTTGGCAGCCGATGGCATTTTGCCGTTCGAGTCCTGCGTGGGATAGCAGCGCACGATCTGAATGTTGAAGGCCACGTGCCGAACCGAGGTGGCCTTCAACCGGCCGGGCGTGATCGGCTGATTCTGCGGTACGTCGATGTCGATGCCGGTCAGGGTCAGCACCACCTGCTCGCAGTCCCACGCCACCAGGCGAGTCTCCCCACCGGCGATCACCTGGCGGGCCGGCAGCGGCTCGA
>C688J18823_10003003_pt1 | contig 10650 bp, 8 predicted proteins | sample HopSoiMetagenom1_FD_18823 | JGI IMG/M metagenome (IMG submission 18823) | reverse complement strand
ACGTCTCGGCGCTGCCACAGACCACCAGCCTCGCCGTCGACAACACGGGGATGGCCACCTTCGCGACGGCTGCGGCCGCCGTAACCGCCAACCCGCCGTATCTACCGTTCCCCAGCGCGCAGGTGAGCCCCTCGACGCAGTTCGTCGGCTGGGTGACNGGCGGTTANGTTTACGNCGACCCGACGCTTGCCAACACCCTGTCCCGCTACTCGATCTACGGCACAGACGTCGGGACCATGTGGGACAACGGCATTCCCGACAANCCCGCCACGTTGGACNTCAATGAGCACCAGGTACTGATCGCCGTNGGCGACACGTTCGGCGGCCCCAACTCAGCGGATTGGCGCGCGAACACGATTTTGCGGAGCTCTGACATCGACCTGTCCAACGGAATCACCATNCCCAACGGGCAGTGGTACACCGGCAACTGGTTCGGCGGTGCGCCGTTGGGCCCGGACGGGTATCCGAACCGGGCGCGACAGGTCATCTTTCCCAGCGGTCTGCCCGCAGGGGTGGCCCTCATCCCGACCGCGGGTATCTCGATCCCGACGCCGGGCACCGAGCTCGGCGTCACGCAGTACATGAGCTTCATGTCGGTGACCCAGTGGGGCGCGCCCGGCCAGTGGACGACGAACTATTCCGCGATCGCATACTCGACGGACAACGGCGAGAACTGGACCGTCGCGCCGCAGAGCGTCCGGTACAACCAAGCCTGGAGCGGTAACAAGAACTTCCAACAGTCGGCGTTCGTCCGGCCCGGCGATGGCTACGTCTACGTGTACGGCACCCCTAATGGCCGCCAGGGCGCCGCATACCTGTCGCGCGTCGCCGAGAAGGACATCCTCGACCTCAGCAAGTACGACTACTACAGCGCGCGCACGCGCGCGTGGTACAAGAACAATCCCAGCAAGGCCACCCCGGTCTTCGGGCAGGACACCGGCGCCTGCGGCGTCGCCAATCCCGGTAACCAGGTCAGCGAGATGTCGGTGCAGTACAACAAGTCGCTGAAGAAGTACGTCGTCCTCTACGGCGATCAGTTCAACAACATCGTGATGCGCACGTCGGACACGCCGCAGGGGACGTGGTCATCTGCAAAGGTGTTGATGGCCCAGCAGAACGGGGGAATTTACGCGCCGATGATGCATCCCTGGTCGCCGTCGACCATGGGTACCGGTACCGACCTCTACTGGAACCTGTCATTGTGGTCTGAATACAACGTGATGCTGATGCGTACGGACCTTTCGAAGGTGTAGATCGGTGCGAACAGTCGCGATTGTGGTTGCAACGCTGGCGCTTCTGCTTTCGACGCCGGCCGTCGCATCGGCTGATCCCGAAGTGCCGCAACCCGGTACGCCGTGTGCATCGGACCTAACTGACGCAATGACGTGGCCGCCGGACGACAAATCGCCGCTGGAGTGCCTCGACAAACAATGGCAAGCCGTTACGACTCCGCAACCGCCCAACGACCGATGGTTGAGCTACGGTCCCTCGATAACGCTGCACGGCGAAGGACTGCGCAACCCCAACGTTGCGTCGGGCGACTGGATCGCCCGACCGATGGACGCGAACAGCAGTTGCCGCGCCGAGCAACGAGCCGTCGTCGGCCCAGGAATCGTCGGTCCGCCGCAAGCGATGGAAAGCCAGAAAGGGCAACCGCTTTCATTCCAGCTGGTACCGCGGCTCTTCTCAATAGAGATGAGCGGGTACTGCTTATGGACGCGGACGGGTGGTTAGGCCGCGATCGATCTCTGCACGCGATGATCGAATCACCTAATTCACAGCCACATTGAGAATCGGGCGCTTCTGGTAGGCATCGCTGGTGTCGAAGTGCCACCACTCCCCCTTGTAGACCGTCAATCCGCCGGCCTCCATCGCGTCCCGCAATCGCGCACGGTTGGCCTGCGCGGCGGCGCTGACATCTTCGGTCGCGTAGGCAAGGGCGCGCGGGGTGAAGTCGTCGAAGTCGGTGCCCATGTCGACGACGCCGCCGGCGTTTGCGATCGTCACGTCGACAGACCGGGCGGCTTCGTGGCTGCGTGCGTACGGCCCCGGCCGGGCCACCCAGTTCGGGTCGGGCACCGCATCGAACATGCGCACCTGCACGTCATGCGGCCGATAGCAGTCCCAGAACACGAGCACTTCGCCCCTCGGCCGCAGCACGGCCGCGGCGGCGGCGAGCCCCTGCGCCATCGACTCGTGCACCAAGCAGCGGGCGTCGGCGGGGTACATCGGCGCCCCGACGAAGTTGTTCGGCGTCGCGTACCGAAGATCGATCACCGCGTCGGGTACGACGGTGCGCACGTCCACCAATCCGGCCGCCCGTGCGGCGTCGGACACCGGCGGCACCGGCGGCGATGCGAATGCAGCGGCGGGAGAAGCCCAGATGGTGGTGCACAGAGTCGCCAGGGCGCCCAAGACGCGTATCCGCACGCGATCACCTCCGAAAAGCAGGTATGCACCTACGCTATCGGTCCCCCTGGTGCGGCCAGACCATGAAGGCGTCCCGCGTTAGGAGTCAGGATGACCGTCGCCAGCATCACGTGCCCGACCGTTTTCGAGGCCGACCTCCCCACCGTGTCGTACGAGGATGCGCCCACTCCCCAGGCTGCCCACGAGGCCCTCAAGCAAGCGCGCCAGGAATCGCCGATCGCCATGGGCGCGCACGGGCCCGAGATTCTGAGATACGAGCTGGCGCACACCGCGCTGCGCGATCACCGGATGTCTCCGCCGCCCGGGCTTGGCCTCGAGGCGCAGGGCATCACGTCGGGGCCGTTGTGGGATCGGGTCACCGCGTCCCTCTTGAGCGTTAACGGTGAGGACCACGCGCGTCTTCGCCGACTGGTGTCCAAGGCGTTCACCCCACGGTCGGTCACGCGTCTGGATAGGACAATCACCGGCATCATCACCCAGCTGACCGATCCGCTGATGGCCGTTGGACGCTCTGAGATCGTCTCCGATATCGCGCGCCCATATCCGGTTCCCGTCATCTGCGAGCTGCTTGGCGCTCCTCAACAGGACTGGCAGCTGTTCTCGGAGTGGGCCGACGAGTTCTTCAAGACCTTCGGCTGGAACGCGGCCGAATACGAGCCCCAAATCCTCACCGCATGGCAGGAACTCGACGACTATGTCGACGACATGGTCTCCGAGCGCCGCGATTCGNCGACCGATGACCTGATTTCAGCACTGATCCGCGCCGAGGATGCGGGCGACCATCTGACCATGGCCGAGCTACGCATGCTTGCGGGCGGCATTCTCATGGCGGGCACCGACACCACACGCAACCAAGTTGCCGCTGCCATCGATGTCCTCTGCGATCACCCGGAGCAGTGGGACCTCCTCGCCGACCATCCCGAGGTGGCGATGAATGCGGTCGAAGAGCTGATGCGCTTCTACCCTGTCACCTTCGGCGTGATGCGCATGACGACCGAAGACGTCGAATACGAGGGCGTGGTCATCCCGGCAGGCACCTTCGTCATGGTCAACACGGCTTCAGCCAACCGTGACCCCGCGGTGTACGAGGGTACCGGATCGGCTCGACATCACGCGCGAAGGCGCGCCGCCGATGCAGTCGTTCGGCGCGGGCGCGCACTACTGCCTCGGCGCGAATCTCGCCCGTCGCGAGATCGCCGAAGCCCTGGCCGTCATGGCCCGCCGGATGCGCAACCTGCGCCGCGCAGGCCCCGCGCCATGGAAGCCGTTGGTCGATCAGCGGCCCCGCAGTGCTGCCCGTGGAATTCGACGCGGCCTGACCTAACGCTGAGCACCCGCACAGCCACCGTCGTGGTGTGCCTAGACTTTGGATGTGCGGGACGTACTCGACGAGCTGCTGACGGTCTGGAAGGCCGGCGGGACAGCGGGGGTCGCCACCGTCGTCCGGACGATGAAGTCCGCGCCGCGTCCGCCCGGTGCCACCATGGTCGTCGCTCCCGATGGCACGGTCGCCGGCTCGGTGTCAGGCGGCTGCGTCGAGGCAGCCGTCTACGAACTGGCCAACGAGGTGGTCGCGAGCGGTCGACCCGAACTGCAGCGCTACGGGATATCGGACGACGACGCATTCGCCGTCGGTCTCACCTGCGGCGGGATCATCGACATCTTCGCAGAACCGGTGTCCCGCAACACTTTTCCACAGCTACAGGCAATCGCCGATGACATCGCTGGGCATCGCCCGACGGCAGTCGCCACGGTCATCACCCATCCCGACCCGGCTTGGCTCGGGCGCAGGCTGGTCGCCGGGCCCGACGCGATCCAAGGATCGCTCGGGTCTGCCCGCGCCGACGACGCCGTCGCCGACGACGCCAGGGGTCTGCTCGCCGCCGGCCGCACCGCCGTGCTCTCCTATGGCCCCGACGGCCAGCGCCAGGAAACCGGCATGGAGGTCTTCGTCGCGAGCCACGCGCCGCGACCGCGGATGCTGATCTTCGGCGCCATCGACTTCGCCTCGGCCCTCGCCCGGCAGGGCGCGTTCCTCGGATACCGCGTCACCGTGTGCGACGCCAGACCGGTCTTTGCGACGCCGGCGCGTTTCCCCGACGCCGACGAGGTCGTCGCCGAGTGGCCCGACCGTTACCTCGCCGCGCAGGCCGAGCAGGGTGCGATCGACTCGAGGACCGCGATCTGCGTGCTGACCCACGACCCCAAGTTCGACGTACCGGCGCTGCGGGTGGCGCTGCGACTGCCCGAGGTCGACTACATCGGCGTGATGGGGTCGCGGCGCACCCACGAGGACCGCATGGACCGGCTGCGCGAGGTCGGCCTGACCGACGCCGAGCTGGGCCGGCTGGCCAGCCCCATCGGCCTCGACCTGGGCGCCCGCACTCCGGAAGAGACCGCGGTGTCGATCGCCGCGGAGATCATCGCGCGTCGCTGGGGCGGCGGCGGCCGGCCATTGACCGAGGTCGACGGCCGGATCCACCACAATTGATTAGATGAGACAAATAGGGTGGAAATGTCGCTCTCGAATACGATAACGTCACTCTTCAATCGTTGGAGGGGAGTGAATGCGTGACTGACACGGTTGCGACCCGATACGCGGGCACCCGCGTCTCCCGCGTCGAGGACAACCGCCTTCTCACCGGCCGCGGCACCTTCGTCGACGACGTCACAAGGCCCGGCATGTTGCATGCCTGCTTCGTTCGCAGCCCCTTCGCACACGCGAAGATCAACGGCATCGACGCCGGCGCGGCCCTCGCCCTGCCCGGTGTGCGTGCGGTGTTCACGGCCGCGGACCTCAATGGGGACGTCAAGGAGGCGTGGCACGCCGTCGCGGGCAAGGACGTCCCGGACACACCACGCCCGCCGCTGGCAGAGGGCGAGGTGAAGTTCGTCGGTGATCCGGTCGCGCTCGTCGTCGCCGACAGCCGTTACCTCGCCGAGGACGCCGTCGAGTTGGTGGATGTCGACTACGAGCCCCTGCCGGCCGTCGCCGACTTCACTCAAGCCGTGGGTTCCGATGTCGTCGTCCACGACGCCTACCCCGACAACGTCGCGGGCGGAATGGGAGGCGCGCCGCCGGACGAGGAGACGTTTTCATCCGCTGCGCACGTCGCTGAAGCGAATGTCTACCAACAGATCTACGCGCCGGTGCCGATGGAGACGCGCGGCATGGTCGTCGAGTGGGAGGCGTCGTCGGAGGAGCTGACGGTGTGGGCGTCCACCCAGACACCGCACGAGCTGCGGGCGTTCGCCGCGCGACTGCTCGGCATCCCAGCGCAGGGCGTGCGGGTCATCATGCGCGACACCGGCGGTGGGTTCGGGCAGAAGGTCGTCCCGATGCGCGAGGACATGTGCATCCTGCTGGCCGCGCGCAAGGTGCCCTTCGCGCTGAAGTGGATCGAGGACCGGCGCGAGAACCTGATGTCGGCGGGTCAGGCGCGCCATGTCGACGGCAAGGCCAGGATGGCGTTCGACGACGAGGGCAACATCCTTGCCGCGGACATCGACTTCACGTACGACATCGGCGCGTATCCGACGCCGTACCCGGTATTGACAACCGCGGCCGTCGGCATGTTCTTTCCTGGGCCGTACCGCGTGCCGAAGGCGAGCTTCAACTACAAGACGGTGTTCTCGAACACCGCGGGCCTTGCGGCCTACCGCGGTCCGTGGCAGTACGAAACCCTCACGCGGGAAATCCTTCTCGACATCGCCGCGCGCAAGATGGACATGGACCCCGTCGAGCTGCGCCGCCGCAACATCCTGCGCGGCGACGAGATGCCGTACTTCAACCCCAACGGCATGCCCTACGACCACGTCGCTCCCGCGGACACCTTCGAGCAGGCGGTGAAGATCCTCGACCACGAGGGCTTTCGTCGCGAACAGGCCGACGCGCTGGCCGAGGGCCGCTACATCGGCCTTGGCTTCTCGGCGTACATCGAGCCGACGGGCGCCGCGACTGGGCACCTCGCCACCGAGGGCGCGACCATCCGGATGGAGCCGACGGGCAAGATCAACGTCTACGTCAACGGCGGTTCGACCGGCAACAGCATTGAGACGACGGTCGTGCAGCTGACCGCCGACGCGCTGGGCGCCAACATCGAAGACGTCTCGACCATCCAGGGCGACACGGCGGTCACGCCGTACGGCGCCGGGACTCAGGGCAGCCGGTCCGGTCCCATGACCGCGGGCGCCGTGAGCGAGGCGGGCGGCATGCTGCGGAAGCAGATAGTGGCTATGGCCGCACATCGGCTCGGGGTCGACGAAGACCAGATCGAACTGAGCGGTTCGAAAGCCCTTGTGCGCGAAGACCCGCCTGGAGAATCCAGGAGCGTTACTTTCGCCGACATCGCGTACCGCTCGTACTACGAGCCGCAGCAACTGCCACCTGGGATGGCGGCGACGCTGGAGGCGACCGCGCGCTTCACTTCACAGACGATGATCCACTGGGCGAACGCCACGCACGCATGCACGTGCGAGGTGGATGTTGAGACGGGGCGGGTGAGCCTGACGCGCTACATCGTCAGCGAGGACGTCGGCGCGATGATCAACCCCAATGTGGTCGAGGGACAGATCGCGGGGGGCACGGTCCAGGGGATCGGCGGCGCGCTGCTGGAGAACATGGTCTACGACGACGACGGAAACCCGCTGTCGTCAACGTTTGTCGACTACTTGCTGCCGACGGCAACCGAGGTCCCGCCCATCGAATACGGCCACATCGAGATCCCGGGGCCAGGGGTCGGCGGCTACAAGGGCGTCGGCGAGGGCGGTGCCATCGGTTCGACACCCGCGGTGATCAACGCGATCAACGACGCGTTGGCGCCGCTGGGTGTAACACTGACGCGCTTGCCGGCATCGCCCGCGGCGATCGTCGAGTTGCTGGAACAGGCACGGAAGTAAGGACTTCAATCGTGGAACTGAACAACGAATTTCGTGTCGCGGTGCCGGCGGCGAAGACTTGGGAGGTACTCACCGACGTCGAGCGCGTCGCTCCCTGCCTTCCCGGCGCCACCCTGCTGTCTGTCGACGGTGACGAGTTCACCGGTGCGGTGAAGGTCAAGGTCGGCCCGATCACCGTGTCCTACAAGGGAAATGCGGCGTTCGTCGAGAAGGACGCAGCGGCGCAGCGGGTAGTGCTCAGGGCCACTGGCAAGGAAACGCGCGGCAACGGGAATGCGGCCGCCGTCGTCACCGCCCAGCTCAAGGATGAGGGTGCCGCCACCAGCGTGGTGATCACCACGGATCTGACGATCTCGGGCAAGGCGGTTCAGTTCGGCCGCGGTGTGCTTGCCGACGTCGCAGGCAATCTGATCGCGCAGTTCGCAAAGGCGCTTGAGGCCGACATCCTCGGTGGCGCCCCGGCGGCGACTACCGCGCCGACGGCCGAAACGATTTCTGCGGCAAGCCAACCCGACATCGGCGACTCGGTCGATCTCCTCAAGGTTGTCGCGGTACCGATGGCCAAGCGGGCCGCGCCGGCGCTCGCCGCACTGGCGGCCGGTGCCGCGATCGGCTTCCTATTGGGACGCCGAAACCGGTCGGTGTCATGAAGGCTGCCGCGTTCGCCTATCACCGCCCCGAGGCCGTCGAGGAGGCCGTCGATCTGCTCGCCGAGTACGGCGATGACGCGAAGATCCTCGCCGGCGGCCAGAGCCTGGTGCCAATGCTGGCCATGCGCCTCACCCATTTCGACAACCTCGTCGACATTTCGCGGATCGTCGAACTCGTCGGTATCGACCTTGACAACGACGAAGTTCGCATCGGGGCGGCCACCCCACACGCATTCGTGGGGATGGACGACGAGGTGGCCGACTCGGTGCCGCTGCTGACGCTGGCGACGCCCTACATCGGCCACTTTCAGATCCGCACTCGCGGCACGCTGGGTGGCGCGATCGCCCACGCCGATCCGGCGGCGGAGTATGCCGCGGTGGCGGTGGCGCTCGACGCGCACATGGAAGCGGTGTCTCCTCGTGGCGCGCGTGATATCCCGGCGAACGAGTTCTTTACCGGCCTGTGGGAGAACTCGATGGCGGCCGATGAAATCCTCACTGCCGTGCGGTTCCCGGTGTGGGGTACGCGGTCGGGCTTCGCTGTGGAAGAGTTCGCCCGTCGGCACGGGGATTTCGCCATCGCCGGTGCCGCCGTCGCGGTCGAGCTCGATGACCAAGCGCGCGTGAGCCGATGCGGCGTAGGGCTTCTCGGCCTGGGATCGACTCCGCTGCGCGGCTCCCCCGCCGAGGAGGCCGTCGTCGGCCGTGCCGTCGGCGACATCACCGCAGGCGAGGTCGGCCAGCTGGCCATCAGTTCACTCGACGAGATCCCGGCCGACCTTCAAGGGTCTGCCGCCTATCGATCCAAGGTCGGCGCCACGATGGTGGCCCGGGCCTGGGAATCTGCAACCGCGGAGGCAAGCAATGCATGAGTGGCCGGTGAAGGTGTCCGTGAACGGACAGCCGACCGAAGCGACCGTGGAGCCACGGCTGACGCTGGCGGATTACCTCCGTGAAAAGTGTGGCCTCACAGGCACGCATCTGGGTTGCGAGCACGGTGCGTGCGGGGCGTGCACGGTGCTGGTCGATGGGCAGGCGATGCGCTCGTGTCTGATGTTCGCCGTGCAGGCGGACGGTTCTGAGGTGACGACGGTCGAGGGCGTCGCATCCGGGGACGGAGCGCTCTCGCCGGTGCAGGCCGCATTGCGGGAGTGCCACGGCCTTCAATGTGGGTTCTGCACTCCGGGATTCGTCATGTCGATCACTGCGCTGCTGCGGGACAATCCGCAGCCCACAGACGAGGAGATCCGCGAAGGGCTGTCCGGCAACTTCTGCCGCTGTACCGGTTATCAGGGCATCGTCAATGCCGTGCACCGCGCGGCGGAAATGCAGGCCTGATCCCTGAAGGCGCTGAAGGACAAGGGCATCAGCGGTGTGCGCACCGGGAAGGCGTGAGTATGCGCGGGCCAGTTTCGGTGATGGCGATGGTGTGCTCGGAGTGGGCGGTGTTCGACCCGTCTGCCGAGCGCAGGGTCCAGCCGTCGGCATCGATAACCAGACGATCACTGCCTCGTGCCCACCACGGTTCGAGCGCGAAGGTCATGCCCGGCCGCAACAGCAATCCGCGCCCATGCCGTCCGCGATTGGGGATGTGGGGATCCTCGTGCATGGTGCGACCTAATCCATGCCCGCCGAATTCGGCGTTGACGCGATATCCGGCGTCGGCAGCGACTTCGCCGATTGCGGCGGAGATGTCACCGAGTCGACCGCCGGGTACCGCTGCGGCGATACCTGCGTCAAGGGCTCGTTGCGTCGACTCGATCAGGGCCCTGTCAGCGGCGTCGGCTCTATCACCGACGATGACTGTGACCGCAGAGTCGGCTACCCAACCGTCGATCGACACCGCAAAGTCCAGACTCAACACGTCGCCATCACGTAGCACATAGTCGCGTGGAAGGCCATGCAGCACAGCATCGTTGACCGACAGACAGATGACATTCCGGAATGGACCGCGACCGAATGACGGCGCGTAATCCCAGTAGCACGATTTCGCACCGCGGTCAGTAATCAGTGTGCGGGCATGGTGCTCGAGCTGTATCAGGTTCAGGCCTGGTTGCGCCTCGATCGACAGCGTCGCCAGCGTTTCCGCGACGAATTCACCGGTTACCGCCATCTTGTTGATCTCTTCGGCAGTCTTGAGTTCGATCATGTTCGGCTTCTATCCGGCATCGGTATTTTTATACCGTTACGACAGTACCAGTACCGGTATTTGAATACCGGCTATGCTGACCGGCATGGTGCGTGTACCTCTGAGCCCAGAGCAGGTGAAAGCAGGGCAACGCCTCGGCGCGCTGATCAGAACAGCCCGCGCCGGTCGCGACCCCGAGATGATCGCGCGTAACGCCGGCATCTCACCGGAGACACTGCGCAAGATTGAAGTCGGGAGAATGCCCAGCCCGAGCTTCGGCACGGTCATCGGACTCTGCAATGCGCTCGGATTGCCTCTGCAAAATGCCGTCAATGCTTGGCGTGGTGCTTCAATGTCGACAACGTCAATGTCTACAACGTCATGACCCGCAACAACTAGCCTTCGAGCTTGTCCACCACGGCCGCGATGCGCCGTGCCCGCGTTTCGGCCTTCTTGGCGTCGAGCACGGAGCGCACGTGCTCTTTCTTGGCGGTGTAGGAGAGCTTGTCCCATGCGGCGACAGCTGTTGGTGAGGCGTCGAGC
>C688J18823_10003002_pt1 | contig 10650 bp, 12 predicted proteins | sample HopSoiMetagenom1_FD_18823 | JGI IMG/M metagenome (IMG submission 18823) | reverse complement strand
CCCTCGCCCGGGCGATCGACCTGTTCGAGCGGCTCGGCGCGCCGTGGGAGCGCGCGCTGACCCTGATCGATCTCGGCCGGTCCCAGACCGCGGCGGGTGCCGGCGACGCAGCGACGACGTCGTGGAACGACGCGCGCGCGACGTTCGAGCGGCTCGGCGCCGTGCGCGACCTCGAGACCGTCGACGCCCTACTGGCCCGGTGACGCCCCGGTCGACGCGGTGAACGACAGATCCGCCGCGCCACCGGTCAGGTGGAGCGCCGACCCGCTCGCGACATATTGCGTGGAGCCCTCGAGCGACCGAAGGTACGCGGCCTCCGCCGACATCACCTGCTTATCGCACGCCCGCTGGGTCGAGCGGATCGGACCGAACGAGATCGAGCCGCTTATCGCCTGGAAGCTCGCGCCGTACCCGTTACAGCCGGCGGAACCCTCTGCCTGATCGCCGTCGAACGTCAGATCGATGCGGACGCCCTGCGGCACCTTCGCCACGAGGGTCGCGAGGGACGTGTCGTCCAGCATCCAGTCGATGCCCATCAGCCCGGCCGGCTGCGCCGGCGAGGAGTGCGTGCTGGGGGTGGTGCAGGCGGCCGTGCCGAGGACGAGGGTCGCGGCGGCGAGCGCGATCAGGCGGTGCGCTGCTGACGCTCCCGCGACTTCTTCGTCTCCCGTGGCACGAGCGTCGGGTTCACGCCGGTGAGAACGACGTCGCGGTCAACCAGGCACTTCGTGACGTCCTCGCGCGAGGGCAGCTCGTACATCACGTTCAGCAGGACCTCTTCCATGATCGCCCGCAGGCCTCGAGCGCCGGTTCCGCGCTCGATCGCCTGCTCGGAGATCGCCCGAAGCGCGTCGTCGGTGAACTCGAGCTCGACCCCGTCGAACTCGAAGAACTTCTTGTACTGCTTCACGTACGCGTTCTTCGGCTGGGTCAGGATGTCGACCAGGGCGTCCTCGTCGAGCTGGTTCACGTGGGTGATGACGGGCAGGCGGCCCACGAACTCGGGGATCAGCCCGAACTTCAACAGGTCCTCGGGCAGCACCGTCGCGAACAGCTCGCCGATGTCCTTCTCGTCGCGGCTCTGCACCGTCGCGCCGAACCCGACGCCCTTGCGCCCGATCCGCGACTCGATGATCTTGTCGAGGCCCGCGAATGCGCCACCACAGACGAACAGGATGTTCGTCGTGTCGATCTGGATGAACTCCTGGTGGGGGTGCTTGCGGCCGCCCTGCGGCGGCACGCTCGCCTGCGTGCCCTCGAGGATCTTCAGCAACGCCTGCTGCACACCTTCGCCGGAGACGTCGCGCGTGATAGACGGGTTCTCGGACTTGCGCGCGATCTTGTCGATCTCGTCGATGTAGATGATCCCGGTCTCGGCCTTCTTCACGTCGTAGTCGGCCGCCTGGATCAGCTTGAGCAGGATGTTCTCGACGTCCTCACCGACGTAGCCGGCCTCGGTGAGCGCCGTCGCGTCGGCGATCGCGAACGGAACGTTCAGCATGCGCGCGAGCGTCTGCGCGAGGTAGGTCTTCCCACAGCCGGTCGGGCCGAGGATCATGATGTTGGACTTCTGCAGCTCGACCTCTTGATCCTTCTGGCCGACCTGGATCCGCTTGTAGTGGTTGTAGACCGCGACCGACAGGACCTTCTTGGCCTGGTCCTGGCCGACGACGTACTCGTCGAGGAACTGGAAGATCTCGGCCGGCTTGGGGAGTTCGTCGAGCTTGAGCTCGGCCGTGTCGGCGAGCTCCTCCTCGATGATCTCGTTGCAGAGATCGATGCACTCGTCGCAGATGTACACGCCGGGACCGGCGATCAACTTCTTCACCTGCTTCTGGCTCTTTCCGCAGAAGGAGCACTTCAGCAGGTCCGATTCGCCGAACTTCGCCATTCTCCGTTGCCCTTTCGTGCCCCGCGACGGTCAACCGCGCCGGGCGATTATCACGCGCCGTTCGAGCTGACGCCAGCTACCTGTGCGGCGAGTCCGCGACGGCTGAGGATCTCATCGACGGCGCCGTAGTCCTTCGCTTCCTGGGCAGTGAGGATGAAGTCACGGTCGGTGTCCTTCGTGACCTTGTCAAGCGGCTGGCCGGTGTGCTCGGAGACGATCTGCTCGAGCAACGAGCGCAAGCGCATGATCTCCTTCGCCTGGATCTCGATGTCGACCGCCTGCCCCTGCGCGCCACCGTGCGGCTGGTGCAGCAGCACGCGTGCGTTCGGCAGTGCGAAGCGCTTGCCGGCCGCGCCCGCGAGCAGCAGTACCGCGGCCGCCGACGCCGCGAGCCCCATCACGATCGTCGACACGTCGCACTTGATGTACTGCATCGTGTCGTAGATCGCGAGCAGCGCGCTCACGTCGCCACCCGGCGAGTTGATGTAGAGGTTGACGTCCTTGTCGGGATCCTCGGACTCCAGGTGCAGCAGCTGCGCCATGATCAGGTTGCCGACGGCGTCGTCGATCGGCGTTCCGAGGAACACGATGCGGTCCTTCAGGAGCCGCGAGTAGATGTCGTAGCCACGCTCGCCGCGGCTCGTCTGCTCGACGACCGTGGGAACGAGGTAGTTGTGTACGGGCTGGATGGTCATGCCTGCTCCTCCGTTGCGTCGGCCGGCTGCTCGGTGTCGGCGGTGGCCTCCGGGCTCTCCTCGGTGATATCGGCGCGCTCCACCAGGATGTCGAGCGCCTTCGAACGGATGATATCCCCGGCCAGCGTTACGACCTGCCCCGAACGGTCCAACTGTTTGGCCAGTTCTTTCGGATCACGGTCGTAGGCCTCCGCCATCTTGCCGATCTCGGCGCCGAGCTCCTCGGCCGTGACGTCCAAAGACTCCGCCCGCGCAACAGCTTCCAGCACGAGGTCGGAGCGGATCGCGCGCAATGCGTGCTCGCGGCTGTCCTGTTGCAGCCGGTCGCGATCCCACCCCTGGATCTCCAGCATCTGATCCAGGCTGAGGCCGTATCGGGCGGCCTGCTGCTCGGCGTGACGGACCCGATGCTCCGTCTCCCCTTCGATCAGCGAATCCGGCAGATCCACGTCCACGTCGTCGACCATCGCCTGCAGTACCCGATCTCGCACGACCCCGTCGGCCTCGCGGCCCTTCACCTCGCGGAGCTTCTCGCGGAGGTCTTCGCGGAGCTCCGCGATCGTGTCGAACTCCGAGGCGGTCGCGGCGAAGGCGTCGTCGGGCTCGGGCAGACGCAGGGCCTTCACGTCCTTCACGAGCGCCTTGAACGTCACCTGGCCGGCAAGCTCCTCGCCGAAGCGCTCGGCCGGCAGATCCTCGTCGAACTCGATGATGTCGCCGGGCTTCGCCCCGAGGATCTTGGCGTCGAGCGTCTCGCCGAACTCGCCTGACCCGACGGAGTACAGATAGCCCTCGCGCGTGAGCTCGTCGACCGGCTCGCCGGCACGCGTGGCGCTCAGGCTGAGCGTGACGAGGTCGGACTCTTGCGCGGGCCGCTCGACCGGCTCGAGCTCGGCGAATTGTCGTTGCAACCGCTCTATCCACGAATCTATCTCACCCTCGGTCGGCTCGGTGCTCGGGCGCATGACCTTCACACCGCTGTACTGCGCCTCCGTCAGATCCAGGCGCGGACGAACCTCGACGGTCGCGGTGAAGATGAACGACTTGCCCGGCTCGAGCTGCTCGACGTCGACCTCGGGATCGCCGATCGGCGCGAGGTCTTCGTCGGTGACCGCCTCGCGGAAATAGTCGGGCACCAGCTGCTGCACGAACTCCTCGAGCACGACGTCCTGGCCGACCTGCGCATCGATGATCGGCTTGGGGGCCTTGCCGGGACGGAACCCGGGGATCTTGATCTCCCGCGCGATCGCGCGGTACGTGCGGTCCAGATCCTTATCGACCTGCTCGGAGGGGACCTCGATCGTGAGCTTGACGGTGTGTTGCTCGGTGGTTTCGACGGTGGTCTGCATGTCTCGACCCAGGCTACCGGACAACCATGGGCTCGTGGCCCGAACCCACAGCCAGAAGCCGCAGCCAGAGCCGCAGCCAAAGCCGCAGGTAGGCTGCACGGCATGTACGACGACGAGCTCGCGTTCGCGCACGGGCTCGCCGATGCGGCGGCGCGCATCGCGATGGATCTGTTCGCAGACGACGGTCTCGAGATCCGTCACAAGGCCGACAAGACATTGGTCACCGCGGCCGACACCGCGATCGAGCGCATGGTCCGCGACCGTCTCGCGACGATGTTCCCCGGCGACCGGATCATGGGCGAGGAAGAGGGCGGCACCTGGGACGGCGCGGGCCGTGTCTGGATCGTCGATCCGATCGACGGCACCGCGAACTTCGCGCGCGCGATCCCGATCTGGGCGACGCTGATCGCGCTGCAGGTCGACGGCGAGATCGTGTTGGGGCTCGCCAACGCCCCGGCCATCGGCGAACGGTACGCGGCCGTTCGGGGCGGCGGCGCAACGATGAACGGCAAACGGATCCGCGCGAGTCAGATCGGCCGGGTGGGCGATGCGCAGTTCCTGTACTCGCAACTCGACATGCTCCTGGCCAGCACAAGGAACCAGGCCGTGGTCGGGCTGGTCGTGGACAGCGCCCGCGAACGCGGGTTCGGCGATTACTGGGGCCACCTGCTCGTCGCCCGCGGCGCGGCGGAGATCTGCCTGGAGCCGTCGCTCGCGATCTGGGACTACGCGGCGCTCGTCCCGATCGTCGAGGAGGCCGGCGGCCGGGTGACGAACTTCGAGGGTGGGCCGCCCTCGCACAAGGGGCCGGTGCTCAGCACCAACGGCGTGATGCACGACGAGGTGCTCCGCCGGCTCGGCGACGCATCGATCAAACGGTGACGATCTCGCCCGCGTCACCGGCGTTGGCCAGGACCGCGTTCGCCGCCGCGACGTCCTGCACTCCGACGCCGGTAAGATCGCAGACCGTCAGCTGCGTCGACGCCGTGCGGCCGGGCGCGCCGCCGGCGCACACCGTCCCCAGCTCGACGGCGCGGTCGGCCACGTCGAGCGCGTGCTGCAGCTCCCCCAGCCGCCGGCACTGATCGAGCGAGTCGACGACGACCACGTCGGCGCGGCGGAGCAATACGGGGTCGAGCTCCTGCTTCCCCGGCCCGTCGGACCCCACTGCGGTGATGTGGGTGCCCGGGGCGATCCAATCCGAGCGCACGAGCGGCTCTCTCGAGGCCGTGCAGGTGATGACGACGTCGGCGCCATCGACGGCTGCTTCCACGGTGGGCGCGAGGACCCCGCCGACATCGGACGCGGCGGCCGCCGCGTGGTCAGCGTTGCGGCCCCAGACGCGCACCGCCGTCACGTCGCGCACGCACCGCAGCGCCTCGACCTGACGGCGGGCCTGGATGCCGGTCCCGATCACGGCGACGAGCGCCACGTGCTCCGGGGCGAGCCGGCGCGCCGCGACGCCGCCCGCCGCGCCGGTCCGCGTGTCGGTGACGTAGCCGCCGTCCAACAGGAACGCGACCGGCGCACCGGTCGCTGCGTCGAACACGAGCACCAACCCGTCGATCGCGGGCGGGTCGGCCGCGTAGAAGCCGCTCGCCACCTTCACCGCGTAGGCCGGCGCGCCGTGGATGTGCCCGGCCTTCACGTGGATCTCGCCGCGGGCCTCGGGCACGTCGAGATGGATCACCGCGGGCAGCTCCGCGTCGCCGTTGCTGAACGCCACGAACGCCGACTCCACGGCGTCGATGCACGCCGACATCGGCAGCGCCGCGCGCACCTCGGCCTCGCGAAGGATCCGGACGTCCGCCACGCGCGAAGCGTGCCCTCCGGGTGGCCGCCGGTCAACCGCGCGGGCTTGAGCGTGGGCATGCCCGCGCACTAGCGTGACGGGCGTGACCGTCGAGCGGTTCGAGATGGAGCGCTACCAGTCCTTGTACTGGCATCTCGTGGACTACGACCTGTCCGAGTCCGGCGTGACGCCGCTGACGATCGCCGAGCTCCTCGGACCCGACGCCGCCGGATTCGTCGACACGCCGCTCGGCTATCCGTTGTCCGAGGGCTCGCACGAGTCGCGCGCCGCGATCGCGCAGTGGTACCGCGAGGCGACCGCGGACAACGTCACGATGATGAACGGCGGCTCCGAGGCGAACCTGCTGACGGTGTGGTCATTGCTCGAGCCGGGTGACCGCCTCGCGTTCATGGTGCCGAACTACTGCCAGGCGCTCGGGCTCGGACCGGTGTTCGCCGACGCGGTCGACACGTTCCGGCTGCGGAGGCACGACGATCGCTGGGCGCTGGACCTCGAGTCGCTGGACCGGGCGGTCGGGCCGGCGACGAAGGTCGTGATGGTCTGTAACCCGAACAACCCGACGGGCTCCGTGCTGACCGAGGCCGAGATGGATGCTGTAGTCGAGATCGCGGCCCGGGCCGGCGCGTGGATCGTGGCCGACGAGATCTACCGCGGGGCGGAGGTCGACATCGACGCGACGTCGCCGACGTTCTGGGGACGCCACGACAAGGTCGTGATCACGAGCGGGCTCTCGAAGGCGTTCGGCATGCCGGGCCTGCGGGTCGGGTGGGCCGTGGCGCCGACCGACGTGATCGCGCGTATCTGGGAGCGCCACGACTACACGACGCTTACGCCCGGCGCGGTCAGCGATCGCCTGACCGCCGTCGCGATGGAGCCGGTCCGCCGGGAACAGATCTTGGCGCGGACGCGTGGAATCATCCGCGCGAACCTGCCCGAGCTGGAGGGATGGCTGCTCGACCAGCCGATGCTCCGATACGTCCGGCCGGTGGCGGGGGCGATCGCCTTCGCCGAGGTGGATCTTCCTATGCCGACCCGCGACGTCGTCGAGCGGATCCGCAAAGAGCGCAGCGTGCTGCTCGTTCCCGGCGAGATGTTCGGCATCGAGAATGGGATCCGTTTCGGCTTCGGCTATGACGTTCAGCACACCCTGAAGGGGCTGTCGCTGGCCGGCGAGACGCTCGCTTCGCTCGCCTGACCCCGGGTCACCCTCGACCCCGTTCGGGGGCGTACGCTCCAGCCACTACCTGCGGCGACGGGAGCCGGCATACCACCTGACCAGAAGTCACGACGAAGGAGCGCGCGCGCCGAGGCGAAGCGTGAGCTGATCGTGAGCTGCGCCATGCGCCACTTCGCCGAGCACGGCTACCAGGGCGCCCGGATCGAGGACATGGCGTCGGAACTTCAGATCGCCAAGGGCTCGGTCTTCCAGCACTACGGCTCGAAGGCCGGGCTGTTCCTCGAGTGCTACAAGCGCGCCGTCTCGATGCTGCCCGCGTGGCTCGACGCTCCCGACGACGTGAAGGCCGACGGCTTCTTCGCCGTCGTTCGCTACTGGCTCGGCCGCACCCAACACCTCGTCGAGGAGGACTGGGTCCCGAACCGCGTCGTCCTCGTCGGCAACTACGGCACCGACCTCGAGCTCAAGCGCGAGCTGAACCGGTTCCTCGTGAGCGAGGACCCGTACGGAACGCTCGACTTCGTCGAGTGGGGCCAGCAGCGCGGCGAGGTGCGCGCCGACCTCGATCTCGAGACGATCGTGTCGCTCGTGGACTGGACGTCGTTCGCGATCCAGGACGCGCTCGTGACCGAGGAGCTCGACCCCGGGCTGTTTCACCGGTGGCGCAGCCAGCCGGAGCGCCAGCGGATGCGGCTTGATCACTTCGCGGTGCTGCTCGAGAGCGCCATCGGGTCGGGTCACGACGCGCGGGCCGCCGTCGCGGCCGTCGACGTCGGATAGCCGTCGGCTAATCGCGACGGCGCCGGAGCGCCTCGCACGCGTCTTCCACGGTAACGGTGCGCTTGCGGTAGTTGTAGAGCGCGAACCGGTCGCAGGTCGTTTCCGCTTGCGACTTCCTCTGCCGCTGCTCCTTCAGGTACCAGTGCATCCATTCGTGCAGGTAGAGGAACCGCAGGACCTCGCGCGGCGTCCGGAAGGTCACTCCCTCGGTGAGCCAGATGAACCGCATCCCTTTGCCCGGACGGCGCTTGGCCCCGTAGGGCACGATCTCGCCGAACGGGAGGAAGGGCTCCGGGATCTGGATCGTGATGCCCTTGTCGTCGAAGTCCGTCCACGCCGAGAGGTGCGGTTTGTCGCCGCGATAGCGCAGCGGGATCACTGACAGGTCGTAGCCGTCGGGGTGCGGGAACCCCGCGATCGCCCGCCGAACGTCGCCCACCGGCATGGTCGGGACCCTCGACGTGACGTCCATGGCCCACAGGCTACGGGCGCTTCGGTTCATCGCCGCTGCTACCCTCCGACGCCATGACACGCCTGCGTGACCTGGGACTTTCGGTCGGCCAGCTCCCGCCGGGACCGCTCAACGCGATCACGGATGTGGCGGGCGTTCGGGTCGGGTCGGTGACGCTGATCGAGGGCGACGGTCCGCTCGTGGTGGGCCGCGGACCCGTCCGGACGGGAGTCACGGTGGTCGTGCCGCACGAGCGGATCGGGATGTCGCCGGTCTTCGCCGGCACGCACACCCTCAACGGCAACGGCGAGATGACCGGCTTGGAATGGGTCCGGGAATCCGGCCAGCTAACGACCGCGATCGCGATCACGAACACGCACTCCGTCGGCACGGTGCGCGACGCGCTGGTCGCCGCCGACATGGCCGAACGGAACGCCCGCGGTTCGTTCTGGTCGCTCCCCGTCGTCGCGGAGACCTACGACGGCGCGCTGAACGACATCAACGGGATGCACGTCACGACGGACCACGTGCACGAAGCCCTGGCCAACGCCACGAACGGGCCGGTCGCAGAGGGGAACGTCGGCGGCGGGACCGGGATGATCTGCCACGAGTTCAAGGGCGGCACCGGTACGGCGTCCCGCATCGTCGGCGGTTGGCGGGTCGGCGCGCTCGTACAGGCCAACTACGGCGACCGCGAGCGCCTCGCCGTCGACGGGGTCCCGGTCGGTCTCGCGATCCCGCGGTCGGTGGTGCCGTCGGCGTGGGACGAGGAGGAGGCCACCGCGCGCGCCGGCGCCGGCTCGATCATCGTGGTGGTCGCGACCGACGCGCCGCTGCTCCCCCACCAGCTCACCCGGCTGGCGCAGCGCGCCGGACTCGGCATCGCCCGCATGGGTGGCAGCGGCGGGCACTCGAGCGGCGACATCTTTCTGGCCTTCTCGACGGCGAACGCGGACGCCCTCACGAGCCACAAGTCGGAGTCGGCCGGCGAGCCGCTGTCGCTGTCGATGCTGCACGACGGGGAGATCTCGGCGTTGTTCTGGGGAGCGATCGAATCCACCGAGGAAGCGATCTGCAACGCGCTCGTCGCGGCCGAGACGATGACCGGGCGGGACGGCATCACCGCGCACGCGCTACCGCACGATGCGCTGGTAGACGCGATGACGCGCTACGGTCGCGGACCCGCGTGACGCTCTAGCTCCTGGTCCTGTCCGGGACCGTCGTCGCCGCCGAGGTTCTCGACCGCGTGGGCTGGGGCTAGCTCAGCAGAAGAAGTCGTTCGCGTCGGTGGCGGCGGCCTGGGTGAGAGCCTGGCCGGCCGCGGCCAGGTCGGTCGCGGCCGCTCCGGCGTCGTTGTTCTGGAGGTCGGTGATCGCCTTGTTCACGCTGTCGCTTGCCGACTGCAGTTCGCTCTTCATCTCCGGCGAGGCGTCCCCCGCGAGGTTCCCGGCGTTCTGGACGTCGTCTGCGGCCTGCTGGAGCTCGTCCTTCGCGGTGCCGAAGTTCACCGCTGCAGCCGCTGTGACGGCGCTTGAGACGTGATCCTTCGCGGACTGTATCGCCGCGTCGAAATCAGTCTTGTCGACGCAGGACGCCGAGGCGGAGGCCGGAGAGCTGGTGGGCGTTGCCGCCGGCGAGGAGGTCGACGTGCTCGAGCACCCGACGAGAAGCATCAGAGCGATCGCCGCGGTCGCCACCCAGCGCTGCATCGCGCGATTGTCGTCGGTCGAGTGCTCCGGAAGCAAACCGCGCGCCGTTCCGGCCTCGTTGCGCCGAGCGCATCACGGCCGCCGGGCGGCTCAATAACCCCTCCACCTCGGCCGATACGGTCTGGCGACATGCCGAATCTCTATCTGATCCAGAAGAGCGACAACACCGGCAACGAGGTGTCGGCCGACTTCTACGAGCGCCAGGGGGACGACTGGGTCTTCCTCCTCGGCGGGTCGGAGGTCGCCCGTCTCCAGATCGATTCGATCGTTTCGATCGCCAAGGCGCCTCGCGACTTCAGGTCCTGAGACGTTCCGCGACGGCAGGACGTTTCGAACCATCTGCCGTGGGCATCACTCCCCAGGCCTGTGCTGCAGGTCCCCCCTCTGCATAGGCCCGTAGACCCCGTGGAGCAGCCCGCGCTCCACGGGGTCTTCTACGTGCACCGCTAGGCCGTCGGCCGCGCCGCCTCGCGGCCGAGCTCGGTGATCCGGTAGATCTTCCGCTGGACATGCTGGATGAGGAGGAGATCGACGAGGCGCCCGACGTCGCTCTCGGCGACGCGTCGGCGGGGTCCGCGCGGGACCACGAGATCGACCTCGCCGGTCGCGCGGACGGGCGCGAGCACGACCTCGCCGGACCCCTCATGCAGGATCCACAGGAGGAGCTCTCGTTGTTCGGGATCGAGGTCAACCATGCGCGTGGTCCGGTCGGCTGCCGTTCCTTACCCATCGCGCAGCCGCGAGTCGCGGCGGGGAGGCGGCACGTCGTCATCAAAGCGTACGCA
>C688J18823_10003001_pt1 | contig 10653 bp, 8 predicted proteins | sample HopSoiMetagenom1_FD_18823 | JGI IMG/M metagenome (IMG submission 18823) | reverse complement strand
GAAGATCGTCCAAATCACCCAAATCGGACCGACGCCAACGCCGACACCGACACCGACAGCCACTCCAACACCGACCCCCGCGCATACTCCGACTCCGACTCCGACACCAGTTCCAACGCCGGGGCCAACGCCGACCGTGCGGATCGGGACAAGTTCGACTGCTGTTTTTGAAGGAGGCAGCGCCATCATCACTGTGTCCGCATCGCTAGCGCCGGTTCAGCCGTTGACCGTCACCTATTCCATAACGGGCAAAGCCATGTTCGGATCGGATTTCACGATCACCGGCACTCCTGGGCAGATCGTCATTCCGGCCGGTCAGACTTCGGCTAGCGTGACCTTCCAGGCGATCTCCGATGGTTTGGCTGAGAAAAAGGAAACAGTGAAGCTCAAGTTGAGCACCGGCACTGGTTACAAATTACCAAAGGGCGCCGGCGGTAAATCAGTAACCATCAAGATCACAAGCGCGACCTCCCAACGATAGCCGACCCGATCGGGCGGCGGTCTCGTCATCTCATTCGCCGATCAGTGTCACTTCAATCTGGCGCGTGTGCGTTGCCCGGCGGTGTTCAAACAGGAAAATTCCCTGCCACGTGCCAAGCTGTAATTTCCCTGAGACAACTGGAATGCTTTCGCTGGTTCGAGTTAGTGCCATTCGAATGTGGGCCGGCATATCGTCCGGCCCTTCGTCGTCGTGCTCGTAGTCGCTGCGACTCTCTGGAACCAGGCTATCGAAAAACCGTTCCAGATCACGACGTGCCGCCGGTGCAGCGTTTTCCATCAACAACAAGCTACAACTGGTATGGCGCACGAACGCCGTGACCAGCCCGGTTGTGATCTTGTGTCGTTTGACCAGAGCATGAAGCTCGTCCGTGAACTCATAGGTGCCTTTGCCGTTGGTTCGGAGTTCAAGCCGGTCAGAGCAGATACGCATGGCTGACGAAGTATTTATACGGGCGATAATCGCGCGTTGATCTTTATCAACGCAAATGGCCTATTTGATGACGGATGCAAGAAGATCTCGAACGCATTCTGTTCCATGAGACTACCATTCTGCGCCGTTTGGACGAGATGGCGGCCACGATCTCGCAGGATTATCGGCAACGCGAACTCACCGTGATTGCCGTGTTGAACGGAAGCCTCATCTTCATGGCGGATCTGTTACGCCGGATTCCGCTCCCGCTGAAATTGGATTGTCTGAGCGTCGCCAGTTACCACGGCAAAACCGAGACCAGCGGCGAAGTCGTGTTCAAGCAGGTGGCGCTTCCCGACGTCGTCGATCGCCATGTGCTGCTCTTGGATGACATTCTCGACAGCGGCCACACTCTCGCTGCCATTCGGGACAAATTGGAGACGGCGAATCCAAGAACCATTCGCGTCTGTGTTTTGTTAAGTAAAAAGAAAACGCGAGCGCGCCGGGTGAACGCTGACTACGTGGGTTTCGAGATTGAGGATGAATTCGTGGTCGGCTACGGCCTCGACTTCATGGAACGGTACCGCAATCTGCCTTACATCGGCGTGCTCCGGAGGGACTTGATCGCTGAACCGGCGCCATGAACGTGCTGGTGCAGTTCTATGCGCAGCTGCGCGATCTCGCCGGAACCTCTGAGTTGCAGATCGAACTCCGGGAGGGCGCGACCGTGACCGATCTCCTGAACGAGGTCTACCGGAGCAAGCCTGCCCTAACGGCGCAGGATCAGTCTATCCTGGTCGGTGCCGGAGTTGAATTCGTGGACCGGAAGCACATTATCCAGCCAGGTGAAACGATTTCCATTATGCCGCCTGTGCAAGGCGGCTGACGCGTCATTTCGAGGGGGTGCCGGTTAGTCGCGGAAGTTCTTGAAGTTCGTCGCCACCCCGAAATCGCGACCGCGCACGAATTGAATCACCGCCTGAAGGTCATCCCTCTTTTTACCGGTGATCCGGATCTGGCGGTCCATTAACTGACTCTGAACTTTCATGTTTTGCGATTTGATCGCCTGAATGATTTCCTTGGCCTTGTCGCCCTCCAGGCCGTGGCGGATTAATAGTTCCTGCCGGGCATGGCCCATCGACGAGATCGCCGGTTCCTGCTGATCGATGTTGCGCAAATCGACGCCTCGTTTCGACAATTTACCAACCACAATTTCACGCAACCCACGAAGGTGAGTGGCGTCGTTCGAAGTGAGGATAATCTTGTCTTTCTCCTCGATGATTTCGGTGGTTGAGTTTTTGAAATCAAATCGACTGGCGACTTCTTTCCGCGCTTGATTCAAAGCGTTATCGACTTCTTGTTTGTCTACTTCTGAGACGATATCGAACGATGGCATAAGATGACGAAGGGCAGCGTCGCTAATTCGCCGCGATTTATCAGCGGCATTTCCAATCTTGCGCGAGGCAGCGCCTGTCTCCAAGCGCGTTTTGCAATAAAGCGTCTCGCCTGGATTCCGGCGGTGTTTGGCGTTCTCTGGTTGTCCGGCTGCCAACCGGAAAGCGTCCGCCAGGAGAGAAATCTTCGCCGCCAGCTATCGCACGAGCTGCACAACCATTCCTTTGCCACCGCGGCGCCGATTGCCAGGCAATTATTGCAAAGAAAGCCGCGTGATGAACGTCTGTGGAAACAACTGATTCAGGCTCAGCTCGGACTGCACGATTTGGAGGGAGCTCGCGAAAGCCTGCAGCGGTGGCACACCACCATTCCGTCGCCCTCCATCCGGGCGGAAGAATTCCACGGCGACATCGCCCATGAAGAACATGATTATCCCGCTGCGCTCGCGACCTGGGACAAAGTACTTCAGGCGCAGCCTAACAATCGGCGTGTGCGGCAGAAAGTAGCATTGCTTCATCAGACGATGGGCCATTGGGCCGACGCGGAAACGGCATGGGACGCGGCAATTAAGCTGAAAGAGACAGTTACCGAACGCTTGAACCGCGCACTTTGCCGGCGGCGATTGCATCATTGGGACGCGGCATTCGAAGACTTTCAGCATGCTCAACAGCTCGGCGCAGATGATCCGGAAGTACGTCGGTGGTCCAAAGTTTTCGACGGGTTGCAACAATACAAGGAACAGATTGGCGAACTGGATGCGAAGATTGGGGCGTCGCCGGAAGAGGTCGGGTTGCTGGGGGATCGGGCATTGGTGTTCTTGCGCGCGGACGATCCGGAAATGGCATTGGAAGACGCCGAGAACGCGTCGAAACTTGGACCATGGGCGGCCCGACCCAAATTGTTTCAGGGCATCGCACTGGTGCAACTCGGTCGAGCTAAACAATTGGATGCAATCGGCTTGCGAAAGCCGCTTTCGGTTCAGTCGCTCGCTCCTGAATTCCTGGAGACTGTGAGCCGACTCGACTTGGCGATTGCAGTAGAGCGAACAAATCCGGAGCACTTCATAACCCGCTCCTGGCACCTGAATGAAATCGGACAGCCAAAGCTTGCTCTGCAGGACGCAGAGACAGCAGTAAGCCTCGATTCCAGGTCGGCCGGCGCGATGACAGAACTCGCTTACGCGCTAACTAAGTTAGGCCGTCCGGACGAGGCCTACGACAAGGTTAGGCAGGCGACTCAATTTGATTCCAGTTCGGCGTCCGGATGGCAGTATCGAGGCGAATTGGAGATGTCTCGCGGCGACTTCCTGTCCGCTGTCGATTCGCTGTCGCACGCAGCGGGAATTCATCAGACCGTCGCCGTTCTGCGAAAGCGAGCCGAGTGTTACGAACGACTCGGATTGAATGCCCGGGCCCAGGAGGACCGTCGCAGTGTTCAGCAACTGCTGGCTACCACCGTCCAATGATGCCTAACGAGTTCCGCTATTCGGTACGCAAAGCGATAATTGGATCGATTTTTAGCGTCTTTCGCGCCGGAAGATAACAAGCCGCAAAGGCGGCGATTGCCAGCAGGCACGTAACCGTGCCGAATATCAGCGGATCGTGCGGATTCACTCCGTACAGGAATGTGCTGGCAAGACGGGTGGAACCGAACGCAGCAAACAAACCGACGGCAAGCCCGATCCCGGCCAGCAACATTCCCTGACGAAGCACAAGGTTNAGCACTTCCGAGCTTTGGGCGCCTAACGCCATCCGAATACCGAGCTCGCGACGACGCTGGCTAACCGAGTAGGCCATGACGCCGTACACACCTACCGACGCAAGCAGAAGGGCCAGAAGCCCGAGCGCGCCCAGAATGACTGCTCCCATCCACGATGGCCAAAGAGCGAAGGCCATGTGATCGGCGACCGTTTTCTCGTAAGTGATCGGAATATGGATGTCGTTCTCGCGAACAATCCGATGCATCTCGGCGAGAACCGGGCCGGGCGAGCTTTGAGTGTGGGCAAAAATGTTGATGCCGCCGTCCGGCATCTCATCCAATGGCTGATAAACCATCGGCGTTGGACTTTCCCCGAGTGTGACGGCCTTGAAGTCTCGGGCGACGCCGACCACTTCGTAGATGGCGCCTTTGAAGAAACGGAAGTGATGTCCGATTGCCTCCTGTCCGGGCCAGAACCGTTTCGCCATGGCTTCATTAACGATGGCCACCGGTGCAGCGGTCTTGGTTCCATCGTGTTCATCGAACTTCCGGCCGCGGATTAACCCCACCCGCATGGTCTCGAAATATCCCGGAGTGGTGACATTGATGTTCGCCATTATTCGGTTCGCCTCTGCGGTCCCGTCGTTGCCGTCAGGAATTACCGTTCGGCTCTCACCGCCGAATCCGAGTGGCAACCAGTTTCCGAGATCAGCGCTTTGCACCTGCGGATTTTGCCGAACCCGTTCGAGAATTTGCCGGGCGATCTGTGCGGCTCTTGTTTTATCATATCCCGCGAGTGCGGGATCGATCGCTAAGACGGCAAGCTTGTCGGTTCGGAACCCCGGATCAATCGCCTGCGCGTTATGAAATGCCTTCATGAATAACGCCGACCCGATCAAAAGAAACAGCGACACACCGATCTGACCGATCACCAACAAATTTCTCAAACTCCACCGGCTCCCTGCGCCTCCGCCCGATGCAGTGGAACGTTCCCGCAAAGTCTGGGTCAGATCGGATCGGCCGCTATGTAACGCCGGAGCAATTCCGAAGATCACGCCACTAAGCACTGCTAGTAGAAGCGCGATCGCTAGCACGCGGCCATCGGGTTGGGGATTGAGAACGATCGGAAACGGCGTTGCCGGCAGCAGCGAAAGCAAGATATCACCAGACCAGTAGGCCAGGACTATGCCGCCTAATGCGCCGATGAGCGCCAGAATGATACTTTCGGTTAACAGCTGTCTTATGATGCGGCCTCGGCCGGCGCCAAGCGCAAGCCGTATTGCCATCTCGCGTTCTCGAGTCGTTGCGCGCGCCAGCAACAGATTGGCGACGTTTGCGCAGGCAATGAGCAGAATGGCGCCGGAAGCGATCACCAAAAGCAGCGAAATGTTTTGAGTGGCATTCTCGTTGTTAGGCCCGCCGAGCCCCTGCGATTTAGCTTTTTCGGCGCTTACCACCGAGACCGACCGCTCTTTGTTGACGTCGGGATAAGCCCGTTCCAGGTGCCGGGCCACGGTTACAAGCTGAGCTTCGGCTTCAGTTAGGCTGACGCCGGGCTTTAAACGGCCCACGACGTTGAGTAACAGCGCCCGGCGGTTATCGAACCAATCGTCGCCTCCGGGACGGACCCAGCCGTGCATTGCCATTGGCACCCACAAATCGGGCGCGAGGCCGACATCAACTCCGGTGAACGTTCGGGGGGCAACGCCGATGACGGTGAACGCCCGTCCATTCAATGTGATCGTACTGCCGATCACTGCCGGATCAGCGCCGATTTTCCGCCAGAAATTGTAGTTTAAGATCGCCACCGGATGCCCGTTAGGCGAAGTATCTTCCTTTGCAAAAAAACCACGGCCTATCACCGGTTGCACTTCGAGCAGGTCGAAAAAATTACCGCTCACTAGTTGTCCCAGAACGTTCAGCGTTTCAGTTCCGCGAGTCATCCCCATCGGGGCCAGGGTGTAGGCGGCGATACCGGTGAACACCGTGTTCTCCCGCGCGTAATCGACATAATTCAGAAAGGACGTCGGCGCGCGCCCCTCCAGATGAGGATCCTTGGTGTAGATCTGAACCAGCCGGTCAGAGTGACCGACCGGGAGCGGCCGCATCACCAATGTGTTAATGATTCCGAAGATGCTGGTATTTACCCCCAGCCCGAGAGCGATTGCTAAAAACGCGACGATCGAGAATCCCGGCGTCTTAATCAGCATTCGGCACGCATACCGGATGTCGTTCAGCATACCTACGGCGTAGATTCCTTGATTCTGATGCTGCCGTCGTCGGCTCTCAGACTCATGGCCGCGTTAGGCGTGGTGCCAACGGTCAGATCGAGCTTGGTGGGACTGTCTTCAAACCGATCCTGTCGCTGTGTAAAATCGGTCATTACCTGGCCCTTGGCGGTTTCGGCGTGGACGCGGAACTGCGCGTCACCGGGAATAAACACCCGGGTGATGCCGTCGGCGACGTTGGTGCTTAACCCTATATCATGCGTTTCCCACCAATCGTAGCCAACATCCAGGCCGCCGGTGCCCAATGAGAGATCCATGTGGGTAAAGCAATTATGGCCGAACAAACGGCCGTTCCCCAGATGTGCATGAACTTCATTTCCGCGCATGCCTTCGATCAACAACTCGCCAGTACCGAGATCGATTTTCTCCACGTCACAAAACCAGGGAAGAATGATTACGTAATCGACCGTGCCCGAACGATCGGACAGTCCCCACTTCTCCTTGCCCGGATACGCGGTGTCGATCTTAACCGCGCCCGGTTGAACACCCACCTTCACTTCAATCCTGCCGAGCCGATCTTTGGTGTAGGCCTTCTTGATGGCCTGCAACTTCATTGCCGAAATGTCGGCGCCATAGATCCGGACGGAGCCATCTTCGTTTTTCAGTGTGAACTTAGCGGTCCGCTCGATCGGATAATCGCGCTCGATGATTTCCTCCAACACTTCGTTGCCAGCGAGTGCGGAAACGGCGAAACCGCAGACGAGCAGAATCAGTAGCGACAATCGTCCTGGCATTGATCAAGCCTCTTCACTCGTATCGCAACGCTACCACGGGATCGACGCTCATCGCGCGACGCGCCGGAATGTAGCTTGCCACCAAACCCGCTCCAGCGAGCAGAAACAACACAAGACCGTGAACGATGAAATCGTGAGCGCTCACACCGAAGAGCAGGCTCGACATCCATCGCGTCAAAAATAACGCGCCGGACAGACCAATCGCCAAACCGATACCAACGATGCTCATGCTTTGGACAAGAATGAGTCTCAGCACGTCAACCCGCTGTGCCCCCAATGCCAATCGAATTCCGATCTCCCGCGTCCGCTGCGTCACACCGTAGGCAATGACACCGTAAATTCCGATCGCCGCCAAAATCATAGCCACGCCGGCAAAGCAACCAAGCAGCACCATGTTGAATCGAGGCGCGGCCAAAGTTCCATTGATCAGCTTCTCGAGCGGCACCACTTTCGGGACGAACACGTCTGGATCGATCTCCCGGATCGCCGCTCGCAGCGCGCCTTGCAGGCCCGCCAGGTTATCCAACGACGTTCGCAAAACGAGATGGTTCGCTCGGGCCGGATTCTGCGACAACGGGAGGTAATATTCCGGCTGCGGCTCGATCGCCAGGGAGTCGTGATGCGAACTGCCAACTACGCCGATGATCTCGGCCGGCTTCGGCGGGTTGGTACCGTCGATCAGGAGGTGCTGACCCAACGGATTTTCGTTAGGGAAAAACTTCGCCACCAAAGCCTGATTAATGATCACCACTGGAACCGAATCCCGGCTATCGCGAGAATCAAAAGCACGTCCGGCAAGCACAGGGATTCGCATGGTCCGGAAATAATCGCCGGCCACGGTCAGATGGGATCCATCGTAATGATTTGCCGGGCCGGGATCAGGGCGGCCGGCGATCCAGAATGAGATCGACATGTCGCCGCCCGAAAACGGCAGCGGCCGCGCACCTCCGGCAGCCTCGATCCCGGGCAGACCTGCGAGTCGGGGTAAAAAGCGCTCGTAGAACTGTCTTTGCTTTTCGGCGTCCGAGTATTTTCCGCCGGGCAGAACAAAATCAGCGGTGACCACGCGCGTCGGGTCGAAGCCCGGATTGGTAGCGCGGAGATTTTCAAAGCTCTTAATAAGGAGACCTGCTCCGGCCAGCAGCAACAGCGATAACGCTACCTGCCCGATGACGAGGATTCCGCGGAGCCGCTGCGATTCGGGTCCGGCGCCACTACGGTTTCCTTCCTGAAGCGATGCGTTCAAATTCGGCCGCGTAGCTTGCAAGGCTGGGACGAGGGCGAAGAGCATCGTGCTGAAGAAAGCCGTCACGACCGTGAACAGCACAACGGTTGCATTCACCCCTAACTCCTGCAGGCGCGGCAAATCTTGCGGACCTATCGCGCGCAAAAGATCGACGCCCCAACTGGCAACCAGCAGTCCGCCGAGAGCCCCGAATACCGCGAGGAGGAAACCTTCGGCAAGGAGCTGCCGGATGATTCGGCTGCGGCTTGCTCCCAATGCCGTGCGGATCGCAATTTCCCGCCGTCGCGCCGTAGCGCGGGCGAGCAACAAATTCGCCACGTTGGCACAAGCGATCAGCAACACGACCAGCACTGCGGCCATAACAACCAGTAACGCCGGCCTGACGTTTCCGGTTAAGTCTTCGTGCATCGATACCAGCCTCGCGCCGCGGTCGGTATTCGAATCCGGATATTGCCTGGCCAATTGCGCAGCGATGGAGGATACCTCAGCCTGAGCCTGCCGGATCGTGACCCCTGATTGCAACCTGCCTAACAATTTGAAGAAACGCGCCCCCCTTCGCAGCATTGGATCTCCCACCAGAGGATGGATCGGCATCACGTATTCACTCTCGACGCCTATCGGGAACTGAAAGCCCTTTGGCATCACACCCAAGACCGTGTATTCGCGCAACGCGAGCCGCACGTGTTTTCCGACGATGTTCGGATCGCCGTTGAAATAGCGCTGCCAGGCGTCGTAGGTGAAAAGAACGACGCGGCCGCTCGGAGTGTCGTCGGTCGGCCCATAGGCGCGCCCTAGCATCGGGGCGACCCCCAGCACCTGGAAGATCGCGGAATTGGCAGCGACTCCCTCAAGCTCACGAGCATTTTCCCCGCTACCCAGAACTGTGGACGCCTGGGTGTATGCCGCGAGGCTGGAAAACGATTTCGCCTGCTCACGGAAGTCCGTGTAGTCGGGATACGATTGCGATTCCCGCGGCAAATCGGCAGACTTGCCCCACACCATCACCAACTCGTTAGGCTTAACGAAAGGCAGCGGACGCAACAGAACCGCATCGATTACGCTGAAAATCGCGCTATTGGCACCGATACCGAGGGTCAGGGTAACGACCGCTATCAGAGTGAATCCTGGCGATTTGAATAACAGCCGAAGCGCGTGGCGGAAATCAGACATCATAAAGTTGTTAGGAGCTAGCGCCGACAGGTCATTCGGCGCGCAAGGCGATGATCGGGTCGACCCGAGCGGCCCGTCTGGCCGGCACCCAGCACGCCAGCGCCGCGGCAACCGACAAGAATGCCGCCGCGGTGAAACACGCGACCGCCGTTGGGGCAGGCATGCCGGCCCAGGCACTTTGAATAACTCGGACAAATCCGTGCGTCACCACTCCGCCGATGACGAAGCCAATCACCAGGAGGGTTGCGCCCTGCCGCGTGACCAACGCGATGAGCTCAGCCGTCGTGGCGCCCAGTGCGGTCCGAATTCCAAACTCCCGTTGCCGCCGCGCCACCTGGAGTGAAAGAAGGCCGTATAAGCCGACTCCGGCGAGCACCAGGCCTAACATGCCAAACAATGAGATGAGGACGAAAATGAAACGCTCAGTGACCCGGGAGTTCGATGCGGCCTCGTTTAGTGAAATGATCTGAAAAGGTGCCAGCCGCGAATCAGCTCGAGCGACGGCATTACGAATAGCCGCTTCAATCCCGTCATGGTGCTGCTCCGTTCGCACTACGAACGTAATCTCATCCATTTCGTAGGACTGCGCCGCAACCAGCTGCTGAAACGGCCTTATAATCAATCCATTCACTTCGCCATCCCGTGGATCCGCGATCGCTTTCATGTCCGCCACGACGCCCACGACGGTCAGCCACGGGCGTGGTCCGTCGGTTCGCCCCCACTTCACTCGTTTGCCAATCGCACTTTCACCCGGCCAGAATTGCTGGGCGAACGCGCGGCTAACAATGCAAACCGGTTGCGCCGTGGAAGTATCGGCATCGGTAAAATCCCGGCCCTGTAACAGCGACTGGCCCATTGTTCTGAAATAATCCGGCACCGCTGCGCGCAAATAGGTCAGGTAATAGCCTGGCGGTTCCGGAGGCTGTGTTCCTTCCGGAGTGCACGTCATTAAATCGCGCTGAGCGTTCATTGGCGATGGGCCGGTGACCGTCGCGCTTTTAATTCCCACTGAAGAGCGAAGTTGACTCAGGATCTCGTCGACGGCCCGCTGTTTCTCGGCTGGCGTTCCGTAAATGCGATCCGCGAATGTGACATTGAACGTGACCCGGTCTTTGGTTTCAAAACCCCACGGCTCGTTAGCCAGTTTGCGAAAAAATTGAGCGCCGGCCACACTGGCGATGAGGAGTGCAGCCGCGATGGCTAGTTCGGCCA
>C688J18823_10003000_pt1 | contig 10654 bp, 12 predicted proteins | sample HopSoiMetagenom1_FD_18823 | JGI IMG/M metagenome (IMG submission 18823) | reverse complement strand
ACGTAGGTGAACTTCTTCCGCGGCCCTTCGGACACCACGCCCCAGCGGTGCGGATGGCCATGAGTGTAGAGCGCGAGCTTGCCGTCCTCTTCCTGGGTNTTGAGCCCGAACAGGCCGTAAAACCTCTCGGCCTGGGCCACGTCCGGCACCACGAAGTTGAAATGATCGAGCGAATGCACGCCGAGCTCGCCGGGACGGCGCTGAACCGGCTGGGCCATGGAACGGATCTGGGTCATGTGCAAAATTCCTTGTTCTGAGCCCAAAATATGCATTCGCCGGAGCGAGCGCAAATCCTCGGCTGGCTGAGCTGGGTCGCTAACCGCGGCGCGCGGTGACCAGCCGCCGCTGCAGCGGGAACACCTGCCAGCCGAAGCGGTCGGCAATCAGGCCCCATAGCCCCTTGGGCGCCCACAGCATGACCGCGATGGCGACGACGCCGAGGATCAACAGGTAGATCGCGCCGAGATCGGCCAGGGTTTGCCGCAACAGGAAGAAGATCGCCGTGCCGATGATCGGCCCTTCGATCCGGCCGATGCCGCCGATCACCGTGATGAAGATGACGAAGGCGGTCCAGTCGTTGACCGAGAACGCGGTATCGGGGGAGATGCGGATTTTCTGCAGGAAAATAAGCGCGCCGACCATGGCGGTGCCGAACGCCACCGCGACATAGACCGCGTATTTGATCCGCGCCACATCGACGCCGTTCGAGCGTGCGCCGAGCTCGTTGTCGCGGATCGCGGTGAGCGCCAGCCCGTAGCGCGACCGCAGCAGCCAGACGATGGCGAACAGGATAGCCGCGACCTGGGCGAGCGCGATCCAGTAGATGACGAATTCGCGCATCTGCCGGGTCTCGGCGATCGAGATGATCACGGCCGCCGGCAGGCTGGTGCCCGAGCCGCCGTCGAGCGCCGAGGTCTGCGCGGCGAGCAGGCGGAACACCTCCGCGACCACCCAGGTGCCGATGGCGAAATAGTGCCCGCGCAGGCGGAAAATGAGCGCCGCGACCGGCACCGCGATGATCGCGGCGGCAACGCCCGCGAGTGGGATGGCTGTAAGCGGATGAACGCCCGCCAGCATGGCGAGCCCGAACAGAAGGTAGGCGCCCAACCCGACGTAGGCCTGCTGGCCGACCGAGACGAGGCCGGCGTAACCGGCGAGCAAATTCCACAAACTCGCCAGCGCGACGTAGGCGTAAATCTCGGCAAGCAGCCGGAGGTTGGCGCGCTCGGCCCACCAGGGCGCCGCGGCGAGCGCCGCAAATGCGAGCACGACGATCAGGGTGCCGATCCGGCTCGACCAGTTCGAATGCTGGACGCGGACCTCGCTCATCCCTGCACCTTGGGGAACAGGCCTTGCGGCCGCAGCGCCAGCACGACGAGGAATGCGATGTGGCCGGCGAGCAGATTCCAGCCGGGATCGAGTTGCGCGCCGATGGCCTGGGCGACGCCGAGGATGATGCCGCCGGCGAGCGTACCCCACATGCTGCCGAGCCCGCCGATGATCACCGCCTCGAAGCCGAAGATGAGCCGCGCCGGGCCGATCGACGGATCGAAGTTGGCGCGGATGGCCAGCAGCACGCCCGCGACCGCGACGATAGCGAGCGACAGCGCCATGGCGAGCGCGAATACGTGGGCGTTGTTCAGGCCCATCAGCTGCGCGACCGACGGATCGTCGGAGGTGGCGCGGAAGGCGCGGCCGAGAGCGGTCCGATAGAACAGCCATTGCAGCCCGGCGATCACCACGACGGCGAGCACGAACTGGGCGAGCGGCAGCACGCCGACCGCAAGCCCGCCGCCGAGCGCGATGCTTTCGATTTCGACCGTGCCGGCGTTGAGCTTCACGCTGTCGGCGGTGAACAACTCAAGCAGGCCGTTCTGGATGATGACCGAGAGGCCGAACGTCACCAAGAGCGGCGGGAGCAGATCGTCACCGAGCGTGCGGTTGAGCAGGCCGCGCTGCAGCGCATAGCCGATGGCCGCCATGACCGGCACGACGATGATGAGCGACAGGATCGGATTGATGCCGAGCATCTGTACGGTCACGAGCGCCACATACGCGGCCAGCACGATCAGGTCGCCATGGGCGATGTTGACGAGCCGCATCACGCCGAAGATCAGCGACAGCCCGGCCGCGAACATGGCGTAGAGCCCGCCGAGCAGCACGCCTTGCAGGATGGTATTGACCCACTCCACGTCAGACCCCGAAATAGGCCGCGGAGATTTTCTCCCGCGTTAGTGTCTTCGCTTCGCCTTGCAGCGCGACGCGGCCCTCCTGCAGGCAATACACATGCCGCGCGGTCTTCAGCGCCTGCACGATGTCCTGCTCGACGATGACGAGGGCCAGGCCCTCGGCAGCAATCGCCGGAATGCTGGCGTAGATGTCGCGGATCACGATCGGCGCGAGGCCAAGGCTGATCTCGTCGCACAGCAATAGCCGCGGATTGGACATCAGCGCGCGGCCGATCGCGACCATCTGCTGCTGGCCGCCGGACAAGGACGGCGCCGGCTGGTGGCGCCGCTCCTCCACCATCGGGAACAGCCCGTAGACGCGCTTCAAATTCCACGGTCCCTTGCGGCCAAGCTGGCCGCCGATCAAAAGATTTTCCTCGACCGTGAGCGAGGGAAACAGCCGCCGGCCCTCCGGCACCAGCGCGATGCCGCGCGACACCACCTCATGGGCCGGATCGCCGCCGATCGACACGCCGTAAAACTGGATGGCGTTGTGGCGCACCGACATCGCGCCGGCGATGCACTTCAGCAAGGTCGATTTGCCAGCGCCGTTGGCGCCGATCACCGCCACCACCGCGCCCTCCTGGACGCGCATCGAGACGCCGAACAGCGCCTGGAAGTCGCCGTAGTGGGCGTCGAGCGCGCGAATTTGTAGCAGCGGATCAGCCATCGGCTTCGAGCTCCAGCTCCTGGATGCCCATGTAAATCTCAGTCACCTGCGGCCGGCGGATGACCTCGGTCGGATCGCCTTCGGCGATCAGCGCGCCGCCGTGCAGCACCACCAGGCGATCCACCACGGCGATGAGCGCGTGAACCACATGCTCGATCCAGATGATCGACACGCCGGTGCCGCGCACATCATTGATCAGATCGACCAGCGCCGCGGTCTCATGCTCGACCAGACCGCCGGCGACCTCATCGAGCAGCAGCACGCGGGGACCGGTGGCGAGCGCGCGGGCGAGTTCCAGGCGCTTGCGGTCAAGCAGCGTCAGCGAGCCGGCGGGGCGATTGGCCTTGTCGGCAAGTCCGCAGCGCTCCAGCAGCCCAGCACAACCGGCGTAGACTTCATGTTCGCCCCGGCCGCCGCCGAACGCCGCCGCGACCACCAAATTCTCGAACACCGTCATGCCGCCGAACGGCTGCGGCACCTGGAACGAGCGCGCCAGTCCCATGCGGCAGCGATGCTCGGGCTTCATGCGGGTGACGTCGTGACCTTCGAACGTCACACGCCCGCCGTCGGGCGCGACCGTGCCGGTGATGATGCCGAACAGCGTCGTCTTGCCGGCGCCGTTCGGCCCAATGATGCCGAGCGCCTCGCCGCGCAGCAGCGTGAGGTCGATCTGGTCGGCGACGACGACGGCGCCGAAGCGCTTGGAGATTTGTTCGAGCGTGAGAATCGACGGCATTGCCGCCTAGGATAGCAACTCCAGCTTGCCACCGGTCGGAATATTCGGCGCCGGACGGTTTGCCGTAATCACCAGCTCGAACTTGTCGCCCTTCTTCTGCCACTGGCCGGCGACCAGCGGCGTCTTGGTGACATTCTTCACCGGCTTGCCGGTCCACTGCACCGGACCGACGATCGACTGGTAGTTGGTGGACGTGATCGCATCCAGGATCGCCTTTGGCTCAATGGCTTTGGCGCGCTTCAGCACATCGATCGCCACTTCAAACAACGCGTGCTGGAAGCCGATCGGCTGCGACCACGGCCGCTTGGTGGCGTCTTCGTAGGCCTTGGCGAGCTGCGCGCAGCTCTGGCCGGTGAGGCCCGATTTGAACGGATGGTTCGGCGTCCACCAGACTTCGGAGCTGAGCCCGTTGCCGCGGGCGCCGAGCGAGTTGATCACCGACGGGAACAGCAGCGCCTTGCCGATGGTGACGATCTTCGGCTTGAAGCCCTGCTGCGCCGCCTGCGACCAGAACGTGGAGAAATCCGGCGGGATCATGTTGCCGGTGACGATCTCCGCGCCGGCCGCCTTGAAGGCGGCGATCTGCGAGGAGAAGTCGTTGTTCATGACCTGATAGCGGCCCGGATCGAGCAGCTTGTAGCCGGCCGCGGCGAGCGCCGGCGGCAGGCCACGCTCCTTGTCGCCCCAGGCGTTGCCGTCGGCGTCGTTCGGGAACAGGCCGCCGACCACCTTGTTGGTCGGCGCGCCGTCCCACAGTGCGAGGAACGCCGCGATGACGTCTTCGAGGCCCCAGAAGAACAGATAGGTCCAGTTGAAGCCCTTGGCCGGATCGCCCTTGCGGCCGAAGAAATACGGCTGCCACGGGCAGTTGGTCGCGACGCAGGGGACCTCGTTGACCTCGGCCTGATCGGACACCGGATTGGTGGTGTCGGGCGTGCCCGATGTCACCAGCAAGTCGACCTTGTCCGACAGGATCAACTCGGAGGCGACCTCCGCGGCGCGGCTGCCGCTCGACTGGCTGTCCTTGCTGACGATCTGCACCTGATAGGTCTTGCCGCCGCTCTGCAATCCCTTGCCCAGGATGCCGCGCACCTGTTCGAGGATGAAGGTGTCGGCTTCGCCGAAGCCCGCAAGCGGGCCGGTGCGCGGGCTGACGTGACCGATCTTGACGACCTTCGCCTGGGAGCTCGCCGAATTGGCGTTGAACAGCGCGGGCGCCGCGATCGCGGCGGCTCCGGACTTGATAACTGTGCGCCGGTTGAATTTTTTCATTCCAAGCCTCCCTGGTTTTCCAACCTCATCCTGAGGAGGCGCGAAGCGCCGTCTCGAAGGATGGGTAACACACGCGGCCATCCCTCGAAACGCGGCCGGAGCCTGTCATCGGGCCGCGCTTCGCGCGGACCCGTTGGGCCGCTCCTCAGGATGAGGTCCGTAAAGCTTTTGTCGTCAGTCGCTCTCACGTGCCTTCATGAGATGTTGCAGAACCTTGCTCCGCAGCGCGGCCTGTTCGCCGGCGCTCCACTTGCGAAACCCCTCGCCGCTCTTGAACCCGAGCTTACCCTCGGCGACCAGCCGTTCCAAATAGGGTGACGGGCCCGGCCTGTGATCGATATCGGGCAGAACGGTCTTGTGAATCGCAAGCGTCAGGTCGGTGCCGACCAGATCGGCGTTTTCCAACGGGCCCAGCACGGCGATGCGCCGGCCGAATGCCGCCTTGATGACCTTGTCGACCGTCTCGGCGTCGCAGATGCCGCGCTCGACCAGCGAGATTGCCTCACGCCACAGCGCATGTTGCAGCCGGTTGCCGATGAAGCCCGGCACGTCCTTCTTGACGTGGGCGGGCATTTTGCCGGCGTCGGCGTGCAGCTTCATGGTGAAGTCGATCGCGGCTTGTGACGTCCACTCGGTGCCGATCACCTCGACCAGGGGCACCAGGAACGGCGGGTTCCACCAGTGGGTGCCGAGCGCGCGCGAGCGGTCGCGCAGGCCCTGCATGATCTCCGTGATCGGCATCACCGAGGTGTTGCTGGCGAGGATCGTGTCGGGCCGGACGTGCTTCTCGATCTCGCCGAAGATCTTCTGCTTCAGCGGCATGTCTTCCAACACCGCCTCGACCACGAAGTCGGCGTCGCGCACGCATTCAGCCATGTCGGAGACCGGCCGCACCCGTTCGACGGCCTTTTCGTCGTCGCCGAGGTCACGGAGGTTGGTCGCGATCCGCTGTTTGACCGTGTCGAGGTTCGGCTTGTGCGAATCCGTGATAGCGACGTCATGGCCGGCCAGCGCGAACACCTGCGCGATGCCGTGGCCCATAAGGCCCGAGCCGATAACGGCGATGCGCGCTTTCGCGGCCATCACTCAGCCCGCCGTGTAGCCGCCGTCGGCGTAGAGGATGTGGCCGGTGTAGAAATCCGACGCCTGTGAGGCAAGAAACAGCAAAGGACCGGCGAGATCCGAAGGCTCGCCGAGGCGTCCCCTCGGCACGCGGGTCAAAAATCCGGCACGCGTGGTCTTGCCGCGCTCGTCGTCGGCGAACATCCATTCGGTCAGGGGCGAGCGGAAGACAGTCGGCCCCAGCGCATTGACAGTGATGCCGGCGCCGCCCCACTCGCAGCCCAGCGCCTTGGTGATTCCGTCGATCGCCGACTTCGACGCGCAATAGGCCGTATAGCCGGCCGGATGACCGAGCAGACCGCGCGCAGACGACATCAGGATGACCTTGCCGCCCTTGCCTTGCTTCAGCATCTGCCGCCCTGCGGCGCGAGCCATCAGCCACGACTGGGTGACGTTGGCGTCCATCACGTCGAGGAAGTCCTCGGCCTTCTGGTCGACGATCTTGGACACCTTGTTCTGGCCGGACGCGACCACGAGAATGTCGAGGCTCCTGAACCGGTCGACCGCCGCGTTGACGATGGTCGCGCAGTTCTCTTCCGAGTTCGGCCGCTTGGCGACCATGTGAACCTTGCCGCCGCCGAGCGCTTCGCATTCAGCCGCAATCTTCTTCAGGCCGGGCGCATTGTTGGCGCAGATCACCACATTGGCGCCGGCGCCGGCCAGGACTTTCGCGGCCAACGCGCCGAACGCACCGGTCGCACCGGTGACAACGGCAGTCTTGCCCTTGACGCTGAACAGCGACAGCGGGTCCTTCAGGAAGTCTTCGGACATAGGAACTCCAGATTCACGCCGGCGGCGCGGCGACCGCGACGAAGATGGTGCAGACCTCGTTGCTGCGGTTGACGATCTCGCGGCTTTCGTTCGGCCCGATATAGCAGCTGTCGTTCTGGCGCAGCACCGTCTCCTTGCCGCCGACGATGACGGTCAGTTCGCCGGCAAGAACGTAATAGACCTTCTCGGGCGGCGAGGCGTCGGGACCGGCGCCGCCACCGGGCAGGAAATGCGACACTCCGGCGATGAGCGCCTTGGAGCCGCCTGCCTCGGCGCCGAACAAACGCAGAGTGGAGCAGGCGCGGTGGTTCGGCGCGACATATTCCTTCGCCTCGGACAGTTTCTTCGCGATCATTTGAACTTCGCTCCTTTTTCGATCCGGTAGCTGCCCTTGGGGTCGATGATCGCAACGAGGCGGATGATGCAGCCGTCGCCGCGATCCCAGTTCCACGGGAAGAACGCAAACGTGCAGCGCCGCCCGGTGACCTTGTCGAGATCGCCGCCGACATTCTCGATGCCAAGAATGCCGTTCTTGAACAGGATGCGGTGCACCGGCTCCCACTCCGGGAAGTCGTCCTTCCAGTCGCGGCCGCCAGACCATTCCTTGTATTCCTCGGCGAGATGCGGATGCAGCGGCCCGTTGCGCTGCGGGCCGATCGCGGTGGCGAGCGGATGATCGTTGGCCTGGGTGTCATGGCCGACCACCTTGACCTTCTTCTCGACGAACCATTCGCCGGCGGACTTCACGAAACCGGGCGAGCGGCAGAAGTAATCCTCGCTGTCCTCGTACTGGTGATGCCAGCCGGTGTTGACGAGCACCACGTCCCGCGGACGCACCACCTTGCCGGCGGCCTTTTCCAGATCGTCGTAGGTGATCGGTTCCCATTTCTTCTTCGGGATCGATACGACGATGCCGGAGCCGAAGAAATGCGGCAGCGGCACCTCGTCGATGAAGGGCGTGCCCTGAATCACGTGCGCCGGCGCGTCGATGTGGGTGGTGTTGTGCATCGAGGTGGTGATGCGCTGCGACAGTACGCCCGACTTCGCCATGTAATGGATGCGCTCGATCTTGACGTCTTCGAAATAGGGCCAGTTCGGGGACTGATAACCGAACCGGTGGGACAGGTTGTAGAACTCGAGCCCCATCTGGTTATTGAGGTTCTCCTCGAACATCACGCCACGAATCTTCTTCGCCACTTTTGCTCCTCCTCAGCGCTCTCGGCGGGCATGATATACACGCCTGCCCAACTGCGCTACAGAACGCCGAAAGTGAAAACCGCGAGGACCAATGGTCAAAAAGATCGCCCTTGAAGAGCATTTTCTCTGCCCGGGTTTCATCGAATACTGGAATCCCACGGTCGCCGAAATGCCGGCCGCCAAGCGACAGCGGCTGCTCGATCTCAACACCGATTTCGGCGAGGTGCGGCTCGCCTCGATGGATAAGGCCGGCATCGAACGCGCGGTTCTGGGTCTCGCCGGGCCCGGCGTGCAGGCCGAGCGCGACGTCGCGACCGCGATCCGCAACGCCAAATCAGGCAACGACTTCTTGGCCAGAGAAATCCAGAAGCGTCCGGACCGCTACTCCGGCTTTGCCCACCTGCCGATGCAGGATGCCAAGGGCGCGGCCGACGAATTGGAGCGTTGCGTCAAGGACCTGAAGTTCTGCGGCGCCATGATCAACGGCCACACCAACGGGCAATATCTCGACGACGCATCGCTTTCGCCGTTCTGGGAGCGCGCCGAGGCGCTCGGCACCCTCATCTATATCCATCCGACCGATCCGGTGTCGGTCGCGCCGGTGCTGCAAGGCCATCCAGGACTGCGCCGCGCCACCTGGGAATGGACCTTCGAGACCGGCTCACATGCGCTACGGCTGATTTTCGGCGGCGTGTTCGACCGCTACCCCAGGGCGCGGCTCGGTCTCGGCCATATGGGCGAAACCCTGCCGTTCCTGCTGTGGCGCTTCGACAGCCGCACCGGCCCGGATTTCTACAACGTCGGCCTGAAGAACCCGGTGTCGCACTATATCAAGAGCAACATCGAGATCACGACATCCGGCATGTGTTCGGCGGAGCCGCTGAACTGCGCGATTGCGGCGCTCGGTCATGACCGCATCATGTTCAGCGCCGACTATCCATTCGAGAAGGCCGAGGAAGCCGGACACTGGCTCGACAGCGAGAAGCTCGACGAGAAGGTGCGCGCCGACATCGCCTACAACAATGCCGTGAGACTGCTTAAGTTGTAGGGATGACCAAAGAACCGGAACAGCAGATTTTCTTCGGCAATGATCTGCCGGTGCATGACCTGTTCCAGCGGCAGGTCGCGGAGGTGCTGGACAAGTCCGACCTCGACGAAGAAGCCAAGCAGGCGATCCTGGTGGCGATGAATTGTCCGTGCTGCGGCGCCGGCGCGATGAACTACACCGCGCCGCTGAACCGCAAAAAGAAGCCTGGCCCGGCTATTTGACCGCAACGGCCTCGATCTCGATCTTGAACCCGTAATGCAGTTGCGGCACCGGCACCACGCAACGCGCCGGCCGCGCGCCGCCGGTCCATTTCGCATACAGCGCGTTGAACGCCGGCCAGTCGCCGATGTCGGTGACATAGACGCGGACCTGCGTCAGCTTCTCGATCGAGCTGCCTGCCCCTTGCAACGCCAGCGCCACGTTGTCGAGCACCTGCTGCGCCTGCTGCTCGAACGAGGCCTCGTTCAGCTTGGTGCCGTCCGGCGCGATCGGCAGTTCGCCGGACACGAAGACAAAGCCGTTGGCGGTCACAGCGTGGCTGTAATGGCCGCCGGGCGGCGCCATGGTCGGCGGATTTGTCGGCACGACGTTTGACATTGAAAGTTCTCCTTGAACCGCGACCGGTCGACACTGAATGGGTTGATCAAACTCCGTTCGTCCCCGCGGATGCGGGGACCCAGGCTTTGCCGCAAAAACTGGGTTCCCGCATCCGCCGGAACGAACGGGAGATGCATCCGTATAAAACAATCATGCTCTAGGTTCTCGCGCGAAGCCTGCCCGTTGCTTCCTGATCGACCGCGAAGGTCTCGGCATCGAGCACGACGCCGTAGCGCTCCGCCGCCGCCTGGACCGACACATAACCTTGCCGCACGTCCTCGCGCACGTCCTCGACCGGCCGTTCGAACGGCACGCCGTAACCGCCACCGCCGCCGGAGCTGATACGCCAAGCATCCTCGGTCTTGAGCTGTGCCACCAGCACCTTGGCGTTCGGGAAGTCGGTCTTCCACTCGCCGGCGAGACGGAACGCGATGTTGTTGCCGGTCGCGTCGCCGCCGCCGTCGAGACCCCAAGGGGGGCACTTCGACCGATCGCTCTGGCTGTTCACGGTCATCGGGCTGAGCGCGCGGACGGTGCGCGCAATGCCGAGGCCGCCGCGATGCCGGCCGGCCCCGCCGGAGTCCGGGATCAGCTCGAAGCGCTCGATCATGATCGGATACTTCGCCTCGGCCTGTTCGTTGGGACCGTTGTGGGTGTCGCCGTCGTTGAGGCAGACCGTCGCCGACACGCCATCCTCGGTTTTCTTGGCGCCCCAGCCGCCGCCGAGCGGACCGAACGTGCCGATGTAGAACTCGCGCGTCTTCGGATTGACGCCGTGGAAGCTCGGCGCCACGAGGTCGGCGTGGTGGCCGGCGATGGTGCGATCCGGAACGGCCTTCTGCAACGCCTTGAAGATCGTGTCGATGATGGTCATTGGGAAGCACATCCACAGCCGCATCGGCGCCGGCCGCGTCGCGCTGACGATGCGGCCCGGCGGGATGATCACCTTGAGGCTGCGGAAGGCGCCGTCGTTGATCGGATAATCCGTCGGCGAGGTGATGCACTTGTAGGCC
>C688J18823_10002999_pt1 | contig 10654 bp, 8 predicted proteins | sample HopSoiMetagenom1_FD_18823 | JGI IMG/M metagenome (IMG submission 18823) | reverse complement strand
CCGCCGGACTGGCCTTTGTCGCCTATGGAGAAGCGGTTCGCTACCGTGCCATGGGCGGAAAGGCCGCCGCAGATCTCGGAGCCGTTGCGTCCCTGGTTCGCTCGGTCGGTAACGCGGACTACCGCCTTCCGCATACCGGCTTCAGCGTTCCCGTCGGCATACCACAAGGAGCGGTCACCGCCGAGGACGCAGGCCTGATCGCGCATCTCGCCAGTGAAGGCAAAGTTCGCATGCACCTGACGCTGACCCCACAGAAGCTGCCGGATGCTGTCGGCTACAACGTAATCGCGGATCTAAAAGGCACGGAGCATCCCGAGCAGCTCGTCATCCTGTCGGGACACCTCGACTCATGGGATCTCGGCACAGGAGCGATCGACGACGGAGCCGGAGTTGCCGTCGCAATGGAAACGGCAGAGATTCTTCAGAGGCTCCACCTTCGCCCGAAACGCACCTTACGCGTGATCGCCTGGATGGACGAAGAGAGCGGCGGAGCTGGGAGCCAGACCTACACCAAAGAACACACCAAGGATTTTCCCAACCACGTCGCTGCAATTGAAAGCGACAGTGGCGCCGCACACCCGCTGGGCTTCGAATCCAAAGTGACGCCAGCCGCGGCAGACCTGCTCCGTCCCGTTCTAAATGTTCTACAGAGTTTTGGAGCCACGGCTCTCGAACCGAGCACTTATCCCCCGGGCGCTGATATCGCAGGAATGTCCGACGGTGGAGTACCTGCGCTCGGCCTGCTTCAGGACGGTCGCACCTATTTCAACTATCATCACACCGCCGCCGATACGCTCGACAAGGTCGTTCCTGCAGAGTTGCGCGAAAACGCAGCCGCCATGGCGGTCATGGGATATGCCCTGACCAACATGAAAAATCCGCTGCCACGATAAGACCGCTACTTGGTGGGTCCGCCCGAGGCCACGCCAGGCGCGACTCCCTCTTGTAGGCCTTCCAGAGGTTGGAGCATGATCGTGCATCCGGAACTCTCACAGTTCACTGATGCTTTCCGCACAATCTCAACCGAGGAAACTTCCGGGAACCTGACAGGGTTTCCTTCTCTTGCAAAAGCCTCGCGGTCCAGTCTTGGCACAAAGCCTCGCCCCGCACTTCAAATTCGGGATCCACTGGCGGTGTGGAGGTACACATATAGGCAAAGCTCTATGCAGCCCTAGGGGCGGTTGACGCATCTCAATCCCCGCGCTTATCATTTTCGTTTGGCCTAAGACCACGGACGCCTCCTCACCGGGGCGTCCTAAGACTTTGATAGGCAATTGTTGAAGTGACCTATGGATAAGAAGAAGCTGGAAGCATTTAAGAAACGTCTCGAAACGCGGCAGCAGGAGTTGCGCCGCACTGTCACGCGGAATCAGGCGGATGGCCGCTCTGCCGACGAAGATACTGCGCAGGATATCGCCGACCGCGCCGCGAGTTCCTACACCAAGGAATTCCTTTTCAGCCAGAGCAATAACGACCGGCAGCTTCTCATGATGGTCGACGGCGCACTGGCGCGCATCCGCGAAGGCAGCTTCGGCGAATGCATCAGCTGCGGCAAAGAGATCAACGCGAAGCGCCTCGAGGCCGTTCCATGGACGCGCCACTGCATCGAGTGCCAGGAAAAACTCGAGCAGGGGATCCTCGAAGAAACGTCCCGCTAGGAGGCACCTGAATCAACAACGCCGCCGGACCATGGCGGCGTTTGCTTTTCTCCTACCTCATAACGCCTGCTGCGCTACTCTCCGGAATGACAGCCGAGTACTCTCGGTTGCCAGTTCGCAACAGTTGTACGCATGCGAACGCAAAAATCACGATCGCCAGCCACGCGAACCAGTCCCCGAGCACAAGATAAATTGTCGTAACGTGCGCAGCAGGAACTTCCGCTAATAAAGTCGCGAATGGGGCGGAGTCGCTGCGAGTTTCTGCCAGAATCCGGCCGCGACTGTCACTGATTGTGAGATATCCCTGGCGCGCGGCTCTCGCAATGCTGAAACCATCCTCCACTCCGCGCATAATCGCGATGTGCCCGTGCTGCACGCGGTCCACCACGAAATCCCACGCCGGAACCAGCATCAGTCCAGCCCCGCTCTGGCCGTACTTGCGCGACAGTGGCGTGAAATCCATGTCTTTGCAAATCTCCACTCCCCATGTGCCGGACGCCTGCTTAAGCACTGTAACGCTCGTCCCCGGCTTGAACCGCGATTCGAACGGTGGCAGCATGTGGTGCTTGTCGTACGTGAGAACCGCAGATCCAGGCGTATACACGCGCGCCTGGTTATAGCTCACCGGAGGCGCAACATCGACGACGCCAGCGACCACCACAACGTTCGCTCGATCTGCCAGCGATTGCAGGATTGCATCCTCTTCCGCCTTGTTCGATTCGGCTATCACGCCGATTTTTTCAGGAATGACGATTGCCTGAGCGCCTTTCGCAGCCAGTGCTTGTGCTTGATCTGCATAGGCGCTCAGCAACCGTTCGCTCGGCGCGCCCTCGTGTGCGACATCTCGATTCTCCGGGAGATCCGAGGCGATGAGGCCTACTTTCACCATCGGACTTCGCGGAGACGTCGCCAGCCGCACTGCTCCGAAGATCAGCACAAGCGCAAGAGATCCGCACGAAACGGCTACGATGCGCAACGCCTGTTTTGGCGTGGTGTTTCGCAAGTGAATCGCGAGCGCCACTCCTGACGAGAACACCAGCAGGAAGAATGTCATTCCCCACGGCCCCGTCACCGATGCGAGTTGTAAGAATGGAAGAAAGTTCAATTGCGAATACGACAGGCTCCCAAATGTCCCGTGCGGAGAATTGAGGTTCGCAAGATATTCAAGCGAGGTGTACATGGCGGGAAAGGCAAATACCGCCATCCACCTTGCTCCACGCTGGCAAAGCCCTCGAAACAGCAACACGGAAAGCGCAAATAGCAATGCCGGTACGGCGGCGATTTCCGCCTGAACTGCCGGCGGAAGATGCAGCACGGCACGGTAGAAATGCTGTGTATTGAGACTTCCAATTCCCCACGCCACAAATGCACAAACCCCGGCCACCCGCCACGAACTCCGCAAAGCAAGTATCAGTACCGGCACAGGCGCAAACCACAGCAGCGGCCATACCGGGAAAAGACCCGTACCGAAGTACACCAGCACTGCGGCGATGGCGACCGCAACCAATGCGCCTGCCATTGAACTTCTATTTGCGGATGCCATGGATATACCTCCGGAACGACCTGCGATAGAAACTGCGAAAGCGGCTCGGAGTCAGGCCAAGGCGGCCCCCAAGATACAACATGATGAGACCGTGAGAGAGTGCGCCAATTTCGAAGACGATTTCCCAGACATTGTCCTGGCGGAAGTAGCCAGCCTTCATCCCCTCGCGCACCAGGTCGGCCATCACGTTGGCAGTTGGCGATGCACCCGCCGTGAAATCCTCCGGAAATCGCCGGGCCCCTATGCGCGGCTTCAGGAACATCAACTCGAAGAGCCGTGGATTCTCGAGCGCATGATTAAGGTAGATCTCGCCAAGCTTCATCAATCGCCGCTCGCAATCCCCCTCGGGCTGAACCCGCGCCAGTCGCTCCGCCAGTTCCCGAAATCCCTCATCCGCAACCGCGTTCAAAAGCGCATCTCGATCATGATAGTGACGATAGATGGCCATTGCCGTGAGCCCTACGGCATGCGCCACCCTGCGCATGGTGATGGCTTCGGCACCTTCCTTATCGAGCAGCCGCTTGCTGGCGAATGCGATTTTGGCCGCAGATGAATCGCGCATGTGTACAGTGTACACTTTGAAGTATACATTGTATACATTGAACCGATGAACCATCACGAAGAAACGCGAAGTTGCGCAAGGATGCTCGAACCTCCGGGCTTCCTTCGTGAACCTTCGTGTTTGATGCTTTTAAGGGTAGGTGCCTGCGAGTGCTAAGCGCTCTTGAGCTGGAAAGGCAACTTTCGCAGCCGCTGCCCCGAAGCGGCGAAGATCGCATTAGCGACCGCAGGCGCGGCGGGCGGCAGCGCTGGCTCGCCCATGCCTCCAGGATCTTCCGTGCTATGCGTCAAGTACACTTCGATGGCGGGAGCTTCATTGATCCGAATCGGATCGTAGCCATCAAAGTTGGTCTGCTCAACAGCCCCGTTCTTCACAGTGATGGCGTTCTTCAGCGCAGCGCTGAGTCCGTAGACAATGGCGCTCTCCGCCTGCGCCCGTACTGACTCGGGATTCACAATGCGCCCACAGTCAATCGCAGCGACGATGCGATCAATCTTGAAGCTTCCATCCTTCACCGTAACTTCCGCCACCTCGGCGATATAGCTGCCAAACGACGAATAAGACGCAATGCCCCGTCCCTTGCCCTTCGGCAGTGCCTTGCCCCAGCCTGCCTTCAGCGCCGCAAGTTCCAGCACGCCTCGCAGCCGCGCCGGATTCGGATCATCTTCAAATCGCGGCTTCCAATTCGCAGCCTTCACCAGAAGCGATCGCCGGAACTCCACCGGATCCTTTCCTGCCGCGGCAGCGAGCTCGTCGATGAAGCACTCCACCGCAAATCCGTTGAACGAATGCTCGACCGACCGCCACCACAGCGGCGGCACCACGCTCGCGACCGCGTTGTATTCCAGCCGCACATTCGGAATCGCGTACGGCATCTGCAGCGCACCTCCGACTTCAGACTTCTCCGGCGCAGCCTGCTCCGGCGGATCCCACCAGCCGCCGATCGAAGTTGAGGCGATCGTGTGCGACCACGCGACTGGATGCCCGGCCGCGTTCACTGCTCCACGCATGTTGTGACACGCCGAGGGACGATAAAAATCGTGCGTCATATCATCCTCGCGCGACCACACAAGCTGCACCGGCTCGCGCACTACCTTCGCGATCTGCGCAACTTCTGCCGGATAGTCCGCCATATAACGCCGCCCGAATCCGCCTCCGAGATACGTTGTATGCACCGCAACCTTATTTGGAGGAACTTCCAGAATTTCCGCCACGGTCCGCTGCACCCAATCCGGCGACTGCGTGGGCGCCCATACTTCGGCCTCTCCATCGCGCGCATGCGCGGTGATATTCATCGGCTCCATCGTCGCGTGGGCCAAATACGGGAACTCGTACATCGCGTCCACATGCTTTCCGCCGTTCGAGAGCACCTTTTCCACGTCACCATCGTTGCGAAGCCGCTTCCCTGCTTTCGAAGCAGCCGCTCGCAATTCTTCATTCAGAGAGTCACTCGTCTCAGCGGCACCCCGACCGTGATCCCAAACAATATCTAGCGCCTCTCTGCCCTTCATCGCGGCCCACGTGGAATCGGCGACAACCACAACTCCGCCAGCCGTGAACTTGTCGCGCCCGAGTGCCGGAATCTCGAAGACATCGCGCACGCCAGAAATCGCCTTCGCCTTGGACGCGTCGAAACGCGCAGGCTTTCCCCCAAACGTCGGACACCGCGCAACCACGGCAAACTTCATATCAGGCACACGGACGTCCAGCCCGAACTGCGCGCTCCCATTCACCTTTGCAGGAATATCCACCCTCGGCGTCGCGTGGCCGATCAGAGTGAACTCCGATTCGTCCTTCAGTTCCACCTTCTCTGGGTCAGGCAGCGGCAGCTTCTGCGCAGCTTCCACCAGCTCTCCATAGGTCACCTTGCGCGATGACTTCGCGTGCACGACTGTCCCCTTCTTCGCCTCGCACTCGTCGCGCGATACATTCCACTTCGAAGCCGCAGCCGCGATCATCAACCCGCGCACCGTTGCCCCAGCGCGCCGGAGCGGCTCGAAATTCTCCATCGTGCTGCCGCTGCCGCCGGTGCCCATGTGCGTATAAATATCTGGACGCGTATCCGCCTGTTCCACGCTCACCGACTTGAAATCAACCTCCGCCTCTTCGGCGAGGATCATCGCCAGTCCCGTCTTGATTCCCTGCCCCATCTCCGACTTCGCCACGATCAGCGAAATCCTGTTGTCAGGGTGCACGTGCACATACGCATCAAATGGATTCGCCACCGGCTTCTTCGTGGCCTTCTCGTTCTCCTGCACGGCCGCGAACGCGGCGGGAAAGCGCACGCCAATCAGCAGCCCAGCGCCTGCCGCCGCGGTCCGCACCACAAATGATCGACGATCAATCCCCATGGCTATGCTCCCTTCCCGGCGCTCAGGCTCGCGCGATGAACGGCTTTCCGAATCCTCTGATACATGCCGCACCGGCACAGATTCCCTACCATCGCATTCTCGATCTGCTCGTCGCTAGGGTGCGGAGTCTTCGCCAACAGCGCCGCCGCCGACATAATCTGCCCCGGCTGGCAGTAGCCGCATTGCGGAACCTGCTCGGCAATCCATGCGCGCTGCACTGGATGCGAGCTATCCGCCGAAAGTCCCTCAATCGTCGTGATCTTCTTGGTGCCGACCGACGCCACAGGAGTCTGGCACGCGCGCACCGCCTCACCATCGAGGTGCACCGTGCACGCGCCGCACAACCCCATTCCGCAGCCATACTTCGTACCGGTCATGCTGAGGTTGTCGCGCAGGACCCACAACAGTGGAGTGTCAGGAGACATCTCGACATCGTGGGATTTGCCGTTGATAAGCAATCGAATCGCAGCCATACGAGGAACTCCCCAGGAGAGGTTGGTGCGTGAGACGAGGCTACTCCAGAAAAGTTAGCAAGATCAAGTCGTAGAGACGTTGCTTGCAACGCCTCTGCCGCCAGCGCCCCAGATCTCAACCTGGTGCACACCGCAATCAGAGATGTACCCAAGCTACGTCTCTGCGAGCAGCCTTCGACTAGATCCCCGGCTTCTTCTCTTCTTCCGCCGCCTTCACTTCCCCGGGCATCACGTTCTTCAATGGAGCCTTCCTCTGCTCCTCGAGTTCCGGATGCGGCAGCGGCTTGCGCGGCAGCATCTGTTCGCGCATCGCCGTGTTGTAAACGAAGATTGCCTGCACAGTCGCGGCCTGCGCCAGATCTTCCGGCTGCAACCGCTCGTACACATCCATATTCGAGTGATGCGTCCGCGATCCATAGTCCAGCGGATCCTGAATGAACTGGAATCCCGGCACCCCTACGGAGTCGAACGCCTCGTGATCCGTTCCGCCAGTGTTGCGCATCGTGATGGTCGTCACGCCCAGATCAGCCAGCGGTGCCATCCACTGCTGGAAGATCGGCGCAATCGACGCATTCTCCTGCAAATAGATTCCGCGGATCTTCCCCGACCCGTTATCCACGTTGAAGTATCCGGAGATTTTCTGCTGCTCCGGCTTCAACTCGAGCGGCCCTGCAGGCTTGCGCAGGAAGTCAGGGAGAGCCAATTGATCCGGTGCCGTCGAGAGCGGCACGTATCCAAAATGCTGCTTCACATACCCATAAGAACCGAACTCACCCTGCTCCTCTCCCGTCCACAGTCCCACGCGGATCGTACGCCGCGGCTGCACTTTCAACGCATTCAGGATACGCATCACTTCCATGGCAACAATGGTGCCCGCGCCGTTGTCGGTCGCGCCCGTGCCTGACGCCCACGAATCCAGATGTCCGCCCACCATGACAACCTCATCTTTCAGCTTCGGATCAGTCCCCGGTATTTCTGCAACCGTGTCAAATCCGTGCTCGTGATCGCCGGTAGACTCGGTTTCAACATCCATCTCGACCGTAACCGGGACGTTCGCCTTGAGCAGGCGGTACACGCGTCCATAGTTCTCGATCGCGGTCACCACGATCGGCAAGACCTCGGCATGTTCGCGCTTGTAAGTGAACCATCCCATGCCCGAACCGCCATCGTCGAAGATAGTCCCGCCCGAGCCGCCGCTGTCACGCCCGTCCCGGCTCGGCACCACAATTGCCACGGCATGCTCGTCGGCGAAAAACTTTCCCGCCTTCTCTCGGAACTCCAGCCGCTTGATGAATTCGGTGAAGAAATCTTCATGCTCGCCCACGTGCACCGGATACTCAGATATTTTCTTCAAATCAGATTCGTCATCGCGCTTGAACAGCGCCTTATCGACCGGTTTCACCTCGCGCATCGGGCCGAAGAAAACAATCTTCCCTGCCAGTTTGCCCTTGTACTTCTCCAAATCCTTTTCATTACTAGCCTCGACCCAGACTGCGCTCCCGTTGATCGGGCCATGGCTCGAAGGCGACCACGGCAAAGCCTGTGCGATAAACATCGCGGTATCCGGCGCCGACATCCGCACCCACGTATTTAGTTGCCGCCATCCCATGCCGAACTCGCCCCAGTCTTCCAAATGCGCATTCTTGCAGCCCATAGCGGTGAACTGATCGCGCGTCCACTCATTGGCCTTTTTTAGATTGGGAGATCCGGTCAGCCGCGGGCCGATCCCGTCCGCCAACCCCGACGCATAATCCATGACGTGAGAGTGCGACAGTCCTTCGTCGCGGATGCGCTGGTACATGGTGTAGTCAAGATTCTCAGTCGCGGGCTGCGGCTGTTCGTACGACGGCCTGGATTCTTCAGCTTTGGTGTCTTTGGCTTTCTTGTCAGCCGCGGAAAGCGAGAATACAACGCAAAACAGAATTACAACGATCGACAGCGACCGCTTCTGTATGCACATGCTTGTTAATTCCTCCCCAGAACGGAAGACGCAGAGTAGCAGAGTGTACTGAGATTTTGAAAGGACGCTGGCGTCAGCCGCGCGTCAGTACCAAGAAGATCAGACGGGCAGGAGGCGACACAGAACAGTCAACACACGTCGCGTCGCATTCTCAAATGAAACGCATACCTCCGCGTGTCTGTGCATGACTCGGATTCTTAAGGTGCAGTAGATCGCTCGTAAGCCGAACACTGTCATTTGGCATGGGCAGAACACCCCGTGAGTCTCAGCGCAACGCTGGACTGCGAAAACTCTGTTGTGGGGCCGTCTGAGGTGCCTCGGGAGCCCGCTGATCCTTCTTCCCGTGAAAGCCCCAGAAGTATGCGGCAGCGAGCGCTGCGACAAGCACAACGGCTATCAGTACACCGGCGAACCTTAGCGTCGCCTTGGACTTAGGATTTGCTTTCGCTTGCATGAACATTAGACTGGAGAAGAGTTTGCCCAGTTGTGCGCCGTTTTTCGGTGTGACCAGCGACGAGGGTAGCGATTGCAGCGTTCTGCTGTGCTCTACCTTTTGACGCCCTATTTTGCCCCTGTTAGACTTCTAGTTTGCCCAGTCATTCCTACCAGCAGAAGGGAAGTTCGTGCGCGCACAGACCCGCCATCAACTGAAGCAGGACGCCTTCAGCCGCGTCACCATCGGAGCCGCCGAAAAGACCGCCGATTGGACCGTGGAGCATCGCTCCACCATCATCATCGCAGCAATCGTTGCCATCCTGATTATCGCCGGGGCTATCGGCGGCTGGTACTACCTCAGCGCCCAGGACGAAAAGGCCAGCCTTGATCTCTCCAAAGCTGTCCGCACGATGGATACCCAGCTCCGCCCGGCAGGAACTCCCGAGCAGCCTGACTTTCCCACGTTCACATCCGCGAAAGAACGTGCTCAGGTTGCCCAGAAGCAGTTTCAGGCCATCATTGACAAGTACCCGCATACCCGCACCGCAGACATGGCGCATTACTTTGTCGGCGTAACCGCCGTCAGCATGGGAGACAACGCGGGTGCCGAACGCAGCTTCAAGGAAGTCGCTTCGCACGGCAATCGCCAGGTTTCGTCCTTGGCGAAGGATGCGCTCGCCAACCTCTACGCCAACACCAACCGCATCAAAGAAGCGGTCCCTCTATACCAGGAACTCATCAACAAGCCCACCGATTCGGTCAGCAAGACAACGGCGCAATTGCAACTGGCCGAGGCATACCAAAACAACAATCAGCCCGTCGATGCCAAGCGCCTCTACGAACAGATCAAGAAAGAGAATCCGACCGAAGAAGTCGGACAACTCGCGTCCCAAAAGCTCTCCCAGTTGAAATAATCGGGAGCAGGGCGACTCTCTCCGGATGCATTGCGCTCATTGACGACTTAAACCTGCCGTGTCTCCTGAACTTCGCAAGCCCAGAGCTGAGCACTTGAACGCTGGGCATTACCTTCGTAAGTCAAACCTGCGCCTTTCCGGGGTATTTCGTCACCTCATTCGCGAGAATTAGCAAGACTGCATTCTTGTGCTCGGTGAGGCTCTCTATGTCCTGGCGGTTGCGTTTCATCCTGTTCGCGATCAGCCTGGCCGGCTTGTTCCATGTCGCCGCCTTGGGCCAGAACGACTCCTCGCAAAGCCTGGGCGACATTGCGCGCAAGGTGCGGAAAGAAACCAGCGATGAAGTCCGCATGACGGATGCCGAAACGAAAAAACTGTTTGACTCAGTCGACCGGATCTTCACGTTCTCTTCCGAGGACTCCGCCCTCCTTAAGCACGCAACGGTAAAGCGTCGCCTCGTCAGCAAAGCGGACGTCGAAAAATACACCAGTGGACAGTTGGCAAAGGAAGAGTACACGCGTCGATTCACCCACTCTGAAATCAGCATGAAGAAGCTTGGATTCCTGCCTCGCGGCTTCAACCTGCGCGAGTTTCTGGTAAAGGCCACTGGCAACGAGATTGCCGGATACTACGATCCCGAAAACAAAATGATTTCCCTGCTGAACTGGGTTCCTGCCGACCGGCAGGAGCCCATTCTCGCGCACGAACTCACACATGCCCTGCAGGATCAGAACTATGACTTACGCAAGTGGATGAAA
>C688J18823_10002996_pt1 | contig 10659 bp, 6 predicted proteins | sample HopSoiMetagenom1_FD_18823 | JGI IMG/M metagenome (IMG submission 18823) | reverse complement strand
GGCAGTGGAGCTGGCACAGGCTCGAGCGGAGCTTGTGAGGGGTCCGCTTGCGAGTTACCGGGGACGGGAGTCGCAGTGGGCTGCTGTTGCTCAGGTGTGCCCGTCCGCGCTGGCTGCTGCATTTCCGGAGCGGGTGTTGGCGTAATGTTCGGGTTGGTCGCCGGCTGCGTTTGCTGCGCCATTGCGGCAGGCGCTCCAGTCAGCAACAACGCCAACGTGAGCGCTAGCGACGTGCGCGCAAGAGTTCTGAATCTTGTTTCCACGGGGAACCTCCAACTTCATTTGTACTTACGGGGGCCGGTGTAGCGTGTACTGGCTTCTCGCGCAGCAGACGGTCAACATCCGCCTCGGGGTCGTGCACATTGCGGAGCCTGTTCTTGAGATAGCGCCAGAGACTCGGAAGGTTGGTGCGGTACCAGCAAGATTTCGCCATATTCGGCGAATATCCACAGTAAAAGTTCAACCCGGCGAAGCGCTCGTAGGAGTCCAGCAGCGCCGCCGTGACCCGGTGATTGCCTTCCAGGACGACCACAGGGTTTTCGTCGTCTATGCCGATCAGCAGCACCGGGCCGGCATTTCCGGTGCTGGTAACCGAGCCGCGGATGCGCTGGATCTTCTGTACAAAGCTTTCTACGCGGGAGGGATATTCGTGCCTGCGGATGCGCCGAACGATGGTTTCAGCGCGAAAATCGCCGCGGCCGATCCAAAGCCATTGCGCGCGGGCGAAGATGCGAATGCGGTGAATGTCTTCCGGGCCGGGCTGCACGCGCCACCATTCCGTGTCGGGCGGCAGCTCGCGCCACATGTGTCCGCGGCGCCGATATAAGAGCGCCCGGCGGAGAGCGTTCTGCTCCGCGTCCTTTAGGTCTGGGCTCGTTACCAGGGAATCGAACTTCGCGCGGTCACGATCGAAGTCCGGCTCATAGAATTCATTGCGCAGGAATCCGGCAATGACTTCCGCTTCGTCTACCTGGAAGAGGCGCTTCATGCCGCCTCCTCGCTGACGACCGGCGCGCGGTGGCGGAGGTTCCCCAGAAATGGAAAAGACACAGCAACCAGCAAGGCCGACATCAGCGTGATCAGCACGATCACGACCTGATGCAGGCTGTGGTGGAAGACCGTGATGCCGCCCACGAGCAGCGCCGCGAACACGACTTGCAGCCACCCGGTGTTCGCGATCTTGTGCGACATCTCATAAGCCATCAGTACGACAGCGATCGCGTACGCGGCGGTTCCGGTCGCATACAGAGCAAGTAAGGGTTCAGCCTGCGCGAAGCCAGGTCCGAACAAAGTTTTCATTACCATGCCGGGAGCGATAGCCAGTACGCCCAGGAATCCAAGGAAGATGCAGCCGACGAGCGCCAGTGGGATCGCGAGTACGGAGCGGCTCCGCTCTTTCGCGCCGTTCTGCGCTGCTATCGGGAACATGGCGTGGATCACCGCCCACGAGGCATAGAACAGCACGCGCCCAACGAGCGCGACCGCCGCGTATTGACCAGCCTCGTAGCTGGGGAAGAAGTGCTTTACCAGCACCAGATCGATGTTCATGATGACCGACTGCCCGGCGAAGAAGACAATGGCCTGTACGCCCTCGCGCGAAGTCGCGGGAATGAAATCCGTACCCGGCTGACGTAGCGCGGGCTGGATGCGCGGCAGCGCGTAAGCCACGACCTCAGACGCAGCGATCGCGAGCACGGCACCGATAGCACCGAACTTCCACACGAGTGCGAGTGCCAGGATCAGCTTCACTGCCGATTCCAGGGTGAAGTTGGTTGCGAGAAGAGGGAATGCGCACGCTCCTTGAAATCCTCCACGCTTCACACCGACGGGAATGTAAAAGGCGATAGCGACCGCCATCAGCACAATGATCCAAGCAGAGGGGAAATGAAGAAAACGTGTGAGTGGCTTGCTGAGCAGCACCAGCACACCGAACACTGCCAGGCTCACCTTCCAGGCGCGCGCCATCAGTCCGTGAAAGACTCCCGCCTTCGCCGTGTCCGATTCGTTGCGTGCGACGAATTTGGCGCACACAATCTGGAACGAAAGCATTACCGATGTCGAGAGCAGCAAAAGAGTCAGCGCAGTTGCCACGTGGCCAAACTCGGCGGGGCCGAGCTTCTGAGCGACGTGCACGTTGTAGAGGAAGTTCATCCCTGCGGAAGCCACGGAGCTCATCAGCATAATGAGCCCGCCGCTCAGGATGCGTCGGTGCGTGCTGCCGGGCATGGCCAGACTGCGCCCTGCCTTCGCTGGATGCTCCAGCGAAGCTGTAGCGTCGGTGTTCAAGCTGCGGTGCGCTCCTCTTCCACAGTGGGGCGGCGGTTGATCTGGTTGCGGACGAAGTTCGGCAAGAAACTGGTGAAGCTTCGTGCCGCATCGGTGGAAGTGTCGTAAATCTCGAAGAGCCGTGCCGTCCGCGTGATCTCGAGGATGATGGCACTCTCCGGAGAAAGGGCTGCCAGCTTCAGGTCGCCATCGCGCCGGACCGCTTCCGTCATGCAATGCAGCAGCACGTCGACACCGGCGGAGTCCAGTTGCTTCACCTGCGATAGGTCGAAGACGAGCTGGGGGCGGTCTGACTTCAAAAACGGCTGCACCTCGCGCAGGAACTCGCGCGCTTGCTGCTGGTTCACGCGGGAAGGCATCCGCTTCACGACAACGGGTCTACTGGTTTCCATATCTCCTCATTACCGCAAAATGGTTGGTTGGCCATGACGTTCGACCGCGATCTGCTGCAGTTCGCGGTCGGAAAGTGTTTCGGCGGGCTCTTCCTCAAGCACGATCTCAGGAAGCGGCACGGATGAGTGCTCGGGTGCCGGCGCAGGTGTCTTGCGGAACCCATTCATTACGAACTCCAGGCCAGCTGCGGTCATACCGGCCAGTCGCCAGGCCGCAGCCTTGGGAGTAGGTGCCAGCAGCCTGCGGTCGCGCACTTCGATCTCGATCTTGCGGTTCAGATGCGCGATGCGCCGGAAGCCGATCACGGCATGCGTCACATCCAAGCCGGCTCCCACGTAGCAGGAAGGCAGCACGCTCGCATTCTCAACGATGGTGCCGCAATCGATGTAAGCATTGCGCTCGACATTGCTTCCACGAGTAACGACAGCAGTCTTGCAAACCTTGGCTCCGGCACCGATATACGCCGGCGCGACCACACGCGCTCCGCGCTCGATCTGCGCTCCCGGTCCCGCCCAAACACCGGGGCGGAGCTGGCGTCCCACAGGCCGGATCTCATTCATCTGCGCGAATGAGTCGCAGATCAGCCGACGGAAATCCGCGGCATCGCGCAACCGATTCGCATACCCGGACGTGAGGTAAGGAATGCTCGTCGTGCGGCANAGCTGCAAGTTATGACGGAAGAGGAACGCCGCGTCGTTGCGTCGCGATGGGCTGATGGCAAAGACGCCCACCAATCCCTCTTGATCGCTGGCGCAGGTAACGCGGTTGTGCGACTCCAGGTGGAACTGGATGAAGCCCTCGTAATCTATTTCGACATATGCGCCTGCCTGGACGACCAGGATCACCTCTGCGCCGGCTTGCGCGTATTCGGAAAATTGTCCTTCCGCGGCGCGTACGAGTGAAGCTTCGCTGTAGTTCGTCCAGTTCAATCCGAGCCGATTCACTACCCGGCGCGAATAAGCCGCCGCCGCCGGGCGCAGATTGCCCAGGACGCACATGTCGCCGGAAGCAAGTCCGGCGCGACGCAGGCGTTCCACGGTGTACTCCAGCACGGGGCGTCCCAGCGCCTCGAGCAGCGTGAATGGGACCTCGGCGAAGCCTTCGCAATCCGACTCGCCTAGATTCCCCGTCAATAAGATGACCTTTACGTCCACTGCGACCTCCGGTCAGAGGAGGGGAAGAACAGTGAGCGTGAAGGCAGCCATGCCGGCAGCCGCCGATACCAGGAGATTGGCCGTAGCGCGCGCGTCCGGCGGTGCACTTCGAACGAGCGCAGATACTGCTGCATGATCTGGGGCATGGTCATACGCAAGGCCGCGGTAAAGTTTTGCTCCGACATTTCGCGCTGCCGCTCCGGTGAGCGCAGCAGCTCGATCAGTTTGTTGGCTAGGCTGGAAGCGTCGCCCACCTTGTAAAAATCGAGTGCCAGATTTTCGTCGTCTGCCATCTCGCGGAAGTCAGCGATATCGGCAGAGATGATGGGCACGCCGAACTCGCAGGCCAAGTGCGCGACGCCGCTCGCGCCGGTGGCAGAGCTGTAAGGCATTACGGTCACGCTTGCGGCGCTGAAAAGCTCGGGGATTTTTTCCTCGGGAACGTATCCGGTGAACTCGATGCTGGGATCGTTCTTATATTTCTCAGCGACTGATTCCACATACCCCGGCGTCATGGGATGGTTGCCCCCGCCGATGATCAGCTTGGTATTACGCATGGTGGCGTTCACAGTCGCAAACGATTCGAGCAACAACTCGAGACGCTTATAGGTCCCCCACTTTCCGAAGGCTACGACCCGATGCACGGGGTTGCCGCGCTTTGAGAAGTCGGGGTACTCCGGGCGCGCCGAGAGAATGCCGTGTGCGCGGAAGTGGACATCATCACCTTTATATTTCTCGATCAGCGTGCGCCGATATGCCGGCAGTAATACTGATACCGAGTCCGCGTGCAGCAACATGCGGGTAGCGAAGTTGCCCGCCAAGCGGTAGATGCGGGGATAGCGCACGCCCGCGTCGGCAAGGTTGATGTTGTCCATGAGATGGTGCAGGGTGATGTGCGTGTAGCAACCGGTGAGGCGCGTAATGGCCGGGATAGCCAGTCCCGCAAACGCAGGGATCGGTCTTCCGCCGAACGTGGAGAATAAAAGATTGAACCAGACCACGTCGGGTTTGATGTCGCGAATCGCCCTCAGCACGCGCACCGGGTTGCTGAGCAGGTTCATGTCCCACACGCGGCGGACGTTGAATCCTTCCAGCTCAGACTCAGGTGTCTCGAGTTGATCGGCGAGTATAGTCAGGCTGAGCAGTGGATCCTGCTGCAGCTCACGTGCAATGTGATAGCCGTATTCGTTCAGCCCCCGCTTGCTCGGGGGGAACGCAGTGACAAGACAGATTTTCATGGGCCCCTCTGGCACTTAAAAGAGCGTCAAGCGAAATACCGGACGGAAAATCGCCTGGTCGCGGCCAGTAAAATTCATAAAGTTCTGGTTCTGTATCCCCACCGAAAAACGCACCGGGTATCCGACGGGAACCGACTCTCCACCATCTTCAACATTCCTGTGAAGCGGCTTCTGATAAGAGATGAGAAATTCGCTCTGGGTGTTGTCATATGCATGAAATCCCTCGCCCCGGTCGTAGGCGAAAGACCCCTCAAAAGACCAGCGATTGTTGGGCGTTACGGCGAATTGCACCGCTGGCCGCATGGCCTGCGCCAGAGAGAATTCCAGGTCGCGGACACGCCACGCGCGGATGTATTCACCCAGCACCGTCAGACTCGCCTTGTGATTGAATAGTGAGCGCCTGTAGCCCGCCCAGGTAGAGGTGGTGAAATATTCGCGGATCAGCGGGTTGTACTGCAGGTCGCGAATGGAATATCCCGTGACTAGGGCGTTGTTCCCCCACGGTCGGCCCACGGTGAACTCCAGCCTGCCGGCCATGTCACTCGAACTGAGGTCCCGCTCGGTGAACGGCCCAGCTTCGTGGTATCCACTAGCGGTGAATGACAGCCAGTTAAAGAGCTTACTGCTATTGACGAAGATATATTGGCGGAAGAGGTTTTGGTCTTGCACCAACGCCGAGAGTGCATTGAAGCTGTCGCGGCGCACTGTGTATTGCAGCCCGCTATGCACTTGGAAGATCGCCGAGCCCAGCCGCAAAGTCGGAGCCACGCCGCCGGCAAAGTTGTAATCCGTCGTGTTCACGTTCAGGGCGAAACCTTGGCTCGGCAGCGACGTGAGCCCGCGTTGGTTGCGCATCTCGAAGCTGCCCAGCACCGGCATCCTCCAGTTGTTGTAGCGAACACCGACTTTCGAGCGTGTCTCCTGCGAATCCCGGATCGCAGGGAGGAGCCGTTGATCTGTCACTCCCAGCAAACGTGAGTCCAGCGTGTAGATAGTGGCATCGTCGAGGATGGTCTGATAGCTGGTATCGGAGAAGGCGGTGAAGCCCTTCCCGATCTGGACTCCTTCTTCGCCGGCAGTCTCAAGCATTAGCTTCTCGGATATCGCATCGTTATCGCCGGAAAGTGAGTTAGCCCTTGCGAAAGAGCTGAGAGCCTGCGGCGTTTCACCGCGACGCCGGTACACCTTGGCGACCGCGAGCTGGTAATCGTAATTGTCGGCGTACTCCTGCGGGCTTCCTAAAGAAGCCAGCTCCGCCTCGGCGCCGCGATCATTGCCACGAGCCAGATACGTATTTGCCAAGCCGATTGCGACTCCTTCATCGCCTGCACCGGCTTTGCGCGCGCGTTCGAAGTAGCGTTGTGCGAGATCGAAATCCTGTGTGGCCAGGAAGATGTTGGCTGCTTCCACCAGATCTTCCGGCGAGATCGGCGCTGCTTCGCCGACGCGCGATTCCGCGAAAGCGAGCCCGACCTGTTGCTTCGCATCGTCATACTTACTGTCGCGGACAAACAACTTCGCGATCGCGAGGCGTGCGGAAATGCGGTCGGCATCAGGAGCATTCAGCGCCCGCACAAAGCGCTCCATGGCGGCATTGGTCTCGCCCAATTCCATGAGAGCGCCACCTGTGTCCATCAGGACAGCGGAGCTCTCGCCCGACTCCCGTTCGGCCGCCTGGATGTACTGCAAAGTCTGTGGACGGTTGTGCATCTGCGCATAAGCGTGCGCCAATTGCGCATAGACGTCGCCCTGTTGATCGCTGGTGAGGCGCAGCGCGCCTTGCAGCTCCCCGATGGAATCGTTGTAGTGGCGCAGATGGAAGAGCGTGTTCGCCAATGCCATGTGCAGCTTGAAGTCATCCGGGGCGTACTTCAATGCCACGCGGTACTCTTTCTCCGCCTTGCTCAACGAGCGCATCTGCCGATAAGCCGTCGCGCGGGCAAGATGCGTGGCTCCAGAGTCGCCGAGAAGTTTTTCCGCCTGATCGGCGGACTGCAAGGCGGCCTTTCCGTGGTGCAACTGCAGATCTGAGAAGGCAAGCCCCAGATACGCAGTGCCGTTCTTGGGCGCGAGCTTCAGGGCCTGACTAAAGTCTTCCACTGCGCCTTCGGCGTTTTGCAGGTCGTTATAGACGTATCCGCGGTTTACCCAAGCTTCCACCATCTTGGGATCGCGCGCGATGGCTCGCGAGTAATCCTCCGCTGACTGGCTCAGCAGTTGCGACTGCTTGTGCACGTGTCCGGCGAGCAAGGGGAAGTTCGGCTCTTTCGGCAGAACCTCTTCATACTTGCTGACGAGGCTGAGCACGTCGTCGTAGCGGCCCAGATCGTAAAGTGCGTAGCCGAGATAGACGGACGCGTTGCGGTCCTTGGGAAGCTGTTGCAGCACCTTGCGTCCCAATGCCGCAGACTCCGCGTATTTCCCGGTGTGAAAGAGGTAGCGCTCTTTCTCGCGCATCACGCGCGGATCATCGACCATTGTGCCGACGGCCCGGTCCACCCAGGTCTTCGCCAGCTCGAACTTCCGCGCCTCGATGGCGGCGTTGGCGCCATTCGCGACCACAGTCGCGTTCCTGGGGGCACGCTTCCATGCCAACTGATAATTCGCTTCAGCATGTTCGAAATCGCGCGCGTCGGTGTACATGTCACCCAGCGCGAGATAGGCGACGTAGTCATCCGGATACGCTTTTGCCAGTCGAGTAAAGAACTGCTCGGCAGATTTGCGATCGCCCATGTCACGGGCTAGATATCCGCTGCTCTCGAGGGCGAAGCGGTTCCTGGGGTCCTTCTGCAGGATCGCGGTGTAAACGTTGCGGGCCTGTTCCTTGCGATCGGTCTTCCAGAGAAGGGTCGCGTACTGCAGATTGATGTTAGTGTTTTCCGGATCGAGCTTCATCGCCTCGTTAAGGTCGGTTTCCGCGCCCTTGGGGTCGCCGAATGCCAAGCGCACCGAAGCGCGCACACGCAAGAACTCAGCGCGTTGTGTTCCCTCGACCTGCATTTTGCTCATCTGCTGCTCGGCAATGGCCATCTGCTGCTTGGCATTGGCTTCGTCGTTTTGCATGCGATAGAGCTCAGCAAGATTCAAGCGCAACAGCACAGGGTAGAGCTGGCCCTCGGGCGGAACGCCTTCTGGCAGATGGCTCAGCGCAAAGTTGTACTCGCGGAGGGCGTCGGCAACGCGGTTTTCATTCTTCGCCAGTCCGCCGCGGATAGCATGCAGGCGGTAGTTGTTGGCGTCGAGCGCCTCGGCGCGCGCCAGGTACGTTTTGCCTTTTTCCGCGTCGCCGGTGCGGATCAACGCCTGCCCAGCGCTCAATTGCAATCCGATCTTCTTCGGATCAGCATTGGCGGCTTTCACGTACGCGGCTGCGGCCTGCTTGCTGTCTCCGGCAAGCTCATAGCTGAACGCGAGATCAGCGAGAACCTCGGGTGTCATGCGTGGCGACGCCTTTAAGGTCGCGATGGCCTGTTTATAGTCGTGGGTCTCGCGATAGTAGGTAGCGACCGCGCGGAAGATGTCTACGTTCTTGGGATTGCGTGCCTTGGCACGATCGAGCAGCGCCTTCGCGCGCTGCGGCTGCTTCATCTTCAAGTACGCCATCGCCATCAGCAGCTCGACGTGCGCACTGGGCTTCTTGGCTTCCGCGCGTTGCAGAAGGTTGAGCGCGGTCTGCGGCTCACCTGTCTTCATGAAGAGCTCGCCCGCGATCAGGATGTCGTTGATGCGGTCAGGGTGCGCATTGATCACCTGCATCAGCATGCGCTTGGCTTCGTCAACGCGGCCCATCTTGCCGTAAGTCTGCGCCAGCCCGCTGATGCCTTCGGGCGAGGTGCCTTCCATCTTCAACCCTTTTTGATAGGCATTCACCGAGTCCTGGTATTTGCCGGACAGGCGCGAGGTGTATCCCAGCAAGAACCAGAGTTTGCCGTCTTGCGGCGCGGCATTCACCGCGCGCTGGGCAAAATTTTGAGCTGACACATAATCGTGTTTTTTGAGCGCCTGTTGGGCGGCGCGGGCCATGCGGCCGACTTCGATGCTACTTCCCCAGCCTATCCCGTCCGAGCTTTGCGGAGCCGCCGCCGACGGGGTCGCTTTTCCTTTCGCAGCTTTCCCCGATTGTTTTTGTTTCTGCGGCGCGGGCTGCTGACCTTCCACGGAAAAAGTCTGCCCGACCGCTGTGGAGACGCACAGAAGCGAGACAACAAGGAACATCATGAGAACCAGGGTTCGTTTCACGGGAACGCTCACAATGGGTGTAGCTGAGGCTCGAAGCAGATCAGATTCCAGGTTGCGGCAGGTTCGCCGCATGGAGTCGCTTGCCCTTCCAGCTTTCGAGGTACAGCAGCTCTGCTCTATGACGGAAGTTAGCTGCCTTGTGTTGCCTCGCCCGTGCCACTTCGCAGCGTAAACGCGACCCAAAGGGAATGAGAGCTCCTGGGCAAACCCTCTCAGAGTTTTCGGAATCGAACATGACCTGAAGGTAAGCTGCTGCCCTTCGATCGAAGAGCTCCGAAGGAGTTTCCCTGAAATGCAAAGTTCCCCTTTGAGTACTCGAGCCATTCCGCTTTCGGCGATCGTGTTGCTCGCTATCGCGGTGCATGCGCCTCTGCTTCTGATGCAGATCCCGCTGGGCTCCTACGACGCGAATACGCACATCTTCTTTGCCTCGCATTACGCCAACCACTGGTTCAATCCATGGAATGAGAAGTGGTACGGNGGATTCACCCAGACTACCTACCCGCCTCTCACCCACCAGTGGATCGCTTTGTTCTCTCACGTGATGGGATTGAACTTCGCCTACATGTTCGTGCAGTTAATAGGGATCGTGCTGCTGGTGATCGGCGTCTATCGGTTCGCGAACCTCTGGGTGAGCGAGCGCGCGGCCGGCTTCGCTGCTATCGGGTCGATTTTTCTGGGTTCTCTGGCGATGCTGGTCTACCAGTCCGGCCAGTTGCCGACCACTTTCGCCGCCGCCCTGACTTTGAACGCTCTACCTTATTTCTATGGATGGATGCGGTATGCGCGCTTCTCCGCCCTGCTGAAGGGAATCGTGATCGGCGCGACCGCCGCCGTCGCCCACCACGCGACACTGCTCTTCGGCTCCGGACTCTTCGCCTTCCCGGTCATCTGGCTGGCGCTGATGGAGCGCGACGACGAGGCGGAAGAATCGGCCAGCGTGGCCGGCGTATTCAGTCGCACCGTCATCTTCTTAGTCATTCTGCTAGTCGCTGTAGCGATCGTGCTCGCGCCGTATTTCATGGCGTTAAAGGCGAATCCCATCTCGCAGACGCCCATTCCGCACGGCAGCCGCGATAACTACATTCTGAATCCGGCCAGCGGAATCAACTTCTGGCTGGTCCCAATGGGAGCGCTGCTGATCGGGCTGCCGTTCATCTTCCTGCGCGGCGGCGGAAAACGTCGCTTGCTGCCGCTTTTCATCGGATTCTTCGTGACCATGCTGTTCGGCTTGGGAGCAACCACTCCGGCGGCTCCGGTGCTGCTGGGAAGTGTGCTGAAGGCGCTTACAGGTCGAAACGCATTTGAAGTGCTGACGTTCGAGCGCTTCACATTCTGGGCGACGCTCA
>C688J18823_10002993_pt1 | contig 10662 bp, 8 predicted proteins | sample HopSoiMetagenom1_FD_18823 | JGI IMG/M metagenome (IMG submission 18823) | reverse complement strand
CACATGGACGAGAGCGACGCCGATCAGACCAGCCTCTTCGACGTCGCGTCGGTCGAGAATGTCGGGGAGTACCGGCTTCCGGACCGCGGCCTGCTGCGCCAGTCGCCGCCGGCCAGCAACATCGGCGCCGACGCTGCGAAGCGGACTGCCGACGCGCTGGTCCAGACGCTCGCCCATTTCGGCGTCGAGGCGACGATCAGCGGCCAGATCTCGGGCCCGCGGGTGACGCGATACGAGTTGCAGCTTGCGCCGGGGACGAAGGTGTCGAAGGTTGCGGCGCTGAAGGACGATCTGTCGTACGCGCTCGCGACGACGGAGATCCGCATCCTCGCGCCGATTCCGGGCAAGCAGGCGGTCGGCGTCGAGCTGCCGAACCTCCAGCCCAACCTCGTGACGCTCGGCGACATCTACGAGGACCTTCCGGCGACAGCGTCGCCGCTCGCGGTGTGGCTGGGAAAGGACATCTCCGGCAGCGCCGTGTGGGCCGACCTCGCGCGCATGCCGCACCTCCTGATCGCGGGCACGACCGGCTCGGGAAAGTCGGGATGCATCAACACGATCCTGACGTCGATCCTGCTGCGCTCGACGCCCGACGAGGTGCGGATGATCCTGATCGATCCGAAGCGGATCGAGCTCAACTTCTACGAGTCGATCCCGCATCTGCTGACACCTGTCGTCTCGTCGCCGAAGCAGGCCGCCGCGGCGCTTGCGAACGTCGTGACGGAGATGGAGCGGCGCTACGAGAAGCTGTCGGTCGTCCGCGCGCGCAATCTCGCCGAAGCGAACCGTTCGCTCCGGCAACGGGGCGAGCAGGCGCTGCCGTACCTGCTGGTCGTGATCGACGAGCTCGCCGACCTGATGATGATCTCGCCGCAGGAGGTCGAGGACGCGGTAATCCGGCTGGCCCAGAAGTCACGCGCCGTCGGGATCCACCTCGTCCTCGCGACACAGCGTCCGTCCGTCGACGTCATCACCGGCATGATCAAGGCGAACGTTCCGTCGCGGATCGCGTTCGCGGTCTCGTCTCAGACGGACTCACGCGTGATCCTCGACGCCGCCGGCGCGGAGTCGCTGCTCGGGCAGGGCGACATGCTCTTCAAGCCGCTCGGCACCTCGCGGCTCCAGCGTGTGCAGGGCGCGTACGTGTCGGAGGAGGAGATCGCGCTGGTCGTCGATCAGTGCCGCATCCAGCGCGAGCAGGAGCTGGACGAATCGCTGCTCGAGCTGCCCGAGGTGTTCGCCGAGGACGTCGAGGATGACGACGGGACGTTCGACCCTGACGAGGATCCGCTGCTCGAGAAGGCGATCGAGATCGTCGTCCAGACGCAGACTGCATCGGTTTCGTTGCTTCAGCGGCGTCTTCGCGTCGGCTACACGCGCGCCGGCCGCCTGATCGACATGCTCGAGCGGCGCGGCATCATCTCCGGCTACGAGGGCTCGAAGCCGCGGCGCGTGCTCGTGAGCGATACCGAGCACCTCACCTCCCAGGCCTAACCGCCCCCCGAACAGGGCGTCTCAGTAGATGCAGGGGCGGCAGGGGTTTAGCATCGGCCTGCCCCTGGGCTACCAAACCGGAGGAGGAGAGGGTTGACCAAGAAGCGAATCGCGGCGGGCGGGCTTGCCATGCTCGTCGCCGCCATCGCCGTTGCCGGGATCCTGGCAACCGGCGGCGGCGCCGGCACGAATGCGACGTTCAAGGCGGCGTTGATCAGCGACGTCGGCCATTTCAACGACAAGAGCTTCAACCAGTCGCAGTTGAACGGGCTCAACCGGGCGAAGTCGAAGCTGAAGATCGACGTTCTGCCGATTCAGTCCAACAACACGAGCGACTACATCCCGAACCTGAGCACGGCAATCCGACAGGGCTCGAACATCGTGATCGCCGCGGGGTTCCTGATGGCGGATTCGCTGAAGCAGGTGGCGGATCAGTTCCCGAACACGAAGTTCGCGATCACCGACTACGACGCGACGGGGGATCCGTTCAAGGGCACGACGAAGAACGTCGAGGGGATCACGTACGCGACCAACGAGAACAGCTACCTGATCGGCTGCATGGCGGCGATGTACGTGAAGGCGAAGTACAAGGGCCGTCCCACGATCGGCGTGGTCGGCGGGATCAAGATCCCGCCCGTCACGATCTTCCTCGCCGGCTATGCGGCAGGCGCGAAGAAGTGCGTGAAGAACGTGGTCGTGAAGACGGGTTACTCGCAGGACTTCGTCAAGCAGGACCTCTGCAAGAACGTCGCCAACGATGAGATCGCGGCTGGTGCGCACATCATCTTCGGCGTCGCCGGCCTGTGCGGCCTCGGTGCGCTCAGCGCGGCGAAGGACCACGGGTACCTCGCGATCGGCGTCGACCAGGACCAGTCGTTCCTCGGGAACTACATCCTGACGAGCGCAGTGAAGCGGGTGGACAACGGCGTCTACAACACGATCCGCTCCGCCAAGAACGGCACGTTCCGAGGCGGCGCGAACCTGACCTACAACCTCAAGAACGGCGGCGTGGCGCTCGGCAAGATCAGCCCGCGGCTGAACGGCAAGCTGAAGACGCAGATCCTGAAGAAGGTCGCGGTACTGCGGAAGCAGATCATCAGCGGCAAGATCAAGCCGCCGAAGACGATCCGCTAAGCGGACGTCGACAGCGGGTTTGTGACGGAGACGGGCCTTCGGGCCCGTCTCCGGTTTCCGCCACCGTAGAATCGCCGCGATGGCCGGCGAGCACGTTCTCGAACTCCGCGGGATCACGAAGCGGTTTCCGGGCATCGTCGCGAACGACCACATCGACTTCGACCTCCGCCCGGGGGAGGTCCATGCGCTCCTCGGCGAGAACGGCGCCGGCAAGTCGACGCTCATGAACATCGTGTACGGCCTCTACTCGGCCGACGAAGGCGAGATCCTGATCAAGGGNGAGCCCGTGACGCTGNCGTCACCGCACGATGCGATCGAGCGCGGCATCGGCATGGTGCACCAGCACTTCATGTTGATTCCGGTGATGACCGTCGCCGAGAACATCGTGCTCGCGAACGAGCCGACACACGCGGGCATCCTCATCGACCAGAGCGCGGCGGAGCGACGGGTGCGCGACATCGCGGAGACGTTCAAGTTCGCCGTCGACCCGCACGCGCGGATCGAAGACATCACCGTCGGGCAGCAGCAGCGCGTCGAGATCATGAAGGCGCTCTACCGGAACGCCGACATTGTCATCCTCGACGAGCCGACTGCCGTGCTGACCCCGCAGGAAGCACGCGAGTTGTTCCAGATCATCCGGACGCTGACGCAGGAGGGCATCTCGATCATCTTCATCAGCCACAAGCTCAACGAGGTGCTCGAGATCGCCGACCGGATCACGGTCCTGCGCCGCGGAAAGCAGATCGAGACGATCCCCCGCGAAGGCGCGACGGAGGCGGGCCTTGCGCGCTCGATGGTTGGGCGGGAGGTCCTGCTCCGCGTGGACAAGACAGCGCCCTCGCCGGGCGAGACGCTGCTCGAGGTCGAGGACCTGGAAGTGATCGACGACCGGGGGCTCGCGGCGGTCCGCGACGTGTCGTTCGCCGTGCGAGCGGGCGAGATCGTCGGGATCGCCGGCGTCGACGGGAACGGGCAGACGGAGCTGATCGACGCGCTGGCGGGATTGCGAAGGCCGGCCGGCGGAAGCGTCCGGATCGGCGGCCGCGACCTGACCGCTGCGAACGCGCACGAGCATCTGGAGGCGGGGCTCGGCCACATTCCCGAAGACCGCCAGCGCCGAGGGCTCGTGCTCGAGTTCTCGCTCGCGGAGAACCTTCTTCTCCACGACTACGACAAGCCGCCCTTCGCGAAGCTCGGGCGCCTGTCGCCGCGNCGGATCGTCGAGAGCGCCCGGTCGCTCCTGGGCGAGTTCGACGTACGCGGCGGCGGGCCGCGCACGCTCGCGTCGGCGCTGTCGGGCGGGAACCAGCAGAAGGTCGTCGTCGCGCGTGAGGTCTCGCGCGACCCGCGCGTCCTGATCGCGGCGCAGCCGACGCGAGGGCTCGATGTCGGCGCGATCGAGTTCGTACACAAGCGGCTCGTCGCCGAGCGCGACGAAGGTCGCGCAATCCTGCTCGTGTCGCTCGAGCTCGAGGAGATCCTGTCGCTCTCGGACCGGATCCTCGTGATCTACGAGGGCCGCATCGTCGGCGAATACCCGCCCGACGTATCGGAGGAAGCGCTGGGCATCGCGATGACCGGAGCCGGAAGCGAGGCCGCAGCGTGACCGACGCACTGCCGCCGGACGAGAACCTCGACGACGGCGGCGAAGAGGGAATCGTCACCGCGCCGGAGCCGCTCTCCGCAGAACCGACCGCCTACGCGCCGACGGTGGCGGAGCGCCTCGCGACCTATCAGCGGCTCGGCGGGATCGTCACGCCCGTCATCACTGCGCTGTTCGCGTTCCTGATGGGCGGCATCGTCGTGCTTGCGACGGGCCACAACCCGCTCAAGGTCTACAAGGGAATCTTTTCCGGAACCGGCCTCGACTGGTTCTTCCACTTCGGCCACTACCACATCGACATCCCGTTCACGAACCACCACGTGTTCTTCTGGTGGAACACGTCGATCGTCAGCAACTCCGCGTACAACCTCCAGCAGACGCTGATCCTGACGACGACGCTGATCCTGACCGGCCTCGCCGTCGCGTTCGCGTTCCGTTGCGGACTGTTCAACATCGGCGGCCAGGGCCAGTACCTGATCGGCATCATCACCGGCCTCTGGATCGGGACGAGCTTCCCGCACATGTCGCACCTGCCGCACGTGTTGCTGACCGTCGTCGTCGCTGCGGCTGCGGGTGCGTTGTGGGCGGCGATCGCCGGTTTTCTCAAGGCGACCACCGGCGCGCACGAGGTGATCACCACGATCATGCTCAACTGGATCGCGTACTGGATCGGCAGTTGGGCGTTCGGACAGGGCGGCGCGCTGCAGAACACCACGAACCCGTCGCTCCCGGTGTCGAACGACGTCGTCCCGAGCGCACGGCTCTGGGCATTCTGGGGCAACCCTGCGCTGCAGGCGCTCCACATCGGCTTCTTCATCGCGCTCGCCGCGCTCGTTGCGTTCTGGTTCACGCTCAACCGGACGACGCTCGGCTACGAGGTACGCGCGGTCGGGTTCAATCCCGAGGCGGCGCGCTATGGGGGGATCAGCGTCTCGCGCAACTACATCACCGCGATGGCGATCTCCGGGATGTTCGCCGGGCTGGCCGGCGTCCTCGACATGACCGGCTACCAGTACCGCTTCGGCGTCCTCGACGTCCAGACGTCGCAGCTCGGATTCATCGGAATCGCGGTGGCGTTGCTCGGTCGCAACAAGGCAGTCGGCGTCGGGTTGTCGGCGCTCCTGTTCGCGTCGCTGCTGTACGGGACGTCGACGCGAAGTCTCAATCCCGACGTGTTCCCGCCGACGCTCGCCGGCAACTTGACCTGGATGATCCAGGCGCTCGTCCTGCTGTTCATCGGCGCCGACGTCCTGATCATCTACGTCTGGCAGGCGCGGCGGAAGGTGCTGAAACCGTTCGGCATCGGCGCGTCGCCGAGTCGCGCCGAGGGCGGCGTCTGATGGCGGTGCGCGCGGAGACCTTGCCGCGCTGGCGCGACAACCCCGCGCGGTCCGTCGCGGTCGGCGGAATCGTCCTCGGCTGCCTCGCGTTCCTGCTCGCACTTCCGCTCGGCCGGCACATTCCGACGCGTGAGCCATGGGTGCCGGCGGCCGTCGGGATCCTCGCGATCGCCGCTGGGATCTGGGCGGTCTCGCGCCGCGCGCACCGGCTCGGTTGGCTGGCCGTCGCGGCCGGGGTGATCGGGATCGGGATGGGGATCCTCGCGACGCATGCGGCCGCGGGGAACCTGCACTACGTCGTCTCGTGGACGCCGCTCTTGAGTGCGATGTTCATCTTCGCGACGCCGCTGACGTACGCCGCGCTCGGCGGCATGTTCTGCGAGCGCAGCGGCGTCGTGAACATCGGCCTCGAAGGGATGATGCTGACCGGCGCGTTCTTCGCGGTCCTCGGCGCCGACAAGCTCGGAAACTGGACGCTCGGCATCGTCTGCGCGATCGTGGCCGGCGGGCTGATGGCGCTGATCCACGCGTTCGTCTCGATCCAGCTACGCGCCGACCAGATCGTGAGCGGGACGGCGATCAACTTCCTCGCGCTCGGGATCACCGGGTACTTCTTCATCCAGGTCTACGGCGCGAACGGCACGCCGGGCTCGATTTCGCAGGTCCCCGATGTGAACCTCCCCGGAGCCGATCACCTCGGTGCGATCGGTCGCATCTTCGGCCACCTGAACCTGCTGATCTGGGTCTCGTTCCTCATGCTCTTCGTCTCGTACGTGGTCATGTTCCGCACGCCGATCGGCTTGCGGATCCGATCCGTCGGCGAGCACCCGCGCGCGGCCGACACGGTGGGGATCTCCGTGTACGGGATCCGGTACGGCGCGACGGTCATGTCGGGCATGCTCGCGGCGCTCGGTGGCGCGTATCTCTCGATCGGCTTCGTCGGTTCCTTCAACGAGAACATGACCGCGGGGCGCGGCTTCATCGGGCTCGCCGCGTTGATCTTCGGCAACTGGCGGCCGTTCGGCGCCTTCGCGGCCGCGCTCCTGTTCGGGTTCTCCCAGGCGCTCGCGTTCCGCCTGGCGGAGCCGTGGGGGAACTCGGCGGTGCTCTTCCAGGCGCTGCCATACGTCCTGACGCTGATCGCGGTGGCCGGCGTGATCGGCCGGTCTGTCCCGCCGGCCGCGAGCGGCCGCCCGTATCGGAAGCAGTAGAACCGCCTCTGTGCAGGGATGTGTTTGGAGGCAGCCCTTTGAGGTACGCGAAAGGAAAGAGGCAACGAAAGGACACTGATGTTCGGACGCAGCAAGACACAGAAGCTGAAGGACACCGGCGCGAGCGGTGCAGAGCTCGCGGCGGCGCTCGCGAAGGACAGGAAGTTTCGACGTGAGGTCGCGGCCGCGATCGGCCACGGCGCGAAGGCGCGGCGGAGTGCGACGCGGCAGATCGGTGCCATCGCGGTCGCGCGGCGGCTCGCCACCGACGAGGCGCTGCGGCGGCAGATCGCCGAGATGGTCGAGAACCTGAACAGCGCGTGGGGCCGCGTCGAGAAGAAGCGGAGCCACCGGCTGAGAAACACCCTCCTCCTGCTCGGGATCGGCGGGGGCGTCGCCGCTGCAGCGTCGCGCCGCCAGACGCGGGACCTCGTCGCGAAGGGCACGGGGACGGTCGCCGGCGGTTCGCTGTCGCAGCCGCGGACGATCACCGAGACGATCGAGGTCGCGGCACCCATCTCGGCTGTCTACAACCAGTGGACGCAGTTCGAGGACTTCCCCCTGTTCATGGAAGGCGTCGACCACGTGCAGCAGCTCGACGACACGCGGCTGCATTGGTCGGCGACCGTGGGCGGGAAGCGGAACGAGTGGGACGCCAAGATCCTCGAGCAGCACGCGGATCGCCAGATCAGCTGGATCAGCGAGGACGGGAAGGCGACGCGTGGCACCGTCACGTTCGAGCAACTCGCGCCCGAGCGCACCCTCGTCCGGCTGTCGATGAGCTACAAGGCGCAGGGCGTCGCCGAGACGGTGGGATCGGTGGCCGGGATCGACCGGCGGCGCGTGCGCGGGGACCTCGACCGGTTCAAGGAGCTGATCGAGAGTCGCGGCTCGGAGAGCGGCGGGTGGCGCGGCGAGATCAAGGAAGGCGAGGTCAAGCAGTCGTAGTAGGAGCGCAGCGGCGGGCGTCCCCTTCGCGGACGCCCGTCGTCGCCGAAGCGGTTCCCGGCCCGGGCCGTGGCCGCCAGCCGTTTGAATAGGCGGCTGCCGCATGGCCGCAGGTCGCTCCCCCTACGACAGCAGTCGACGCCGCGCTCGGACCGCGCTCGTCCTCGGCACCGCCGGCATCCTCACGCTGCCTGCCGCGGTCGCGCTCGCCGACCAGTCGCGCCGCGTCACGCTGCTCGAGGCGGGGTGGGCCGTTCCGCTCGCGCTGCTGCTCGGCGCGCTCGCGGCCGGGATGGGCCACCGGGCCAAGCGGAACCTCGACTGGCTCCGCCTGGACGGCCGCGGGAGCGCCGTGGCACGCGTCGCGCGCACGCTCGGCGTGCTCGCGCTCTCGCTCGCGCTGATGGCAGGGCTCTCGATCGTCTTCTACGAGGCCGTCCTGTACTACCAGCGGCATCGCTAGCGATCGGCGGCGGCGCCCGGCGCGCCGATGAACCGCGATACGATCCGCCGCGCCGCCATGTTCGAAATCGGAAGCAGCCTACGAGAGGCGCGCCTGCGCCAGGGTCTCGACTTTCCCGAGCTCGAGCAGACGACCAAGATTCGGGGCAAGTACCTGCGCGCCCTCGAGGACGAGCAGTTCGACGTCCTCCCGGCGCAGACGTACGTCAAGGGCTTCCTGCGCAACTACGCGGAGTTCCTCGGCCTCGACGGCCAGCTCTACGTCGACGAGTACAACTCGCGCTACGTCATCGGCGAGGACGAGCCCGTCGCGGCGCGGCCGCGGCGCTCGCAGCCGGCACGGAAGGCGCCGCGGGTCCAGAGCCGCGTCGTCCTCCTGACGATCCTCGGGATCGCCCTTGTCACAGGCCTCGTGATCGTCGCCTGGACGCGAGGCGACGGCCAGAAGCAAAACGTCTTCGGGCTGCAGTCGACGCCTGCAAAGACGCCGGCTGGAACGCCCGCGACCGCGAAGCCGAAGCGCTCGGCGGTTCCCGTCCGTCTCGTCATTCGCGCAGCGAACGGAAGCTCGTGGATCAAGGTGCAGCGCGACCCGCCGCGCGGCGCGCTCCTGTTCCAGAGCTGGCTCGACCTCGGACGCACACGCGTGTTCACCGGGCGTTGGCTGCGGATCGAGGCGCGGACGCCGGATGCGTTGACGGTGTGGGTGAACGGCAAGCGCGCGGCGTTCCCGCCGGGTGCGCAGGCCGTGCTCGCGACGACGCGCGGGCTCGAACCGTTCGGTTGAACCGCCCGCGGGCGGTCCTCGTGATCACCGGGAGCGAGCTCGTCCGCGGCGACCGCACGGACCGCAACGGCCCGTTCCTCGCGCGCGAGGTCCTGCGGCTCGGATTCGATCCTGCTCGCATCGAGATCGTCGGCGACCGCGAAGACGAGCTCGAAGGAGCGCTCCGCGACGCGCTTCGGGCAGACCTGTGCGTTGTCTCCGGCGGGTTGGGGCCGACGCACGACGACCGTACCGTCGAGCTCGTCGCACGCGCTGCAGGCGCGCCGCTCGAGACCGACGGCGAGCTGCTCGCGCAGATCGGCGAGGTCTCGCGCCGCTTCGCGGCGCGCACCGGGCGTGCCTACGCCGATTTCGAGGCCGGGGTCCGCAAGCAGGCGACGATCCCCCGCGGCGCGGTCAACCTCGGCCTGGCAGGGACCGCGCCCGGGCTCGTGCTGCGGACCGAGCGCGCAATCGTGGTGGTGCTACCCGGCCCGCCGGCGGAGCTCCAGCGGCTGTGGCCACGCGCGCTCGAGACGGAGGAGCTGCGGTCGCTGCTCGCGCGGGTCGAGCCGCCCGAACGCCGGTTCCTGCGCTTCTTCGGCGCGAGCGAGTCTGCGGTCGCGAAGGCGCTCGAAGCGGCGGGCGGAGACGGCGACGGGGTCGAGGCGACGATCTGCGCACGCGACTTCGAGATCCATGTCGACCTGCTCGTCGAGCCCGGCGCTGCGGCGCGGGCAGATGCGCTGACGCGGGCGCTGGTCGAGCCGCTCGAGCCATATCTCTTCGCGGAGCGGGAAACGTCCGTTGCGGCGCTCGTGCTCGATGCCTGCCGCGCGCGCGGCTGGACGCTCGCGACCGCCGAGTCGTGCACGGGCGGCATGGTTGCCGAGCGCCTGACCGAGGTCCCCGGCGCAAGCGACGTCTTCGTCGGCTCGGTCGTCGCGTACTCGGACGCGATCAAGGTCCGTGCACTCGGCATCGGGCAGGACGTCCTGAGCGCGCGCGGCGCGGTGTCGGCGGAGGCCGCGCGTGCGATGGCGAGCGGCGCGCGGGAGCGGCTCGGCGCGGCCGTCGCCGTCGCCGTCACCGGCATCGCCGGCCCGGGGGGCGGGAGCGACGAGAAACCGGTCGGGCTCGTGTACCTCCATGCGGTGACGCCGGACGGAGAGCACGGTGTCGAGTTTCAGTTCCCCGGTGATCGCGACAGCATCCGCCGGCGCGCGACCGTGACCGCGCTGCATCTCGTCCGGCGGCTTTTGACACAGAACGGCAACGAAGCTGCGTGAGCCACGCGGCTAGCGTGGCAGGGCGTGATCGCCTTCGGCTCTTCTGCGCGCTACGACTTCCCGACGACGTCCTCGACGCGATCGAGCGGTGGGGGCGAGACGCGTTGGCCGAACGCGTCGTGCGGCGGGAGAACCTCCACATCACGCTCGCGTTTCTCGGACCTCGTCCGGCGGGCGAGCTTGCTGCGGTCGTCGAGGCGACGGGGGACGCTGCACGTGCAGCGCGACCGATCACCCTGGTGCCCGTCCGGTACCGCGAGACGCGCAGCGTCGGCATGCTCGTCCTGTCCGACGAGCACGGCGCGGCCGGCGCGTTCGCGGCCGACCTGTTCGCGCGCCTCGCTGCACTCGGCGTCTATGAGCCGGAGGCGAGGCGGTGGCTTCCGCATGTCACCGTCGTCCGCTTCCGCCGGCG
>C688J18823_10002992_pt1 | contig 10662 bp, 9 predicted proteins | sample HopSoiMetagenom1_FD_18823 | JGI IMG/M metagenome (IMG submission 18823) | reverse complement strand
CCTACACCGGCGACAAATACACCCGCGATGCCGACGGCCGTTACACGTTCTGCGGCCGTGCCGACGACATGTTCAAGGTCTCCGGCATCTGGGTATCCCCGTTCGAGGTCGAGAGCGCGCTGATCGCCCATCCCGCGGTGCTGCAAGCCGCCGTCGTGCCGGAAGCCGATTCAGACGGGTTGTTGAAACCGAAGGCCTTCGTGGTGTTGCGCCCGGATTGCAAGACCGACGGTCTGTTTGAAACGCTGAAGGAGCACGTCAAGCAGAAGATCGGCCCGTGGAAATATCCGCGCTGGATCGACGTGGTGGATTCCTTGCCGATGACCGCGACCGGAAAGATCCAGGCTTCAAGTTGCGGGATGGTGCGCAGTCGTAGAAGGAAGCACGATCTCTCAACGCGTCGTCCCCGCGAACGCGGGGACCCATAGCCACCGACCGTCATTGTTGAAGGAAGGCGTCGGCGAACCTGCCTCTACGGGAGGCCGCGGAGTATGGGTCCCGGCTCAAGGCCGGGACGACCGCTGTGAGGATGCAATGTCGTGATCAGTCGCAGAGAGCCAATAGCATGACCACCCTTTCGCCTTCGGGCTTCCTCACCGTCGGCGCCTCGCATCTCGAATACCGCATGATTGGTCCGTCGCCCGAGAACGCGCCCGTTATCGTGATGCTGCATGAAGGCCTCGGATCGGCCGGACTGTGGGGCGACTTTCCCGAAAAACTTCAGGCTGCGACCGGCGCCGGCGTGTTCGTCTATTCGCGCGCGGGCTACGGCAATTCGACGCCTGTAAAGTTGCCGCGGCCGCTCGACTACATGCATGTCGAGGCGCTCGACGTGCTGCCAAAACTGCTCGCCAAGATCGGCTTTCGCCGCGGTCTGCTGCTCGGGCATTCCGATGGCGCCTCGATCGCGACGATCTATACCGGCTCCCATCAGGATCACCGTGTCGAGGGGGTCGCACTGATCGCCCCGCATTTCATCGTCGAGGATATTTCGGTGGCCTCGATTGCGCAGATCCGCAACGCCTACGCGACCACGAACCTGAAGGAGAAGCTGGCGCGCTGGCACAAGGATGTCGACAACGCCTTCCATGGCTGGAACGGCGCCTGGCTCGATCCAGAATTCCGCAGCTGGGATATTTCCGAATACCTCGCCTATATCCGCGTACCGGTGGCGATCCTGCAGGGTGTGGACGACCAGTATGGGACCATGCGGCAGGTCGAGATCGCCAGGGAAGAATGCTATTGTCCTGTCGATGTGACGGTCATCGCCGGAGCGGGGCACCAGCCGCATCGTGAAGCACCGGGGCTGACGCTCGATGCGATTTCGGAATTCGCAAACGCGGTGTTGCATGCCGACGATGGCTCGCAGGGGCGGGCCGCTTAACGTATTTCGTCATCCGGTTCGCTTGCCATTTCTCTTCCCATTTCTCCTGGCGCTGCCGCGATGACCACGCCACCCGCAGCCGCAGGCAATCTGCCGCTGCCGCGATGGGCTTATGTGCCGGGCGAGTCCGAGAAATCCTCTGCCGATTACGACACGCTGGCGCAGATCACCGCTCTGGTGCCACCGCGCTTCGGCGGCTACGTGCCGGCGCGCCACCCCGCGCTGCGCTACGGCCTCTCGCTGAACGACCGCGGCTATTTCTGGGAAGCTCAGGAGATCCTCGAAGCGGTGTGGGCGGCGGCGCCGCAGGGCGGCCGCGAGCGGATTCTGTTGCGCGCCTGCATCCTGATTGCGACCGCGAATTTGCGGCTGCGCATGCAGAAGCCGCACGTCACGGCGCGGCTGCTCGGCGAGGCGCTCGGCGAACTCGTGGCGCTGGGCATGCGCAGCGCAGGTGGCGACGGGTTCGCCGACTGCTTTCCGGTCGCGGCGCTGGCGGCCGTCATCAAGGCTAAATTGGCCCAGCCGCAGCTCGGAACGGCCGATGGGGTGGCATTCGCAGCCGCTGGCCGAACATGAAACAAAATGCATGTTCCGGCGTTTTAGGGTAGACTTACTCCAAAACATGCATTATTGTGCATCTAACAAACTAAGCAAATCCTTAAGAAAACGACAGAGGGTGGCTCATGGCCGGCGAAGATCGCGTCCTCGCAGGCGGCGCGAAATACATCGATTTTCAAACCGATCCGCAGCGCTACCGGCACTGGAAGCTGGGCGTCGAAGGCGACGTCGCGACGCTCACCATGGACGTCGATGAGAACGGCGGCTTGTTCGAGGGCTATCAGCTCAAGCTGAATTCCTACGATCTCGGCGTCGACATCGAACTCGCGGATGCCGTGCAGCGGCTGCGCTTCGAGCATCCCGAAGTGAAGGCGGTGGTGATGCGATCCGGCAAGAACCGCGTGTTCTGCGCCGGCGCCAATATCCGCATGCTGGCGGGCGCCACCCATGCCCACAAGGTCAATTTCTGCAAATTCACCAACGAGACCCGTAACGGCCTGGAAGATTCATCGGAGAATTCCGGACAGCGTTTCATCACCGTGGTCAACGGCACCGCGGCCGGCGGCGGCTATGAGCTGGCGCTGGCGACCGATCACATCATGCTGGCCGATGACGGCGCCGCCGCGGTGTCGTTGCCGGAAGTGCCGCTGCTCGCGGTGCTGCCGGGCACCGGCGGCCTGACCCGCGTGGTCGACAAGCGCAAGGTGCGCCGCGACCATGCCGATTTCTTCTGCACCATCGAGGAAGGCATCAAGGGCAAGCGCGCCGTCGCGTGGCGGCTGGTCGACGAGATCGTCCCCAACAGCAAGCTCGAGGCCAAAGTCGCCGATCGCGCCAAAGAATTTGCCGCCGCCTCGAAGCGCAACGGCAGCGGCAAGGGCATCGCGCTCTCCCCGCTCAGCCGCAGCATCGACGACAGCGGCATCCGCTACGGATTTGTCAGCGTCGACATCGACCGCTCGCAGCGTATCGCCACCATTTCGATTAAGGCGCCGGAAACTGCCCCGCCTGCCGATATCGACGGCCTGGTCGCGCAAGGCGCGTCGTTCTGGCCGCTGCAGGTCGCGCGCGAGCTCGATGATGCGATCCTTCATCTTCGCATCAATGAACTCGAAACCGCGATGCTGCTGTTCAAGTCGCATGGCGATGCCGCCAATGTAGTGGCCTGCGACGCCTTCCTCGAAGCCAACAAGGCGCACTGGCTGGTCAACGAGATCAGGCACTACTGGAAGCGGGTGTTGAAGCGCATCGACGTCACCTCGCGCACGCTGGTGACGCTGGTCGAGCCCGGCTCCTGCTTCGCCGGCACGCTCGCCGAACTCGTGTTCGCCGCCGACCGCTCCTACATGCTGATCGGCTCGCGGCAGGGCGACAACCGCGCGCCGCCCGCGATCCAGTTGACCGCGATGAATTTCGGTCCCTTTCCGATGAGCCACGGCCTGACGCGGCTGCAGTCGCGCTTCCAGGCCGATCCATCCGATCTGGAGCGCGCGGAAGCCACCATCGGCACGACCCTTGATGCCGAAGAGGCCGAAGAACTCGGCCTCGTCACCTTCGCGCTCGACGACATCGACTGGGACGACGAGGTGCGGGTGTTCCTGGAGGAGCGCACGTCCTTTTCGCCCGANGGNCTNACCGGCATGGAAGCNAATCTGCGCTTCGTNGGNCCAGAGACCATGGAATCGAAAATCTTCTCGCGCCTCACGGCGTGGCAGAACTGGATCTTCCAGCGCCCCAACGCGGTCGGCGAAGACGGCGCACTGCGCCGNTACGGCACCGGCCAGAAGGCGCAATTCGATATGACGCGGGTTTAAGGAGCACGCCATGAACTTCATGAACGTCGACTANTCNACCAAGATTCCNAACAACGTNAANCTCAGCGANGANCGCCAGGTNCTGAAAGCGCTCGAGGGCTGGCATCCCGGTTACATGGATTGGTGGGGCGACATGGGGCCGGAAGGNTTCCAGCAGTCGCTNGTGTATCTGCGCACCGCCTATTCGGTNGATCCGCGCGGNTGGGCCAAGTTCGACTACGTCAAGATGCCGGAATATCGCTGGGGCATATTGCTGGCGCCGCAGGAAGAGAACCGCGTCATTCCCTTCGGCGAGAATTACGGCAAGCCGGCTTGGCAGGAAGTCCCCGGCGAACACCGCGCCACGCTGCGCCGCCTGATCGTGATCCAGGGCGACACCGAGCCCGCTTCCGTCGAGCAGCAGCGCCATCTCGGCAAGACCGCGCCCTCGCTCTATGACCTGCGCAATCTGTTCCAGGTCAATGTCGAGGAAGGCCGCCATCTCTGGGCGATGGTCTATCTGCTGCAGAAATATTTCGGCCGCGACGGTCGCGAGGAAGCCGACGATTTGTTGCGCCGCCGCTCCGGCGATGCAGATAGCCCGCGTATGCTCGGCGCCTTCAACGAGGCGACGCCGGACTGGCTGTCGTTCTTCATGTTCACCTACTTCACCGACCGCGACGGCAAGATGCAGCTGCACTCGCTGGCGCAGTCCGGCTTCGATCCGCTGTCGCGCACCTGCCGCTTCATGCTGACCGAAGAGGCGCATCACATGTTTGTCGGCGAGACCGGCATCAGCCGCGTCGTGCAGCGCACCTGCGAGGCGATGAAGGAAGCCGGTATCACCGATCCCACCGATATCGCCAAGGTGCGTGCGCTCGGGGTGATCGACCTGCCGACCATCCAGAAGAAGCTGCATTTGCATTATTCGCTGTCGCTCGACCTGTTCGGCTCGGAAGTCTCGACCAACGCGGCGAACGCCTTCAACGCCGGCATCAAGGGCCGCTACAAGGAAACCCAGATCGACGACGATCATCAGCTCAAGAACGCCACCTATCCGGTGCTCAAGCTGGTCGACGGCGTGATCAAGCGCGTCGANGAGCCGGCGCTGACCGCGCTCAACATGCGGCTGCGCGACGANTACACGCAGGATTGCGTCAAGGGCATGCTGCGCTGGAACAAGGTCATTTCGCTCGCCGGCTATCAGTACCAGCTGACGCTGCCGAACGTCGCGTTCCACCGTCAGATCGGCGAGTTCAAGGATATCCACGCCACGCCGGAAGGCATCCTGATCGACGACGCGACCTGGAATGCCCGCAAGAGCGAATGGCTGCCGTCGACGCAGGACGGCGACTTCATCGCTTCCTTGATGAAGCCGGTCACCGAAGCCGGCGTCTACGCCAACTGGATCTCGCCGCCGAAAGTCGGCATCGACAACAAGCCCGGCGATTTCGAGTACGTCAAAATCGAAACCTGAACCGCCCCACATCGGGGAGCAGCAACATGGACCCCGACAGCGATCTTGAAGAATTGAACCGCGACCAGTTGGTCGCGGAGGTGAAGCGTCTAAGGGCAGGCATCCGCACGCACAGGGACAGCACCGGTCACGACCTGTGCTGGCACCATCCCGATCTCTGGGGACTGCTGCCCGATCGGGTCACGCCCGAAGTGGCCGTGCCGCCTTGGCCGAAATTCTTGCGCGGCTGCCTGCGCTATCGGGAGGCGCTGGAGCGCGAACTGCCCAACGCGCCTAGGGCTGATTTCGAATACGACAAGAACGAGAAGTGAGAGCTCTTAACCTCGCCCCGCTTGCGGGGAGAGGTCGCCGCGCTCTTGCGCGGCGGGTGAGGGGGTATAGGTCCATCGATAGATCACGATCGCGGAGAGAGGCCCCTCACCCCAACCCTCTCCCCGCAAGAGCGGGGCGAGGGAGTTCACCTCCGACGCCGCAGCACTACCCCGCGATCTCAAGCCCCGCGTTGGCGTAGACCACGCCGCCATCCACCGCAATGGTGTTGCCGACCACGTAATCGCCCGCGCGCGAGGCGAGATAGATCGCTACCCCCGCCATATCCTCGTCGGTCCCGATGCGCTTCGCCGGAATGCGTTTTGCCACTTCGTCCGAGTGGTCGCGCGCGGCGCGGTTCATGTCCGACTTGAACGCGCCCGGCGCGATCGCGGTGACATTGATATTGTCTTTGACCAGTTTCGTCGCCATGCGCCGCGTCAGATGGATCACGGCAGCTTTGCTCGCGGCGTAGGAATAGGTTTCGCCGGGGTTGACGAAAATGCCGTCGACGGAGGCGATGTTGATGACCTTGGCGGGCCGTTCGGGCGAGGCCGCCGCGCGCAGCGGCTTCGCCAGCGCCTTGGTCAGGAAGAACAGCGACTTGACGTTGAGGTCCATCACCTTGTCCCAGCCGCTTTCGGGGAATTCGTCGAACTCCGCTCCCCAGGCCGCGCCTGCGTTGTTGACGAGGATGTCGAGCTTCGGCTCCAGCCTGATGATTTCGGCGGCGAGCTTGTCGCAGCCTTCGATCGTCGAGATGTCGATCGGCAGCGCGATGCATTCGCCGTCATAGGCGGCGGAGAGTTCTTTCGCGGTCGCTTCGCAGGGACCTGCCTTGCGCGCGGTGATGTAAACCTTCGCCGCACCCTGCGCGAGAAACCCGGCCGCGATCATCTTGCCGATGCCCCGCGAGCCGCCCGTCACCAGCGCGACGCGGCCGTTAAGCGAAAACAGATCCTTGAACATGCGCTCCTCCATTGCTTTGCCCGTGGTTTTGGGCGGGGCAGGGCGGCGAGTCAAGGAAGCTGCTGCTCTTCCTTCTCCCACAAGGGGAGAAGGGAAGTAAGAACTACGCCGCGTCGATGCGGCGAAAGCCGTTCCACATGGCGGTGGCGGCGCCGGAGGTCAGGACCGGGAGGATGCGCGCATCCTGGTGGTTGCCGTTGAGTGAAACCCGTTGCAGCGCGGTCATGTGCTCGGCGCTTTCCGGAAAAATCATGCCCGGCCGCGTCGTCACCGCGGTCTTGAATCCGGCCGCCTTCGCCAGCCTGAATTCACGCCGGCCCGCCGCGACGCGGTCGCCATAGGGATAGGCGAGGTGAAGTACCGGCCGCTGCAAGGCTGTTTCGATCCGTGCGCGGCTGGTGGCGAGTTCGAATGACGCGGTCTCCTCGCTCTGCCGCGCCAGGTTGCAATGCGTGATCGTATGCGCGCCGATCGTCACCAACGGATCGTCAGCGAATGCCTTCAATTCTTCCCAGGACATGCAGAGCTCGCGGGCGATCGGAGTCTCGTCCACCTCATATCGCGTGCAGAGCGCGGAGATTTCACGCTGCATGTCGTGCTCGGTCGGCAATGCGCGCAGCCAGTCGTGCATGCGGTCGAAGGCCGCCTGCTTCGCCGCCGACGTCGAGGCGTCGAGGCGGGTCATGACGCCGCCGATCGGGATTTCGATCGCGGACGCCTTGGCGATCGCCCTCTCGAGCGCGACCCACCACAACCTTCCGGTGCCTTCGGCGAAATCGCTCGTGACGTAGACGGTGATGGGCGCATCATATTCACGCATCACCGGCAGGGCGAAATCGCGGTTGTCGCGATAGCCGTCGTCGAGGGTGAAGCAGGCGAAGCGCCGCGCGAAGTTGCGCGCCTGCAGTCGCTGATGCACCTCGTCCATGGTGACGATGTCGATGTCGAGGCTGCGAAGATGCGCCAGCACCGCCTGCAAGAACTCCGGCTCGACCTCGAGATGATGATTGGGCTGAAACCCGCTATCGCGGCGGGGGCGGACGTGGTGCAGCATGAAAATGACGCCGACACCTGCGAAGATTGGTCGCAGCAGGTAGTGCGCTCCGGAGAAGTACAGCGCTTCCAGTCCGGCGCGGATGACGGCGTTGCGAAGCAGTTTCATCGAGGTGCAGGGCTGCCCGGTTATTTACGGACGAAATTAGCGAAAGACCGCTGAAGAAACAGTTAGCCGGACCAATTTCAAAGCGTTTCGGCCCCCGCGACATTTCGGGTTTGACAGCCTCGCAAGGGTTTGTTTTCTCTGCGTTCCGGACCCCGCAGGAACTCGAATGCACGGACTTTTCAGGTGGAGTGGCAAATGGTGGCCGGGCCTTATTCTTTTGGTCATCTTTTGGGCTATCGCGGCCTGGACGAGCACCGAGCCGCTTGAAGCCGACCTGGCGCAGCGTTCGACCGCAGCCCTCAAGGACACCATCCTCGACAAACGGCGGATCTCGGTCGCGGGCCGCGACGTGACCCTTGCGGCGGATGCTTTCTCGGAAGACGGCCGGCAGAGCGCGGTGACTTCCGTGGAAACGGTGCCGGGCGTGCGGTTGGTTAACGATGAAACAAGGCTTGTTCCCGAAGCCGCGCCGTTTGTCTGGTCCGCCGAACGCGACGTCCTTCGGGTGACGCTGTCGGGCAGTTCGCCCCTGCCGGCGATCAGGGGCCGTTTGATGGAAGCCGCCCGCGCCAGTCTCGGCAGCGTCGAAGTGGTCGACCGGATGAATTTGTCGCGCGGCGCGCCGCCGCGTTTCGACAATGCCGCGCTGCTGCTGCTCGATCAGGTCGGCAAGCTGAAGGACGGCAAGATCACGCTGTCGGATACCAAGATCAGCCTGTCCGGCATGGCGCGCGAACTTGGCGGCCGCGAAGCCATCGCCGCCGCGCTGAAAAATTTGCCCGAGGGCTTTTCGGTTGCCGCCAACGAGGTCAAGGCACCACCTTACATCTTCCAGGCCTACAAGGATCCGGTCGCGGTGACGCTGACGCTGACCGGTAACGCGCCGGACAGCAATGCCCACGCCGCGCTGGTGGCGGCGGCGGGCCGCAAGTTCTTCAGCGAAAAGGTCGTCGACAATCTCAAGGAGAGCATCGGCGCGCCCTCAGGGTTCGCCAACGCCGTGGTATCAGCGCTCGGCGCGCTGTCGCGGCTGTCGACCGGTACGCTCGTCGTCTCCGACCGGGAGGTGAAGTTGTCGGGCGATGCGCTGTACGAAGCCGCCGCCGGTGAGATCCGCGCCGGTCTCGGCAAGGACTTTCCGCAGGGCTGGCAGTTCAAGCCGGAAATCTCGGTCAAGCCGGCCGCGGCGCCGGTGGATGCGACCGTCTGCCAGCAATTATTCTCCGAACTGCTCGGTAAGGCCCGGATCCGCTTCGAGTCCGGCAAGGCCGATATTGTCGCGGATTCCGCCGGTCTGCTCGACCGCCTGATCGAAACCGCATTGCGCTGCCCGACCGCCAATATCGAGATATCAGGACATACCGATACCGACGGCGACGAGGCGGCCAACCAGGGGCTGTCCGAGAAGCGTGCCCAGGCAGTCGCCGACTATTTGGTCAAGGCGGGATTGCCGGCCAACCGGTTCAGCGCGATCGGCTATGGTTCGACGCAGCCGATTGCGGGTAACGACACTGACCAGGGCAAGGCGCAGAACCGCCGCATCGATTTCGTGGTGAAGTGAGCATGGCCTATCTGACCACATTCTACTGGGGCTGGTTGCTGGCATCGGTGCTGCTCGGCTTCGCCATGGGCTGGATATCCGTGGTTCAGCACGGCGAAGGGATCACGGGAAAGCTGCGCTGGGTGCTTTCGGCTTTGGTCGCGGCGCTGATTGGAGCCGCGCTCGCGCGCGTCGTGCCCGGCCGTTTCGGCTACTGGCTCGACCTCGGGCTCATCATGTTCGCGCTTTATCTCTGTGGTTGTGCGGTCGGATCATGGTTGCGCGGCTGGGTGGTCTCGCGCAGTGCGCCGCCGGCCTGACCGCAGCATGAGCCGGCCAGCTTCACCGCGGTCATTGTCACGGGTTGTTGACCGGCCGTGGTTATGGTCCGGAACCCCTATCGGGCGGCGGGAATGCACCAAAACTGTGCTACTGCCGTCATCAACTGCGCCTAATATGTTGAAGAAGCGTGTTTTATTGTCGTCAGGCGAATTCCACTCTGGCTCAAAACGCGCTACCAGAGGGGCAAGGGAGCAGCGTAGCGTCGGCGGGGTTCACGCCATAGCCGTCGTCGCATAAGCGCAATTCGAGGTGTAGATGCTGGAAGCAATACGCAGGGCGATCTCGTTTCTGCGCCAGAAGCAGGTCCTGCACAAGCTCGGGGTCTTGATCAGCATCACGGTGATCGCCGTTGCGTGCTACGTGCTCTATCACATGCTCCGCGGCATCGACACCAACGAGGTGATCGACGCCATCAAGAGCACCGAGCCGAGCCAGATCGCGCTGGCGGCCCTGTTCGTGGCGGCAGGTTATTTCACGCTGACCTTCTATGACTGGTTCGCGGTCCGCGCGATCGGCCAGGGCCGCATTCCCTATCGTGTCAACGCGCTTGCCGCCTTCACCTCCTATTCGATCGGACACAATGTCGGCGCCAGCGTCTTCACCGGCGGCGCCGTGCGCTACCGGATCTATTCGGCCTGGGGGCTGAACGCGATCGATGTCGCAAAAATCTGTTTCCTCGCCGGGCTGACCTTCTGGCTCGGCAATGCCGCCGTGCTGGGGCTGGGCATCGCCTATCACCCGGAAGCCGCCGCCTCGATCGATCAGCTCCCGGTCTGGTTCAACCGCGTGGCCGCGTTCGGCATCCTTCTCGGACTGGTCGGCTATGTGGCCTGGGTCTGGGCGCAGCCGCGTGGCGTCGGCCGCGGGCCGTGGACGGTCACGCTGCCGGGCGGGCCGCTGACGCTGCTGCAGATCGCCATCGGCATCGTCGATCTCGGCTTCTGTGCACTGGCGATGTATGTGCTGGTTCCGGACGAGCCCAATCTGGGCTTTGTCGTCGTCGCTGTCATCTTCGTCTCGGCCACGCTGTTGGGGTTTGCCAGCCATTCGCCGGGCGGGCTCGGCGTTTTCGATGCCGCCATGCTGGTCGGGCTCTGGCAGATGGACCGGGAGGAACTGCTCGCC
>C688J18823_10002991_pt1 | contig 10664 bp, 9 predicted proteins | sample HopSoiMetagenom1_FD_18823 | JGI IMG/M metagenome (IMG submission 18823) | reverse complement strand
TTTTTTTTTTTCAAAAAAAATATATTTCATCTCACAAGATGTACCTTTTATTTCCACAATTTCAAATAAGGAGCCAATTTTAAAAACGTTTCTGCATCAATCAAATCTGTTTTTTTGATATCATTTATGGTATTAAAGTCCCCATGTTTTTCCCTGTAATTGATTATGCCATTTACGGTTTTCCAATTAATATAAGGGTGCTTTAATTCTTTTGAGGTGCAGGTATTTATATTTATTTTATTGATTTTAGAAGTATCCACAACAATATACTTTTCTATTGCATCGTATTTTTCTTTATCCAATTTCCACACTTCCAGCAGTTGCTGTTTTGTATAAAACCCTCCTAATAAATTCCGGTATCGGATAATCATCTTTGCATAAAAGGGTCCTATGCCTCTTACAGTGGACAATTGAAGAGAATCAGCTGAATTGATTTCAACAATTTCTAATTCGGATGTTCGAAATGTATGTGCTAATTTTTCTGCAGGTATAGTTGTTTGTTTTTCAGCAATTTGAATATACGGTTCTAGCACTGCATAAAGCGAAGCTGAAATGGTATACATTTTTTTGATATCTTCTTTTGTTCTAAATGTTCCACCTTTTGATTCATAATTTTTTATAGAGCGAATCTGCTTATTTGAAAGACCTAATTTTTTCCAATCACTTTCTGGTAACTGATTGGGATCAAAATTAAAATACGCTGCTTGTGTTACGGGTGGATTTGTTGACGCAAATTCCTTTTTTCCTGGAATATAATTTGATTTTTCTTTTTGTTCTTTGCTTGGATTCAACGCTTGCAATTGTTTTTCAAATTTTGAAAAATCAACTACTTCATGCGTTGAAAAATTTTCTGAAAAACGAATACACAGCAGCAATACTAAAATGATGCAAACCAATACAAATATTCCATTTTTTTCTCTTTTATTAAATGTGAAATATTCGCGAATGAGTTGCTTCATAAAAAATTAATTACCATCATCGGTTGATTCAACCTTTTTAGATGAGGTTAGAAAATAGACAGGTATTCCAACTAACACAATACCAATACCCCATAAGGTTTCACCGGGTTTGTAATAAATCAAATCGATAGAGATGGCTGCCGTGATAAGAATATAAAGTATGGGAATGATTGGATAGCCAATCACTTTGTAAGGACGCTCTGTATTAGGTTCTTTTTTCCGAAGTATAAAAATACCCGCAATAGTAAGCATATAAAACAATAAGGATACAAATGTCGAGTAGGTTAACAATTGGCCATACTGTCCGGATACACATAATATACATGCCCATACACATTGAAACCACATTGCTTTTGCCGGTACTTGTTTATCATTTACTTCTTCTGCTTTTTTCAAAAACAATCCATCCTTTGCCATTGCATAAAACAGGCGGGCTCCGGAGAGAATAAGACCATTATTACATCCAAATGTTGAAATCATAATTAAAGCTGCCATCAAATAAGTTGCAGAGTTGCCAAAGATAATCGACGCCGCGGCCGTTCCAATACGATCATTGGAAGCAAACATAATTCCTTGTCCCATTGCGTCTGTTGCACCCGGGCTTCCTTTTATGGGCAATAAAGCCATGTAAGCTACATTTGCTAAAACGTAAATAATAGTAACGATGAGTGTCCCCAAAAATAAACTTCTTGGAATATTTTTTACAGGATCTTTAATTTCACCCGCAATAAAGGTAACGTTGTTCCAGGCATCACTTGAAAAAAGCGGGTTGATAAGTGTTGCACCCATAGCACCGATTAATGCAAAACCTGTAAGTGAAGTTGCAAAGGCAGATCCATCTTTTGCTATTTCTGTTCTGCTGGCTTCCCACATGTGCGTGAAATTTTCTGCAAGCATTCCACTTCTAAAACCAATTGCAAAACCTAATACAATCAATGCAAACAATGCAATTAGTTTCGCTGAAGTAAAAAGCAATTGAATATTTTTCCCGTTTTTAACACCTCTGCTATTGATAAATGTTAAGAATAAAATGCAAGATATAGATACAAGCTGAGCATAGGTTAAAGTAAAACCCAGTGTTGTAGAAAAAACAGTATTTAATTCCGGAAAAAAAACAGATGTATATTTTGCAAAAGCAACGGCAACGGCTGCAATTACTCCTGTTTGAATAACTGTAAAAACGGCCCAACCATATAAAAAAGAAACGAGTCTTCCATAAGCTCGTTGTATGTATACATATTGCCCACCTGCTTTGGGCATCATGGAAGCCAACTCACCATAACTTAATGCAGCTGTTATGGTAATGAATCCGGTAAGTAACCACAATACAAGGATCCATCCTGCCGATCCAATATCTCTTGCCATGGCACTTGTAACAATAAAAATCCCCGAACCAATCATGGAACCAGCTACAATACTTGTTGCATCGAATAAACCAAGAGAACGTTTTAATGAATCAGACATAATTGCTTAAGATTAAAGTTTTCTATACTTGTATTTAAATCAAAAGGGGACGGAATAATCCGTCCCCTTTTGATTTATTTTTTTTAATTATTTACCTGGGTTATTTAATTTACTATTTTTAACTCCATATGCAAAATAGACAATAATACCAATCACCATCCAAATCCCTAAACGCATCCAGTTAGGCCAGCCTAAACCAAAAATCATGGCGGCGCAGACAATAATTCCTAGAATAGGAACCAATGGAACCAACGGTGTTTTGAATTGACGAGGCAATTCTGGATTTTTAACACGCATGATCCATACGCCAGCACACACAAGAATAAATGCGAACAATGTTCCAATGCTTGTCATATCTCCAACAATATCACCCGGGACAAATGCTGCGAATAAGCCTACAAAACCTAAAAATAATAAATTTGATTTATAAGGTGTTCTGAATTTAGGATGTAAATCGGAGAACATTTTGGGAACCAAACCATCACAGCTCATGGAATAAAACACACGTGATTGTCCCATAAGCATTACTAATATTACAGATGAGAAACCGGCTAGAATAGCTACTGTCACCAATTTTGCGAGCCAGCCATAATTATGCATATAGGTATTAATAGCATACGTAACGGATGCTTCTTTACCTTGATGTCTGAAATCATCAACAGAAGCAACCCCCGTTAATACGTGTGCAAATAAAATATATAGCACCGTACAAATAGCTAGCGATCCAAGGATACCGATTGGCATATCACGCTTTGGATTTTTAGCTTCTTGTGCGGCTGTAGATACCGCATCAAATCCAATAAAGGCAAAAAACACGACACCTGCAGCGCCTAAAATTCCCATGATACCGCCGTAATTATGACTTACACCTTGTGTATCCACATATTGTGTTGCAGCAGGAATATATGTTTCATGATTCACAGGATTCATAAATGACCAACCAAAACAAATAAACAAAATCACAACAGCTACTTTTGTGATTACAATTAAACCATTTACAAATGCGGATTCTTTTGTTCCTTTAATTAACAATAAGGATAAAAGGAAAATAATAAACAATGCCGGGATATTCATAATTCCAGATGTAACAACACCTGTTGCAGCATCTGTTATTTTTTCGAAAGGCGAATGGCACCATTGATAGGGTATATGGGTACCGAAATATTCAAGTAGCTTATTTAAGTATTCACTCCAGGCAATACCCACTGTAGCTGCACCAAGTGCATACTCCAATACCAGATCCCATCCAATAATCCATGCTACAAGCTCTCCCATTGTTGCATAAGAATAGGTATAAGCACTTCCTGCAATTGGAATCATAGAAGCGAACTCTGCATAGCATAAACCTGCAAAGGCGCAACCAATTGCTGCGATGATAAAACCAATTGTTACGGATGGGCCCGCATTGTTTGCAGCTGCTGAAGCTGTTCTTACAAACAAACCAGCACCTATAATTGCCCCGATACCAAGTGCTACTAAATTCCCTGCGGTGAGGGTTCTCTTCAAGCCTTTTTCATCGTCTCTTGCCTCCTCCATTAATTTATCCAGAGGTTTACGTATATTTAGATTTGCCATAATTTATTTTAATTTTTTTTCAATGGCCTCAAATATAGACAAGTTTTAGTTATATACAAGACCAGAATTATACTAAAAATGGCCACACAAGGCGGCCATTTAAACAGTTCAGCTAATTTATTTAATCCATTATTTTACAAGTAACTGTATAACCGCCAGCATCCTCTGATTTTGCTTCGCATGCATTCTTCGCCTTTTTCTTCGTTGCTTTCATAGACGTTGTCACCTCGGTACCTAAACTGGATACACACACACATTCATGTTCTTTTTTGCAAGAAGCAAAAGAAAATGCAGCTAGAACCACCATTAACGTAATCAATTTTTTCATGTTATTAGTTTGCTTTGTTGTTAATAAATTGTTTATAATTCTCGATTCGCTCGAATTGATACCAAAGATAAAACTTTTTAAATGATTCCAAAAAGAGATTTACCCTTCTCTCCCAATGCATCTACTCTTCTTTCAATGGAAGGATCTTTAATCAATTCGGGGGCATGATGGGGCTTCACACGTGCATCAATAATCAAGGAGCCTCTGCAACCCCAATGTTTATTCTCAACAAAACTTTGAATACCATGTATATCATGCGATGGATTACTTCGGGTAAATGTTATCCATAAAAAATTATTTAGTGTTTGCGCTACAAAATTACTATCGTCACAAATAATCAACAAAGGGTATGTCGAATAATCAATGTTCCAATTGTTTAATTTTTCAACTTCCTTTACTGTTTGCTGTTCATCTACAAACGCATTTGTCTTTATCGCAATCACTCCAGGCATTACCAATTTTGGATTGTAAAAACCGTCTGGAAGATTTGCATCCGGAAGCACTGTGGCTAACTCCTTTATTTTATCACCTGCTGCAGCGATAACTAATTTACTACCGCTGTTTAAATCACTTCCACTGTAATCAAGTGTATCGATAGTTGTTTGTGTATGAAAATGTAAATCTTTTTTCCAGTCTGCACGTTCCAATACATGCTTAAAATAATTTTGAACCTGATGTGTAGTGATGTTCTTATCATCTTCACCGGCAATGATGAATAGATATTTTGCAAGACTTAATTGTCCTGTTCCTAAAATATGATTGGCAATGGTTAATATTTCCTGTGGTTTGCGCTCATTATAATAAGGAGTGTACCGCTCGCTTCCAATAGCCAATAACAAAGGATGTACACCCGATGCATCTACTGCATGTATATCTTTCAATCCTGGAATTTCTGTTGAAATCGCATCTCCGGTTAATTCGTGAATCAATGCACCGAAACTTGTGTCTTCTTGCGGAGGCCTGCCAACAACTGTAAATGGCCATATTGCATTTTTGCGATGATATACGTTTTGAACGCGCATCAATGGAAAATTATGTTTCAAACTATAATACCCTAAATGATCACCAAAGGGGCCTTCCGGTTTATTTTCTCCGGGATGCACTTCACCGGTGATTACAAAATCAGCATCGGCAGCGAAGCAAAACCCATCTTTATAGCTGTATCGAATTCTTTTGTTACCTAATACGCCTGCAAAACTGAGTTCACTCATTCCTTCGGGTAAAGGCATTACAGCTCCAAGCGTTAATGCCGGTGGGCCGCCCACAAACACACTTACCTTGAGCGGTTGATTTTTTGCATTTGATTTTGTTTGATGCACGCCAATGCCTCGATGCAATTGATAATGCAAACCAATTTCTTTATTCAGTACATATTCATTTCCACTTAATTGAATCCGATACATTCCCAAATTCGAATTCATCACTCCAGGTTGATCGATATCTTCTGTATAAACAATTGGCAGTGTAACAAAAGCACCACCGTCATTTGGCCAACATTTTAGTTGAGGCAATTGATCAATTGTTGCTTGCTCTTGTAAAACAGAGCTTGAAAAATTTATTTTTTTGGGCAATGCTTTTAATGCGGCGAGAGAAGTTCCCGCATATTTAAAGGGCTGCTTAATGGCCCTTAACGGATGGTTCTTTAATTCAATAAGCGTTTTAATGGTATCGATGGTATCTCTGAAAATAAATTTACTTCGCTCTACCGATCCATATAAATTAGAAACCGCTTTAAACTTACAACCTTTTATATTTTCAAATAAAATGGCGGGTCCTTTATTTTCAAACACCCGCAAATGTATTGCTGCCATTTCCAGGTTCGCATCTACTTCTTCTTTGATGCGAATCAGGTGTCCATGCTTTTCTAAATCTTCAATACAAGCATGTGTACTAGTATATCCCATTCTTGGTTTTAATTAATGTTTTACTTTTTCGTTAAACATTTCTTGTATGGCTCCTAAGTAATAATGGTTCCAACCTTCTTCAATACTTTTTAATGATTTCTCAGGAACATCTTCATGTATTAACTCCACACTTGTTCCTGCTTCTGATGCCTGCAATGTAAATGTTACTTTGGATGGTCCCTCCCACTGATCGTAACACCACTCCTGTACCAGTTTTTTATTTTTCACAACTTCCAAATTGGTTCCAAACATTTGGCCTCCCCATAAGGAAAATTTTGCGCCAACATCAGCCGACATTTTTACTTCATCTCCACTCCAATCTTGAATAATCTCTTCATTCACGAGTGCCTCAAACACCTGTTCAGGTGATGCAGACATTTCATACGTTTGTTTGATTGTTGGCATTTTTTCCGGTCGATTAAGTGAAACTCTTAATTTTAGTAAATTGCTACTTCTTACTTTTGGAAATTTACTTAAAATTTGCTGAAGATGCTAGCATGTTTATAATTTTTTGTTCTCGACCTGAGAACTATACAGTTGGTTAAAATTGACATGTTTTCTATTCGATGAATGATTTTGCAAATTGATCCGTCACATTCATTTTGTACATTAAATCATTGTATTTATTTTGCTCGGGCAAATAATAAATTTCATACTCCTTATCGTAATAGTTCTTTAATTGTACTTCATTGATATATGGCTCATAGATGACCATTTTATTGATTGTGTCACCAATTGTTGTCACCATAATTTCATTGTACCACCAACCTGCAATTACTACTGTTTTTTTTGACAGCCTATTTACTTTCTGAATCACTTGCTCTGTAAATGCTATTTTTTGTTTTCGTTTTGAATAATCTGAGAAGATAGGACCGGAAAAAGGATCCAGAAATAATTCCTGCTGAGCAATATTAAAAACAATTGCATATTTTGAATGTGCTGAACCTCTGAAGGCATCTGTCAAATTAATGCTAAACAAAAATGAGGAGATGCACAAGCTCACACATAAGTAGGTGAAATTTTTTCTATTAAGATAATACCCAAACAATAAAATGATAAACGGCAATGCAGGGATCATGTATCCTGATTTTTGCGGCAATCTAAAATAGGAGATGATGTACAAACAAATGATTACAAAACTTGCACTAATTATTTTTTTGTCGAGGTTGTTATGGAATCCTTCTCCAACTTCTTGTTTTTTTCTGCTGATGATTGCCATGATTGTAAAAAAGCCTATGCTAATTGTTCCAATAAATCCGAATACACCAATAATCATTTTATACATCACTTTTGGAAAAGGTGGATAAGGAAATTGATCATAGTACATAAAAAAAGAAAAACCGAATTGCTGCATCACAGGCACAAACAATAAAACAGCAACAATTCCCATTGGGATAGACATTTTAAGAAAACGAATCGCATTTACTTTAAAATCCGTTTGCCAACAAATAATCATAAATGGAATGATCATCACACCACTTGTAACTCTGCATCCAATGGCTAGTCCTAAAAAAATTCCGCAGGCTATAAATTTATTTTTCAGAAGGCTATAAAATGCAATTAATATCAATGCTTGTGTCCATGTGAAATCAATCGTATACGTACTGCTAACAAAATACACAGGTATGAATGCGAATGCTATTGCAGCAAGGAGGTATTGTTTAAATTGTAGGTGTTTTAAAATGAGTGCAAAAAACAGAGCACCAATCGCACTAAAAAATGCACATAATATATTAAACACATAACAGCCATTCCCCCATAATGCTGAATAAATGAATTCCTGAAAAGGGTGACCCGGTAACCGGGATGGTTCATATATACCTGTTAACTTGGTATGAAAAGCTGCTAATGCAATGGCCCAGGAATCTTCTTCTATACCATAACCTGGGGATAAAAAAGGTAGTCTGGAAATAAAAACAATGAGGAACAGAAAAATAAATGGGAAATATTTTTTTTCGAAAAAATTAAGCATTCATTTGTTTTATTGTCATATATAAATATTCTACCTGTACACATTACTCCAATAAGCGTTGACGAACAGCTTCGTATAATACAACACCTGTAGCAACAGAAACATTTAATGAACTAATTTGTCCAAGCAATGGTATTTTCGCTTGCGCATCTACCACTTTTAAATACTCTGCCGAAACACCATCTTCTTCCGAACCCATAATAATTGCTATAGGTAACGTATAATCCTGCTGATAATACATGTCAGCTGTTTTCTCCGTACATGCAACAACCTGTAAACCGCTTTCTCTTAAAAAATGTATTGTTTCTTTTAAATTATCTTCCCTGCAAATTGGAATCGTATGTAAAGCACCGGTAGAGGTTTTCATTGCATCTGCATTAATTTGTGCCCCGCCACGTGAAGGGATAATGATTGCATCTACACCAGAGCATTCGGCAGTACGTGCAATTGCACCGAAATTGCGCACATCCGTTATTCTATCTAAAATTAATAGCAATGGGGTTTTGCCTGCTTCAAAAACAAGTGGCAACACATCTTGTATTTTTTGATAGATAACAGATGAAATATAGCCAACTACACCTTGGTGGTTTTTTGTTGTAAGCCTGTTCAATTTTTCGACAGGTACATATTGAAAAGGAACATTGTTCTTTTTCAAGAGGCTCATTAACTCTGTAGACAATTCGTTTTTTAATCCGGTTTGAACAAATAAGCGATCTACTTCCTTTCCTGCACGAAGTGCTTCAATAACCGGTCTTAAACCAAATATTAAACTATCATTTTCTTTTTGCTGCTCCTTTGTTTGCATATTATTTATTAATTATTTTGCAGATATACGCGACCTTGTCTCCATGCATCAACAGATGCAAACCACAACGGTTTAAACGTTGGAGAACGTTCCAGCTCGTAATCATTATCTGTGAATGGGTTCATTACTTTTGAAAATAAATAACTGACGGAATTAATACTGTTTTCTTCACCGTATATCCAATTCTCGCGTGTTCCATCCCGATAGATTACATTTGGTGGTCCTTGAATTAAAAGTATCATTCCTCTATCTGTTTTCCACCCTTCAATATAGGACGTGAAATTAGTATTGGCATCTTGCACTCTGTTATAAAATTTACGTATAAGCTCTTTTGAACGTTCCGTGCTTCCGGTGCAACTCAACCAAAATTTATCGGCGGCAGCTTTTTTATCTTCTCTTGATGATATTTCTTCGAACTCACTTTTTGAAGTAATGAATCGTAATGGAGGGATCAATTCATCAATTTTTTTCACATTTGGAAATGTTTCTGAAAAATTAAATAAAGTAAGTCCATCCTTTTGTGTGGTATCCAATTGAAAATGGTAAAAGCCCTTTCTTGTTGCCGTAAAATTTACAACACCATCTTTTAATTGAACTTCAAATGTACTATCAGCCTGATATTCAAATGGTTTTGTTTCTGCTTCTGAAAACGGAGGTAGTGCCAAAGCAAAATTTCTATTGTAATAACGAACAAATAATTTCACTGAAATTTTATCTTTATAAATAATAGATACTTCATCGTTTGATTTAATGATATTATTAAACATAAGCGTATTCGCTGATGACTGAACAATAAAATTTTGTCTGTTGATATCATTATCCTTTTGCACAAATAAAACTTTTGTGAATTCGGTGTTTCTATTTAAGTCAGATACAGTAGCTCTCAAAAAATAATTTTTTAATGTACGAGCATGTATTTTTATTTTTCCAATCAGAAATTTATCAACTCCTTCATTATTTTCATCTACTAAGCGAACAGAAGCACTATCACTAAATTCTTTGCCATCATAGTTTGAAGTTAAACGAAATGAAATAAGCAGGTTTGATCTAAAGTTAAAGCCATCCGGTCGTGTATACAACAATTCCTTGCTTCTTACTTTAAAGCATAATTCGGATAACGTATCATTTAAATGATGTACTAAAAAATCAGGATTGATTGAATTGGCTTCCCGCTTGTATGTCTTGGATTCGGGTTTATATCCAGTATTTCGCGGAGTGCTGCAGGCAACAATAATCAACAATAAAAATAGCAGGCTCTTTGTTTTCATTTTAAGTGGTCTCTTCTGTTAGGGATGCAGTTTCATCATTTTGTAAAAAACGAACAGGAATTGATTTGTCTTTATTTGTTTTTGCTCCCAGTTTTTGAATGTTTTGTATTCTTTTTACAATATTGCCATTTCCGTTACTAAGTTTATTGACAGCGTCCAAATAGGCTTTTGATGACATTTCAATCGCTTTTTCAATCCGCTGCATATCTTCTAAAAAGCCTACAAACTTATCATATAATTCCCCACCTTCTTTTGCTATTTCCATTACATTCTTTGTTTGTCGCTCTTGTTTCCATAGCGAGGCAATAGTTCGTAATGTTGCCAGCAATGTGGATGGGCTTACAATAACTATTTTCTTATCCCATGCAAAACTAAACAATTCCTGATCA
>C688J18823_10002990_pt1 | contig 10667 bp, 8 predicted proteins | sample HopSoiMetagenom1_FD_18823 | JGI IMG/M metagenome (IMG submission 18823) | reverse complement strand
TCCAAGACCCTCAATGATGCGGCGGGTAATGGCGAGGCCCAGGCCGGTGCCAGTGCGCCGGGTCGTAAAGAATGGATCGAAGATACGCGTGAGGTCGTCCGGGGCGATGCCGACGCCCTGGTCGCGAACCTGGATTGAGACACGGCCCGGGTTGGTGTTTCTGGTGAGCACCTCGATTGCTCGCGGCGGCTGCGGCGCCGGCTCCGAACGGGCCAGCACGGCGTGGCGGGCGTTGGTGAGAATGTTGACGAGCGCGAGTCGCACGCGTTCGCCATCGGTCACGATCGAGTCGAGCGGCCTCTCGAGATCGAGGTGCGTGGGCACGCGCGGTTCTTCGCTGCTCACCGCCCGCACCGCGTCCTCGCACAGCGCGTTCACATCGACTGGCGCCAGGTCGAACTTGATCGGGCGGGCGAAGTCGAGCACTTCGCTGACAATTCGATTCAGCCGCGTCACTTCTTCACCGATATCCGCAATGGCCCCATCGACTTCCGGTGCATGTCCGGTCCCCTGTTTCAGCGTGCGCAGGGCGGTGCGAATGATCATCAACGGATTCCGGATCTCGTGCGCGACGACGGTGGAGAGGCGGCCGAGTGACGACAGCCGCTCGCGCTGCGCGGCCTCGCGCTGAAAACGCGCGATCGAGTCGGTCATCGTATTGAACGTATTCGCAAGCAAACGCGCGTCTTCATCCTCCCACCGCGCGCTGGGTGAAAGCGCGATCTTTCTGGTCAGGTCGCCGGTGCCGGCCATCTCTCGCATGGTCGCGGTAATGGTGTCGAGCGGCCTCGTCACCGTGCGCGCGACAGCGTAGCTGACCAGCGTCGCGGCCATGACCGCGAGAAACGCCGTCACCGCCAGCTCACGGTGCACGGCATTCAGAAATCGAAGGCGTTCGGTGCGCGATCTCAAGATCAGCGCCGTCGCCAGTGGACCCTTCGCCGGCGCTGCACGTTGGTCGAGCGGCTGGAGCGGCAGCACGCGGCTCACGGCGACGTACTCGTCCTGGCCCAGCCGGATCACCTGGAGCCCATCGGTGCCGGCGAGTGTCTCGAGTTGCGGGCCGAATTGATCCGGAAGCGTTGAGGCTTCAACGTGACGATTCACCGCGAAGACGATTTCGCTGTTGGTGAGACGCTTGAATCGTTGTGCCGTTTCTGCGTCCAGGCTGAACCCAATGCTGACGGTTCCGAAAAACTCCGGGCCGGTAAAGCTCGGCACCGTCACCACTTGAATCACGCCGCCTGTGTGCGGCCACAGTGACACCGTCTCTTTTCCATGACGCGCGTCTGCGATGGCTTCGTGCAGCAGCGACGCCGCGTTGTCGGTCGTGAGGCGGCCGCTTTCGGCCAGCACCGCACCGGCCGGGTCGGTCACCAGCAGCAGATCGCATCCAATCTGGCGCTGATAGCGTTCGGCGATCGGCTCGACGGTCGGTCGATCCCGCTCGTACATGGCCGCTTTCATGTTCGACAGGTCGGCGACGAGCCGGCCTTCGCGGGCGTAGTGCTCGAAGAGCGTCGTGCGGTACTCTTCGAGCAGCTTTCCCGCTTCGTCAATCCCGCGGCGGAGTTCGTTCTCCGCCTGGGCGGTGACCGCCACGTTCACGCGGTACACGGCGATGGCAATCGCGACGACGGTGAGCACCGCGCTGGCGAGGAAGATTCGATTCGTGAGGGAAGAAAAGATCTTCATCGCCGGCCGAGCGCGAAATTCACTTCGACTTCGCCCCCGGCGTCCGGCACGACCACGCGCCGGGATTCGAGCGGCGCAGATTCATTCCAGGCAACGACGGTGTAGGTGCCCGGCGGAACGTTTTCCAGCCGATACGTGCCGTCACTCTCCGACAGCGCAAAGTAGCGATGCGCGAACACCAGGATGAACGCGCTCATATGGGAATGGATGTCGCAGAACACCCGCACGATCCCGGGCCGATCGAATCGTACGGACTTCGAGCGGCCGACTGCATACCGGCCGAGATCGAACGTCTTCGTCTTCGAGAGCGAGAAGACGTTGTGATAGGTCTGATCGTTGTTGGGGAAATCAACCGTGGTGCCGGCGACGATTGGCAGCACGTGCGGTACGAACGTTTCGTTGCGCTGATCCAGCCGCGGTCGCGGCTCCTCCCGCGTATCGAACGCGGCACGCGGCGCAGGATCGAGGTACACCACGCTGCGCCGATCGGGCGGCTCGTGCATGCTGCCCATGCCGAGATCGGCGACGCTGACCCGCGGCGCCGCCTCGGCCGAAGACTGCCGCAGCTCGACGCGTCCCCGGATGATCCCGCTTGCCCGCGGTGCCCCCGTCGGCGCGCGTCGCGCGTCGAGGCGGACGATCGCTATTGCAATCAATGCGGCGATCACAAAGAGCGAGCAGCGTTTGGCCATCAGAACCAGTACACGAGCTGACCGGAGAGATACGTGCGATTGCGGTCGCGGCCGGCATCACGCCAGTTGCCCTGGACGCTCGTTCGCACCACAAAGTTGCGCTGCACGTAATAGCCGATTGATCCTTCCACGCGGCGAACCGGGGCGTCCCATGGCAGACCCGATTGCCCAATCGTCGCGCCGTACAGCGTCGAGAAGCCGAGACGATCGGCGCGGCCCGCGAGGAAGATGCGCGGGCTCACGCGATAGCGGCCTTCGACCCAGGTGCCCACAGCGTCGAGCGTGTTGGTGTCGGAGGGTAACAGCGGGTGCGGAAACCCCCACCGGCTCCAGACGAGCTCCCATCGCACGATCCAGTGGTCGCGGGAATACTCGGCGTCGGCGCCAAACGATTCTTGCGCCGGCTGGGAGTCTGGCGCGACGGTTCGCGATAACCAGGCTCCGCGCGCCGCCGACGCGCCGAGAATCAGCCCGACGGCAGGCGTGACGCCGACCCGGGCCGCGAGTTGTTTGCCGTCGTTGTCATCGGTAAATCGCGGATTCGAGAGGGTGCCGTTGGTCACCGATCCGGCGAGTTCCACCATCCCCGCTTTCCACGTCATTTCGACCCCGGTGTCCCATTGAAAGCCGCTGATCAGGGGAACGCCTGGTGCGGGGAGCGGCGACCCGATGGGAAAGCTCGAACGCCACCCACGCGAGCGCATTCGCAGCACATCGTCGGCTGTCGCCGGGATGGCGTCGGGTCGAAGCGACGTGAGGTATTGGTAAGCAAGCGGATAACCGATCACCGGATTCCCGGTCTCGTACTGCCGCCGCCCAAACGATCCGAATACCGGGGGAATCCTGCCGGCTTGAATGTCGAACAGCCGATGACGCCATGGCCGCACGCGCACGTAGGCGGCATACGGTGTAGGCGATTCCAAATCCTCAGACCGTAGCTCGCCGACAAACGACAGCCATGTCGCCGGGCGATAAACGCCCGAGACGCCCATACGGAACATCCGCAGCGCGTTGTGTTCGTAGTCGGTGTAGTTGAAAAACGCGACGTCGTCGGCATTGCCGCCGGTGGCAATCACTTCAGCGCCGAGCGCCACCTTCCCGTCGAACGCCTGAACCGGCCCTTCGGGCAGCGCCTGTGCGCGTGCCGCGTGCGGAGCTGCGCCGATCAGCACGGCGAGCAACAGCAACGAGCGGGTCGCGTGGGACTTCAACACCTGGGCACAATTCGAAGAAACGGGAAGTCACAGCCGGACGAGAAGGAGATGTGGGCTCCTCCATTCGGCGCCGCAAACTGTGAGACCCGATAGATGCAATTATAATCGTCGGGATGGCCACGACTTCAGATTCCGATCAGATCTTTACCCTGGCTCAGGCGTCCGAGCTTCTCCCGCAGGTCAAGCACCTGACCGCCGATGCGGTGCGGCGCGCCGAGGCGCTCGCAGAACAGCTGCGCGGCCTGGCAGACGACAATCCCGAACACTCACTGCTGTCCGAGGCCTTGCGTGATGTGGTGAACGGCTGGGCCGAGGAAGTGCGTTCTCTAGGACTCGAGGCCAAGGGACTCTGGCTGGTCGATTTCGATAACGGAGAAGGATATTACTGCTGGAGCTACCCGGAATCGTCGATCACGCACTATCACGGATACGACGACGGGTTCGCCGGGCGCATCAGCATCCAATAGCACGCGTCAATCGCGCGGATCTTGATTGATCCGTGGCCTGCGTATATAACCAGAGTTTACTCGGTGGACGGTGTTCCACAGAGGGAGAGGTTGAGGAGGAGAGACCGACAGTGGCCTACATCATCTGTGAGCCGTGCATCGGCACCAAGGACAGCGCATGTGTCGATGTGTGTCCGGTGGACTGCATCCATCCGCGTAAAGACGAGCCCGATTTTGCGACCGCCGAAATGCTGTACATCCATCCGGACGAGTGCATCGATTGCGGCGCCTGCGTCCCGGCATGCCCGGTCGAGGCGATCTTTGCGCTCGACGAAACACCCGAGAAGTGGAAGAACTACATTCCGGTGAACGCGCAGTACTTTCAGAAATAGATTACTCACACCCCTGTGTGTGCGGAATGGTTCGGGGCGAGTCTGACGCTGCGCGTGGATCGCTGCTGAACACATACACGTGGCGCGAGTGGACGGCCACCGCAGGCCGATCCACCAGCGCGACGGCCTGTTGGCCCGCGAAGCGCTCCCGAAAGTTTCTGATCTCCGATTCCTCGAGTACCAGGTAGGGGCTCGGACCTGTTGATTTCAGATAACCGATTGCGCGATCCAGCCATGCGCCATCGAGCGAGTCGACCCGCAGCGTTCTCAGTCGTGAGTACAAACGGATATTCCCGCTGTGCAGGCCGGAGATGACGACGGTCCCTGCCGGCAGCTCGCGCGCGAGGTATCGGCCGACGTCCGCGTACTTCTGCTCTCCCTCGCCGATCTCGACGATCGTATGCAGTTGCCCATATGCAATCGCGTGGCTCAGAGTCAACGTGGTGAACACAAGCGCAACCGCGGTTTGCACCGCCGGACCGAAGCGTGCGCCCACCTGCCAGATCGCGTCGATGCTCAACACGAACATCGCCGGCATGGCCGGAATGACGAATCGCAGATACCACCAGTCGTCAAACGGCACGTAAAACAGATAGCAGCCGAACACGCCCGCGACGTAGGCGAGCAGGATCCAGCGCAGCCTCCGGCTCTCCGGCCTCGGCCCGGGCGGGAGGAAGACGGTCAGCAGGAAGATGAATACGTACGCCCCTTGCGTTTCCCGCAGCCACCGCGGGTAGCGCGCGAGATTCGGCCGGAGATTCCGCCATCCGTAAATCGATGCGGCATCGCCGTACCCGGACATGAAAAACGATCCATACAGATCGTGATTCACCAAGGCGACGAGCACGACGAACGGCACGCACGCGAGCATGAACACGACGAGCCGCCGCAGGCCGGCTGTCGTCCACCCGACTGGAACCCACACCACCAGCGCTGCAGGGAAGACGATCAACGGAGCGAGATTCGGTCGAATCAAAATGGCCACGCCGGCCGCGATCCCTGACAGAGCGGCGGAGGCAGAGGGCGGCTTCCAGCAGGCGAATACCAGTGACACGGTCCAGAATGCGGCCGCCGGCACATCGCTCATCGGCCACAGCGTCATGAGCAGGATCGTTGGACTGCTGGCGGTCAACAGCGCCGCGAGCGCGCCGGTCGCACGACCGGAGACCTGCACGCCGAGCGCGAAGGTCGAGAGAACCAGCACGGCCCCCGCCAGCGGCGTGATGATGAAGGCGCCGCAGTTGCCAAGCACGGTCATGAACACCGCCATCAGGAGCGGCAAACCCGGCGCATACGTCGGCACGATCGTGTGGTTGGCCGCAGGCCGATACCCGAGCGGCGTAAAGCTCCAGTCGGCATTGGGCCACGGAACGAGCGCGGCGAAGTCCTGGTGGACGTGAAGGTCGCCGCCGAGCCAGAGGCGCGCCTGGCTCACATACCCGTAGCTGTCCGAGCCGCCTGCTGCGCGCGTGCCGTATACCCAACACAACGCGAGGACACCCGCGGCTGCCGCCGCCGCGACCCACGGCATCAATCGGCGCAGCACGCGAGGGGCATACGTCGAGACGATCCCTTTTTGCCACACGGGCATCCAGTGGTACGCGATGGCCAGGCACACCAGCGCAAACAGTGCCGGCCGCAGCACACCGTGGCTGGACACTCGCAGGCCAAATGCACGCAGCGAGAAGCCGCCGGACAACAGGCTGGCGATCGCCATGACGGCGGCGAGGATCGCGAGAGTGGAGATGACGTACGAGGTGCGGTGCGGCGGGGTTGCTGGCGGCTGGTTCATCGATCCGCCGGTCCAGCACGGCGCTGTTCGAGCGCTTGCCGGGCCTTCAGCCGCTCGCGGCGGCGCGCGTCCGCTTCGGAGGCGCGCCTTCTTTCATCGTCGGTTTCGAGGATCAGGCGAGGAATTGGCAGTCGGTGGCTCTCGCGATCGACGGCGACGAAGGTCAGGTAGGCAAGGCTCGTGAGCTGACGCCGCCCCGTCAGCGTCTCCTCCGAAAACACCTCGACCTCGACCTCGAGCGACGTCGTCCACGTCGCTGTCACGCGTGCCCTCAGAATGATCAAGTCGCCAACACGGATCGAATGGAGGAATTGCAGGCCGTCGACCGCCGCCGTGACCAGCAGGGTGCGGGTGTGCCGATGCGCCGCAATCGCTCCCGCGATGTCGATGAGATGCATCACCGTGCCCCCCAGGATGAACCCCAGAGGATTCGCATCATTGGGCAGAACGACCTGCACCATTTCACTCATCGAGTCGGCTGGTCGTCTGGCGGGAGGAGTCTCGGACATCGATGCGTGAACGGGAACTAATTCTTGCAGTTCCGATCGACGAACGCCTTTAACGTGCACCGGAGCTCGGGCGGCAGATCGTCTTCTTTGATGGAGTGGAGGAGGGAGACCGTCGACTGGTAGGTTTTCAGCTGCGCGACGCAACGCGGACACGCGGCAAGGTGATGTTCGAGGGCCGCGTGCACCTTAGGCGGCAGGTGATGCTCGACGAAGTCCGCGAGAAGCCCGACGATGTCGTTGCAGCGGCGTTTCTCTGGCACGGTCGGTATCAGCTCGGGTTCTCGCCGTTCGGGCGCTCAAACTACCCTAACCCAAAACGGCGAAAACCTGAAACTGAAACCCCGGGGTCAGACCCCTGGGAGNCTGATCCCGACTTGTTTAAAAGTCGTAGCCGATCCAGACGGTGAAGCGCGGCTTCCTGAACCACTTGCTGCCGGATTCNCCTTCCTGGATACCCTGNTAGGCGAACACGTAGTCCTCGTAGTCCTTGTTCATCAATGTGCGCCACGACCAGTCGAAGTGGATCGGGAACCCGAGTGCGAATGTTTCCAGCCCGAGCCCATAGGACGCCCGGCCGTCGACCAGCTTGAATCCGTTGATGGTTTTCGGCGGTCCGTAAATCGGATCGTAGGTGAACGTTTCGTAGTTCGGCTGGAACCCGAGGAGCGGCGTTACCGTGATGTCGTCGTGCGTCCACACGTTCATCGGCACACCTTCATAGCCCGCCGCGCCCATCCCGGCGTATACGACGCCGCGCAGCCCACCAATCACGCCAAGCGGCGTCAGCGCCGCTTCAATCAAAGGGAACCGCAGTTCCGCGTTGAGGAAGAATGCCTTGTTTCCGAGGAACTCGAGATAGTCGTAGCCGCGCAGTTCCGAGTTGCCGCCGAAGTACAGGTAGCCGGGGAAATCTCCGTTGCTCTTGAACCCGCGGGCACGGAACGCGAGCACGCCGTTGGTCGCGAGCCTCATGTAGTAACGCGCGTCGCCGTCGAGCGTCTGCCGCGACAGGAAGCTGCCGACCGCCGGCGCATATTCGTACCCCAGCCTGACGGTGTTCCCTGCCAGCGGACCGTACTCGCGGAAGACGGTCGTTTCACGCACCAACGCGGCGCCGAAGGGCATGAAGCTGCCGGAGCTGAAGAGCGAGCGGCCGTATTGCTGCTGCTGATACTCGTCAGCCACCTGTTGCAGATTCGGATCGTTGTACGACTGATTGTAGTTATACATGCCAGCCGACAGCTCGAGCCGGCTGTAGCGGTTCACCGGGTAAATGCCGAAAATCGTCGCGCCGCGTGCGGTCTGCGTCGCGATGGCCTGGTCGCGGCTGACAAACGCGTATTCCGATCCGTAGAGCAAGCCGGGATCGTAGCCGTAGTAGAACTGCGTCTGTGAATAGGCCTGCACCGCGTACTGCAGCCGCCGCGATAGATTCACGTACGAGAAGTTCATCGTGCGGTACTGCGAGACCGACGACGCGAACATGCTGATCTGCTTGTCTCCGAGCACGTCGCTGAACGTGACTTCGGTGCCTCCGAAGATGTCTCCTCCGCTGGTGACGCCGAGCGCCACCGGTGGCCGGCCCTCGAGGAACAGTTTCTCGAACGTGCCCTTCTTATGAATATTGGACGGCACCAGCGTGTGTGACTGCGGAGGCTGAAAGTCGAGCGGCTCCGCTTCCGCCGATCCGAAGTCGGACGACGCGACGGTATGCAGCGGTTCTTCGCGCGGCAGCGTGTGGATGCCGTACTCGCCCTTGTAGTAGGTCACGAAGGCGATCTTGGCGGGCTTCTGATCGCGCAGGATGATCGGCGACACGTTGCCGGTCAAGGTGTCCGTATACTGCTTCAGCTCGCCGGGTTTGCCGTCCTTGTCGAAGTGCAGCGTCCAGATGTTGTAGATGTTGCCGTTGCGCGCCACTTCAGGATCGATCGGCTGGTTCGGATCGGTCGCCGTCGACGGGAACACAATCGTGTCCGCGTCCATGAACTGTGCGCCGCCATCGTCGTGGGTACCGAAGGTGATCTGGGTCTTCTTGCCGGAGGCGAGATCGATGCGGAACAGCTTGTCGTTCCCGCTCACGCGAGCGAGAAAGATGATCGACTTGCCATCGGGCGCATACGTCGGGGCGTAGTCGCCAAACGCATCGTTGGTGATGTTGCGGATCTCTTTCGTCTCGAGGTTGACGATGAAGATGTCGGCGATGGCGCCGCGCATGGCGGCGAAGGCAACCTCTTTCCCGTCCGGGCTGACGTCGGGAGACTCCGGACCATCCACGCTCTTCAATTCAATCCGCGTCTCGATCTTTTTCGTGACGACGTTCTGCATGATGAGCGTTTTGTTCTTCTCGGTCCGCGCGAAGTAGGCGATGCGGTCGCCCGCAGGCGCCCACGACATCCACGACACCGCGTTGTTGCGGAAGCCTCCTGGCGTGGCGATGTACTCGAACCCGTGGTTTTGATTGAAACCGCTGGTCAGGTTGCGGATGACCTTTCCATCCTTGGTGGACATCAACACGACGTCCAGCTCCTGATCCTTACGGTTGCCGGCGGCGACGGCCATGAGGTCGCCAGAGGGCGATGGCTCGATCGAGACGACGACGGAGTAGGGGGTCTTGCCGCGCTTCGGCGCGAGATCCTTGCCGTAGTCGGCGGGACGCTCCTTGTCGCGGAACGGCTTGAATCGATCCTTCAAGTACTTGTCGAACTGCTCGTCGAACTCCTCCGGTTTGAGCCGGAACGCTTCCTCGTAGGCGCTTTCGCCGCCGCCGATCACTGCCTTGCGCAGCGCAAACAGGAACTGCCGTAAACCTTCCTTGCCCCAGCGCGATTCGATGAACTCGAACGCCGCATGTCCGAGGTTGTAGGGGAGACGGCCGTCAACGAATGCCACCCCCTCGAAATCACTCATTGAAGGAATGATGTCGGCAATCGCCGCGTCGCGAACGGTCATCAGATCGAACGGCTGCCAGTAGCCGGTCATGTAGTCCGACAGACCTTCATCGACCCAGAGCGGAAGCTGCCGGTGGAGCAGCGATCGCGGAATGATGTCGAACTCGAAAATGTGCGTCAGCTCGTGGGTGATGAGTCGATAGAGCGCATCCGAGGGCTCGTCGATCGGCAGCACCATGCGATCGCGGTACGGCTCGGCGAACGCCAGCACGCCTTCCGGCAACTCGCCCGGCTCGATATTCTGCTGCTGGAACTCGCTTTCCGTCTTGTAAAGAACGAGGGGGACCTTGAAGGCGAGATCGTGTTTGAGATCTGAACTGACCTGCTGATACGCGCTCTCGGCGTATGAGGTCACGCGTTCGAGCTGCTTCTCGATTTCCGGGTAGTAATAAATCTCGAAGTGGTCGGTCTTATAGATGTTCCACTTGAAATCGTTGTAGCGAATCCTATTTTTCCCAAAGTACGGAACGTACGGCGTCTGGCCGAACGCCTCCCCGACAGGACCGAACAAAAAGAACGCGAGGAGAGCCAGGGCCATCGGCGCGACAAAGCCGCGCGGCGTACGCGTACGCATATTTCACCTCGAAAGCACAGGGAGGCGGACTCCGGTCCGCTCCTGCGAACGCGGCGACGTAGATCGTCAGCTGCTCGTCGCCGATGTTACTGTAGCTGAGACGGTTGTCGCAACGTTCACGTCCCCGAAAACGGGGGCGGCCACGTTGCGAAACGATTGCCTTGGCCGGTCGAAGCAAGCCACGTACCCGATGTGCTTCGCACCGAACGCCCAAGAAACCGGTGCATGGTGACCGGCATTGACGCCTCGTTGTCATCTCTCGGCATCGCGCCGCGTCCCCGTCCACGGACAATCGCAGCGCCGGATACACGCGCCTCATGGCGCGGAGAGCGCGGGCGTTTGCAAGGGAACGCAACGAGCAGGGTGAGAGACCCGCAGGGATGCCCGCTGAGTGACGGGCCG
>C688J18823_10002989_pt1 | contig 10671 bp, 7 predicted proteins | sample HopSoiMetagenom1_FD_18823 | JGI IMG/M metagenome (IMG submission 18823) | reverse complement strand
TGTCAACATCCTGTTTGATTTAGTTACATCCTCTCCTCACATTATCCATAACGTGAAACAGTGGTTTCGTTACAAATTTTATAAAAAAAGTCTGGATTCCAAGTAAAATAAAGGGTTTTATGGAGGGATTTTAATGCGTTTGAAGAATCAGAATAAGCCTTTTTCAGCGGTTTGCCAGTAAAAAAAATTAATTTTGATACCCAAAATCCTATCGAATCTTTAGAGTCGGTTTAGATTTTTCCTATAACTTTATGATATGAAATATTATCTTCTTCTTCTGGTTTTAGCATTTAAGTTTAGTACGGTTAAGGCTGCAACAGATTCTGTTTTATTTTCAAAAAATGGAAATTATGTGTTGGAGAAAGATACGTATTACGATCAACTCAATGGCTGTCCTTGTAATTATTGGAAATTGTATGAGCTTAATAAAAATGAGAACACATATACTGTTGTATTTGAAAATGACAGTGTGTATTTTCTATACTATGAAGAACCTGGTATAAGAACGGGTCGGGTTTTTAAAACGGTAGATAAAAACAAAGACACCTGCACCACCCTGGCCTCCATTTTCAAAGCACTTTCAATTGCTCAATACGATACAGAGTACCAATTTTCTCCTACTTCTATCAAATCACCCGATACGGTTGCTTTTAAAAATAAAACACTGAATACTATTTATTCCGACGATGATTCGACACTTTATTTTGATATCAATATAAATATCATGTTAAATAATAAGGAGTTATATAATGATACCATATCAACGAATGTACCTAAGATAGATCGCCACTATAAGGTATATTACTCTTCCGACAATAATTTCTATTTCGTTAAGGGATGGTACGGTTTTTCAGCTACTGATCCTGGTACGTTAACCACTTCTAGCTCTTCTGTTTTTTTAAATAGGATTGGAAGAAGAGAAAGCCAGTAAAAATAGAGTCCATGCTTTGCACTTAAAATGAAGGGCAACCTCCTATTGTTCTATACTTTTTTTTCCTGCGAAATAATTTATGTTCTCTTTTGTTGTTCGTTGCTTTAACAGCTGTTGTATCGGTTTGAACGGTGCCTGTTGAAGTTTTCTTTACATCCACAAAAGTAGTATCCTTTTTTGTTTGTGATGTTTGTGCCGATAAGGGCTTCACACTAAACCCAATAAAAGAGAAAAAAGTCAAGACATAAAAAAAGCTTTGACGTGTCCAGGACATTTTTTGTTGTCCGGGAAGCTGGTCCATTGTAAATATTCCGCAGGTATCCTCTTCTATAGAGTGTTTAATTTCTTCCCCTGTTTTTTCGCGAAAATCAGTGATTTTTTTACTGCATGATTTACAGAAATAACCGTCTCCATCCTTATTCCATTGGGTTGGAGTAAAAGGGCAAGGTTTGTCAATTTTTAAATTGTTGCTTGATCGCATCTGCTTTCAGTTTTAATCTTATCATCAAGTTACACTAAATTTTTCCTTATAACTAATAATCTTAAAATAATTTGTAGGGCAAGTCTCCAGCAATTACCTTTGCATACATGACAGACACAGCTCCACTCATTCAGGATGTATCCGATACTGCGCTTTGGGTTGCATCTTATCGCGCCAAAGAAAGCAAACGTAAAGATTCACTTTTTAAGGACCCATTAGCCGAAATTTTAATTGGAGATCGCGGGAAAAAAATTGCGGAGGATATGAATCGCATTAGCAAAAATTCAGAGTGGACGGTGGTCATGCGAACGGTTGCTATTGATGCGTATATTCAAAAATTAATTGCAGAAGGCGTTGATACCATTTTAAATTTAGGAGCAGGACTTGATACCCGTCCCTATCGAATGAAATTACCCGCAACATTAAAATGGGTGGAAGTGGATTATCCTCACATCATCGCACATAAAAATAAGTTGTTGAAAAATGAAAAAACAACCTGTCAGCTTTCCCGTATATCACTTGATCTTGCAGATGATGAAAAAAGAAAATCATTCTTACAGGAGATTTCTGCAGGGTCAAAAAAAATTGCTGTACTTACCGAAGGTGTTGTTGTATACCTTACAGAAGCACAAGTGGCTAATTTAGCCAGCGATTTAAATAGCTCTCCATCTTTTGCATACTGGATTGTAGAATATATGAACCCATCCATTTATCCTTATTTACAAAATGCAGTAAGAACAGCAAAAATGAAAAATGCGCCTTTTCAATTTTTTCCACCCGATTGGATTGGTTTTTTTAAACAACATGGTTGGGTACCTAAAGAGATCACGTATCATGGTGAATTGGGCTTAATGTTAGGTCGTCCAATGCCATTACCATCACGAGCATTTTTGTTTAAACTTTTTGCACCCAAAGCGATGTTGGAGAGAACAAGAAAAGCTACGGGTTTTTTATTGCTCCAAAAGAATAGTGATTTGGCCCTTTGAGGTTTATCAAGCGAGAGGTAATAACGAGAGTTGGATCAGAAGTTAATAGTTAACATTATTTTTTTACGGGCAACCCGTTTTTATAAGATTCTGTTTTTATCTTTTTGCCTTTATCATCGTAATAATTCCAATTCCCATCCTTGAGAAAACTCTCTCCAACCACATATGAAGTACCCGGCATTACTTCAAAACTTGTATTTTCGATTGGTACAGCGATACCGCTGCTGTCTTTTGTAGGCGTTGAAACCCTAAAGGGCCAGGGCAAATACTTTCCCTCACTGGCCAGCATTCCATTCTTATGATATTGCTTCCAAACACCTGCTCTTACGTAACAAGGTTCATCAGTCTTGCATTTTATAGCCGTGTATTTATCAAAGGAAGTGCTGTCATAAATCACAAGTTCAGGTGCGGTCTTCGCAATTCCATAGGTGCCAATATCACTTATTTTGCCTGTTTCTACCCAATAGTCAATCGTTGTATAACCACTTGCATTATACGCTTCCAGGTGATATAATTTTCCTTCTTCTGTCCATTTACGCAGCGTATCATAAATTACTCTATCCTTGTCATAAAACTCCTGTGTTTTTTTTCCATTGATACTATAAAAAATAAGGTGTCTGTGTTTGTCACGTATTTTGTCAAGCTGAATAATTTCAAAGTTCAAACTTCCATTCACATACGCGTATTTCTCTGTATGTGTTAAGGAGTCATAACTATAGTTGTGTGCTTGCGCAGATACAACCATTGATACAATAAGAAATAAAAAGAGGAAAAAAAATTGTTTCAATTTTGTTTTTATTTTTTGGTAAACACGAGCTTGTTTGTTATGTAACTAAATTAATAAATTGTTTTACAATTCCGGCATTGTCCTTCCTAAAATTTTTCGGAAATTTAGCCTGATGAAATATATTCTGTTAGTTGTTGCAGCACTCTTATTCGTGTCTTGTGAAAAAGTGGTTACAGGTTCAGGGAAAGTAATATCTGCGGCGGATGGTAAACCATTGGATTATGCACGTGTATATTGGACAAACTACAGTAGAGTATCAGTGGAAACAGATAGTATGGGAAATTTTACGATTGGTGATACGATTAAGTGCATCAATTGTCCTGACTTTGAACTTATTTGTAAACGGCAGGGGTACGAAACGAAGTATGAAGATTTTACCAATAAATCCGGTGAGGATCTCAATCATCTCCTCATTAAAATGACTCCTTCACAAAATAAAAAAGGAGAACGAGAGGTGAAAGAGACCTATTGGGAAAATTCATTGAAATCTTTAGCTGCACTTATCTCTCTGATAAATTTATTTACACTGGTCATGATGACACAGGCTAAATTAAAACACAAAACAATTTGGTTACTCGCTCTTCTTTTTTTATCCGTAACCATTAAGTACAATTATTATAACGAAGACATTCAATTTCTCTTGCTTTCATTCTTTATACAAATTCGGGCCAGTCCAATAGGCTGGTACTTGTATTACATCCCATTACCGGCACTTGTCTTTTGGAGCTATTATTTTTTCAAGAGAAAAAAAGGGGAGGATTTGTTATTAAACCTTAGGAGAAAAAATACATATAAGGAAGGGTAGAGCTAATTTTAAAAACGTCAAAGGTTTTAAAACCTTTGACGTTTACATCGTTTTAACGAAGAACTAGTTTTTAATCAACTTACTTCTGCAGCTGATTCCATTTTCAGTTAGCTCAACAAAATAAGTTCCGCTAGCCAAGTTTTCAATTTGCAATTGGAATTTATTCCCGTGGAGTTTTGTTTGTTCCAATACCACCTGACCGGTTACGGTATATACTTTTAATGTCGCGTTATCCACGGATTCATTCAAGAATATTGTTACCTGCTCTTTACCGGGGTTTGGATAAAAATTAATATGCAATTGCGATTGTTTATTTTCAGCAATTGAATTCACCAACGGAATTTCTATTAGCTTACAACGCTCCGCCAACATGCCCATACTTTTTGTAAAATCTGTTTTCTTTGTATACACGGCTGTTTTCGGATTGAACTGAAACAATACACCATAATTAGCCATTCCACCAAAATTTGTTGCTCCATATAAATTGCCATCAGCTGCTAATAGTAAAGATCCATTGGGCGATTTACCCTTTTCTATTCCGTCAAAATTAAATTTACCTGAAATTGTTGAAGTCACAGGATCATACCGGTAAATGGTACCGTATCCATCGAGCATTGTTTTATTTACCAATCCTCCTCTTGTTGCCAATCCATAATATGTTCCATCCGGCATTTTTACTAAGGTACCATTTGGTCCCGCTCCATTGATGCTGTCACAATCAACTTTTTTCGTATAGCTTCCCGTTGCAGGATCATACTGAAATATAACTCCTACACCATCGGGATAGTTGTTAGTTACATTGCTTCCACCTTGAGTGGTCACTCCTATTAATTTTCCATCATCACCTTGCACCAATCCACCTTCCGGATATTTTCCATTTCCATCATCTTTGAAATCATATTTTTTAACCAGTATCTTTGTCACCGGATCATATTGAAATAAAACACCTGCGTCGCTCACACCACCTTCGTTCGTCATCCCGTAAATCTTTCCATCAGTGGCTTGCATTAATTCTCCCAAAGGTGTGCTTCCATTGATACTATCGAATTCAACTTCCATTTTATAAACATTCGTAGCCGGATCAAATTGAAACAGTACACCTTTATTATGTGCACCACCCAAATTTGTTGTTCCGTAAATTTTTCCATTGCTGGCTTGTACCAACCCGCCAATAGGAATTTCGCCGGTTGCTCCTCCCAAAAAATCATATTTCTTTGTATAGATATCTGTAGTAGGGTCGTATTGGAAAACAGTTCCTTTGTTTTTTATCCCTCCTGTTTCTGTAATACCATACAGCATTTTATCAGTTGCATGTATTAAAGAAGAGATTGCAATATTTCCACTTTCCGACGTATGAAAATCAAATTGTTTTGCATAATTTTTTGATTGAATATCAAATTGAAAAAGACCTCCAACAGTAGCAACTCCACCTGTATAACTCATTCCATATAATTTACCATCAGTGGCTTGAAGGAGTTGGGCTTTGGGGAAATTTCCTGTTTGATTTTGTTTATCGCTAAAATCAAATTTCTTGGTAACTTTCGAGGCTATTGGATCATATTCAAAAATAACCCCATCGTCGTTGGCTCCTCCTACTTCCGTTACACCATATAAATTTCCATTTTTTGCTTTCGCGAGTGCTGTTTGAGAAGCTCCTCCATTTGTATCCTTGTCAAAATTAAATTTCACGCTATAGGTGGAGGATGCAATTATAAATTGAAACACCACCCCATAATCCAATGTACCTCCATAAACAGTTGTACCATATAAATTCCCATCATCCCCTTCTACGAGTGCTGGGCAAGGGCGTCCACCATTGGAAGTACCGTTAAAATCAAATTTCTTTGTATAAGTAGATGTGGAGAGGTCATATTCAAATATAGTTCCTACACCGTCTTTACCACCACTTGCTGTTGTCCCGTAAAGCTTTCCATTTGTTGCTTGCATAAGTGTTCCGAGCGGATTCCCTCCGTTGGCATCTCCATCAAAATCATATTTTTTTGTGAAGGTAGAAGTTACGGGATCGAATTGAAATAATACACCATAATCAGTTGCTCCTCCCGAGTTGGTTAGTCCGTATAGTTTTCCATCGCTTGCTTGAAATAAATTTCCTTCCGGCAAACTTCCATTGGCATCATCAAAATCATGCAGTTTTGTATACGTTTTTGTTGAAAGATCGTATTGAAAAATTGCTCCCCATTCATGTGAACCACCTCTGGTTGTCATTCCATACAACTTCCCGTCAAGCGCCTGGATCACTCCACCATCAGGGTTTGTTCCATCAATGGTATCTGAAAAGTTAAACAGCTTGTCAAATTCCTTTGTAAGGGGATCATATTCGAAAAGGACACCATACGCTCCAAATACACAGCAGCTGCTGGTCATTCCGTATAGTTTTCCATTGGTTGCCTGGCAAAGATTGGATTTACCATATTCACCACAGTATTGAAACAAGGATTTTTTTATTTCATAATTATTACCTGAGCCATCCATTTTAAACAGTGTACCTCCGTTATAATGACCACCGGCTGTTGTAACGCCCCAAATTCCAGTTTGTGCTGTTGAAAGAATAGAGAGAAGCAAGAAATTAAAAAGTAAAAATTTTTTCATGATGTTAATCTTAGGGAGGTGTTAGAGAGAAAAATTTAAATTACCTTTTTCCGGATTAGAATCCAAATAATTTAGATAAATCCTTTGTATTGGCTGATTAAGGGGATTCAGGTGCCTGTTCTCGACTCCGCTTGAATTTCGATTCATCCGGGAACATTACTATTAATTACAGCCTTGGATTTTATAAATTATGGATTGATCCCGGAGGGATCACACCTCTGTAGATAATAAAGTAATTGCAATGATTTCCCGACTCCGGAGGAGTCGTACACTCCATGATTTTTAATCGCCAATAAATTCGTTTGTGTTAGTTATGGTTTGAGTGTACGACTCCTCCGGAGTCGGATAAACTGCGTGATTCGATCTCGCTACAGAGGTGTGATCCCTCCGGGATCAATCCGGGCTCGACATTTCGGATCGTGTCTGTTCGAACGAAGTCGAGAATAGGTGATTAAATCTCTTTTAAAAACTACCAGCAATAAACACTTGCCAGGGTCTGAACTGGTTCTTATTATAACTATTTGGTTTAAGGGCAGCCGCATAACGAACACCCAGACTGACCGGTAATGCATTAAAGAGCGTTACATCAAATAAGAATTCAGTCCCAACTGATTGCTCAATGATGGGTTTTGAAAGCGTTTTGTTATTGTATTTCATTTTTCCATTGTCCATAAATAAATTGAGACGTATGCGTTGCAAGTAGATAATCCCTCCAAATCCAGCATCAGGATATACAAGCGGCAACTGATAATTTACTCTATACACAATTTCTTCATCAAAATAAATGGGTACAAAACCTCTGGCATGTTCAAACACATCCATATAGTCGTATTTATTCGTTCCAGGTTCTTTCTTGTATGCCGCTGTTATGGAAAGACTGTGGGTTTTCCCTATACCAGGAAAATAGATGGTTCCACTGATTATGAACCGAGAGGCTTCTGAAGAAAATACACTTTTATTATAAGAGATAACTACCGATTGGCCAAATCGCGGAAGTACTTGTTGTTTTGCCCGTTGAAGCAAATTGGAAAACTGCATATTTCCGGAGACTGATGTAAAGTTGTATCCTTTAAACTCCGGATTGTTGAAATAGTGTGATGTTATAATCTGATCAATTCCTGCTTTCAATTTTAATTGTGTTGCCCAGGGGCCATTTATCCAGGATAAGGGTAGCCCCATACCTCCTCCAATCATTGTTTCCAAAAATTTAGAAGACGAAGCAGGCATATCACCTTGCTTCCATTTCCGCTCATTTCTTACACCCTCTAAATAAAAAGGGATGTACCACCGGGCATAGTTTAGTTTTCCTGAAGCATTCCACGCACTTTCATTGCTATTGTACCCCGCGGTAATATTTAATGAAAAATCATTTAATACATTATCTACTTGAAGTGTTTCTTGTGCTATCACACCTCCACTTATTCCAAAACTTGTTAATCCCCAGCTGTGTAATTTAGGATCACGTATTAAACCCTTGTAATTTTTTTTCACGTAAGTGTGAGAAGGGATGTTATTTAAAATATTTTTTTCATTCGCTGTTGTTCTTATTTTGTAGGTTTCCATATCCACCGGTTCCTGCATCACAATGGATTTTGCATTTTCCAGCTGAATAGGTTGAGAGGTAATTTTAAAACCCATCACATCAAACTCTGACATAAACAAGGTTCTTTCATCAGTGGAAAGGCTTGGCATTTCTGCACTGATTTTTACGGATGTTAGTTGTTTTATTTCCTTACTTCCATTTAATGCAACAGCATATATGTTATTGATTCCGGAGTAGCTGGCATTAAAATACACGTAATTTTTTCCAATGTACAAGGCGCCAATAATGTGGTGCGACCAGGGTGTGAGTTCTATACTCGTTTTTGTATTCAGGTCATATTTAATGATCGCTACCTGCGATTGTTTTTTTGCAATGTATACAATGCATTGATCATCCTTGGTCCAATGCGGATAGCTCAGTGCTAAATTTTCAGGGTTCTCTATATTCCCCGTTTCTTTTCCTGTTTGTGAATCGATAAACACCAATTGATTTTTCAGGTACTCATCCGCTTTCACGGCTACCAGTTTATCGCCTGCTGTAGAAAATTCGGGTGAAAATAATTTTGTTTTATTGGTCAGTTTTTTTCGGACATGTGTATTAAAATCATAGGTAATAATATCATTGTAATTTCTATTTTGCCAACGCATATCCGTTGTCATTTCTGTCCAGGCTCCGCGATTATTATTTACGGAAAGGAAAGTCTCCGTGATTGAACCAATAGGTGCCAATTGATTTTCCATCTTATAACCATCGGGGCCATCTTTTACTTGCACAAGAAAACGAATCTCATTGTATGCATTTTTTAAATACACCAGGCTTCCGTCATTGAGTTGATGCGCCCATTCATAATTCGTTACGACTCTTTTTGGAATAGCTGTTAACGTCGTTGTTGGAATTAATTCTATATGCTTCAATTCCTCTTCCCAATCATTTTTTAATTGAGCATAGGTTTGTTTGTACAACTTTACGGTACTGTATTTTTTTGTCTGACGTCTCAATGCTCTGGAGAATGGATAAAAAAGAGAACGGTAACCGGATTCTGATAATACTTTTTTCCAGGTTTCTTCTCCGTATTCATTTCTTACTTGTCGCAACATTACATACCCTAATGGATACTGATTGGGAAGGAGGGAACGAAAAGATCCATTCCTCGCTTTCATATATGAGTATTTTTTATCATTAAAGAGAAGTGCTTTTTGTTCTTTAAAAAAATAAGGGGTTCTTCCCCTGCCTAAGGGCGATAAAACGGTTTCTGTCTGAACAGCATCACCTTCGGCATACCAATTTGGAACAGAAAGCCCGTATGCAACGGCCCAGAAATTTTCACCACCCAGCCAATATAAAAATTGGGTGAGTCCTCTTCTTCCATTAATATATTGCAGGGCATGCCGGTATTCATGCAATGACAACAGATCCATCCAATCTGTCGTACCCAGCTGATTTAAATTTTGTGTTCCTGTTGCAAAATATTCACTTCTATAGGGTGACAAACCCACATAGCCATTGGAGATAACCTGATTGGTTTGAATAATCATGGTCAGGTGCTTTCTTCTTTTACCAACAGATAATGTTAAACTATCTGCAGGGTCATAAATATAATTGAGAATGTTGGCAACACGAACCGCTTGTGAATCATTACCATTTGGGAAAATAATTTTTGCGGCAGGTGTTTGGTAATACTTCCAGTTCACAGAGGCTGGATGATTTCCCATGTTTATGAAATCAGACTCTTGGGAAAAGCTGTTTAAAGAAGAAAGTAAGAGAACTAGAACACGAATGAATTTTCTGTACATATTTATAAAAATATTCTTTTTACTTCACTTTTACCCCTACCATATTTGCAATTTTAATCGCACGCTCTTTCACTTTGTTGACATCGCTGTTTAACTGATCATACGTCAGTGCGACTGCCATTCTTCTATACTGGCGTGTTGTTGGTTTTCCAAAAATGCGGATATCGCTTTGTTTCTCCTTCATCGCGAGTTCCAATCCACTATAGCTGGGCTGTGTACCTTCCTGTTCCGCTAAAATAACTGCACTTGCTCCTACACGTTGTAAAGTAATTTCCGAGATCGGTAAATTTAAAATAGCGCGTGCATGCAATTCAAACTCCGAAAAATTTTGTGTTCCTGCCAAGGTTACCATTCCAGTATCATGAGGACGTGGGGATAATTCGGAGAAGTAAACACCTTCATCGGTTAGAAAAAATTCTACGCCCCATAGTCCTGCTCCTGTTAATCCTGTTGTAATTTTTTCTGCCATTACTTGTGCTTCTTTAATATAGATTTCATCAATATGTGCAGGTTGCCAGCTTTCCTGGTAATCACCTCTTGCCTGACGATGTCCTATTGGCGGGCAAAATAAAGTGGGTCCATTTTGTTGTGTGACGGTTAATAATGTAATTTCAGAATTGAAATTTACAAAGGCTTCTACAATTATTTCTGTATAGTCGCCACGTTTTCCTGTTTGTGCATACTCCCAGGACTTTTGAATATCGGCTTCCGTTTTTATAACCGATTGCCCTTTTC
>C688J18823_10002988_pt1 | contig 10671 bp, 6 predicted proteins | sample HopSoiMetagenom1_FD_18823 | JGI IMG/M metagenome (IMG submission 18823) | reverse complement strand
ATGGACGAGCGTGGAATCAATGAAGCCGGCCTCAAGCCTCTACAACCGGAGCTGGCGCGAATCGATGCGATCTCGTCGAAAGCCGGCCTAGCTGCGCAGATCGCGCACATGCACGCCTTGGGAATGCGCGACGGCACTCAGTTCGCACAATCCGGCCGCCCCAAGTCGCTCTTCGATTTCACCGCAGGCCTGGATGACAAAGATGCCACCAAAGTGATCCCTATTGCAGATGCCGGTGGCATCGCACTCCCCGATCGCGACATGTACGTAGACGAGGACGAGCGCTCGAAGGGACTGCGCGAAGGCTATGTGAAACACATGGAGAACATGTTCGAGCTGATGGGCGAGTCGCCCGAGAAGGCTGCCGCCGATGCCAAGACGGTAATGGCCATCGAGACCGATCTTGCGAAAGTTTCCATGACGCGCACTGACCGCCGCGATCCCAACAGCATTTATCACAAGATCACTGTCAAAGAGCTGCAAGCGCTTAGCCCAGACTTCAACTGGACCGCCTACTTCGCTGCCGTTGGTATACCGGCTACGCAGACAGTAAATGTCCGCGAGCCCAAGTTCTTCCAGGGCGTGGAAACCGCCATCAAGGCGCATCCACTCGACCACTGGAAGACTTACCTGAAATGGCATCTGGTCCATCAGGCTGCGCCCATGCTGCCGACGAAGTTCGTGCAAGAGAACTTTGATTTCTATGGAAAGCAGCTCACCGGTGCGAAGGAGCTGCGTCCGCGCTGGAAGCGCTGTATCGCCTCAGCCGACGCCACACTGGGCGAGGATTTGGGCGTGCTCTACACGGAACGGAAGTTCGGTCCGGAGAGCAAGAAGCGCATGGAAACGATGGTCGCCAACCTGGAAAAGGCGCTGGCTGACGACATTCAATCGCTCGATTGGATGGGCGCCGAGACTAAGAAAGCCGCGATGGTTAAGTTCCACGGCATCACCAACAAGATCGGCTACCCGGAGCATCCGCGCACGTATCCTTTCGCCGTCATCCACCGCACTACACCGCTGGCGAATATGTGGAGCGTCAACGCCGATGATCTGAAGTGGACTTTGGCCCGCATCCACAAACCAGCGGACAAGAGGGAGTGGCAGATGACCGCCAATACGCTTAATGCTTACTACGATCCGCAGATGAACAACATCAATTTCCCCGCTGGGATCCTGCAGCCGCCGTATTTTTCCAAAGATAATGATGACGCCATCAACTACGGCGCCATCGGCGGAGTGATCGGCCATGAGCTGACGCACGGCTTCGACGACCAGGGAGCGCAATACGACGCAGAAGGGAACCTGCGCGACTGGTGGACTCCGGAGGACGAGAAGAAATTCAAGGAGCGCGCCAGCTGCATGGTGGATGAGTACAACCAGTTCACGGTGAANGACCCCGGCAATCCGGAGAAACCGATCCACGAAAATGGCAAGCTCACGCTGGGCGAGAACGCTGCCGACAACGGCGGATTGCGTATCGCCTATAACGCTCTGGAAGCGGCGAACGCAGGCAAGGAGCAGCCGCTGATCGATGGATTCACTCCCGAGCAGCGCGTCTTCCTGGGTTGGGGTACGGTGTGGTGCAACAACTACCGCGACCAGGCCGCTGCGTTGCAAGCGAAGACAAACGAGCACTCGATCTCAAAGTATCGCGTGCTGGGAGTGGTGCAGAACATGCCGGAGTTCCAGAAGGCCTTCAGCTGTAAAGCTGGTCAGCCGATGGTTTCAGCGAAAGCCTGCCGCATTTGGTAAGAGAACGTCGAAGCGCCGAGGAATTGGCGCCTCGTTATTTCTGACGTGAGGATGAGTATGCGTTTGATGCGAGTGTTTCTTTGTCTTTCAGCTGTCCTGATCGCCCTGCCGCTTTTTTCCGGTGACCAACGCATCGTTGATGAAAAAACCGGTCTGCACGCCGGTTTCGATCCCAACACGATGGATAAATCTACCGATCCCTGTACCGATTTCTATCAATACGCGTGCGGCGGGTGGATCAAAAAGAACCCGATCCCGGCCGAGTATCCCGATTGGGACCGCTTCAGCGAACTCTACGAGCGCAACCTCGTCATCGAGCACAACATTCTAGAGAAAGCGGCGCAGCCGGACCCGAAGCGCACCGCCGAGCAGCGCAAGATCGGCGACTTCTACGCTTCGTGCATGGATGAAGCTGCCGTCGAGCAGAAGGGAACTTCAGTACTGAAGCCCGAACTCGACCACATTGCGGCGATGAAGTCGAAGGCTGACATGGCAGACCAAATCGCGCATCTGCAGAATTTTGGGGTGGGGTCGCTATTGCGCTTCACCACACGGCAAGACTTCAAGAATGCCGAGAGCATGATCGCGCAGTTTGATCAGGGCGGCCTCGGGCTGCCCGACCGCGACTATTACGTGAAAGATGAAGCGGATAAAAAAGAGAAGCGCGAGAAATATCAGCTGCACGTGCAGAAGATGTTCCAGCTACTCGGCGACAAGCCGGACGTTGCTACGGACGAAGCGAAAGTCGTGATGGAGATCGAGACCGACCTGGCGAAGGTCTCGCAGGACCGGACCTTCCGGCGCGATCCGAACAATGTGTATCACAAGATGTCGCGCGCTGAATTTGTGAAGCTGAGCCCGAACTTCGATTGGCAGCGCTATTGGACGCTGATGAAGGTGCCGAGCTTCACCGAGGTCAACGTGGCACCGCCCGACTTCCTGAAAGGCGTGAACGCGGCGATTGAAGCGCATCCGGTGGACCATTGGAAGACATATCTCCGCTGGAAGCTTCTCGATGCCCGTGCTCCCTACTTGAACAAAGCTATCGTTGAAGAAGATTTTGATTTCAATCAGCGCATCATGAGCGGAGCGGAGAAGAACCGCGATCGCTGGAAGCGCTGCGTGGATTACGTGGACAACAACCTGGGCGAGGCGCTCGGAAAGGTCTACGTCGATCAAACATTCGGAGCGGAAGGCAAGCGCCGCATGCTGGAGATGGTGGACGCGCTGCACACCGCGCTCGGCAAAGATATCCAGTCACTCGACTGGATGAGTGATGCGACCAAGCAGAAAGCAGACGAGAAGCTGAAGGCGTTCGCACGGCTCATCGGATATCCCGACAAGTGGCGTGATTATTCGCTGCTCGCTGTGAACCGGACCGACTTCTACGGCAACATCAATCGAGGCGAAGGATTCGAGAAGCACCGCATCCTGAACCGAGTTGGCAAACCTGTGGACCATGGCGAGTGGGAGATGAGCCCGCCGACGGTGAACGCGTACTATCGCGGGTCGATGAACGACATCACGTTCCCCGCAGGAATCCTGCAGCCACCATTCTTTGAAAACTCGATCGACGACGCGGTGAACTTTGGCGGCATCGGCCTGGTGATCGGTCACGAGATGACGCACGGCTTCGACGACGAAGGCCGCAAGTTCGACGCCAAGGGAAACCTGAACGACTGGTGGACCGCGGAAGACGGCAAGAAGTTCGAGGAGCGCGCGAAGTGCATCGAAGATGAATATTCGAGCTTCTCTCCCGTGGATAACATGCACCTGAACGGCAAGCTCACGCTCGGCGAGAACACGGCCGATAACGGGGGCGCTCGCATCGCCTTCATGGCCCTGCAAGACACGCTAGCCAAGAAGGCGCAAACCGATCCGAAGGTGCTGGAGAAGATTGATGGTTTCACGCCGGAGCAGCGCTACTTCCTCGGCTTCGGACAGGTGTGGTGCGATAACCGGCGCGACGAGTTCTCGAAAGAGATGGTCACGCTCGACCCGCACTCGCCCGACAAATTCCGCGTAAATGGAGTGGTGCAGAACATGCCGGAATTCCAGAAGGCGTTCAGCTGCAAAGCCGGATCGCCGATGGTGCGCCAACCCGCCTGTCGCGTCTGGTGATAAAGGCTTAAACTGTGCAGGTGCCGTTTTCACGCGGCACCTGCAAGGGCCCCGCTGTGAATATCCTCCTGCTCTCGATGCCGGATTCCTTCGAGCACATGCCGCCGATCGCGGTGCGCATGCCGAACGGAGCGCTTACCTCTCTCGCCGGCAATCTCGATCCAGAACATAATGTCGCCGTCGCCGATCTGATCCTGGTGCAGGACCGCGTGCGCGAGACCGTGCTCGAACTGGTCGCAAAGCTGAAGCCGCAGCTAGTCGGCTTGTCGGTGATGACATTTCAGCGTGCGACCGCGTTCAAGATCGCCGAGCTGATCCGTTCGCAGATCCCTGACGTGCTGATAGCGGTGGGCGGATACGACCCCAGCCTCGCGGCGGAAAGCTACATGCCGCATCCGGGGATCGACTTCATCGTGCGCGGCGAAGGCGACGTGACGTTTCGTGATCTGGTGCGAGCGCTGGAAGAGAAGAGTTCGTTCGCAAAGATCGCGGGGCTTTCGTTCAAGGCTGACGGCGCATGGCAACATAACCCTGACCGCGGCGTTCATTCACTTGAAGACGGCGAGGTCAAACTGCCGCGCCGCGATGTGCGCGCGCTGCATGGGTACACGTTCCTGGGGAAGCAGATCGACGTGATCGAGACCTCGCGCGGCTGCACCTTTGACTGCAGCTTCTGTTCGATCATCGAGATGCGCGGCCGGAACTTTCACACTTACTCCTTCGACCGCGTGCTGGCGGACATTCGCGATGCTCGCGAACACGGCGCGCGAGCGATCTTCATCGTTGACGACAACATCACGCTAAACGTCCATCGCTTTGAGGCGTTGTGCCGCGCAATCGTCGAAGCCAAACTGAACGACATCGAGTATCTGGTACAGGCGATGACCTCCGCTATCGCGAACCACGGGGCGTCGCTCGCTCCGCTGATGCGAGAGGCGGGATTCCGCTACGTCTTCCTGGGCATCGAGAACATCCTGGAAGGCGACCTGAAATTTTTGCGGGCGAGCGCAAAGAACACCGCGCGCGACAAAGGAAAGAACATCGGCAATGCCACGCTGCAGGCGATCGATTACATACACCAGAACAGGATGCAGGTCGTGGGCGGGCTGATCGTTGGCAGCCCCGACGATACCCGCGAGTCTATCGAGGCGAACCTCGAATTCGCGCGCCGCTACGTGGACTGGCCGTACATACAGCACCCGACGCCGTATCCGCGCACGCCGATGACGAAAGACTTTCGTGAACAAGGACTCATCACGATCGAAAATTTTGCCGAGTACGACGGCACGACTGCTGTGGTGCGCACAAAAGCGCTGCCGTCAGAAGAGATCGAGTACATGCGCTGGCGTGCGGAGCGCTGGATGAAGGTGCGGCACATGCCTTCGGTGATCCGCCGTGATCCCCGTTTCGTATTGCGCAACTGGTTGGGAATGTTGCGCCACACCATGCGCGGCGCGACGCTCAAGACCTGGTTGAAGCTGGAAGACGAGCGCGAGGCGTTCCGCAGATACAAGGCCATCCGCGCGGCGGAACGAGTGTATCTATAGGATCACGCGCGCGTCGCCGACACGCCGCGTCACGCGTTCGCGATCGAGCCATTCAAGAAGCGGGATGGCGTATTTGCGGCTCACGCCGGTCAGGTCTTTGAACCTCGCGACATCAAGCCTGTCAGAGTTGCGCTTCTGGTCGCAGAGGGACTGTTTAAGTCCGCTGAGGGCGTCGCGGTGAAAAACAAGATCGCCGGACAGCTTCACCAGTGTCCCCTCGCGCAAGAGTAGAGTGACGATCTTCTGGGCGCGACCTTTATCTACCTTCACCCCAGCGAGAACATCCTTCAGCGCTGGAACTTTCAGTCCGGCCTTCGCGAACGCCGATTCAATGATCATTTTGGTCTGAGCTTCATCGTCCTTCATCGTGACGGCGCGCCCGGCAAGCGAAACTAATTCACCCGAGAGCTGCAGCTTCTTCTCGTGGACAAGGCGGTCCAGCGCTGCGGCGAAAACTTCCTTAGGGTGCGTGAGGCCAAGCTGCTCCCGCAGCCGTTCCTTGCTGATGCCGGCCACGAGAGGGTTTTCGCGGTAGAAAGTCGTGACCGTCTCAAGCATTAAAAAACCAAAGCTGACGAGGCTAGGTGCGTGCACGTAGAAGCTGCCGAGGCGGAAGATGGTCCCGTTCGCGACATCACCCTCCAAAAGTTTCGCTACCATTTCCGGGCGCAGCCCTGTCTCAGCTACGAGCGCCTCTAGGCTGATGCCGAAATCGTAGCGGCGGAGAATACGCGCGCGCAGCACCGCTTGCGGTTCGCTCGATCGGATGGTGGAAAGAAATGATTCGTGATCTTCAGTTCGGCGGCGCTCGGGAGCGTTGTCCAAGACCGTGCCCCCGCCGATGGTCACGACGGGAGAGAACTGGCGGACGATAAAGCGGTCTCCAGGAAGCAGAAGGGCAGATTGCGATAGCCGAAGCTGTGCGAATCCGCTCTCGCCGGCAGCGAGTTGCTTCCCGTTATGCAGATGCACTTCCGCGATCATCTCCGCGGTGTAGCAATGGAAGTGCACGCGAGCACGGTTTTTCAACGGCTTGGCGCTCTTCAGCAGCGAAAGGGCAACGTCTACCCGGTCGGTGTTGCGAAAAACGGTTGGCGCCGCCAGCATCATGCCGCGGGCGAGTTCATCTTTATTAACCGACGCGAGATTCAGCGCGGTGCGCTGGCCCGCGCGCGCTTCGTCCATCTGCTGATCGTGCACCTGCACGCCGCGGACGCGGAGACGCTTGCCGCTGGGGAAGACCTCGACTTCTTCTTCCTTGCGAACGCGCCCGGCGATCAATGTGCCGGTGACGACGGTGCCGAATCCTTTCATGGCGAAGACGCGGTCGATAGGCAGACGGAAGAATGCATCAGCGTTGCGGACGGGGGCGGCTGCGGCGGCATTCGCGAGCGCGGTCTTCAACTCCTCGATCGCAGCGCCGCTCTTCGTGCTGACGGGGATCATTGGCGCGTGCGCCAGATCGAGGAAGGAGCCGCTAAAGAACTGCGCAAGTTGATTCTTTAAAGCTTCGAGCGCCGCCGCATCCACCAGATCGGACTTGGTGATCACGGCAATGCCACGCTCGATGCCGAGGAGGCCGCAAATATCGAAATGTTCGCGCGTCTGCGGCATCACACCTTCGTCGGCGGCGATGACGAAGAGAACGATGTCGATGCCTCCGACCCCCGCGAGCATGTTGCGGACGAAGCGCTCGTGCCCGGGGACGTCTACGAAGCCGAGGCGGAGTTGTTCGTCTTTGGCGCCGGTAAGTTCGAGGTGAGCGAAGCCGAGATCGATGGTGATGCCGCGGCGCTTTTCTTCCTCGAGGCGGTCGGCATCAATGCCGGTAAGCGCCTTAACCAGCGCCGTCTTCCCATGGTCAATGTGCCCGGCAGTGCCGACGATAACGGACTTCACAAAAGCAGTGTAACGCGAAGGAAACTACGGTATCGTGTTTGCCGCCGGGGAGGGCCTGATGCGAGTCTCGACATTGCTATTCACAGTGGTTTTGCTGGTCGGGCGCGTTGTCGCCGCCGATGACGAGCGCTTCAAGGCCGAATATGCTCACGCCAACGAGCTGCTGGCGGCAGAGAAGTATCACGATGCCCTCAAATCGTTTGAAAAGGCGGACAAGCTTTTCTCCGGCAAATGCGGCCCATGCAGATTCGAAATGGCAAAAATCGAGATGAAATCAGGTAGTTACGAGGATGCGCTTCGCGATGCCGACAAGGCCATCCCGAATCTGACAGATCCAGCCTCGCTCGCGATCGTGCACAACCTAAAAGGTGTGATTCTGATGGGGCTTGCCGACGGCAAGATGGAGAAGCTGCAAAAGGCGCAGGCGGAATTCCAGGCTGCTCGTCAACTCAATGGAGCTGATCCCACTTTTCTGCTGAACCTGGGAATGGTGAAGCTGAAAATGAAGGACGACGAGGCTGGGATCGCGCTGCTGAAACAATTTCTCGAGCAGGTTCCCGACGGGATAGCGGCGCAGACCGCGCGCCGGTTCATTGAGAAGCCTCGTCGTGCGCGTGAATCCTTCGCTCCGGCCCTTGCAGTCACCACTCTACAAGGAGAAAAGTATTCGCTGGACGCAATGTCCGGTAAAGTCGTTGTCATTGATTTCTGGGCCACATGGTGCCCACCATGCGTGGAATCGGTGCCGGAGTTGAAGGAGTTGCTGAAGAAATATCCGCGGGAGAAGCTGTCGCTCATAAGCGTGAGCGCCGATGATGACGATGACAAATGGCGAGCCTTCATCTCGCAAAAGCACATGGATTGGCCCCATTATCGCGACGCCGACGGTGCGATCGAAGAAGCATTTGGCGTACACGCCTTCCCGACGTATCTGGTGATCGATGGTGACGGGATTATCCGGCAGCGGATCGAGGGGGCCAATCAGGAACAAAGTGTGGCCTCGCAGATCGCACCTACGGTGGAGAAGATCCTCAAGTCGCCGGGCGGAGTACTTTCGAAAGAGAAGTGACTACTTCGAGGAACCCTTCGCTTTGGCGAGCAGGCTCGAGGTCTCGCGCAGGCGCTGCGAAAGCGTGACCGCGACGGAGCGGTAGAAGCGGGCGCCGAAGTGCGGAAATGCTTCGAACATCTGCTTGAGGTCGGCGGCCTCGAGGGCGTCGACCTCAACCTTGCCCTCGGCGACAACGGACGCGCTGGCAAGCGCGTCTTCGATGAAGGCCATCTCACCGAAGATCGCACCTGGACCGAGCGTGGTCAGGACGGAATTGCTTCCTCGGTGTGCTTTTTCAACCCTCACCTTGCCCGAGCGCAACAGAAAAATCGTCTTCGGGATCGAGGCTTCGCGGACAAGTACCTGCCCCTCATCAAAGGCGAGCTTTTTCGATTTGGACGCGACCAGGTTCCAGTCGCTGGCGCTCAGATATTCGAGCGCGCCCCTACTCATGGAGACACTCCTGCTTCAGTTGAGTGCTGTTACCAGCAATCCTAAAACAGTTTGCGGTAGAGCAACCGTGAAAATCTGCGACCTGTTTCCAATTGAGGTTCCAAGCAGCGAGGAAACCTGAGACAATCGCCGCACGATGCGAGCCGGATGGAAGCCTCTGTACGCATGGATGGTTGTGGTGCTGCTGCACGCGGCGCAGACTATCTATTACTATCCGCGACTACCAGCCGTGGTCGCGCAACACTTCGGCGCGCAAGGAAACCCGAACGGATGGGCGCCGCGCGAATTCTTCTTCGGGTTTTCGTGGGTTGTGTTGCTCGGAGTCAGCGCGCTGCTCATGCTGACACCCCGTCTACTGGGCCGGCTTCCAGTGGCCATGATCAACTTACCGAACAAAGCTTACTGGCTTGCCCCGGAGCGGAAACAAGAATCGCTCGAATTCCTGCAACGAGGAACGGAATGGATTGGCGTGCTCACCAGCGGGTTCCTGGTCGTGGTGATGAATCTCGCGATTCGCGCCAACCTGGCGCCGGATCACCGCCTAGACAACTCGGCGTTTATACCTTTGCTGGTCACCTTTATTGCCTTGATGCTGCTGGGGAGCCTACGAGTCTTTCTTCGGTTCGCGAGGCCGGTTTGAGGCAAAAAAGAAGCCCAGGAGCCGCGGTTTTTCGGCTGCCTGAGCAGGCCTGACATCTTGAATCAGGACGTTAGTGCGTTAATTACCAAGTGAGATGTTGCTGGAGGGCGGAAGGTTCACCCGTCGAGCCGCGCACACTTCAATATTGCGACCGGGGGATAGCCCTTTCCAACGTAGCTCTCCACCTCTTTCAGCCCGCCTTTGTCACAAGCTCTGCACCACTGGATCTCACCCGTTTGGGTACTGAACAGCTCGATATTCGTGCCGTCGTCAAAAATCAGGAACAGTTGTGTCCGGGGAGTCTCATTCTGCTTCTTGGCTACTAGACCAATAATGCGCTTTCCGACTATTTCGCTGATCTCCTCACCCAGGCCACTGTGAGGGCTTTCGAATTTTTCTATTCATACATAGGCCGATTCTAAATCCAGCTCTGGCATGAGAAAATAGAATTTCCCACTATGTCTACTGCGCTCGATAACTCTCCCGCCATCACTCCCGAAGTCATAGAAGAGCATGGCATCACGCCTGCGGAATATCAGAAGATCCTGAAGGCGCTGGGGCGTACGCCCACCCTGACCGAGCTTGGGATCTACAGCGTGATGTGGAGCGAGCACTGCTCGTATAAATCTTCGCGCGTACACCTGAAGCGGCTGCCGACGCGCTCGAAGCTGGTGGTGCAGGGCCCGGGCGAGAATGCCGGCATAATCGATATCGGCGATGGCTGGGTCTGCGCGTTCAAGATCGAGTCGCACAATCATCCTTCTTACATCGAGCCTTTCCAGGGAGCCGCGACCGGCGTGGGCGGGATCCTGCGCGACATCTTCACCATGGGGGCGCGTCCGCTGGCAGTGATGGATTCGCTGCGCTTCGGGCCGATTACGTCAGGAGGCAGGGGGCAGGACGCGGGAAGCAGGAAAACCGACGACGCGGCGATCCATAAGAATCATTCCATCCTGGAAGGCGTGGTCAGCGGGATTGCCTCCTACGGAAACTGCTTTGGTGTTCCCAACCTCGGCGGAGAGACCAAATTCGAAGACTGCTATTCCAACAACCCGCTGGTGAACGCTTTTGCGCTGGGACTCGCGCGCAAAGACGAGATCTTCTACGCCCGCGCTGCCGGGGAAGGTAATCCGGTGATCTACGTGGGCGCCAAGACCGGGCGCGATGGCATCCATGGCGCCACCATGGCCAGTGAAGAATTCAGC
>C688J18823_10002987_pt1 | contig 10672 bp, 11 predicted proteins | sample HopSoiMetagenom1_FD_18823 | JGI IMG/M metagenome (IMG submission 18823) | reverse complement strand
CGACGATGAAGGTCGGAACGAGCAGCACCGAGGCGATCACGGTCAGACGCTTCGTGACCTCGTTCTGGTCGTTCGCGATCTTGGCCTGGTGGTAGTCGCGGGCGCTCGAGAGCAGGTCGCGCGAGAGATCGGCCCCGTCCATCGCCCGCAGCAGCTTGTCGTAGACGTCGGCGAAGTCGAGCTCGATCTCCCGCGGGAGCAGCTCGCTGCCCTCCCCGACGTCGAGCCGCCGGTCGACAACCCGTCTGATCGCGTCGCGGGTAGGGCGACCGTCCGGCGCACGTGCAGCAGGTCGTGCCGGAGCTGGGAGATCCGCGTCCGAATTTGCGCGGCAGTCCACCGCTCGATCCCGTCCTCGAGTTCGTCGATCTCGTCGTTGATCGCGTCGACGAGGTCGAGGAAGTACTCCGCGATCAGGTCGACCAGCCGGTAGACGAGCAGCCCGGGCCGCGCGTCGCCCTCGGCCTCGGCGGACTGCCGCGCCGGAGTGGCGTCGAACGGGTGCCCGCGCTCGGGCGTCTTCCTGACGGTGACGAGCCGCTCGCGCGACGCGACGAGGTCGACCTCCTGGTAGAAGATCCGATCCTCCTCCCGGATGCAGACGGGCACGAGGAAGACGCCGAAGACGTAGTGGTCGTGCCCCTCGAGGCGCGGGCGCGGCTCGTCGTCGTGCAGCGCCGGCCGCAGGAGCTGCTCGAGGGCGCGGTCGTGCACCTCCCGCGGCAACGCCGCGCGAAGCTCGGCCTCGTCCGGGTCGAGCAGGTCGATCCACTCGGCACGCGCCACGCGCCGAGGCTACGCCCGCGGTCGGCTAGACCTCGGCGGCCTCCGGGCGCGGCGCCGTGAGCGCCGTCCCCGCGTGGCCTTCGCGCGCCGCAAGCCACCGTTCCGCGTCGAGCGCCGACATCGCGCCGCTGCCGGCCGCGGTGACGGCCTGGCGGTACGTGTGGTCGACGACGTCGCCCGCGGCGAACACGCCTTCGACGTTCGTCTCGGTCGAGCCCGGCTTGGTCACGAGNTACCCCGCGGCGTCGTGGTCGAGCTGGTCGAGGAAGAGCTTCGTGTTCGGGTCGTGGCCGATCGCGACGAACAGGCCGTGCGCCGGTAGCTCGCTCGTCTCGCCCGTGTCGAGGTCGCGGATGCGGACGCCGCTCGTCTGCCCGGCTTCGGAGAGCACCTCTTCGACGACGGCGGGCGTGACGAACTCGATGCGCTCGTTGTTGCGTGCCCGGTCGATCATGATCTGCGAGGCGCGGAAGTCGCTGCGCCGGTGCACGAGGTTGACCTTGGTCGCGAACTTCGTCAGGAAGATCGCCTCCTCCATCGCGGAGTCGCCGCCGCCGACGACCACGACCTCCTTCTCGCGGAAGAAGGCGGCGTCGCACACTGCGCAGTACGAGACGCCGCGGCCTTGGAGCGTACGCTCGGACTCGAGCCCGAGCTGCCGGGCGCTCGCGCCAGTCGCGACGATCACGCTCTCTGACGTGTGCTCGGTGTCTCCGACCCAGACGCGAAACGGGTGCTCACGGAAATCGACCTTAGTGACGTCGTCCGTGATGAACTCCGCGCCGAAGCGCTCGGCCTGGCGCCGGAAGTCCTGCATCATCGCCGGCCCCATGATCCCGTCGGCGTACCCCGGGTAGTTCTCGACGTCGCTCGTGATCATCAGCTGACCGCCCCAGGCAAAGCCCTCGATCACGAGCGGTTGCAGGTTCGCGCGCGCGGCATAGAGCGCCGCCGTGTAGCCGGCGGGGCCGCCGCCGATGATGATCAGTTCTCTGGTTCCGTTGTTCATTTGTGCCTCCGAAGTATTAAACGACGGGGACCGGTCGAAGCTTCCTCCGGCAACCGTCGCGCGACCCATGGTAGAGGCGGTCGCGGCGGTGGGCGGATGACTAGAATCGCCGCCTTCCGGCGAAGGGACTTTCCGTGGCTTCGAAGGTGACGTGGGACGGCCTCCGCGATCTCGCGGGATTCCGGGCGCAGAACGGCTGCGCGATCAGCCTCTACCTGGATCTCGACCCGAGCGCGACGCCGACGGCCGCGGACCTGGCGACGCGGATCAACGCGCTCGTCGACGAGGTCGAGCGCTCCGAGGCGGCCCGGCGAGCTGAGCTCGGTCATGACCAGAAGGAAGGTCTGCGCAACGACGTTCAGCGCCTGCGCGAGTTCTTCGAGAACGAGTTCGACCGAGAGGGCGCGCACGGTTTCGCGGTCTTCTGCGGCTGGCTCGACAACCTCTGGCGGCCGCTAGCCCTCAGCTCGCGCGTTCCGGACGTGGTCAAGGTCGGCAGCGCGCTCTACCTGGCGCCGCTCGTCTCGCTCGTCGGGCGGGGCGAGGGCGCTCGTCGTCGTCGTGGGCCGCGAGCGAGGCGACCTCTACCGCCTCAGCGCCGGGAGACTCGACGAGGTCGAGCACCAACACGACGACACGCCGGGCCGCCACGACCAGGGCGGCTGGTCGCAGGCCCGCTACCAGCGGCACATCGACAAGCTCGTCCAGGATCATCTGAAGGAGGTCGCCGAGCTCGTCGAGCAGCAGGTCCGGCAGAACCGCGGCGTGCGCGTGATCGTCGTCGCCTCGGAGGAGACGCGGGCCGAGTTCGAGGGCGTGCTCTCGAACGACGTCCGCAACGCCGTGATCGGCTGGACGAGCGCGGAGGCGCACGCGACGCCCGCCGACCTCGCCGGCACGGTCGAGCCGCTGCTCGAGGCCTGGCGCGGCGAGCAGGAGTCCGAGACGGTCGAGCGCTGGCGCGAGGAGGCCGGCCGCAACGGCCGCGCGGCGACGGGCTGGGCCGCGACGCTCGAGGCGGCCTCCGACGCGAGGGTCGAGCTGCTGCTCTTCCAGGACGGCGCCAACCGGCCCGCCTGGGAGTGCCCCGCGTGCGGCCGCGTCGCCAGCGAAGGCGGCGCCTGCCCGCTCGACGGCACGCGCATGGAGGAGCGCAGCGACGGGCTCGACCTCGCCGTGCACCAGACGCTAGCCCACGGCGGCACGGTGTGCGCGCTCAATGAGCGGCAGGACCTCGAGCCCGTCGAGGGCATCGGCGCGCTGCTGCGCTATTAGGAGGGTTTGGCGAACCACCGCCGAGGCCCTCGGCGCGCACCGCTCGCCCCAACGCTGCGTCCTCAGTCGCACATCGATAGCTACGGCTATCGGCACTCCCTGCGTCCTTGCCTTGGAACGACCAGCGCACGCCGAGGGCGTGCAGCGTTCCGCCAAACCCTCCTAGCTAGGCGGCGTCGACGACGCGCGGGAGCTCGCGCGCCTCTTCGCCCATCTCGAGCTGCGAGTCGGCCGCCTGCTCGAGCTTCGACTCGAACCGGCCCAGCCGCTTCTCGGAATCGAGGAACTTGTTCTGCGCATTGCCCAGGTGCTTCCCGACGAGCTCGAAATCGTCCTTGAAGCGTCCGAAGTCCTTCTGCAGCTGCGCGCAGTACGCCATCACCTCGTGCGCGTGCTGCTCGATCTGGAGGCCCTTCAGCCCGAGCACGATCACCTGCAGGTAGGCGGTGAGCGTCGTCGGCGAGACGGGCAGCACGCGCTTGTCGTGCGCGTAGGCGAGCAGCGCGCCGGTCTTGCCGCAGGCGAGCTCGTAATAGATCGCCTCGGACGGGAGGTACATCAGCGCGAAGTCGTAGGTGCCCTCGTCGGGACGGATGTACTTGCTCGCGATCGCATCGACGTGCGACTTGACGTCGCGCGCGAACAGCTTCTCGAACTGCTGGCGCTCGATGTCGTTGTCGGCGTTCAGCATCCGCTCGAAGTTGTCGAGCGGGAACTTGGAGTCAATCGGGACGATGCGGTCGACCTTGATGATCGCGTCGACGCGCTCGCCGCCGGCGAAGCCGTACTGGAACTCAAAGGCGGTCGCGGGCAGCCGGTCGCGCAGGAGGTTCTCGAGCAGCAGCTCGCCGAAGCCGCCACGGGCCTTGGGCGGGCGCAGGATCTGCTGGAGCTGGCTCAGCTCCTTGGCCTGCTCGGCCATCTGCAGCGTCGCCTGGCCGACCTCGCCCAGCTGCTTGTGGATCGCATTGGTCTGCTTCGAGGCGTGCTCGAGTCGGCGGTCGACCTTCGTGTCGAGCTCGCCGAGCCGGCGGTCCATCGTCGCGGTGATCGCCTGCAGCCGCCCGTCGACGTCGGTGTTGCGGGCGGTCAGCAGCTGGTCGACGACTTGCGCACTCTGCACGGCGTGCTCCGCGAGGCGTCGGCTCAGCCAGTATGCGAGCGCGCCGCCGCCGACGAGCAGGACGAGGATGGTTGCAAGGAGCGTCATGAGCCGACGAACCCTAGAGGGGCCGTCGGACGGCACGAAAGAGGGCGGCTCGCGCCGCCCTCCAAGAGCCCTGGTGTTAGCGCCTCTACGGCGTGTCGGTGCGTTCCGCGCGGTGCTCCGCGGCCCGCTCGCGCTCTTCCTGCGCCATCTGCTCGGCGCTCTCGGCGCGATCCGACGCCATGCCTTCCTGCTCCTGGTGCATGCCGTCGCTGCGCATCGAGCTGTCGCCCGTGAGATCGCCGGCCGCCTTCTTGCCGCGGCCGAGCAGCTTGTCCAAGAAACCCATCTTCAGCCTCCTTGCGGGGTGGTCACCCACCATATCCCCGCTAGGGCCCAAAAAAAATGCCAGATCCGGAAAACCTTGCGGCCCTCCGGATCTGACTCGGCGACATTAACGCCGCGCACCGGTGCACGTCAAGGCCCCTGCTAGCATCGCGCGCCGGTGGCCAAGAAGACCCGCACTCCAGCCCCTCCGCGCAAGGTCCAGGCGCCCAAGCGGCGCACCGATCCGAAGGGCCCACGCAGCTTCGGCAGCCGCGGCATGTGGATGGTCGCCGCTGCCGTGGTCGCGCTGATCGCGGCGGCGGTGCTCGCCGTCGTGCTGACCCGCGGCGGCGACAGCTCGGCAGCGCCGAACGTCCCTGAGCAGAGCCAGCTGGTCGGCCTCCAGGAAGGGCCGGCGCCTTGGAACCCCGGCCTCGACACGCTCCCGGACCGGCTCGCGCCGCTCGGGTTGAACGACCTGACGACGGAGGGTCAGGTGCTCCACATCCACCAGCATCTCGACGTCTTCGTGGACGGGAAGCGGCAGCAGGTGCCGGCGAACATCGGCGTCTACGACGGGCAGTTCCTGACCGAGCTGCACACGCACGACCCGACCGGGGTCATGCACGTCGAGTCGCCGACAGCCCGCAACTTCGACCTCGGCCAGTTCTTCGGCGTCTGGGGCGTCCGCCTCACCCCGGACTGCGTCGGCGGCTACTGCCGACAGGTGACGCCGTGGATCCTCTACGTCAACGGCGAGGCCTACCGCGGTGATCCGCGCGCGATCGTGCTGCGCGAGCACCAGGAATTCGCGCTCGTGATCGGTACGCCGCCGAAGAAGATCCCCTCGAAGTACAAGTTCCCCGCCGGGCTGTAGGCGCCTATCCTTCCGGGGCCGGGGTGGCGAAACTGGTCATACGCGCCTGACTTAAAATCAGGTGTCCCCTCCGGGGACGTAAGGGTTCGAGTCCCTTCCCCGGCACTCCCGCCCTAGGACGCGCGCCGCCAGCGGCGCCGGCGTGGGAACTCGGCGGAGCCCTCGCCGAGGGCGCGTGCCGCGGCTTCGACGTCCGCAGCGTCGAGACCCATCAGCTCCTCCGCGTCGAGGTTCTCGAGCGCCCTCCCGGACACCGTCGCAAGGCGCAGCGCCTGGGCGTTCAGCGCCTGCTCGAAGATCGTCCGAGCGTAGCGCGCGTTGCCGAAGCCTTCGCCGCGCTGGGCCCGATCGAAGACGCGGCGGAGCTCGTCCGACGCGCCCGGCGTGACTCGATACTCGTTCTCGTCGGCGAAGCGCTCTGTGATCGTCAGCAGCTCGTCGGTCGAGTAGTCCGGGAACGTGATCTCGCGCGCGAAGCGCGAGCGGAGGCCCGGGTTCGAATCGAGGAACTCGTGCATCAGCGCCGGGTAGCCGGCGACGATCACGACGAGGCGGTGGCGGTGGTCCTCCATCCGCTTCAGCAGCGTCTCGATCGCCTCCTGGCCGAAGTCGACGCCGCGCTGGGCCGGCCGCGCGAGCGCGTACGCCTCATCGATGAAGAGCACGCCGTCGAGCGCCCGCCGGATCGCGCGCTCGGTCTTGATCGCGGTCATCCCGACGTACTCGCCGACGAGCCCGGCGCGGTCGACCTCGACGAGGTGCCCGCGCTTGAGCAGCCCCATCGCCCGGTACATGTTCGCCAGCAGGCGCGCGATCGTCGTCTTGCCCGTCCCGGGGTTGCCGAGGAAGACCAGGTGCTGCGAGGTGGCTACCTCGGGCAGGCCGTGCTCGAGCCGCCGCCCCTGCACCTGCAGGAAGGCAACGAGGGCGCGCACCTGCTCCTTGACCGTCTCGAGCCCGACGAGCGAGTCGAGCTCCGCCTGTAGCTCCGCCAGAGTGCGCGTGTCCTCCGGCGGCCGCCGCGGGTCGATCCGGTCGAGCCATTCCGCCTCGCCCCCGATGCTCTGGCGCACGTGGTGTCGCAGCACGTCGAGGCCCAGGCGGAGGTCGGTCAGCGGGTTCGCCACGCTTGGCGTGTACCCGGGATGCAAGAAAGGGAACGACACCTAGACTCCGGGTGTGGCCGAAGTGCAGGAGGTCTTGCCCGACGAGGGCCATTTGGAATGGGAGACACCGCTCTTTCGGACCGCGCTTGCGCAGTACGAGCAGGCCCTCCCGCACGCCGACGTCGAGGACTTCGTCGCCGAGCGGCTGCGATACCCGGAGCGCTCGCTCGTCGTCAGCGTCCCGGTCAAGCTCGACTCCGGCCGCTGGACCGTCTTCCCCGGCTACCGCGTGCAGCACTCGACGGTGCTCGGCCCTACGAAGGGCGGCATCCGCTACGACGCGGAGGTCTCGCTCGGCGAGTGCGCGGCGCTCGCAATGTGGATGACGTGGAAGTGCGCGCTCCTGCGGCTGCCCTACGGCGGCGCGAAGGGCGGCGTCCGGTGCAGCCCCAAGCAGCTTTCGCAGAGCGAGCTGCAGAAGATCACGCGCCGCTTCACGTCGGAGCTGCTGCCGATCATCGGGCCACAGAAGGACATCCCAGCGCCGGACATGGCCACGAACGAGCAGACGATGGCCTGGATGATGGACACCTACTCGATGGAGATCGGGCACGCCGTGCCGGAGATCGTGACCGGCAAGCCGATCTCGCTCGGTGGGTCGCTCTTCCGCCACGAGGCGACCGGCGCCGGCGTCGTGATGGTCGTCGAGCGCGCGTGTGGGAGGCTTGGTTGGAAGCTCGCCGACCAGCGCTGCGTCGTGCAGGGCTTCGGCAACGTGGGCGGGATCGCCGCGGCGGAGCTGCACGCGCAGGGGGCGACCGTGGTGGCGGTCTCGGACGTCTCCGGTGGCGTCCATGACGAGCGCGGGCTGGAGGTGCCAGAGCTGATGCGCTTCGCCCAGCAGCATGGCTCGCTCGAAGATTGGGCCGAGGGCGAGCGGATCACGAACGAGGAGCTGCTCGAGCTGCCGTGCGACGTGCTCGTGCTGGCCGCCCGCGAGGATCAGGTCACCGCCGAGAACGCGCCGCGGCTGCACGCGCGGCTGATCGCCGAGGGAGCCAACGGGCCGACCTCGCTGGAGGCCGACACGATCCTCGCCGAGCGCGGGATCCCGGTGCTCCCCGACGTGCTCACGAACGCCGGCGGGGTCACCGTCTCGTACTTCGAGTGGGTGCAGGACCTCGGGCGCCTCTTCTGGGACCGGCGCGAGATCCGGGCGAAGCTGGCGGAGCAGCTCGGCGACGCCTTCGACCGCGTCTGGAATCTCTCCGAGGAGCGGAGCATGACGCTCCGGAGCGCGGCGCTCGTCGCCGGGATCCGCGAGGTCGCGGGCGCGCTACGGTCGCGGGGGATCTACCCGTGAGCCGCGTTCGCGACGCGATGATCCCGGATCCGCAGACGCTTGACGCGTCGGCGTCCGCGCAGGAGGCCGGGACACATCTCGTCCAGCCCGACGTGCGGGCCGTCTACGTGTGTGACGACGGCCGCTTCCTCGGTGTGGTCACGCGCAAGACGCTCGTGGCCGAGGTCGTGGCCGCCGGTCGTGACCCGCGCGCGACCACCGTCGGGGAGCTCGCGGAGCCGCCGAACTGGACGATCGACCCGGAGCTGGCGCTAGACGAGGCTTTCGGCCGGCTGGAGGAGTGGGACGCCGAGCGCGTCCCCGTCGTGGATGGAGAGCGCCTGGTGGGCGTGCTCTCGCGCAGCGTCCTGCAGCGCCGACTGGCCGAGGACGAGCCACCGGCCGACGTCGACGCGCTGGAGGTCTAGCAGCAGGTGTAGGCGCCCGGCGGCACGTCGCCCTCTGCGCGTTCCGGCAGAGCAGCAGCCTCGAGGGCCGCGCCGTGCAGCAGCTCGCGCTCACTGACCTCGATCCCGTCGAGGTCGTAGCGGTCGAGCACCTCGCGGACGATCACGACCCCCCCGACGATCACGGGCGCACGCTCGGGCTCGAGTCCTGGGACCTCACGCCGCTGCGCGAGTGGGAGGGAGGCGAGGCGCTCCAGCTGCCTTTCGACCTCGACGCGAGAGAGCCGGTGGCCGTGAACCGCGTCGCGGTCGTAGGCCCCGAGCTCGAGAGCGGCGAGAGTCGGGAGCGTGCCGCCGACGCCGATCGCTTCCTGCGGCTCGATGTCCGGTAGGGCGGCGCGCACCGCTGCCGCGGCGGCGCGGAGCTCCTCGGCCGTGGGCGGGTCCGAGTGGAGGTGCCGCTCGGTGAGGCGAACGCAGCCGACGTCGAGGCTCGTCCGCTCCGCCGCCGTGGTCAGCTCGGTGGAGCCGCCGCCGACGTCGAGCACGAGCGTCTCGTCTGGTAGGACGCGCCCGTTGGAGACCCCGCGGCGGGTCAGCTCGGCCTCCTCGTCGCCGCTCAGCAGACGGGTCGCGAAGCCGTAGCTCCACTCGACCTCGCCCAGGAAGGCCTCGCCGTTGTCCGCATCGCGAAGTGCGCTCGTGCCGATCGCGAGCACGCGCTCGGCCCCGAGCTGTTCGAGCTCGCGGCGGTAGTCGGAGAGCACGTTCCGCACGCGCGCGACCGGGAGCGGCAGCAGCTTGCGCCGCTCGTCGACGCCTTCGCCGAGCCGCGTGATGTTCGTGCGGCGCGAGACCTCCTCGACGTGAGTGCCGTCGACGTCCGCGACCAGCAAGCGGGTCGAGTTGGTGCCGAGATCGACGACTCCCACGCGCATGCAAGGAAGGCTAGCCGCGCGCTACAATGCCGCCAGCGACGCGGGGTGGAGCAGTCAGGTAGCTCGCCGGGCTCATAACCCGGAGGTCGCAGGTTCAAATCCTGCCCCCGCTACTCGAAAAGCCCCGGAAACGGGGCTTTTCTTCTTCTCGGAGACGCAGGCCGCGTTTAGCGACTGCTTCTTCCGATCAGGCCTCAAGTGTGCGCACGATGTTCATCGCGTACTGGCTCTTCATCGCTGCTGTCATCGCGGTCTACCTCTCGATCGGCATCGCCAACCGATGACCTTCGCGCGGCGGCACGGCATCTCGCTCTTCTTCGGCGCGATCCTCCTGGCGTCACTGGTCGGGCAGTCGTTCGCCGGGCTTCACCAGTTCAACGCTGACGCGATCGAGCACGAGTCGCAGACGTACAGCTGGCTTCGCTACGTCACCTCGTCGGAGTTCGGGGGCGACGTGCTCGAAAACTGGCAGTCGGAGTTCCTCCAGTTCTTCCTCTACATCTTCGCGACGGTCTGGCTGCTCGAGCGCGGCTCGAGCGAATCCAAGAGCGAGGACGCCGTCGGGTTGATGAGCGACCAGAGCCAGTTCGTGGCGGGATATGCGAGACCGAACTCGCCGAACTGGGCGCGCGTCGGCGGCGTTCGGCAACGGTTGTACGAGAACTCGCTCGGTCTCGCCATGCTCCTCTGCTTCATCGGGAGCTGGCTGGGGCAGTCGGTGACCGACTGGCGGGCCTTCAATCACGAGCAGCTCGATCATCACGCCTCGCCGATCAGCTGGGGCGAGTACTGGGTGAATGCCGATTTCTGGAATCGAAGCCTCCAGAACTGGCAGTCGGAGTTTCTCGCCGTGGGAACGATGGCCGTCTTCTCTGTCTACCTGCGGCAGCGCGGGTCGCCGGAGTCCAAGCCGGTGGGCGCGGCGCACGACGCGACGGGAGAGTCGAACTAGCCGACTCGAGCGGCCCTGGGTGCTACCGGTGCGCCCACGCGTAGGCGCGCTTCGCGAAGCTGACGGCCGGGCTGCCCGTGTAGCGGCCGGTGACCGTCCACGGCCAGAACGGCGACAAGCCGGCGCAGAGCCACACCGTCCAGGTGAAGAGCTGCGGCGTCATGAGCGACCCACCCCGCCGCTCCGCGGCTGGCGGACCAGCTGATTCGGTTTGGCAACGCGACCCATCATTTCCTCCTCGTCCGCCCCCGCGGACACCTTCCTCCTAGATCCTGTGCCGAGGCGGGGAGCCCGTCAAGGGTCAGTTCCAGTCGACGACGATCCGTCCGCCCACGTCCGGCAGCGGGAACGACTCGGCCTCCGCGACGACCGCGTCACGCGCTGCCTGCGACAGCGGCTGCCACGCCTGAACCTTCACCGTGCGCCCCGCGCGGCGCCAGGTGCCGACGACCTTCCCCGACACGAGCAGCGCGCCCGGCCACACGCGCGGCGTCCACAGCTCGGCC
>C688J18823_10002986_pt1 | contig 10673 bp, 10 predicted proteins | sample HopSoiMetagenom1_FD_18823 | JGI IMG/M metagenome (IMG submission 18823) | reverse complement strand
GGTGTCCTGGCCGCCTGCCTGGCGCTGGTCGGGCTGATCGGCGGTTTCGCCAACGACCGCGCTCAGATACCACTCAACCGCGGCGGGCTGACCAGCTCCCGCTGGATCTGGTTCTTGTCCATCGACCTCGCCCCCGCCGCCGAGGCGGTCCTCGCCTTCGCCCTCGCCGCCGCGATCGGCGCTTACCTGCGGCGCACACTGCCTGCTATCGGCGCCGCCCTGGTCAGCTTTCTCGCCCTGTTCCTGGTCACCGGCTGGGTCATGCGCTCTCTCACTCCGGCGTCAACGGCGACCGGACCGAGAGCAACACCGGACAACGCGTGGGACATCGGCGGCGGCCGCTATCACCCCGCCAGCCAGTACTGGCCCCTTCAGCTGGGCTACCTCGCGATCCAGCTCGCCCTCGCCGCCCTCGCGCTGGTGATCGGTTGGCGAGCCACCCGGCCACGAAGTCTTGTCTAACCCGCTGTCGCGGATCGTCCAGGAGCCGGGCCGCATGCGCCGGGCAGCCGCGGCGGTGAGAGCTCAGCTGCAGGTCCCGTCGGCGTTGTAGAAGCCTGGGCCGGCGAGGCCCGGACCGGTCAGCTGCGGCCGATTCGCCCCGCCGCCGCGCGGATAAGCGGTGTCGAACCATTGGCTGAAGAACTGATCCAGGCGGGCGCTGCACGCGGCGCTCTGGTTCGGCATCCAGGCGTGGAACACCGCCTCGAGCTGTGTTTCGGTAATGGCGGAGCCACCGTATGCGCGTTGGATCTGCTGCATCGCGCCGGTGAACCTGTCCGGGCCGAGGATCTGGCGCAGTGCGAGGTAGGCCGTGCCGGGTCGGGTGTAGGTGGCCGAGCCGGAGAACAGCCCGGCCGGTGTCGGGTCAGACGGCGCGGCGGTCCAGAACGTGCCGCCGCGTGCGTAGTTGGTGTTGAACTGGCTGACCAGCGTCGTCTGGAACGCGGCGTCGCCAGCTGGTGTGCCGAGGCCACCGGCGGCATTCGCGGCGTTCCGCGCGATGAACAGGTACTCGCCGAGGGTGGCCATCCCCTCCTTGAAGAAGGTGAGGTTGTAGTTGGCCTCGGTGACGTTGTCACCCCACCACTGGTGCATGTTCTCGTGGTGGAACGTCCGCAATCCGATGCTGCCGCCCTGGAAGGTGATCATGGTCTGCATCTCCTCCTCGAACCCGGCCTGCGGGATGCCGACGAGGACGCCGTCCGAGGTGAACGGGAACGGGCCGTTGAACCGCGCTTGGAAGTCTGTGATGTCCTGCTGCTGGTCCATGATCGCGCGGTTGGCTTGCTTCTGTGCGGGGCTGATGGCGCTGGCCTGCGCCTCGTAGTAGCGGATGCCGTCGCTGGCGTCGCGCCAGCTCAGCTGGTAGCGGCCAACGCTGTTCTCGACCAGATAGCTCGCAATCGGGGCGGCCGAGTGCCAGTGCCACGTCGTCGAGCCGGCCGGGAACTGGGCATCGGGCCGATTGTCGACCGAAGAGACGAGCATGCCGTTGGCGATCGCGGTCTTGCCCGCGTTGACCGTGTCGTAGAAGTCGTAGGTCGGCTTCGCGCTCGGATGGTCGTTGAGCGGCATCCAGTCCTCGGTGCCGACCGGCTCGGTGGTGACGAAGCCGCCATCGCCGGGTGGCGTGTCGTTGCGGAACCAGCCCTCGGTCGAGCCGTCGCCGTCGATATGCACGCCCGGGCGGCCCGTGTAGAACACGGTGACCTTGAACTTGGCGTGGGCCGGGATGCGCCGGAACGGCGTGATCACCAATTTGTTGGCCGGGCAGGGCTCGCCATTTTGCGCGTTCACATCGTCGCCGGTCACCTGCGGCGTGCAGGCTGGCGGCAGCGGGTTGTGCTCCGGCCCGCCGACCGGGTCGACCTGGCCGGCCTGGTGGGCGAGCGGGTCAGGATCGTCCGGCCCGTTCGGGTCGCCAGGGTAGGTCGGTTGCACGAACCTGTAGGACGCCGGCCGGCCATTGACAATGATCGAGTTGACCGTCATGTCCGGGCCATTCACGGGGTCGACGCTGGTGCGTTCGAAGTCGAGGCTGAAGTCGGTCAGGCATTGCGTCGCGCGCTCGGTGAGCACGACGTGGTTGCCCGGCAGGAACTTGTTGCTCGGGGCGTCGTAGACCATGACCACGTCGGTATGGAGGCTGGTGTATCCACCATTGCCGGTCTCGGGGTACACGTGATCGCCCAAGCGCGAGAGCGTGTGGGCACCGGACGAGCAATTCGACGGACGGGATCCGGGTGCCGACGCGGCGCTGACCGAGGGGACCGCGAGCACGGTAAGGGCCAGTCCCGACGCGGCTGCGGCCCGCAAATGGCGACAATTCATGGCCGACCTCCTCGATTTCCCGCGAATCGGACAATCATCCCACCAAGCTAATCACCACATCGCGACGTCTCGCTCACCGGGCGCCGTGCACCCGGACCGTTCGGCGCACGCTGCACCGCGCTGCGGGACAATCGCTGCTGCGCAACAACGTCGCCATCGCAACCGCTGCGTCGTCGCCATCGCAACCGCTGCCGCTCAGCGGCATCAGGAACTGTCGAGACCGGCCTCTCGCATCCTTGTCGTGAGTAATTTCTGGATCAGTGGGCGAGGGAGGGGCGTGTCGATCCCGAAGTGCAGCGACCCGCTGGTCTGGGCGTAGCCCCCGGTTTCCTCGGCCAGCTCCGCGAGAACCGAGCCACTGTGCGGCAGGTAACTCAAGTGTTTCTTGAAGGCGGCCAAGCCGGCCACCGTCTTGCCCTGCACCTTGAATGCGGGCATTCCGTAGGACAGACACTGCTCTGCATTCGGAATGATCTCCAGGATGCGCCGGCGCACTTCCTGCAGCGTGCCGCGTTTGGGCTCGTCGACATCCTCGAGATAGCGGTCGATGTCTTCGGCTGTCATCGCGCACCCTCCGTTGCCTCGATCGATGGCGACCGGGCTGCAGCCTGCCCGCCGATATCTTCGACCGAGTCATCCTTGGCTCGACCGATGGGCCGATCGAGCATGCCCGAATCATCTGCCCTCGCGGTCACGGGGTCTTCATGCCGACCGAGATGCTGCTGCCGGAGTCGCCCACCCCGCGGCGCAGACATACGGCCGCTTCGCCACCGCAGGTAGCGGCGCGTGACCCGAAACTTACGAGCACGCGCATCGGTCGCCGACACGCAGAGGGGCCGTTCGCGCCGTGCGTCAGAGCTGGACGCCGCGCGATAGGGCGCCGTCGACCAGGACGTTCGCACCGCTCGTGCGGCTCGACGCGGGGCTGGCGACAAAGACGACGGTGCGAGCGATCTCGTCGGGGGTCGCCATCCGCTTCGTCGGGTTGAGGTCCAAGGCGAGCGCGAAGAACTCCGGCTGATTCTGCTCGATCGATTGCCAGACACCGCCGTCGAAATAGACGTTGCCGGGTGACACCGAGTTAGCTCGAATACCCTTCGCTGCAAGCTGGTTGGCCAGCCCCTGCATGTAATGGATCAGCGCGGCCTTGATCGTGCCGTACGGGCCGGCCGCGAAGTCGATCTCGCGGCCGGACACGCTCGACACCGCCACGATGGAAGCAGCATCGCTCGCCTCGAGGTATGGCATGGCGGCATTGACCAAGCGAACCGCGCCCATCAGGTCGACCTCGAACGACGCCGTCCAGTTCGCCGGCTCGTCCGGGATGGCGAGCGCGCTGACGTTGGACACCACGATGTCGATGCCGCCGAGCTGATCGGCACTGCTGGTCGCCCACTCGGCGAGGGCGGCGGCGTCGGCGACGTCGAGGGGGCTGCCGACGACCTGCACGCCGCCCGCGCTCAGCTCCTCCTGGGTGCGCTTCACCGCGGCGGCGTCACGCGCGCAGAAGGCGACCGACGCACCCTCGGCGACGAAGTGTTCGACGATCGAGCGGCCGATGCCGCGAGTGCCTCCGGTGACCAGAGCGCGCCGCCCGGTGAGCTGTAGGTCCATGCCGATCGCCTTTCCTGGACGGTAGCGGAGCGGAGACGGGACGTTACGCTCGGCCGAGTTCGGCAGCGCGGGCGCGCAGGTCGCTGTGCAGCCCGCCGAAGGCGGAGGCGGCCGGCAGCAGTGCCTTGCGCGCCTTCGTCGCGACGCTGTAGTTCACGTCGACGACGTTCGCGAGCGGCGTTTCCGAGATCTGCGAGAGCACCTGGTATGCGTCCATCGGGTGTAAGCCGTACAGTTCGCCGAGCCAGCCGACCATCTGCACCTGCGAGACCCGCCAGGCGTCCTCGAGCGGGCGGCTGGAGCCGACCGTCATGATGTGTTCGTCGTCTTCCAGCCGTGGCCAACCCGGCGCTGACCCCTTGATCAGCTCGACGATCAGCGTCGTGGTCATGGCTCCCTCGACGGCCGTGCCGCACGACTCGCCTTCACCCTGGCGGTAGTGCCCGTCGCCGATGGAGAACATGGCTCCCTCGACGTTGACGCCGAGGTAGCAGGTGGTGCCGGCACGCATCTGCGGGGTGTCCATGTTGCCGCCNAAGCGGTCGGGCACAAGGGAGCTGCGCACCTCGTTGGACGCCGGCGCAACGCCGACCGTGCCAAGCATCGGCTCCAGAGGCAGCTCGATGCGGTGCTCGCTGTGCCGTGCCTGGAACTGCACGGTGCGCGCGGCCGAATCGAGGTGATAGATCCACGTGGTGTCGGGTAGCGCCTCGTGGAGCATGGCCGTGCGGTCCGTACTCGTGAGCCCGCCAAAGAACGGGATAGCCGCTGATGCGCCCCAGTCGCGGGCGGGCTCGAGGCTGACCAGATGCAGCGCCAGCGTGTCGCCCGGCTCCGCGCCCTCTACGTAGAAAGGGCCGGTCTGCGGGTTCACGAAGCGCAGGTCGACCTTGTCGCTCGACAGATCCGTGACGCTGCGCAGCGCGCCGCAGAATGCGTCCTCGGACCACAGCCGCAGCGCGGTGCCCGGCGCCACCTTGCGCAGCGGCGCCACACCACCGAACGTGAACGCGTACTGCTCGAAGGTGGGGATGACCTCGATGATGTCGGCCATAGCGGCGTCCTCCCGCGAAGGTGATCAGGGCAGGGTGACGTGCGCGGGTCCGAGTTCAGCGACCTTCTGCACGCCGAGCAGCTGCATGGTGCGGCGTATCTCGCTCGTGAGGATCTGGGCCGCGCGCTCGACGCCGCGCTCGCCGCCGGCCATGAGCCCGTACAGGTAGGCCCGGCCGATCAGGGCGGCGTCCGCGCCGAGAGCCCGGGCCGCGACGATGTCGGCACCGCTCATGATGCCGGTGTCGACCCATACCTCGGCACGCCCTTGCAACTCCTGCACGACGTCGGGGAGCAATCGCAGGGGGACGGGCGCCCGGTCGAGCTGCCGGCCGCCGTGGTTGGACACGATCACTGCATCGGCGCCCGCGTCGACCACCCGTCGGGAGTCGGCCACGCTCTGGATGCCCTTGACGACGAGCGGTCCGTCCCACGCCGAGCGCAACCAAGCCAGATCGTCCACCGTCATCGTCGGGTCGAACAGGGTGTCGATCATTTCGGCGACCGTGGAGTCCCAGCTGGCCAATGTCGCGAATCTGAGCGGCTCCGTTGTCAGCAGGTTGACCCACCAGGCCGGATGCAGGATCGCATTGCCGACCGTCCTTGCCTTGAGCTTGGGCGGGATGGCGAACCCGTTGCGAACGTCGCGCAGCCGTGGCCCGGCCACCGGAACGTCCACGGTGAGGATCAACGCTTCGAACCCGGCTGCCTGCGCCCGGGCCATCAGGTCCTGGGTAGCGGCGCGGTCCCGCCACACGTAGAGCTGGAACCACTTGCGCGCGCCCGGGGCGGCGGCGGCGAGGTCTTCGACCGAGGTCGTGCCCATCGTGGACAGCGCATACGGCACGCCGTACCGCTCAGCGACCCGGGCAACTGCGCGCTCCCCCTCGTGGTGCATGAGCCGGGTGAATCCGGTCGGCGCGAATGCGAAGGGCTGCTCGGATCGCACTCCGAGGATCGTGGCCGACGTGTCGAGCTGGCCGACATCCCGAAGCACGGACGGGTTGAACTGGAGGTCGGCGAACAGCGACCGGGCACGGTCCAGGCTGATCTCCGCCGAGGCGGCGCCGTCTGTGTAGTCGAAGACCGAGCGTGGGCAGCGGCGGCGGGCGAGCGACCGCAGATCGTCGATGGTCAAGGCCCGGGCCAACCGGCGTCGGGTCGGGTTCAGATCGGGTTTGTCGAGCGAGATCAGCGGAGCGAAGTCGGACCAGCGGGGCACCCGCCGGGTTCGCTGCCCCTTCATCAAGCCGACGCTACGCCGCCCTCGCCGATCCCCGTCAATGGCCTCGGACGGTGTGCTTGTGCCCCCTCGGCCGCGGCGCGCACCAGCCAGTTACAGCGCGGTCCCGACAACGCGCTCTGTCGTGTTCCGGCGGCCCCGCGCGGCCGATCACCAGCGCAGGGTGGCGTTGCGATGTGCAACCGCATTCCCGGCCCGGCTGCTCGCGGCCGCGACGAGCACCGCCGCGATGGCAATCTCGCACAGCACGGTGAGCAGCGTTCCGACGTGGAACAGGTGTCGACCGAGAAGGCTGCCGACCAGTGAGCCGATCCAGCCGATGACGATAGTCGTGAAGATCCCGATGTCCTGACGGCCGGGCAGCACGAGCCGTGCGAACCCACCGATGATCGCTCCGACAAGCGCCGTCGTGATCAACAGCCAGAGCGCCCATCCGACGATCGGAAGCACGATCAGCAGCACCAGCAACACCACGACAAGAACAACCATCCCTCCAACGTACTTCAGGGCCGCTCAGTGGTCCCTGTGCAAGCGAACCGAGTCGGTTCATCGTGTCGGGATCTTCACCACCGCATCGAACGCCCGCGTCCACCTATCCATGTCCGCCGATACAGCCAGGGCCGAACTTGATGCTCATCGACGCCGCGCCGCTCGGTGTGGACCTAGGCTGCCTTTCATGGTGGCCGGTGATGGGTTCGCTGCTGGGCATACCCGGGAGCGGGATGGGTCGTCGTGGCGGATCGGTACCCAGGCCGAGGTCGCCTGGATCGCAGGGCACACCACACCCGGTCTGACCATCAGCTCAGCGATCCCACCGGTGTTCGAGTGCTACGCAACGATCCTGGTTGCCGAGGACGACACCGAGCGGATCGAGCAGGAGCGGGCGGCGCTGAGCCTGTTGACCGCCCGATCGGGTGATCAAGCGTGGTGGCTCGGGTATCTCGACACGGGCACCGAGGATCTCGTGTTCCCTGACGCGCCGATGGTCACCTTGTACGAGGGCTGGCGTTACGTGGTGATCGAGGCCGGTGCCGAGCAGGCCGGTAGCTGGCGAGAGAACCGCGCGTCATCGTTCGGCGCGCTGCCCGAACTGATCTTCCCGGCGGACCGGTCCTGGTTGATCTCGAGGCTGTGGGACGACGAGTGGCGCTGCCTCGGCGGCCCCGACGAGCTGATCGATGCCTTCGTCAGCGATCCTGTCGTCCAAGCGCGCGCGGTCGCGCTCGGGGAGGACGCCACCCCACCCGGCCACCTCGCGCGCTGAACTGATCCTGGAACGGGTCAGCCATCATCATGTGCCGCTGAGTCTGTCGGCCAGTTGNCGGTCGTCACTTCGGCACCCCGCGCGGTCACGCTGAGGACGGTCGGGCCGACTGGGCGTGTCCATAGGTCGTAACACCCTTCGCGGACGCCNGGGTAGATGGCGGCGTACTGCGTGCCGTTCGGCGTCGGCCGCGCGAGGACGGCGACATGCGGCCAGGNCGGTGCGTGGGTGTNTCCGTCCTGGCCGTGGAGGTGNTGGTGATGNGCCCGCCATTCGCCGTGCCACCAGCCGTGCCCGTCGTCAGGGGTGTCGTCCCGGGCGCCGGCCGGACAGATTTCAATCTCGACACCGGCCATGGTTGGCGGCGTTGAGATCACGAGTGCGCCCATGTCGCCGCCGATGTCGAGCACGACCATGCCTTGCCCCGCATGGGGGTTCTCTGCGGACTGCATCGGCTTAGCTTGGGGGTGTTCCCGTGCACGGTGCCGCTGCATCCCGGAGACACTCCGGGCGAACTCGACGTCACGATCGTGACTGACGCGATCGACCTGTGCCGGCTTGCCGCTCGGCGCCTTGACCCGGAGGAGCTGATCGCAACCATCGAGGGCGACCGCGAGCTGGCCGGGCTCGTACTTGCCGGTCTGGACGCGTTCGCCCGGGACTGAACTCTGACCCCCTCTCCGCTCGTCCAGTGCGCGGAGGTGCATGCCTCGGACCCCGAACGCGTCCCGCTCGCGATGCCACATGGGCGGCATGGCGTTGACCGACTCGACAGCTCTGGGAATGTCCCTGCCGCACCGTGCCGCGGACCCGCTTTCGCCGGCCGTTGTCCGACAGGTGGCGCAGCGGGCGGAAGCTCTGGGCTTCCAGGACCTGTGGGTCAGCAACAACACCGTCGACCGCAGTGAGTGTTTCGACTCGCTGACAGTGCTTGCCTGGGCAGCAGCGGTCACCTCGAGGATCCGGCTCGGGGCCGCTGTCCTCGTGCTGCCGACCAATCATCCGATCCACGTTGCTCAGCAGTTCGCCACGCTAGACCGCCTGAGCGCCGGTCGGGCAGTGCTCGGTGTCGGGCTTGGCCGGGTCGAGGAGTATGAGCCGTTCCAGGTGCCGACTTCGCGGAAGGTCCGCCGGTTCACCGAATCGGTCGAACTGATCCGGGCGCTGTGGTCCGGCACACCGGTCAGCTACGCGGGCGAGATCTTCCAGCTGGCCGACGTCACGATCGGGACCCGTCCCGTCCAACGCCCGCCGATCTGGTTCGGCGGCGCACACCCGGCAGCCCTCCGGCGGGCCGCGCTGCTGGCCGACGGCTGGGTAGCCGGCGGGGGCACGAGCACCGCGTCGTTCGCCGCAGCGGTGCCGGCCCTGCGTGCGGCGCTGGAGCGCGCCGGTCGGGACCCGGGCGCCTTCCCGATCTCCATGCGGGTGTTCCTGGCCGTCCACGAGCACCCGGGCACCGCTCGGTCCGAGCTCGCCGACTGGTTCACCGGGGTCTACCGCAGTCCGGGCGTGCTCGAGTCGGCCGGCGTGTGCGGGACGGCCGAGCAGGTCCGCGAGCAGCTCGAGGCACTGGTGGCGTCCGGAGCCACGCACTTGCTGCTCAACCCGGTCGCCCGGTTCACGGAACAGACCGAGATGTTGGCCCACCTCACCCGCCTGACCTAGCCTTGCTCGTGCCTTGGGCTGCCGGCGAGGGGGAGCACCTGCAGCTGCACCAGGTTTGGTGGCAGGCCGGAGCTGTCGACGGTGTCGGTGCCGGCCAGGGTGTTGATTTGCAGCAGATCGTTGCTGTCCATCAACACCGAGGTGATGTCCGGGGTGAGGCCGAGCAGGTCAATGTGTGCCGGGCTGAACGCGCTGAGCGTGATGTGGTCATCACCCCTGGTGCCGACCACGGCGAGGGTGTCGAAGCTGTTGTTCGGCGCGGTGGCATCGACGGGCGAGCTGAAGTCTGGGGTGAAGCTTCCGACGCCGGTGCCGGATAGGTTGTGCACGGTGACGGTGTCGCCGGATCCTGTTTCCTCGTTGCCGCCGAAGCCGAACCAGCTGACGCCCTCGATGCCGACGGCGTCGAGGTGATCCCGCAGGTCGTGTTGGACGATCAGGTGCCCGGCGTGTGCCGAGAGGTCGACGGTCTCGGACTCGAACGTGCCGCGCAGCTCCAGGCCGTCGCCCTTGCCCGGGCCGCCGTCGATGATGTCGCTGCGGGCCCGGAAGGGGGAGGCGAACACGTCCAGGGTGCTCACGAACGTGTCGTTTCCGTCGCCGAGTGAGATGGTCTCCGGACCGATGCTGCCATCTCCGCCGAAGACCCTGTCGTCGCCGGCGCCGGCGGCGATCGAGACCGGGGCGGAACCCGGTACTGACGCGGAGAGATCATCGTTGCCGTCGCCGCCGAAGATGGTGACCGGCGCATTACTGGCAAGAAGCGCATTTTCGGCACCGACCACGCCGATGCCGTCGTTGCCTGCGCCGCCGCTGACCGTGATCGGCACGTCACCGACGCCGGTGCCGATCACGCTCAGCCCGTCTCTGCCCCCGCCGAGGCGCACGCTGAGCCGCTGAACGCCGGCCATCCGGAACCGCGCGTCGACGGTGTCGTTGGAGCCCAAGTCGACGGCGAGCCGGGCATGGCTGATCGAGATGGCGACGACGTCGCGGACCGGGGTCCCGGTGACGGTCACCGTCCCCTGGTCCAGCCGTGCCGTCGCAACGGTTGCCGCACCGGCATGGCCGGCGAAGGCGGTCATCCCGCCGACGGCGGTGACGGCCACGGCCACGGTTCGGGCAACCTGCCACACACCCGTCTTGCCGCCCGCATCTCTCGTCCTTGTCTTGGTCACGGAGCCGTCCTCCAGGTCTCGGGCCGCCACTCGCTGCGTGACCGCACACCTTGTACTACGGGCAGCAGCGGCCGTCTCGTCAATCGGATCGAATGGGAAGACTCACAGCGCTGTCGGTGAACCCGATCGGCGGCGCGTACGTGTAGTACACCGGCCTGCGCCCCCCGACCGACGCCTCCCGGAACAGACTGAGCCGATCCCGGCAAGCTAGCGACGTAACGGGGTCCGGTTCCGGCCCGGGTCACCCCCGGGGCAGCGGAACGGCAGCTGCGACGGAAAGGGCCAACGTGAAGGCGATCGTCGTCAAACGTTATGGCGG
>C688J18823_10002985_pt1 | contig 10675 bp, 9 predicted proteins | sample HopSoiMetagenom1_FD_18823 | JGI IMG/M metagenome (IMG submission 18823) | reverse complement strand
GTCGCCCTCCGGATGATCGAGGGTGATGTCGATCGTCCGCGCGGAGTCGTTCGTCACGATCCCGCTGATGTGGCCCTTCTTCGTCTCGGCGAACCCGCCGGCTCCGCTGACGCCCTTGATGACGCCGAAGAAACCGACTCCCGGCGAGTCGACCTTGAACAGGCGCTCGATTGAGGCCTTGAAGTCGCTTGCCTTGACCGCGGTGCCGTCGGAGTACTTCAGACCGTCGCGAAGCTTGAAGCTCAGCTTCGTGCCGTCGGCGGAAACCTTCGGCATGCTCTCGGCGAGGTAAGGCTCGATCGTTGTGCCGTCGGCGCCTGAGACGTGCTTGTACCCCAGCAGGCCTTCGTAGACGTACCAGTTGATCTGCCAGGCGGCCACCGTGTAGGCGAGCGCCGGGTCCATGTAGTCGGGTGCATCCCAGATGACTTTCAGCAGCGGATAGGTCTTGCCACTGCTGCCGGCGTTCCCGTTGTCGCCCGAGGATGACTTGTTCCCGCCTCCGCCGCACCCGGCGGCGAGGACGGCAAGAGCAGCCACGAGCGTCAGCATTCCGAACGCCCGGAACAACTTCGATCTGCTTCTCACTATTGAACTCCTCCCGTTGGTCTCCCACCGGCGGGCGGGATTATTCCCTCGCCCGCTCGCGGATCGCTGATTCTTACAGACGTCTTTTGGGCTATGCCGTTAGTACGTGCACGATTTACAGGCGGATTACACGTCGGCGCTGAGCCCGCAGCTCATCCGGCTCAACCTCCTCCACCACCCCGTCTACGCCCTCTCGCTCGGTCGAGTGAAGGATCCGACCATCTCCCAACCAGAACGCGATGTGCGTCGCCGTCTCGTTTCCGTACGTGATCAGATCGCCCCGTTCGAGCTCGCTCTCCTCGACGGCAGCCCCGGCCGCCTCCTGCTGGTCGGCATCGCGCGGCACGAGCCTCCCGAGCCAGCGATAGCTCATGTGGACCAGGCCGGAGCAATCGATTCCTCTCTCCGTCATGCCGCCCCACAGATAGGGCGTTCCGAGGTAACGGCGCGCCTGCTCGACGACGTCGCCGTCCAGGCCGGCCACCGCATCCTCGCGCACCCAGCCCGGATAGTCGTAGACGGTCCGGATGCGGGCCCAGCCGTCACGACGCTCCTCCACCTCGACAGGCTCACCCTGCAGGATCTCCGTCACCCGCTCGGCGTCGTCGTTGGGCTCGGCCCGGACAGCAGCGACGAAAACCGAGCAGAGAACGTCCACGCCGACTAGAGGGTGCCCTTGGCCAGCAGCGTTCGGAACGCCGCGTACTGGCCGAGCTTTCCGACGGTCACGAGCGTGTCGCCCTTCTGGACGACGTCTGTCGGTTGTGCGCCGGCGACGGGCTCCGGGTCGCGGAGGATCGCGATGACGGTGATCCCGGTCTTGGCCCTGAACCCACACTCGGCAAGCGACTTTCCGATCAGGGGACTGTCATCGGGAACCGGGACCCATTCGATCGTCAGCTCGCCCAGGGCGAGCTCCAGATCCTCGACGATCTTGGGGCGTTCGTAGGCGCCGCCGATCACTGCACCGAGCTGACGCGCCTCGTCGTCGTCCAGGCGGATGACAGCTGCGGGCTCGTCGTCGTGCTCATGGCGGAAGAAGTAGATCTCCCGCATCCCGTCGTTGTGCAAGACGATCGCCAGCCGCCCGCCCTCGGACGTGCGAAAGCCGTATTTGACCCCGACACCCGGCAGCCGGGTTTCTCTCAGATCGACAGGCATCGTTACTCCTCGGCCAGTCTAGGGACCGGGATCAGCCGGCGGCCGATCCACTTCGACTCCTTCATCACGATGACTCCAATCGTTGCCGTGGCGAGAACGTAGAGACCTGCGAACGCGGTCAGGTCGGAGCGAACGGCATCGCCGAGGCGTGAGTTGTTGGCCGCGAGCTGCGCGATGATGATCGTGAACTCACCGTGTGCGATCAGTGCTGCGCCCGTGTTGAAGCTCTGGCGCTTGGTGAAGCCGCCGACGCGGCCCGCGGCGTAGCCGGCGACGGTCTTGCCGACGATCGTGAGCGGCACCGCGAGGACGAGGAGCCAGGCGAGCCGTCCGAGGGCTCCGACGTCGATCGACAGCCCGAACACGAAGAAGAAGAGCGCGGCGAAGAGATCCCGGAAGCTGAAGAACCGTTCCTCGATCTCCTCGCGCACGCTCGTCTCGGAGAGGACGACGCCCGCCATGAGCGCACCGATCGCCTCCGACATGCCGAGCTTCTTCGCGAGTGCCGCCATGCCGATGAGGAGGGCGAAGGTGAAGAGCAGGAAGAACTCGCGTGGCAACCGGTCGAGCAGCCGGTCGAGCGGTTGCGCAAGCCAGCGCGAGGCGGCAAGTGAAGCGGCGATGAACCCGAACGCCTTGGCGAACGTCCCCAGGGTGCCGGCCGCGGACCCGCCGCCGGTCGCTGCGAACCCGAGGACGAAGGCGACCGCAAGGTCCTCGAAGAGCAGGATCGCGAGAATGAGGTCGGTCTCGTCGTCAGCGAGCCGGCGAAAGTCGATCAACCCCTTGACGGTGATGGCGCTCGAGGACACATAGATCGCCGCGGCGAGCACGAGCGCGCCGAAGTTGAAGCCGAACGCCACGATCCCGACCAGGAGGCCGATCGCTCCGTTCACGACGAGGTCGACCGAGCCGCCGAGCCCGACATGGCGGCCGGTGCGTCTCAGCCGGTCGAGGCTGAATTCGAGCCCGAGGAAAAAGAGCAGGAAGACAAGCCCGAGCTCGGCCACGAACTCCGTCACCTCTGAGGGGTGGATCAGGCTGGTCAGGTGGGGCTCGTTCGGCCCCAGGAGGATCCCCGCCAGCAAATAGGCCGGGATCGCCGAGATGCCCGCCCGATTGGCTCCGACGCCCAGAACGCCGAGCAAGAGGACTGTGAGGGCGAGCTGGGCCAGGGTCATCCGGCCGCGATCCTTGCAGACGAACGTATGTTCGCTTACGCTCCCTGCGGTGCAGCTCCGCCTCGATGCCGCCGACCGTCTCGTCGAGCTCGTCGAAGAGCGGCGTGGGCCGGTCTACGCCGAGGAGGCGGCCCGGCGGCTCTTCGCCCTTCGACATGCGCCGGTCGGCCTCGCTCGCTCCCTCCTCGACGAGATCGTCGTCGAGGACACTCGCCTGGCCTGGCGCGGAGATGCCGTGGGGCTCGCCGATCCTCCCGGGGCCGAGCTCTTGCTCGAGCAAGCGACCTTCGTCGTCGTCGATCTCGAGACCACCGGGCTGCGGCCCGGTAGCTCACGCATCTGCGAGATCGGCGCCGTGCGGGTGCGAGAGTTCGAGCTCGCCGAGGAGTTCGAGCTGCTCGTCGATCCGGGGGTGCCGCTCGGACCGACGATCAGCGCACTCACGGGACTCGACGACTCGGAGCTGCGCGGTCAGCCGCATCCGGGAATCGCGGTGCGGCGCTTCCTCGAGTTCGCCGGCGACGCCGTCCTCGTCGCGCACAACGCACGCTTCGACCTCGGGTTCCTCGACCACGAAACGGAGCGGTTGACCGGCGCGAAGCTCGCCGGGCCCGTCGTCGACACCGTCGGGCTCGCACGCCGCCTCCTCGCAGGCCGTACCCGCCGCGCAGGGCTCGCCTCGCTCTCGAACTTCCTCGGGACCGCGGCCCAGCCCTGCCACCGCGCCTTGCCGGACGCCCAGGCTACGGCGGAGATCCTCGTTCAGCTGATCGGGCTCGCGCAGGAGCGTGGCGCGCGCACCGTCGCAGATCTCGTCGACCTCGCTGCGCCGCGCGTGCGAAAGGTGTACGCGAAGCGGAGCCTTGCCTTCGGCGCGCCGACGTCGCCCGGCGTCTATCTGTTCCGCGACCGCCACGACCAGGTCCTCTACGTCGGACGTGCGCGTGACCTCCGCGCGCGCCTCCGGTCCTACTTCAGAACGGACCGGCAGCGTCCTGCCGTCGAAGCTGCGCTCGCGGCGCTCGAACGGATCGAGTGGCGCGTCACCGGCTCCGAGCTCGAGGCCGCGCTCGAGGAGCTTCGGCTGCTGCGTGAGCTTCGCCCCGTTGCGAACGCGCGCAATGCTCGGCCGGACCGCTACGTCTATCTCAGGCGGCGGGGGGACAGCCTCGTGTGCACACAAACGCCGACGCCGCTCGGGCCATTGCGAAGCCGCGCCCGCGCGCGACTGGCCTGCCGCGCGCTCGACGGAGGATCAGCCGAAGAGCTGCAGCGACCCGAGCTCGCGTTGCCCCGGTTACGCGCACGCCTGCGCGACCTCGCCGAGTGCCGCCGCTACGAGGACGCTGCCCGGTTACGCGACCGCATCGAAGCGCTCGACAGCGTCGTGCGCGCCTTCCGCCGGATCGACCAACTGCGCCGGGCCCGCTGCTGCCTGCTCGCGCCCGCGGCAGATGCCGGTTTCGTGCGCGCCATCTTCGTTGCTGGAGGTCACATCGCGGCCGTGCGCACGCTGCCCGTCGGCGCCGGCGCGGCGCTCGAGGTCGACGCAGGACTGGCAGAGACGCGACTCGAGACTCCCGAACACCTCGCAGCCGAGTCGCTCGACGAGCTCATGCTCGTCGGGACGTTCCTGCGGCGACCTCCACCCGAGCTCCGCGTTGCCCCGCTCGAGCGCGATGCGATTCTCAGTCTGGCGGCGGCTCTTCCACGGGCTCTGGGCGGGGAGCCTCGAGCACGACCGGCCGCTCGTGCGGCTTGAGGCGCCCTTCCTTGATCTCCTCGGCCCAGTGGCACGCGACCTCGTGGCCCGTGGAGAACTTGCGAAGTGGCGGCACTTCCTCCCGGCAGCGGGTCGGCTGCACGAACGGGCAGCGCGTGTGGAACCTGCAAGCCGCCGGTGGATTCGCAGGGCTCGGCAGATCGCCCGCGAGCAGGAGCGGCCTTCGCTGCTTCTCGATGACAGGATCGGGAATCGGCACCGCTGACAACAGCGAGATCGTGTACGGGTGCAGAGGGTTCTCGTAGAGCTCCGCCGCGGACGAGACCTCGACGATCCAACCGAGATACATCACCGCGATGCGGTCGGAGATGTGCCGCACCACCGCGAGATCGTGTGCGATGAACAAATAGGTGAGGTCGAACTCCTCCTGCAGGTTCTCGAGGAGGTTGATGATCTGCGCCTGAATCGAGACGTCGAGCGCCGACACAGGTTCGTCGGCGACGATGAAATCGGGATTGACCGCGATCGCGCGGGCGAGACCGATCCGCTGGCGCTGACCGCCCGAGAACTCGTGCGGGTAACGGCCTGCTGAGTCCCCGGGGAGGCCGACGATCTGCAGCAGCTCACGCACGCGCGAGCTGGACTCGTTACGGCTTGCCAGCCCATGGCTCCGCAGCGGCTCCCCGATGATGCGTCCGACGCTGTGGCGTGGGTTGAGTGATGCGTAAGGGTCCTGGAACACCATCTGCATACGCCGCCGTAGAGGCCTGAGCTCGGACTCACCGAGCTGCGAGATGTCTTGACCGTCGAAGCGGATCGTTCCCTCGGTCGGCTTGTAGAGGCGGATGATCGTGCGTCCGACCGTGGACTTCCCGCAGCCGGACTCACCGACGAGGCCGACTGTCTCGCCTTTCTTGATGGTCAACGAGATGTCGTCGACCGCGCGAATGTCCCCCACGTGCCGGTCGAGAACGATGCCGCTCTTGATCGGGAAGTAAACCTTGAGGTGTTCGAGCTCGACGAGTGGGCCGGCGCCGTTCGCCGCGCGCGTCACGCGGTCGCCGCCTCGCGTTCGCGCTGCCACTCTTCGGCCGGAACCGGGTTGAAGCAGGCCACCTTGTGTCCCCGCTCCACCTCGACGAGTGAAGGGACCGACCGGCGCGACTCGTCCACCTCAAAGCGACAGCGTGGCTGAAAGGGGCAGGCCGCAGGTGGTTGCAACATGTTCGGAGGCGAGCCCTCGATCGGGTGCAGCCGGGCGCGCTGTCCTGCGTCCAGCCGCGGCACGCTCTGGAGCAGGCCGAGCGTGTACGGATGGCGCGGGCTGCCGAAGAGCTGCTCGGCCGAGCCCGTCTCCATGAACATCCCCCCGTACATCACGTTCACGCGCTCGCACATCCCAGCGACAACTCCGAGGTCATGGGTGATCAGGATTAGCGCCGCATCCTCCTCGGTCACCAGCTCACGAAGCAGATCGAGAATCTGGGCCTGGATCGTGACGTCGAGCGCCGTCGTCGGTTCGTCGGCGATCAGCAGCTTTGGTTTGCAGGCGAGCGCCATTGCGATCATCGCGCGCTGCCTCATCCCGCCGGAGAACTGATGCGGGTAATCGCTGAGGCGAGCCTTCGCGCTCGGGATCCCAACGCGGTCGAGAGCCTCCGCCGCCTTCGCCTCGGCCTCTTTCCGATGCATGCCGAAATGCGTCTCGAGCGCCTCTCTGATCTGACGCCCGATCGTCAGCACCGGATTCAAGGAGGTCATCGGATCCTGGAAGATCATCGCAATCTCGCGCCCACGAACACGCCGAAGCGCACGGTCGCTCTGATGGATCAGATCCGTTCCCTCGAACAGCGCGGAACCGGACTCGACGTTCCCGTTACGCGCGAGCAGTCCGAGTATGGCGAGCGAGGTGACACTCTTGCCGCAGCCTGATTCGCCGACGATTCCGAGCGTCTCCCCACGGGCGATGTCGAACGAGATGCCGTTGACCGCGTGCACCGTGCCGCGCCGCGTCCAGAAGCGGACGTGCAGGTCCTCGACGGAGAGGAGCGGCTCTCTAGCCACGCGAGCGCAGCTTGGGATCGAGCGCCTCGCGCAAGCCGTCGCCGATGAGGTTGAAGCCCAGAACGGAAATGATGATCGCGATGCCGGGAATGATCGCCAGGAAAGGCGCCGTCGCGAGGTAGTCGTTCACGTTGGCGAGCATCGTCCCCCATTCCGGCGTCGCCGGATCCTGTGGACCGAGCCCGAGGAAGCCGAGGCCGGCCACGTCGATGATCGCGGTCGCCATTGCGAGCGTCCCTTGCACGATCAACGGTGAGACGGAGTTCGGCAGGATGTGGGAGAAGAGAATCCCCCGCTTGCGAACCCCCACCGAACGCGCGGCCAGGATAAAGTCGTTCTCCTTCTGCGCGAGGACGGAGCCGCGCAACAGGCGCGCGAAGATCGGGATGTTGACGATCCCGACGGCGAGCATCACCTGCCACAAGCCTGGTTGAAGCGCGGCCACGATTCCGATCGCGAACAGCAAGCCGGGGATTGCGAGCATGACGTCCATCGCGCGCATGATGGTCGAGTCGACGACGCCGCCGAAGTAGCCGGCCGTCGCACCGAGCACCAGCCCGACCGATAGGCCGATGGCGACCGACACGACGCCGATCAACAGCGAGTAGCGCGCGCCGTAAACGATGCGAGAGAACTCGTCGCGGCCGAGCAGGTCGATCCCGAACCAGTGCCCGGCAGTCGGCCCGACCGGCTCGCCATTCTTCAGGAGATCGAGATTCTGATCCTTCGGCCCGTAGGTGGCGATCATGGGGGCGAAGACCGCAACGGTGACGAAGACAGAGACGAAGAAGGCCCCGAGGACCGCGCCCGGATTTCGAATCAGGCGGTAGCGCGCCTCGCTCCAAAGACCCGACGGCGCGTCATGTCCAATCTCAAGTGCTTCGATTTCGGCGACGGACATCAGCTGTACCGGATCCGTGGATTGATGATCGCGTAGGAGATGTCGACGATGAGGTTCACCAGGACGAACACGATTGCGAGGAAGAGAATGCCTCCCTGAAGCGCGGGATAGTCGCTGTTGAAGATCGCGTCCCGCAACCACGATCCCATGCCCGGGAACGCGAACACGGTCTCCGTGAGCACCGCACCCGAAAGGAGGAGCCCGGTCTGAAGGCCGATGATCGTCGACACCGGAAGCAAGGCGTTCCGTAGAACGTGTCGCCGGTCGACGGTGTTCGGCGACAGACCCTTCGCACGAGCCGTGCGAACATAATCCTCGTTCTGCACGTCAAGCGTCGAGGCTCTTGTGATGCGCATGATGATTGCGAGGGGGATCGATCCCAGGGCGATCGCCGGCAGGATCAGGTGTTGGATTGCGTCCCACGACGCAGCCAGGTTGCCTGTGACGATCCCGTCGAGGACGTAGAAACCGGTCGGATGCTCCGTGTTCGCGAGCACGTCTTCCCGACCGACGCTCGGTAGCAGGTGCCACCGTACGGCGAAGAAGTACTTGAGGATGATCGCGAGGAAGAAGATCGGGATCGAGATCCCGATCAACGAGCCCACCAGGCTGAGGTGGTCGAAGACCCCGCCGTAACGCTTCGCCGCGAAGAAGCCGAGCGGCAGGCCGACACCGACCGCGAAGATCATGGCGGCGAAAGCAAGCTCGATCGTGGCCGGGAAGCGCCGCTTGATCTCCGAGGCGACCGTGCGGCGTGACGAGATGCTCGTGCCGAGGTCACCGTCGACGACCGTCACCTTCAGGTAGTCGACGTACTGCAANGGCAGCGGGCGGTTGAGCCCGTAGCGCTCCTTGTACTGCTGAACGAGCTCAGGTGTCGCGCGCTCGCCGAGCAGTGCCGAGGCAGGGTTTCCGGGTAGAGCGTGGACCCAGAAGAAGATCAGGATCGACACGCCNAGGAGAATCGGGACGAGCAACAACAGCCGGCGGACGACATACCGAAGCATTGTTCAGTCGTCCGCCGGCTGAGTGTCTATCTGCTACTGACCTCCGAATCCAGCGTTCTGGAACCAGACGCCGCCCACCGGTGTCGCAATCAGCCTCGTCACACGCTTCTCGGCCCCGAGTGCTGGGGTCGCATGCGCGTACGGAACACCTGGCAGGTATTTCATGATCATGATGTTCGCCTGCTGGTAGAGCTTCACCCGCTTGGCGAAGTTCGGCTGGTTGAGCGCCCTGTTCAGGATGCCCTCGATAGCCGCGTTGTGGTACCCGAACTGCGGGTTGAAGTTCCGGAAGAACGTTCCGAGGAAGTTGTCCGGATCCCCGTAGTCACCGGTCCACCCGATCAGGTTCAGGTCGCCGGCAGACCCTTCGTTCACCTTCGGAACGTAGGTCGGCCGCCACGGTGCGCTATGCGCGACCACTTTGAAGCCGGACGCCTCGAGGCTCGCTGCAAATGCCTGGAAGTTCCGCTGTGGGTCGGGCATGTAGGGCCGTGAGACGGCCGTCGGATACCAGAAGTCCACCGAGCAAGGAACCTTGCAACTCGACGAGTTGAGCAGTTCCTTCGCTTTCGTGGGGTTGTACGGGTACTTCGCGACCTTGTTCGTCCAGCCGAAGAGGCTCGGTGGCTGGAACTCGTTCGCGACCTTGCCGGTGCCGTAGTAGAAGTTCTTCACCACGGCGGCCCGGTTCAGACCGTATGCAACCGCCTGCCGGACCTTGATGTCGTTCATCGGAGACCCAGGGCCCTGGTGGATCGTCACGTACGCGACGTTGAACGCCGGCCGCTTGACGACCTTGAGCCTCGAGTCACCCGACAGCCCGCCGATGTCCTGTGGCGGTGCGAGGTCGAACGCGTTGATCTCGCCGGTCTTCAGCGCCTGGAAGCGCGCCTCGTTGTCCGAGATCGGCCGGATGATGATCTTGTCGAGCCGCGCCTTCTTGCCCCAGTAGTTCGGGTTGCGGACGAGCTCGACCTTCTGGCCGATCGTCCACGACGAGAACTTGAAGGGCCCGGTGCCGGTCGGATGCTGGAACGCATACGTGCCGGTCGCGCGGAAGGCGCCGCCGCTCAGAGTTGCCTGATCGGCGCCGTACTTCTTCATCGCCGTCGGGCTCTGCATCGCGAACGACTGAATGACGAGCGACGGGAAGAACACACCCGACGCACGGTTCAGCGTGACAACGATCCGCGAGCTCCCCACCGTCCTGCAGCTTCGGAACAACGGCGGCGAGAGATTCGCGACCTCGTTCTTCTTGAAGCCGCCGTAGGTCGCCTGGTAGTAGAACGTGGCCGATGGATCCTGGAACGGCCCCGTCCAGTTGTACCAACGGTTGAAGTTGTAACAAGCAGCCGCGGCATTCCACGGCGTGCCGTCATGGAACTTCACGCCTTTGCGCAGGTTGAACGTCCAGACCTTGCCTCCGCCGGAGAGCTTCCAGCTCGTGGCCAGAGACGGGACGATCTTGGTGGTTCCCGGCCTCAGCTTGACGAGGCCTTCGAACATCTGCTCAGTGACGCGGAACGACTCGCCGTCGGACACGAGCGCCGGATCCAGGTACGTCGGATCCGATGCGCCCGCAAAGACGAGCGTCCCTGAACTAGAGGCACCGCCTGCGGTGCTCGCGACTACCAGCACGATCAGTGCCGCGAGTGGCAGTGCCAGCCTTCTCAAAATCCCCCTCACACAATCTCCTTTCATCGCACCGCCCCTCCAGGCGGACGAGCAAGTATGAACAGAAGGTTAAGCCTTCCTCAAGTTAAGACTCCGGCCAACCCAAAGGGTTGGCCGGAGTCACCGACAAATCCGGCCGCCTGCGCGGCCATGATGATTTGTCGGTGGACCGCTGCCGGAGAGCGTTTGCCGCGGAGCCGGGCAAAGCCCGCCTCCGCGGCGAAGACGATTGAGGGCGGCCCTTGGGCCGCCCTCAGGTTCGATCCGCTTTGTGGCTTTAGGCAGCCAGGGAGATCAGATCTCGCAGCGCCGAGAGGCGCGCGAGGGCCTGGCCCTCGAGCTGCCGGACCCGCTCGCGGGTCAGGTCGAGCTCGTG
>C688J18823_10002984_pt1 | contig 10678 bp, 9 predicted proteins | sample HopSoiMetagenom1_FD_18823 | JGI IMG/M metagenome (IMG submission 18823) | reverse complement strand
CGATTGTCCCAGATCCTTTACTGTGCGCAAGGCAGCCGCCGTGGTAAAACGTTCATCATAAAAACGAACAGGCATGGCGGTACGTTTCGCGATTTCGGCGCCCAAANCNCGGATTTCAGCGGTCCAATCGGTCTCGTTGCCCTCTCCGTCGAGCGGAAGGCCTATTACGTACCCCCGAGCNCCAAGCTCGNTAGCACGTGCGACGATTTTTGTGATCGGGGCCCGCTTGCCTTCGCGGCGCTCGATGAANCCCGCGGGCGACGCGATCATGCCTAAAGGATCGCTTATCGCGAGGCCGATTCTCTTGCGCCCGTANTCCACGGCGAGAAAGCGAGCCAGCGCGGGGTTCGCCAACCCTACCCCTGCGCCATCTGGGTGAAGAATTCCTTGTTGTTCTTTGATTTCACCATCTGCCGCAACAGGAATTCGATGGCTTCGGCCTCGGGCATGTCGGCCAGAAACTGCCGGAGCAGCATGACGCGATTGATCTCCGCCTGACTCAGGAGCAGTTCCTCTTTGCGCGTCCCGGAGCGGAAGATGTCGATGGCCGGATAGATGCGGCGATCGGCGATCTTTCGGTCGAGCACCAGCTCCATATTGCCGGTGCCCTTGAACTCCTCGAAGATCACGTCGTCCATTCGGGAGCCAGTCTCCGTGAGCGCTGTCGCGATAATTGTCAGCGACCCACCTTCCTCGATGTTACGGGCGGAGCCGAAGAACCGTTTGGGCCTGTGCAGGGCGGTCGCATCCACTCCGCCGGATAGAATCTTTCCTGACTGCGGCGCGACGGTATTGTGGGCGCGTCCGAATCGAGTCAGCGAGTCGAGAAGGATCACGACGTCTTTTCCACTCTCGACCAGTCGCTTGGCCTTTTCCAGAACCATGTCGGCGACCTGAACGTGTCGAGCGGCTCCCTCGTCGAAGGTCGAGCTGATCACTTCCGCCCGCTTCATGCTGGCGATCATCTCCGTTACTTCTTCCGGCCGCTCGTCGATCAGCAGCACGATGATGGTGACCTCGGGATGATTCTCTGCTATCGCGTTGGCGATCTTGTGCATCAGGATCGTCTTGCCGGCGCGCGGTGGTGAAACGATCAAGCCACGCTGGCCCTTGCCGATCGGCGTCATGATGTCGACCACGCGCATGCTCAGATCCCCGTCCTTCGACTCGAGTCTCAGCCGCTCGTCGGGGTATCGTGGCCGAAGATTGTCGAAAGGGACGCGATCCTTCGCTTTCTCCGGATCGCCGCCGTTCACGCTCTCGACTTTCAGCAGCGCGAGGTAGCGCTCCCATGGCTTGGGAGGACGCACCTGACCCCGCACCTCGTCGCCCGTCCTCAAACCAAATCGCTTTATCTGCGACGGAGAGACGTAGATGTCGTCGGGACCGGGCAGATAACTCCAGTCCTGACTCCGAAGAAAGCCGTAGCCTTCGGGCAGAATCTCGAGGACGCCGTCACCATGCAACATGATGTCGGTGTCGAGCAGATTCTGCTCGATCTGAAAAATGAGATCCTGCTTTCGGAGTCCTGACGGGCCGTCGATCTTGAGACCGTCGGCCATCTCCTGCAGCTCATTGACGGATTTTCGCTTTAACTCTGCGATATCCACTGTGCGGGAAAGAAAAGCGGGAAGGTGGTGCGGGTGGGACTGAGCTAGTGCAGCTCAGCGAAACAGGTACGTGCGGGGGTTGGAAAGGGGGCGCGGCGCAATCGGGTTACCGCGTTCATCCGAAAGTAACCGCCGCAAAAAATGCGGTCAAGTCAGAAGCTGATGTAACGCGTTGGGTTGCTCTTCATGTCTTTGATCAGTGCAGCGAGAAGCACGCGCTCGCGCGCAAGTTGCTGCGCGAGTACGGTGTCCGAGTGCATTCGCTCCATCGTGCCGACCGGACTGAGCACCAAGCCGCGCAGCGTGTCGAGCTCGGCGAGGACGTGCCCCGCCTTTGTAATGAGCGTCGAATCGCGGCGGAATCTGCCCAGGGTACCCTTGTTCGATGAGGTCAACTGACGAATGGAATCTGCGGCGGCCATGGTGCGAGAAGCCCGGGCGGTCAGCCCACCCCGGCGTATCGCGGCGATCGTTCCTGTGCCTCGCGATGCCCTGGCATTGAGACTGGACACTCCCGCACTGACATCGGCAAAATCCTCAAATCCATTTCTCCGTGCGTTGCCGATCGTGCCCACGGGTCGATCGAGCTTGTTGGCGAGCTCGGCTGTCGCTTTGCCGAGAGCCGCAACTTCCGGCGCGATGGACCCGATGCCGGTTGCAATGTCCACGACTTCCGGCTTCGGACGAGTATAGATGGTGTCACCATCGCGCAGCGACGGAGCGGCGGTGGTACCGGGAGAGATGTAAACTACCGGGACGCCGATAAGATTCGCGCCCGGCCGGATCTGCGCGTATGAGTCGCGGCGCACGTTCGGCAGCGCGTCTTTGAGGACTTCGGTGACGATGAGAAGCCGCTCCAGCGTGTCGACGCTCGCTGGCCTGAACTTGATGTCCTTCACCAGCCCTTCTTTCTCACCGGAGAGCCACACTTCGGTTCCTGCCAGCACCCCGCTCGCATCATCCGTCACTACGTATAGGGTCACTTTCTTGCCATGGAGTGCGCCGACGCGCGCAAATAACAAAATCAACACCGTCGCCAGGCCAATTACGGCCGCCGCGACTATTCCCACGGTGAGATTTCGCCAGTGCAGTCTGTGAGGCACGCAGCGAATATAAACGCGAGGTATTCCGAGCGCTTATTTTATGGTGCATACATGACCGTCAAACACGCCGCCTCATGGTGATCGGGGTTCCGCGAGAGATAGCGCCCGGTGAAAAGCGCGTCGCGCTCGTTCCCGAAGTCGTCCCCCAGCTTGTGCGCGCCGGACATCGGGTGATAATCGAGCGAGATGCCGGACTTCGCGCGGGATTCACCGACGATGCCTATGTCACCGCCGGATCCGAGATCGTCGACTCCGCCCAGGAGGTCTACTCCGCGTCGCAGATGCTCCTGAAGGTTCAACGTCCCGGCCGTGAAGAGAGCAGCGGTGAAGCCGAGCTCGACATGCTGAACGAAGGTACCGTGCTCATCGGACTTCTTCAGCCGGGCGGAGACCCGGCGCTGTTCCAGCAACTTGCGGAGCGCAGCATCATCGCCTGCAGTATGGAGCTGGTACCACGCACGACGCGCGCGCAGATGATGGACGCGCTCTCGTCACAGAGCACAGTCGCCGGCTACAAGGCGGTGCTGCTCGCGGCCAACTCGCTCCAGAAATTCTTTCCAATGCTGATGACGGCTGCCGGAACGGTTCGCCCCGCGCGCGTGCTCGTTATCGGCGCCGGTGTCGCCGGACTGCAGGCGATCGCTACCGCGCGCCGCATCGGTGCCGTCGTCGAAGCGTTCGACACCCGCCCTGTCGTCAAGGAGCAGGTGAAGAGCCTCGGCGCCACCTTCGTCGAGCTCGACGTACAAACAGAGGATGCCCAGGATTCCGGAGGCTACGCCAAGGAATTGAGCGAGCGCCATATTCGACGCGAGAAAGAGCTGATCCACAACCGAGCGATCCAGGCAGATGTAATCATCACCACCGCTCTGATTCCCGGCAAACCCGCGCCGATGCTGGTTAGCGCCGAGACCGTACGTGAGATGCGGCCAGGCTCCGTGATAGTGGACCTCGCCGGTGAACAGGGCGGCAATTGCGAGCTGACAGTTCCCGGCGACACGATAGTGCGGCACGACGTAACCATTATCGGTCCGCTCCACATCTCCAGCGAGCTGGCGTACCACGCCAGCCAGATGTACTCGAAAAACATCGCGGCACTCGTCGCGCTCCTCGCGCCAAAAGGCGAGCTCAATCTGAATTTTGCGGACGACATCATCGACGCGGTTTGCATCGTCGCCAACGGTGAGGTAAGGCACAATCCAACCCGTCTGAGGCTTGGAATGTCGCCGCTTCCCACCCAGACAACGGGAGCCGCAAAGTGAGCCAGGAGCTTGGTGCTCGGCATCTACGTGTTCATCATGGCGATCTTCGTTGGCTTCGAAGTGATCAGCCGTGTCCCTTCGGTCCTGCACACGCCCCTCATGTCCGGAACCAACGCCATTCACGGCATCGTCGTGCTGGGCGCGTTTCTCGTTGCGGGCTCGGCGGACTCGCCGCTACTCCATGCTCTCGGCTTTATCGCAGTTGTATTCGGAGCCGCCAATGTTTTCGGCGGCTTCGTCGTGACGGACCGGATGCTCGAGATGTTCAGAAAGAGAGAGGCGCCGCCGAGCGAAAAAAGGGATGCTTGATCTGCGGGCGTCAGCCATCGCGGTCAGCTATATCGTGGCCGCGATCCTGTTCATCTTCGGCCTCAAGCAACTGAGCTCGCCGGCGACGGCACGCGCAGGCAATCGGCTGGCAGCGATCGGCATGGCATTGGCTCTCGCCGCGACGCTGCTCGATCGCCAGATCGTTTCGTTCTGGACGATTGCCATCGGGACCGTGATCGGGGCCGCGGTCGGAATTTATTTCGGCAGGACTGTGCAGATGACGGCAATGCCGCAAATGGTGGCGCTGTTCAACGGGATGGGCGGTGCGACCGCCGCGCTGGTCTCAGTGGCGGAGTTTCTCAGATTGACCCGCATTGCCGAGCCGATCGGCGTCGGCGAAGCGACTTCGATCGTTCTTGGAACGGCGATCGGAGCGATCTCCTTCACCGGAAGCATCATCGCCTTCGGCAAGCTGCAGGAGATCCTGCCAGGGAAACCGCTTCAGTTCCCACTTCAACGTCTCGTCAACGGGCTGATACTCCTGAGCGTCATTGCGCTCGGCGCAATGGTAGTGGCGAGCGGTGGGACGTCCGCGCTCTGGCTCCTGTTCGCAGCCGCGCTGTTGCTGGGTGCGATGTTCGTGCTGCCGATAGGTGGCGGCGATATGCCGGTGGTCATCTCGATTCTGAATTCGCTCACCGGGCTCGCGGCGGCGCTCACCGGTTTCGTGCTTCACAACCAGATGCTCGTTGTCGCCGGTGTCCTTGTCGGCGCATCGGGCACACTGCTCACGCTGCTCATGAGCACGGCGATGAATCGCTCGGTTGGGAATGTCCTGTTCGGAGCCTTTGGCGCCACCGGGAGCGGCGCCGCTGCGAGCGCTTCGGCGGTGGGTCACACGGTTCGCCAGACAACCCCAGAGGATACGGCGATCGCGCTCGCCTACGCCCGGAGTGTTGTCATCGTTCCGGGATACGGGTTGGCCGTAGCCGAAGCACAGCACACTGTCCGCGAGCTGGCGACCGACTTGGAAAGCCGCGGTGTCAACGTGAAGTACGCGATTCACCCTGTCGCCGGCCGCATGCCCGGCCACATGAACGTTCTCCTCGCGGAAGCGAATGTCCCGTACGACCAGCTGCTGGAGATGGACCAGGTCAACGGACAATTCCCACAGACCGACGTCGTGCTGGTGGTTGGAGCGAACGACGTCGTCAACCCGGCAGCGCGCGACGATCCTTCGAGTCCCATTTACGGCATGCCCATTCTCGATGTCGATCGCGCCCGCAACATCATCGTCCTCAAGCGCAGCATGGGCCACGGCTTCGCCGGCATCGACAACGCGCTGTTCTACCACGAAAAAACGCGCATGCTCTTCGGCGACGCGCGTCAGTCGCTGACCCAGGTCGGCCAGGCGCTCAAAACCGCGTAGCTGGTTTCGCGAGAAGAGTCCCGTCCCGCAGGTTCTTGTGATGCTGGTGTGGGATGCCCGCCCGCCTGACCCGCGCCACAATCCAAAGACAGAAATGCGCGCGGCGGGACTCGAACCCACGACCTTCGGCTCCGGAGGCCGACGCTCTATCCAACTGAGCTACGCGCGCAAAATAAGTGACTTCCCAGAGGGATTAACTTCCTCTGATGACTCCAGCAAAACGAAAGATAACGATACTCCCCGGGGATGGGATTGGGCCGGAGGTTATCGATGCCGCTCTCGCAATCATAAATGCCACCGGCGCCGCCGTCGAGTTCGAAAAGTGTGAAGCGGGCGCCCGCGGATTTCAGAAAGGAATTCCCACCGGCATTCCCAGGGAAACGATTCAGTCGATCGAGCGAAATCGCGTCGTGCTCAAGGGTCCGCTCGAGACGCCCATCGGCTACGGAAGTCGCAGCGCCAACGTCACGCTGCGCACGCTCTTCGAAACCTACGGCAACATCCGCCCGGTTCGTGAGCTGCCCGGAGTGCAGACCGCGTTTACCGGGCGGCAGCTCGACATCGTCATCGTCCGGGAGAACATAGAAGACCTCTACGCCGGCATCGAATACATGCAGACGCCAGGCGTCGCCGAGAGTCTCAAGCTGATCTCACGCGAAGGTTGCGAGAAAATCGTAAAGCTGGCGTTCGCATTCGCGATCGCTGAAGGGCGAAAGGCAGTTCACTGCGCCACCAAATCGAACATTCTCAAGCTCACTGAGGGGTTGCTGCAGCACACGTTCGAGGAGATCGCGCCGGAATACCCATCGATCACATCGAAGCACATCCTGATCGACAACTGCGCCCACCAGCTGGCGATGCGTCCGGAGCAGTTCGACGTCATCGTCACCACGAACATGAACGGTGACATCCTCAGCGATCTCACTTCAGGGCTGACGGGCGGCCTCGGCTTCGCGCCATCGGCGAATATCGGCAACGACGTCGCGATCTTCGAGGCAGTGCACGGCTCCGCGCCGGACATCGCCGGGAAGAACAAGGCAAATCCAACCGCGCTAATCCTCAGCGGGGCGATGATGCTGCGGCACATTGGCGAGGGCAACGCCGCGAACGATGTGGAGCAGGCAGTGCTTGTCACGCTCGAGAGCGGAATCCGCACCAGCGACATGATGGGCGCCGACAAACCGGCATCGACTACCGAGTTCACCCACGCTGTCATCTCGAACCTTGGCAAAGTTTCGAAGCTGAGTCCGCCCAAGAAATACACGAAGGTCGAGCTCCCACCGGCGCAGCTCGGAGTGAACGTCGTCCCCGCGAATAGTCGGCGCCTGACCGGCATCGACATCTACATCGAGTCCGATCTCGAGCCCAAAGCGCTGGCGTCGGAGCTGGAGAAACTGACGACGACGTCGCCCGTCAGTCTGCAGATGATCAGCAACCGCGGCGCAATGGTTTTTCCCGCGAGTGATCGCCGCGTCTCGCTGGTTGACCACTACCGCTGTCGGTTCGTTCTGCGCGACACCGCCGGGAAGCTGGGGGACGCCGAGATTTTGTCCCTCCTCGGCTCCGTCGGCAACAAGTACAAATGGATGCACGTCGAGAAGCTCCAGGAATTCGACGGCGAGCAAGCCTATTCCAAATCCCAGGTCTAGCCGAAGGATTGTCGCCTGCTAAATAGGGAGACGTCCCGACGTAGTGAACTCGCTGCTAACATCTAGACTCTCACTGCTGGCACCCTTTCCCCAGTTGCCTTAACCCGTTCACCGGCTTCGATGAGGTAGTGAAGATGCCCGCTCTCGATCGTCGCGCGTTCATGAGTTATTTCGCCGGAGTCGGCCTCGGCTCGACGCTGTTCCCCGGCGTCCTCTGGGCCAAGCTCGCCGCCGGTGCTGAAATCACCGTCGATACCATCGCCAGCGCAGAGGACGTTGCCGGCGTTCATTTCGATCAAGCCGAGCGTGAGCTAATGCTCGATGGGCTTAAGCAGCAGGAACAACGCATCGAGGCGCTGCATAAAATCCCGCTCGCAAACTCGGTGAGCCCCGCCATTGTCTTCGATCCACTTCCTCCCGGGAAAAAGATCGAGCCTGCCCCTCGACGGCCAATGGTGCGCGCGACGGTGGCGCTGCGCGCACGGCCAGCCGACCTCGAGGACCTGGCTTTCCTGCCGGTGGCAGAGCTGTCGGAGCTGGTGCGCCGTCAGCGCGTCACATCGCTGGAGTTGACGCAGATGTACCTCGGCAGGTTGAAGAAGTACGACCCCGTTCTGCGCTGCGTGATCTCGCTCACTGAAGATCGCGCGCTGAAGCAGGCGCGCGCGGCCGATGCGGAGATAGCCAGCGGCCGCTACCGCGGACCGCTTCACGGAATTCCGTGGGGAGCGAAGGATCTCCTCGCTGTGCGCGGCTACAAGACGACGTGGGGAGCGGGCCCGTACAGGAACCAGGTCATCGATACCGACGCGACTGTTGTGCAGCGGCTCGACGCTGCCGGCGCGGTTCTCGTCGCCAAGCTCACGTTGGGGGAGCTGGCTCAGGGCGACATCTGGTTCGACGCGACTACGAAGAATCCGTGGAAAGTAGATCAGGGCTCTAGCGGGTCCTCTGCAGGGCCCGCATCAGCGACGGCCGGCGGACTGGTCGGCTTTTCGATCGGCAGTGAGACTCTTGGTTCTATCTCTTCGCCTTCGACGCGTTGTGGAACGACCGGATTGCGTCCAACATTTGGACGCGTGCCTCGGACAGGCGCGATGGCGCTGTCGTGGACGATGGACAAGCTCGGTCCCCTTTGTCGCAGCGTCGAAGATTGCGCGATGGTCCTCGATGCGATCTACGGACCCGATGGCCGAGACAACACTGTCATCGACGCGCCGTATCGTTGGGACGCGAAGCTTTCTCCGAAAACACTGCGCATAGGCTACGTCAAATCCGCCTTCGACACAGCGATGAGCGACCCGGCGGATCCGAAGCGCACGCTCCACGCAACCAAGAAGTTCGACGATGCTGCGTTGGACGTTTTCCGCCGGTTGGGCATCAACCTCGTCGCGGTCGATCTGCCGGACGTGGCTTACGACCCGATGCGCATTATTCTGAACGCCGAGGCGGCCGCCGCTTTCGACGAGCTGACGCGATCGGACCGCGACAAGGAGCTGGTACAACAGGGCAAGTTCGACTGGCCCAACTCGTTTCGCACGTCGCGGTTCATTCCAGCCGTCGATTATGTCAACGCGAATCGACTGCGATCGATCGCCATCCAGAAGTGGGACGAGCTTATGCGGACGGTCGATGTGATAGTGACACCGACCGGGGCTGCGAATCTGAACCAGCTCGTCGCAACCAATCTCACCGGCCATCCCGCTGTCATTCTGCCAAACGGATTCCGCGAAGACGGCACCCCTGTCTCGCTAACGTTTCTTGGCGGTCTCTTCGAGGAAGGAAAGCTGCTGGCGGTCGCGCGGGCCTATCAGGAAGCGACTGGCTTCCATCTCAAGCATCCGGTGATTCCGCTTACGCCGCCAGCACCGCCGACGCCCGCGTCCTAGCGGGCGTCGCTGTCAATCACGGGGAGAACGAAAACTCCAGCTTGAAGTAAGCTGCGTTCTCACGTTCGGCGAATCGCGAGCCGTCGACCGTTTTGTAGCCGGCTGCTGCGGTCGTTCTCAAGCCGGGCGTCCAGACGTATTCGAGTGTGGGTCCGGCCTGCCAGGTGCTGCTCGTCGCTCCATCCCGACCGCCTCCCTGACCAACGAGTTCGGCGCCGATTCGTGCCGGATGCGATCTCGAGGCTCCGAAAGGAACCGACGCACGGCCGCGAGCCCAGACGTAATGGCTGTCGAAGTTGTAGTTCGCCAGAAGTTGCGAGTGCATGGAGCGCATAGCGCGGCCGACGTGGTAGGCGCCGAGGCTCGCTGTCGCGCCACTGGTGCCGCCGCCTTCTGCGCCCGGTGCGCCAGGATCTTCGTTACTCACGAAAGCGTAGCCGCCACCGATCGAAAGCCCATTGCTCCGCGATGCGTACGCCATTCCAAGCGTCGGCATGAATGCGGATAGCGTCCGGTCCGAGCCAGTGATCTGCGGGAGCACCTGATAATGAAGCGCATACCCGTTGGCATTGAAATACGGAGACCAGCCGAGTCCGCCGACACCGACATAAACGCCAGGGAGATAGAACTGGCTGTTCCGGGTGTCCAGCTCCGCGGATCCGTAGAACGATGGGTGGAGATTCGTCAGCTGCGCGTTCGCTGACTGCGCCGCGCCGATCAACCCTGCGATCGCTGTCGCCGCGACAATCTTACTTGGAAGTTTTTGGAGTTTCATGATCGTCTCGATTGTTAATGCTCAGGTATAGGGACGATTGTGGAAGCATTCCGGCTACCTCAGCCGTACGTCCGATGGCAGACAGTTCTTGGCCGCTGCGTCCGATCGAAGTACCGGGTCAACAATCCTGCTAGGTTTGGCGCGGCAAGCCGATCGACCGCAATTCATGGGAGCGCCAATGGCCTCGAAGGACAAAGTCAGTTTCTTCCGCTGGGATTCGATGAAGAAGGAGCGCGTCTCCGACATGCTCGAGCGACGCCTGATTACCGGCGATCGGATGATGCTCGCCCATGTCTATCTCAAAAAAGGCTGCATTGTCCCCAAGCACTCGCACGAGAACGAGCAACTGACTTACATCCTCGAAGGCGCTCTGAAGTTCTGGATTGGCGAAGACGGCGCTGAGGAGATAACCGTCCATGCGGGTGAAGTCCTTCTCATTCCGTCGAACATTCCGCACAAGGCAGAAGCACTCGAAGAGACGCTCGACGTCGATGTCTTCAGCCCGCCGAGGCAGGACTGGCTCGAGAAGAAAGACGATTACCTGAGGCGCTGAGAATGGATCTCGGCCTTCGCGGCAAAATCGCCCTCGTCTCGGCCAGCAGCAAAGGTCTTGGCCGCGCCATCGCCGAGGAACTCGCCGCGGAGGGCGCAAATCTCGTCTTGTGCTCCCGGGGAGAAGACGCGCTGCGTC